>Ga0209581_1000518_pt1 | contig 79027 bp, 63 predicted proteins | sample Coa_R2_FD_187160 | JGI IMG/M metagenome (GOLD analysis project Ga0209581, IMG submission 187160) | Surface soil microbial communities from Centralia Pennsylvania, which are recovering from an underground coalmine fire - Coalmine... | ecosystem: Environmental > Terrestrial > Soil > Unclassified ...
ATTGCTCAGAAAAGAGGCAAGGTCTTCACCTGGCCTGTTTCGGCCAATTTTGGCGGAGGCGACGTTGAAAGCAAAAGGAATTTTCTGGCGCTAGAGCCGAAAACGGCCTTGAACTGCGAAAGCCGGGCTAACTGGCACCGGAACGTAACCCATTTGTCCGCAGTGTCTTTCGCTCAGTCTGGCAGTCCGCTACCCGGTGCCCACCGGTTCCGCCGGCCCACCTCGATATCCAGCCAGCCCAGGGCCGTCACCGCCGCCCGATCGCCTTCGCGCAGCAGGACGGTGGTGGTTTCCGATTCCACGACCGCCGGTCCCGGGATGCTCTGCCCGGCCGCCAGCGCCTGTAGGTCGAAGACGGGGGCTTCGCGCCATTTTCCCAGGTAGACGCGCCGCTGTTCGCGGGGCGCTGCGGCGGTCCGCACGGGCAGCTCGGGCTCCCGCGGCGGCTCCGGCAGTTCTCCCACCACGGCCACGCGGGCATTCACCAGCAGCACCTCCTGGTCGCGCATGCTGTAGGTGTATAGCTCCTCGTGCCGCTGGTGAAAGCGCTCCACCACCGCCGCCATGACGCCGGCCGCGCTCAGATCCAACCCGTCCAGGGGCACGCGGATTTCGAAAATCTGCTCCCCGTAGCGCATATCCACGGAGCGCTCCACGCGCACGGGCCCGTGGAAGGCGGGCGCCAGCCGCCGCCGGCCCTCCGCTTCCAGGCGGGCGAGCAGCCGGCCGAGCGCCGTCGCGGTCACCGCCCGCGCTTCGCCGATGTGCGTCTCCACGAGCTCGCAGCGCAGGTCGGAGGCCAGCATGCCCCAGGCCGAGAGCACCGCCGCCAGGCGCGGCAGGACCACCCGCCCGATCTCCAGCCGGCGGGCCACGCTGGTGATGTGCAAGCCCGCCGCACCGCCGAACGCCAGCAGCGCGAAGCGCCGCGGATCCACGCCGCGCCGCACCGAGACCACGCGAATGCCTTCCGCCATGTGCGTGTTCACCACGTCATGAATGCCGCTCGCCGCGGCCAGCCGCCCGATCCCCAGGCGCTTCGCCAGTGCGTCCACGACGCGCCCGGCCGCCGCCGCGTCCAGTGGCATCCGGCCTCCCAGGAAGTTCCGTGGATTCAGGTACCCCAGCACCAGGCTGGCATCCGTCACGGTGGCTTGCGTGCCGCCCCGGCCGTAGCAGGCCGGACCCGGATCGGCGCCGGCGCTGGCCGGACCCACTCGCAGCAGGCCGCCCGCGTCCACCCGGGCGATGGATCCCCCGCCGGCCCCCAGGCTCGCGATGTCCAGGCTCGGCAACGCGATGCGGTGCCCGCCCACTCCCCGGCTGGCGGCCAGGTGCGGCGCGCCGTCCACGATCAGGGAAATGTCCGTGCTCGTGCCGCCCATGTCGAAGGGAATCAGGTGGCCGGCATGGAGCAGACGCGCGCCGTACCGGCTGGCCGCCACGCCTCCCGCCGGACCGGACAGCACCGAGCCGGCCGCCAGCCGCACGGATTCCTCGATGGAGGCCACCCCGCCGTGCGATTGCATGATCAGCACCGGCCCGCGGTATCCGGCCGCCTCCAGCCGCGCCCGCAGTCCCGCCAGGTAGCGCGCCAGCACCGGACCCACGGCCGCATTCACCACCGTGGTCGAGAGCCGCTCGTATTCCTTGATCTGCGGCAGCACCTCGCTCGAAAGCGAGACGTACACGCCCGGCAGTTCTTCGGCCAGCGCCGCCCGCGTGGCCTGTTCGTGGCGCCCGTCGCGCCAGGCGTGCAGATAACACACCGCCACAGCCTCCACTCGGTGGCGCTTCAGCTCCCGGATGGCGCGCGCCAGCGAACGGCGGTCGAGCGGCGTCTCCACCTCGCCCGAGGCGCGCAGCCGCTCTCGCACGCCGAGCCGCCGCGCCCGCGGCGCCAGCGGCTCCGGCGGCGGCATGCGCAGGTTGTAGCGGTCCTCCTTCAGACCCTCGCGCATCTCCAGAACGTCGCGGTGCCCCTCGGTGGCCAGCAATCCCACCCGCGCGCCCTTCCCCTCGAGCAGCGCGTTGGTAGCCACGGTGGTCCCATGCACGATGCGCTCGGTCTGGGCCAGCAGCCTGCCCGGCTCCAGGCCCAGAGCCGCGGCCAGCCGCGCCAGCCCCTCCATCACGCCCAGGGAAGGATCGGGTGGCGTGGAGGCCGCCTTGGCCGAGGTCACCTGCCCGCGCTCGTCCACCGCCGCCAGGTCCGTAAAGGTGCCGCCCACATCGATCCCGATGCGGTACATTCAGCGCGGCCTCCGGGAGCGCGTGCGGCGCGTGACAAAGCCGTTCTCGAGGTCCCGCGCGCGGGCCTCCGCCGCCCGGCGCCGCGGGTCGCCCCAGCCGCCGCCACCCGCGGATTCGATCAGGAACACGTCTCCCGGATGCACCAGAACCCCCGTCTCCTTGGTTTGGAGCGTGCGCAGGCGCACGCCGGAACGCAGCCGGTAGCGGTGCGGCTGGCCGTCCGCGCCGCCGGCCATGCCGCAGGCGCCGTGTCGCGCGCCGTCGCCGGCCGTGTTGGCGCGCGCCGGTTCCTCCGTCTCCACGGCCAGCTCCAGCAGGCATCCCGGGCCGCCGCGGTACCGGCCGTCGCCGCCCGAGTCCGGCCGGAACTCGTGCCGCCGGAAGAACAGCGGAAAGCGGGCCTCCATCACCTCCACGCTGCCGAATTTGATCCCGCCCGCCGCCTGCCACTCGCCCGCGCCGGGCCAGCCGTCGCCCGCCGCCGAGGCGCCCCCGCCCGGCCGCGCGTGGAACAGGTGCCAGATGAAGGTCCGCCCCGTCCGCGGGTGCTTCCCCTGGATGGCGATGCGGAAGCGCCGCCCCCACCCGGCCATCACCCGCTCCGGGCAGGCGCGCGCCAGCGCCTTCAGGATGGCCTCACAGATTTCCTGCCCGCAATGATTCGTCGAGAGCGTCACCGGCGCCGGCGGCCGGGCCCACACCACGGTGCCCTCCCGCGCCTCGACCGAGAGCGGCCGGAACGTGCCGTCGTTTTTGGGCGTCTCCGGATCGATCAGGTACGCCAGCGCCATGGCCACCGCCGACCGCATGTTGGCGTAGGACGAGTTGATGAACCCGGCCACCTGCGGATCGGAGTCCGTGAGATCCACCGCCAGGCTGGAGCCGCGCTTGGTGACTTCGGCCCGGATGCGCACGTCCCGCGCGCCGTGCCCGTCGTCGTCCAGCACCGCTTCGCCGCGGTACACGCCGTCCTTCCACGCCGCGATGCACGCCCGCGTCTGCCGCTCGGCCGCGTCCAGCACGGCCTCCACTGCCGCCCGCGTGCCCTCCTCCCCGTATTCGTCGAGCAGCGCCGCCAGCCGCCGCTCGCCCGTGCGCGCGGAGCCGATCATGGCCGCCAGGTCGCCGCGGAAATCGCGCTCGTGGCGCACGTTCAGGGCGATCAGGTTCAGCACGTCCTCGCGCACCGCGCCCGCCTCGAACAGGCGCAGGGGCGGGATGCGCAGCCCCTCCTGCCAGATCTCCGTGGCGGCGGGGTTGTACCCGCCGTGCGTCGCCCCGCCGATATCGCTCTGGTGCGAGCGGTTGATGGACCAGAACAGCAGCCGCTCTCCGGCGAACACCGGCACGAACACCGTTACGTCCGGCAGGTGGTTGTTGCCGTGATACGGGTCGTTGAGCAGAAACACGTCCCCGGGCCGCACCGTGCCGCCGAAATACTGCCCCACCGCCTGCGCCGCCCAGGGCAGCGCGCCCACGTGGATGGGCACGTGCTCCGCCTGCGCCACCAGCCTGCCTTGCGCGTCGCAAATGGCGGTGGAGAAATCCCGGCTGGAATTCAGGATCTGGGAATAGGAGGTGCGCAGCATGGCCTCGCCCATCTCCTCCACAATGCCGTGCAGGCGGTGCTGCACCACCGATACGGTAATCGGATCCACGCGTTTTCCCACGGGGCTATTGTAGGACACGCGGTTCCGCCGCCGTACGTTCGCTTTGATAAGATGCGGCCATGCACGCATCGCTGGGGAGCGCTCTTGGCCGGCGCTCATTCCTCAAAGGCTTCGCGGGAGTTTTCGGCGCGGGCTTCTGGGCGGACCACACCCTGGACGCCCTGCCCCTGAACACGAACACCAAGTCCAAACCCTCGGAGTTGAAAATTACGGATATGCGCACGATCTCCATCGCGCGCGCCCCCGGAATCCACCACATCATCCGCCTGGACACCAACCAGGGCATCTACGGCCTGGGAGAAGTGCGCGACGGCGCCAGCAAAAACTACGCCCTGATGCTGAAAAGCCGGATTCTGGGCGAAAATCCCTGCAACGTGGACCGGATTTTCCGCAAGATCCGGCAGTTCGGATACCACGCCCGGCAGGGTGGCGGCGTGTGCGCCATCGAGATGGCCCTCTGGGACCTGGCGGGCAAGGCTTACGGCGTGCCCGTGTACCAGATGGTCGGCGGCAAATTTCGGGACAAGATCCGCTGCTATGCCGACACCACCGAGTCCCACGACCCCAAGGTTTACGGAGAGCGCCTCAAAGCCCGCCGCGACCAGGGCTTCACCTGGCTGAAGATGGATCTGGGCATCGACCTGGTGGCCCACATTCCCGGAACGGTCACGCATCCCGCCGGCCAGACCCTCTCCGGCGGCGACCGCACGGTGCATATGTTCACCGGCATCGAGATCACCGAGAAGGGCGCCGAGTTGATGGGCGATTATGTGGCGCAGGTCCGCGAAATGGTGGGCATGGACGTTCCCCTCTCGTCGGATCACTTCGGGCACCTGGGCGTCAATAGCTGCATCCGGCTGGGCAAGGCGCTGACGAAGTACAACCTGGCGTGGCTGGAAGACATGATTCCCTGGCAGTATACGGACCTGCTCAAGGAGATCTCCTCCGCCGTGGACATTCCGATCTGCACGGGCGAGGATATCTATTTGAAGGAAGGCTTCATCCGGCTCTGCCAGGAGCACGCCGTGGACATCATCCACCCGGACCTAGCCACCTCCGGCGGAATTCTGGAAACCAAGAAGATCGGTGACGCCGCGCAGGAGTTCGGCGTACCCATGGCCATGCATAACGCCAGCACCCCCATCTGCTCGTTCGCCAACGTGCACTGCGCCGCCGCGACCGAAAATTTCCTGGTGCTGGAAAATCACGCCGTGGATGTGCCCTTCTGGAACGACCTGGTGGAAGGGGTGGAGAAGCCCATCATCAACCACGGCTTCATCACCGTGCCCGACAAGCCGGGCCTGGGTGTGACCTTGAACGAGGAAGCCGTGAAGCAGCACCTGGCGGAGCCGGGCTGGTTCGAGCCCACCCCGCAATGGGACAAGGACCGCTCCAACGACCGGCTGTGGAGTTGAATATTTTTTGGAAGAGAGGCAGATAACCATGATGCGTAGATTCGGACTGACACTGGCCGGCGGCTGCCTGGCGGCGCTGCTGGCTCCGCTGGGGCAGGCCCAGTTGTTCACCATGAGCCGCGACGAGTTGATCGAGTACACCTCCCAGAACCCTTTCGACCGCTTCCCGGACGGCCGTCCGAAGGTTCCCGACTCCATCCTCGAGCGGGCCCGGGAGATGTCCTCGGAAGAAGTTTGGGCCGTGCTGCCCCGCAAGGGCTTCCGCAACCAGTACGCCGACGGCTTCCACATCGTGCATCCGGATAAAAAGCTGGTGGGCCGCGCCTTCACCCTGCAGTTCATGCCGGTGCGTCCGGACGTGGACACGGTGATCCTCAACAAGGCCAAGGCCAAAGGCATCGCCCACCTGCACAACCAGACGGCCATTGACATGCTTCAGCCCGGCGACGTGCTGGTTGTGGACCTGTTCGGCAAGAAGGACGGCGGGACGATCGTAGGCGACAACCTGTTCTACTACGTCATGAAGACCACCAAGGGCGCCGGGCTGGTGGTGGACGGATCGATCCGCGACCTGGACGGCATTTCCGGCATGGACATGCCGGCCTACTTCCGGCATGCCGATCCCAGCGCCATCGCCAACGTCATGCTCACGGGCATTAACATCCCCATTCGCGTAGGGAACGTGACGGTGATGCCCGGAGACCTGGTGGTGGGCGACCGCGAGGGCGTCTACTTCATCCCGCCGCAACTGGCCAAGGAAGTTGTGGACAACGCCGATATCGTGCACATTCACGACGAATGGACCCGCAAGAAGTTCGACGAGGGCAAGTACAAATCCGGCGATATCTATGGCAGCCCCCACGATCCCGCGCTGAAGAAGGAATACGAGGAGTACCTCAAGAGGCGCCTGAAGGAGATTCGCAAGGAGCAGTAGGTTACCGAGCCGCGACCGTGAGGGAGCGGTGTTTCGCCTGTGGCCGGTCTAAAGTCGCCCCGGGCGCGAGCCGATCGGAAGGGCATGGTTCCCGACCCGATCGTGATCATCATTGGCTGGTAACGAAGCGCCTGTGTAGAGGGGGCCGCATGACATTGCGGCCCCAAGCTCGCGCGTTCAGACCGCGGCTCGCTGGGATCGGGCGCCGCGAAGCCGGCGGCATCGTTCCGGCTCCATTCTGCCGGGAGGCAAAGCTCCAGGTAGATCACCGCTCCGGGATAGGGGCGTTAGGCAGCATTACCGGGTCAGGCCGAGGGAACGATGTGTTACAATTCGAGCAGATGAGTAATACAATCACCGTCCGCCTGCCCGAAGACCTGGCCGAGTGGCTGGATGCCGCTTCTCGAAAAGCCGGTGTGCCCCGAGGCCGAATCGTTCGCGATCAACTCCAACTTGCGCGCAAGCGGGAGAAACGGCCCTTCTTGCGCCTGGCTGGATCGATCGATGGGCCGCGCGACCTGTCGAGCCGCAAAGGGTTCTCCAAGCCGTGACCGGCATCGCCGACACGGGCTTTCTGGTGGCGTTCGCCAACCGCAAGGACCGGCACCACGACTGGGCAGTGGAGGTCGCTTCCAGAATCGACCGCGCGCTGTTAACGTGCGATGCTGTGCTGGCTGAGACGGCGTTCCACCTGGGAAACGTCTCGCTGGTGATTGCCATGGTACAGGAAGGTTTGGTACAGCCCCAATTGATAATATCCGATCATCTTTCACGGCTGGCGGAACTCGCGAAGCGTTACTCTGACCGCAAGCCAGATCTCGCCGATCTGTGCCTCATCCGGCTCAGCGAATTGAATCCTTCGCTGGCGGTGATCACGACGGATGTGCGCGATTTCCGGGTTTACCGCCGGGGACGCCGTGAGATGATCCCGCTTTTGCACCCTCCCCAGGTGAAACCAGGCTGAACTGCAGGCCGCGGCGCGAGGGCAAAGACAACCGGGCGCCCCGCCCCGGCTTCCGGTTTGGGCGTTACACAACCGCGTGCACACAGCAGGCGCTCTCTTGATCAACCGTCCAAATGCCGGCTGGCGTTGCCACCAGCGCGCAGCCGGTTACTCCTGGCGGAGCGCGCGAATCGGGTCAACCCTCGTGGCGCGCAGCGCTGGGATCAGGCTCGCGAGTACCGCAACCACAATAAGGAACAGCGCTGCCCCCGCTATGCTCACAGGGTCGGCTGGACTGACCTGGTAAAGCAGAGGTGCGATCTGCGGGGTCGCTGCCAGGGCGATGGCGAGGCCGGCGGCGATCCCCAATAAAGCCAGCAGCAAGCCTTCTCTCATGACAAGCCGAAGCACGCCCCCAGGGTCGGCCCCCAGCGCCATGCGGATACCGATTTCCCGAGTCCGCCGGCTTACCGAGTAAGCCATAACTCCATAAAGACCTACCCCGGCGAGCAGCATGGAAATGGCGCCGAGCACTGCGAGGAACGACGAGGCGATCCGCGGCCCAAACCAGGCAGCCGAGATGTAGTCCGACAAGGGCATGGCCGTGAGGCCGGCGGAATTTGGATCGATGGCCGCCATTTCGTGGCGGAGCAAGGGGACCAAATCGCGCGCGTCACGGTCGGTCCGGGCGTAGAAGGCCACTCCGTTTTCGCCACTGCCGTAGTGCATCTGGTCGAAGGACATGTAGAAGTATGGCTGCGGCGCTTCCGACAGTTTGTAGTACTTGCTGTCCTTGACCATTCCTACGATCCTGAACGGTTTGCCGTAAATCTGCACCCGGCGCCCCACGGGGTCGCGCCCGTCGAAGAAGCGCCGTGCGAAAGACTCGTTGATGATCATGACGCGCGGCGCCGTTTCGTTATCCTCGGCCCGGAAATCGCGGCCGGCGAGAAGCGGGATCCGCAGCAAGTCGAAGTAGCCGGGCGACACCGAGGCGTGATGCACATCCAGGTTCTCGCCGGGCCGCGGCGCATACCCTTCCACCGCGACGCTGTTCCACTTTCCCAGCCCGAAGCCCAGCGGGATGGAGTCGGAATAGGCAGCGCTTGTCACCCCTGGCGCGGCAAGCAGGCGCTCGCGGAGCCGCCGCGAGTACTCCTGCTCCTCGCTGGGCGTGTAGTTGTTCGTCGACAGAAAAAGACGGCACACCGTCACGTTGCGGTGATTGAAACCGGCCGGAGTGTTCTCTAACCCGTAAAGGCTCCGTACAAACAGTCCGAGCGTCACCAGAGCCGCGAGCGCCAGCCCGGTTTCGGCTACCACAAGTACCCTGGAGATGCGCTGCGCGTGCCCGCTCCGTGTACCGCCTCTTCCACCTTGCCTCAGTGCATCCACCAGGCTGCGCTGCACCAACTGAAACGCGGGCGGAATCCCGGAAATCAGCGCGGAAACCAAGCAGACCAGAGCGGCAAACAGAAACACCCGGGCGCTCGGCTGTACGTTGAAACTCACCGGCACTCCTGTGGGCGGTACGAAATAGATCAGCACATTCTCAAGCCACAGAGCCAGCGGCAACCCGGCAAGCGTTGCCAGCGCCGCCAAAAGCAGGCTTTCAAAAATCAACTGGCGGCTCAAACGACCAGGGCTGGCACCCAAGGCAGCGCGGATGCCGAACTCCGTCTGCCGGGCTGCGGAACGAGCCAGTAGAAGATTGGCGACGTTGGCGCATGCAATCAGCAGCACGAGTCCACACGCGGCGCCGAGGATGGCCAGCGGCCATGCCATAATGCTCGACGCCCCCTCCTGCGCCTTCCAGATCGGTACGATCCGGGCGCCGATCCCCTGGTTGGTCTTCGGGAAGTCACGGGCAAGGCGCGCGGCAACCGTCGCCGCCTCGGCGTTCGCCTCCGAGACGCTGACGCCGGGGTTGAGCCTGACAATGGCCATGAAGTGCCGCGCATCGCGGTGGCGTTCTCCGGCCAGCGCCACAGGAATCCAGACGTCAAGCGCCGTTCCCGGGAAATCGCCGCTAAATTCCGGAGGCGCTACCCCGACGATGGTTACCGGGTACCGGTTGATCCGCACGGTGCGGCCGAGGATGGACTTGTCGGCATGAAAATAGTTCTTCCACAGCCGATAGCTGATGACTGCCGTGAACGCTTTGGCCTGGTCGCCGTATTCGTCGCGGACGAACGCGCGACCCAGGATCGGCTTTACGCCCAGGACGTCGAAGTAGTTTCCGGAGACCGATTCGTACCACGCGAAATAGGCATTTTCTCCCTCGCCGATTGAGGCGGGGCCTTTTTGGTTCAGCAACAATCCGGAAACACTGCGGAGGCTGTCCTGAAAGTCCCGGAAGTCGGCGTACGAAACCTGATGCTCCATGCCGCTGGCATTGACGGACTCAAGCACGGCGAGTCGTCCGTCGTCCCTGGCGCCGTGTAACGGGTGCAGGACCATCCCGTCGATCCAGCCAAAGACGGTCGTGGTGGCGGCAATACCTAGCGCCAGAGTAAGCACCGCGACTGCTGTCAGGGTCGGGGTCCGGCGGAGGATACGCATCGCATACCGGAGGTCTTCAAGGACGTTTCGCATAGGGTTTCCCGCCCTTTGGATGCAGTTTGGCTTCCTAAGTAGGTGCTTGATTCTATTGAACGGTAGGGTCAGTCGGTGGTCGATTTCCAGACTTCGGGTGTCCGAAAATGGGACCCGCCCTTCCCGATTTCTAGCTGATTGCAACGGTGTGGCCGCAGACCGAATCAGTCGAGTCGCATCTCGGGAATCAGTCCGGGAGCAGGGCGGAGGTATGCGTACGGACTCAGGATTTCGCTGCCTTTCGGTATCCACATTGACCGGTTGTCGCTAGCCGTGACCTGTGCCACCGGCGGGCCCAATTCGGCGTTCGAGTAAACGGGCCCCGATCAGTACCGGCAAATCGAAATCTGGACGGCATGCTTGGCGGCGGGCCTGAAAGCGGCACAAAGGATCCTCATCGTGCGCGCCCTCCCGGCAGAGAGGGGTATTCTGGATGGACTATGAATGCCTATGCCCGGTTTGCCGGCCTGCTGATCCTGATTCTTCCTTTCCGGATGGCGGCGCAGCCTTCTCCGCAGTTCTCCATGCCGGGGCTGAACCTGAGCCTCGACGAACTGAGGGCTCAATACACCCACTTGGGCGCCGGCAAGCGCCTCAAGCCGCGCCAGTGGCCGAACGGGGCGCGCGTGGCCGTGGCCCTCAGCTTCGATGTGGACAACGCCACCGTTCCGCTGTCGCGCGGGCAGCTCGGTTCCGAGGATCTTTCGCGCGGCATGTATGGCGCCATCGACGGTCTCCCGCGCATCCTGCGCCTGCTCGACCGCCAAAACGTGCCGGCGTCGTTCTTCATCCCGGCCGTGAGCGCGGCGCTCAATCCGGAAATGATTCCCGCGATCCTGGCCCGCAAGCGCCACGAAATCGGCGTGCACGGCTGGATTCACGAACACCTGGGTGTGCTGAACGACGAATCCCAGGAGCGCAAACTTCTGGATCAGTCCATCGCGCTGCTCACCAAGGCCGTGGGCAAGCGCCCCGTAGGCTATCGCGCGCCCTCGTGGGCCATGAGCCGCTTCACCATGCAGCAGGTGAAGGAGGCCGGTTTCCTTTACGACAGCAGCCTGATGGCCAGCGACGACGCCTACGAGATCACCCTCGACGGCCGGCCCAGCGGCGTGATCGAATTGCCGATCGAGCGGATTCTGGACGATGCCCCGTATTACGGCGCCGCCAGCGGGTCGCTCCCCTCGCCGGAGCTGGTGGACCAGATCTACCGGGCGGAGTTTGACGTGGCCTACCAGGAAGGCGGGCTGTATGTGCTGACCATGCACCCGCACTACACGGGACACCGCTCGCGCGCCCTGTGGCTCGAAAAGCTGATTGTCTACATGAAATCCAAGCCCGGCGTCTGGTTCGCCACGCATGAGGAAGTGGCCCGCTACCTGAAAAAGACCGCGTGGACGCGCTGAGTGCGGGCAACCCGGTACTCGCCGGATTGCGGCCGTCGCGCCGGTTGCCTACACTGGATCAACCTGGCTTCGCGAGGAATTGATCATGGCGGAAAGGAAAATCATTGCGGTTGTGGGCGCGACCGGTGCGCAGGGTGGAGGCCTGGTCCGCGCCATCTTGAGCGACAGCGGCGGGGAGTTTTCCGCGCGCGCACTGACCCGGAACGTCTCCGGAGCGAAGGCGGCAAACCTGGCCGCGCTGGGCGCCGAGGTGGCCGCTGCCGACGTGGATGACGCGGAGAGTCTCAAGCGGGCCTTCGCGGGGGCCTACGGGGCCTTCTGTGTCACGTTCTTTTGGAATCACTTCTCGCCCGAGCGGGAGCTGGCCCAGGCTGCCGCCATGGCCCAGGCCGCCCGCCACGCCGGCCTCCAGCACGTGATTTGGTCCACGCTCGAAGACACCCGCCTCTGGGTGCCGCTGAGCGACAATCGCATGCCCACGCTGATGGGCAGGTACAAGGTGCCGCACCTGGACTCCAAGGGCGAGGCCAACCGGCTGTTCACGGACCTGGGGGTGCCCACCACGTTTCTGCTGACCTCGTTCTACTGGGACAACTTCATCCACTTCGGAATGGGCCCCCGGCGCGGTCCGGACGGCGCGCTGACCATCACTCTGCCCATGGGCGACAAAAAGCTTCCCGGCATCGCCGCCGAGGACATTGGCCGCTGCGCCTACGGCATTTTCCGGAGACGCGAGCTCATCGGCCGAACCGTCGGCATCGCCGGCGAACACCTCACGGGCGCGGAGATGGCGGCCGCCTTCTCCCGGGCGCTGGGCCGGGAAGTGCGCTATCACGAAGTGTCTCCCGAGGTCTATCGCGGCTTCGGCTTCCCCGGAGCCGAAGACCTCGGCAACATGTTCCAGTTCAAGCGCGACTTCAACGAAATGTTTTGCGGCGCGCGGAACGTGGAGTTCGCCCGCGCCCTGAATCCATCGCTTCAGAGCTTCGACGCCTGGCTGGCGGAGAATAAAGACCGCATCCCCCTGGAGTAAGTTCCGCGCCGCCTCTCGCTCTTGCAGCCAAAGCTCCGCTTCACTACACTGGGGCGCCATGCACCGCGAAACGCTGTGCGCCTGGTCACGGCGGTTGGTGATGATACGAAATCTTTACGACATGCGATTCTGAATGGAGCCGCGATTTCCACCGCTCTGCGCGACAGTTGATTCTGTAAATAGAGTCTTTTAGACAAACTTCCCGCTGGATGACGCGAGGTAACAAGGTGCTCGCTCGTACAATCATCCGGTTGCCCTCACACACTGAGTGATGGGCAAAGCGGCCATCCGCTGTTATACTTCGGCTGAAAGGCGGGCTGAAGATGCGGCAACGATGGTTACTGGCTATGGGTTTTCTGGCCCTGGCGTCAGCGTTCGCCCCCAATTTGCCGGCCGCGACAATCGATCCGGCTGTGTGTTCTTCGAGCGCCGAAGCCGGCTTTGAGGCTCCATTCAATCAGCAGTTGCAGAGGTTGACCTGCGGTCCATTGACTGCGACGTTCACGAATCCTCCCACGGACCAACCTCCCTTGTTTTCTCCATTAGGTCCCGGATCGGGCACCGCAGCGGCCGGCACCAGCCTGTCGCCGTTATCCGTAACCACCAGCGCGAGCGCGAGCGGAGAGTCCGCGGCGAGCGCATCGGGGCAATTGAACGCCTTCTTCGAGGTGACCGGCCCGGCCGCGGTCAACGGCGTCCCCATTACCCAGGTTCCCCTGCTGTTGAATGTGACCGGTGTGGCCGGGACCTTTTCGTGCGTAAATACGTGCATTTCCTCCGAAGCGGAAGCGCAATTCGAACTGGCTGATGGATCGAGCTCTGTTCTGCTTTGCGCGGGCTTCACCTCCACCTTCAGCGCGACCAACGTCGGCGCCCCTTGCACCAACGTCAATAACGCGGGCGCCACGTTTAGCGCAATCAATGAGAGCGTGCTGCTTACTCCGAACGTCGAGGACAGTATCATAATGAGCGCCTTCGCGAGCCTCGCCGGGCCATTTGTCACAAACGAAAGCGGGGACATAGCCGCCTCGGTCGATCCGATACTGACCATCGATCCGTCGTTTGCCTTTGCCAATGACTTTCAAATCCAGTTCAGCTCCGGCGTTGGCTCTGCCGTTCCAGAGCCGTCCCCGGCCGCGCTGGTCTCGGTCGCAGTGGGAGTGCTGAGTCTGACGCGGCGCCGCAGGCGACGGATCTAGGCGCAATCGCCGGCAAAGTCCATTGAGCTTCGCGCAATTCACCGACAGATTCGCCGACGCAGCCTCGCCGGCGCGGTCGCGGCACCGCCCGCGCCTGCAGGCGCACCCGACGAAGTGGCCATCAGCGGCCTGAGCGCGAGCTCCGTGGTTTCCCTGGTGGACCTGGAAAAACAGGGCCAAGAACGATGAAGAAGAAGGCGCTATGGCTGGTTCCCGCCGTGATTCTGGCCGCGGCCGTGATCGGTTGGGGCGCCTGGGGGCTTTCGCGCAAAGGGACATCCCCGGGGGGCGCGGAGGTCCCCACCACGGTGGTGCGGCGCGGGGACGTCACCATCACGGTGACGGCGCGCGGCGAAGTGCAGGGCGGCAACTCGGAGATGCTGACCGCGCCCATGACCGGCGGCAGCGAGCTGGCGCTCACGTTTTTGCGGGAGCCCGGCGAGGTGGTGCAGGCCGGAGACGAGGTGGCACGGTTCGACACGACGGAGCAGGAGTTCAAGCTCAAGGAGGCCGAGGCGGACCTGGCCGAAGCCGAGCAGCAGGTGGCGCAGGCCCAGGCGGAGAGCCAGGCCAAGGAAGAGGAGGCGCGCTATTCGCTGGTGCAGGCCAAGGCCGACCTGCGGCAGGCCGAACTGGAAGCGCGGCGCAATCCCATCCTGGCGGCTATCGTGGCGAAGCAGAATCTGCTGGCGGTGGAGGCCGCCACGGACCGGCTGCGGCAGATCGAACACGACCTGGCCAACCGCAAAGCCACCACCGAGGCGGGCGTGGCCATCCAGGAGGCCGCGCGGGAAAAGGCCAAGGTGAAGGCCGAGACGGCGCGGCGGAACATCGAATCCATGACCCTGCGCGCGCACTCGAGCGGGTATGTCTCGATCCAGCCCAACACCAACGGCAATTTCATGTTCTACGGCATGCAGCTACCCATGCTGCAGGTGGGCGATACGGTCCGGCCGGGCATGGCGGTGGCGCAGATCCCGGACTTGCACAATTGGGAAGTCACGGCCACCATCGCCGAACTGGACCGGGGGCACCTGGCCGCGGGGCAGCAAGTGTCCATTCGCGTGGTGGCGGCACCGGGAAAGTCGTATGCCGGGCGGGTGAAGGATATCGGGGGAACCTCCGGGCCGCCGTGGGACCGCCATTTCGAATGCAGGATCGCTCTGGAGAATCCTTCGCCGGAGCTGCGGCCGGGAATGAGTTCGAATATCGTGATTACCACCGAAGTGCTGCGCGCGGCGCTCTGGCTTCCCTCGCAGGCGCTGTTTGAAAGCGATGGGCGCCAGTTTGTGTACCGGCGGTCCGGAGGGGCGTTCGTGCCGCACGACGTGAACCTGGTGCGGCGCAGCGAAAGCCAGGTGGTGATTACGGGGCTGGCCGAGGGCCAGGCGGTGGCGTTGACGGCGCCGGACCAACTGAGCCGGAGGAAAGGCCCGGCCGGAGGCGCCATGCAGGCGATTCCGAAATGATCGTGAGTGGCGAGAAGGCGAATGCCGGGGCAGTCCGGCTGCGCGTGCCGTGGAGCGTGCGGCGCTATTTCGCGGACTTCGCGCAGGCGGCCGAAAACCTGCGCGCACAGAAGACCCGCACGCTGCTGACCGCGCTGGGCATCGTGTTCGGCGTGGGCTCGGTGATCGGCATGCTTTCGATCGGGGCGGGCGCGCGCGAGGAGTCGCTGCGCTTCATCGAGCAGCTCGGCGTGCGCAACGTGCTGATCGACTCGCGCCCCGCCACCAGCCGGGAGGAATTGCAGCAGCGGCGCCGCTCTTCGCCCGGACTGACGGACCGGGATGTGCGCATCCTGGAGACCAATATCGATCCCCTGGAGATGCTTTCGGCGCGGCGCACGCTGCATCCCGGCAAAGTGCTGCCCAAACCGGCGCGCGACATCCCGGAACTCTACGGGGTGCGGGCAGCTTACGCCACGATCCACAACCTGCGTCCCGAGGAAGGCGTCTTCTTCGACGCGGGTCACGACGCCGCGAGCGCCGCCGTGTGCGTGCTGGGGGAGAGCGCCAAGGTGAATCTCCTGGGCTACGGCCCGGCGGTGGGCAAGTTCATCAAGGTGAACGACGTCTGGCTGGAGGTGATCGGCGTGCTGGCCGAGCAGGTGCTGGCGGGCGCGCAGAATACCGGCGGGCAGATGCAGGACCTCAATAACGTGATCTACGTTCCGCTGAACACCTTCCAGTACCGGTTCTGGGACAACAGCAGTTTCATGAAGGACGATCTGGACGGTATCGATCTACGCCTCAAACCCGGAGCCGACAGCATCGAGGTGGCCAAGATCGTGACCGCGATTCTGAATTCCACGCATCACGGCACGCAGGACTTCACGGTCACGATTCCGGCGGCGCTGCTGGCGCAGCAGCAGCGCACCCAGACCATTTTCACTTACGTGATGGTGGCCATCGCGGCAATTTCGCTGCTGGTGGGCGGCATAGGGATCATGAACATCGTGCTGGCCACGGTGCTGGAGAGGACGCGGGAGATCGGCGTGCGGCGCGCCACCGGCGCGCGCCGCAACGATATCGTGCGGCAATTCCTGACGGAATCCGTGCTGATCTCGGTGGCCGGCGGGGTGATCGGCGTGGGGTTCGGGTTCTTCCTGGCCTGGCTGATCGCCAAGTCGGCCGAGTGGAAGACGATTGTCACGCCATCGTCGGTAGTGATCGCCTTCGGCGTCTCGGTCGCCGTGGGCGTGATTTTCGGGATCTACCCGGCGGTAAAGGCCTCGCGGATCAACCCCATCGAAGCGCTGCGATACGAGTAGCCGGCCGCCGTTCAGAAGGACAACCGCAGTCCGAACTGGATGTTGCGGCCCCCGTTGACCGTCGAAGTCACCTGCCCGAAGTTGGTCGCCGTGGTGGTGCTCTGGGGCGCCGCAAAGTTGGGGGTGTTGTACGCGTTGAAGAACTCGGCTCGAAACTGAAGCCGCATGCGCTCCTTGATCACCTGGGTGCGGCTCAAGCCGATGTCCCAGGTATTGAGACCCGCGGTACGCAGGTTCGGCTCGGTGCGCGAGTCGTTCCCCATGGAAAAAGCCGGAGTGGTGGCGAAGGCGCTGGTGTCGAACCAATGCGCCAGGGTCGGCGTGACCTGCGCGGGCGTGTGCACGCGCATGGCGTAGCAACTGATGCCCGGCAGCCCGGTGTTGCACGGAGAGGTAATCTGAATCGGCCAGCCTGACGCGAAAGTGGGAATTCCGCTGAACTGCCAGTTGCCAAGCACTTTGCCGCCCAGGCCATGCGCCAGCCAGCGCTTGCCCGGTCCGAACGGCAGCTCGTACAGCAGGGCCATGGTGAGCACCTGCGGCCGGTCGTTGTCCGATATCGAGCGCGACTGCTTCAGGTTGAGGGGATTGGCGATGTTGGTCGAGCGCCAGATGAAGCGCTCGGGCACGGTATCGATGAGCTTACTGACCGTGTAGGACGCCTGCACCATCAGCCCGTGCGCCATGCGATGCTCGACACGCAATTCGAAGGCCTGGTAGAAGGAGTCGCCGTTGGAAGCGCGCGTCGAGCCTACGGAGGTGTATTGCGGCCAGGGCAACAGTAGCTGGGAGGCCCGCACGGTGGGGGCGCTGAGGGCTCCGTTGGTGATCACGCCATAAAACGGATTGGGCACCAGGTTATTGAGGGCGTTGCCCAAGGAGAGGTATTGCGCGGGGTTGGCGACATCCTGGCTCAGGTTGAACCAGATATGCTCCCCGCGGTTACCGACGTACGAGGTCTCGACCACCGTATCGCCGCCAAAGGAGTGCTGGATATTCAGGTTCCACTCCTGGAGGCTGGGGGTGATCCACTGGGGAAAAGGAGCGCCGATGCCGCCGCCCACGCCCGTGGAAGGGGGGTAGAGCAGGCCGGTGGAGAATGCGTTCTGGATGGTGGCTCCGACCGGCGGGGTATTCGGCGCGGGATTGGGAGGACCGAGGTACATGCCGGTGTTCACCTGGAAGCCGTTGCCCAGATCGCTGGGTCCCGCCCCGATGCCGCCGCTGCCCGGGAAGAAGAACAATCCGTACGCCGCGCGCACGACGGTGTCTTTGGCGAATTGATAGGCGAGGCCCACGCGCGGCGCAAAGTTGAGCTTATTGGGAATGGCATCGTAGCGGCCCGCCGGCGCGCCCGGGGTGCCCACAAACTGGAGCACGCCGGGGCGGCCGGTCAGCGGGTCCGTGGCGTTGGGATTGAAGATGCCAAGCTGGTTGTGCCGCTCGGACCAGGGCGTCTGATATTCGTATCGCAGCCCCAGGTTCACCGTGAGTTTCCGAGTGATTTTCCAATCGTCCTGCACATACCAGTTCCAGGCGTGCTGGCTGGCGGTGAGCGCCCGATTGACGGAGACGCTGGCCCCGGCCGGAACGCCGAGAAGCAGCGTGGCGATGCCGTCGCCCGCAGTGGGGCTGGCGGTGTTCGGATCCGGGCCTTGGGTATAAATCCGGGAGAAGGCGAAATCGCCCGAGGGCCAGTCTGGCCGGGTCACGTCAAACTGCAAGTACAGGGTCTCGAATCCGGCCTTCAGTGCATGCGCACCTTTCATCCAGGTGACGGCAGCCTGCGCCTGCCCGTTGTTGTCGTTGTAGTTCTGGTAGGACGCGCGCGCGGGACCGAGAGAGGGGCCCTCGCCGATCGAATTGGTGATATCCGTGATATCGAACTCCGGAAACCGGCCAGGGTTTTGGGTCTGGTTGAGCACCGCCGGCAGACCCAGCGTGGTGGGATCAAATCCCTGGCTGCGCGGGATGGCCGTGGTCTGGCTCCGGTTGGCGCTGATCTTGAACTCCGCCACCAGGTTCGGGCGGAACGTGGCCGTGTCGCTCAGAATGGCGTTCTGGTTGCGGCCTCGCAGCGAGTCGCCCTCCGCGTTGATCCCCGTTCCCGGGAAAGCGAGGTTGGGCCAGGGGCCGTCGCCGGCGTTGTTGTCCTGAAGTCCGTGCCGGAAGAAGAGGCGGTTCTTCGTGCCGATGTTGTGATCGATGCGGTAAAACCACTTGGTCGCGTCGCTCTTGCGCTTATTCGATTGCACGTAGTTGTTGACGAGCGTGCCGCGGTTGGGCAGCGGGAAGTACCCGAGCAGATTCGTGGCAAACGGACTGATGCGTCCGGCGGGGATGACGTTGCCCGGGAACGGCTGGCGGATGTAGGCGCCGGGGCGGCCGGGATCCGGCGAGGTGGTGGCCGGATCGTAGATGGTGATGGGTGCTCCGCCGGCGGTAACGGTGCGGGAGAAGTCTCCGTCGCGCTCGAGCGCGGTGGGGACAGTGGCCTGAAGATTATCCGGGGAGCGCTGCCGGACCGCCTCGACGTTGATGAAGAAGAAGGTACGGTCTTTCCCGTTATAGACGTGCGGCAGGTAGACCGGCCCGCCCGCGGCGCCTCCGTACTGGTTGTAGCGCAACTCGGTGCGGGGCGTACCCACGGAATTGTTCGTCCAGCCGTTGGCGTTCAGGATGTTGTTCCGCGCGAACTCGTACAGGCTGCCGTGCAATTCGTTGGTGCCCATTCTTCCCACCGCCACCAGGGCTCCGCCGCCGGAGCGGCCGTATTCGGCGGAATAGTTGCTGGTGACGAGTTTGAATTCCTGGATGGCCTCGAGCGGCGGATCGTAGGACAAGTTGCTGCAGCACGACGTGCGCGTGTCCGCCCCATCCAGCAGGACTTCGGTGGTGCCGTCGCGCCCGCCCTGCACGATCGGCTCGTCGCCGGTGCCGGGCAGCACGCCCGGCGCGAGCTTCACAAAGGCATACGGGTCACGGCCCAGGTTGGGCAACTGGATAATGGCGGTGGTACTCACGACCTGGCCTAGCGAAGCCTGCTGTTGCTCGAGCATCACCGGCGCCGCCTGGACCGTGACCTCCTGCCGGACCGTTCCGACCGAAAGCTGGATGTTAATGGTAGCGATGAGGTTCACCCGCAGGATGACCCCGGAAACGGCGGCGGTTTGGAAACCCGGTTTCTCGACCCTGACGGCATATTCGCCGATGGGGAGATACGGCAGGTTGTAGTAACCCAGGGCATTTGTCTCGGCTACCGCGGAAACCTTAGTGTTCACGTTGGTGGCGGTCACCGTGGCTTTTGGAACGGCCGCGCCCGTCGAGTCCGTCACGGTCCCGGTGATGGCGGCCTGCTCGGTCTGACTCCAGGCATGCGGGATGGAGAATTGGGAACACATCGCTGCCGCCAGCAGAAGCGGCAAACCTGGGCACTTCTTGGCAGGACTCCCGGTCATAACTCCCTCCTATGAGCAGCTGTCTGCGGAAGATTATGCAGCGGAATTCCGGGAAAAGGCAGCGAATTTCCATTTCGCAGCAGGAAAAACAGTGAAGCAGGTCACAAAACCGGCAGAACTCCCCGCGCTCCTTATGCGCCGGTCTGTTCGGCCCGGCGGCGGATACCCAGCAGCATTTTCCGCACCATCAGGAAATTGGCCGGTTCGAGAATGCCGCGGGCGGCCAACAGGCTGAGCAGCGTGGGGCTCCAGTCGGCTCGAAAGCGCACGATCAGACGAGAGGTTTGCGCGTCCACCTCCCGCAACACGAAGGCCGAACTGGCGGCGAAATAGCCGCCGGAAAACCGCACCGGGTGCATGCCTGCCGGATTGCCCAGGACCAGCACACGGCCGGGATCGAGCACGGCCACGGGCAAGGGATGCCGGGGGTCGCAACCCAGCAAGCGCTCCAACCCGGTAATGCACAGGGAGCCGCCGCGTGCCTGGCCCATTTGCACCAGCCAGGGCCAGACGGCCGAAGCCGGCGCATGGATCGTGATGGCGCGCGTAGCGCGCAGGTCGGGCCGCGGGATCAGCATGTCTCCCGGCAGGCGCTCGCGGACCTCCTCGTCGGTGGCGCCCCAGCGCAGATGCCACGGCCGGATGGCGGCCGCATAGATCAACAGGGCGGCCGCCAAGCCGGCCGCCCACCACCCGCCGCCCCGGGCCAACCACGAAAGGAGGCGCCTCATCGAGGTCCGAACTCTCAGGGTAGCAGAGGATCCGGAGGGCTTACACGCTCTCCGGCACCACGAAGGGATGCCGGTAGTGGCGCGTGAACATGCGATTGGCTTCTTCGTCGCCGGCACACTGGAACGTGGCGGGATCGAAGCGCAGCGAGCGGCCCAGGCGATAGGAGATGTTCGCCAGGTGCACAAGCGTGACCGAAATGGCTCCCTCCTCGATGGGCGCGTTCTGATCGGAGATCTTGCGGCTGCGCACGGCCGCGATGAAGTTGGCCCAGTTGTTCCCGATGTCCTGGCCGGAGGGACCGGGCTCCCGCTCCCGCCCCAGGAAACTTTCGTAGCGGCCGTGATCTTCGTCCCAGATGGCGAGATACCCCTTCGACCCGTAAAAGATGGCGCCTACCGAGCCGGCGCCTTTGCGCGCGGGGCTCTGGTCGATGTCCGCCTCGGGATTGGACATCCAATGGCGCACTTCGAAGACCAGCATCTTCTTTTTGCCGCCTTCGTCGAACTCGAAGGCCGCGTTCAAACTGTTGGGCGTTTCCTGGTCGTCATCGAACATGAAGTGCCCGCCGATGGCATTGACCTTGGTGGGGTACTTGACGCCCAGGCCCCAGCGGGCTACGTCCATCTGATGGATGCCCTGGTTGCCCAGGTCGCCGTTGCCGTAATCCCAGAACCAGTGCCAGTTGTAGTGGAAGCGGTTGCGGGTGAACTCGTGCACAGGGGCGGGGCCCAGCCACAGGTCGTAATGCACGCCCGCGGGAACGGGCTCGACGGGTTTGCGGCCGATGGTGTCGCGCCACTTGAAGCACAGACCGCGGGCCATATAGATGTCGCCGATGAGCCCTTCGCGCATCTTCTGAACGGCCTCGCGCGCGATGCCCGAGCGGCTGTTGGTGCCGTGCTGCACGATGCGGCGGTACTTCTGCCGCGCCGCCACGATCTGGCGCGCCTCGAAGATATTATGCGAGCAGGGCTTCTCCACGTACACATCCTTGCCAGCCTGGCAGGCCCAGATGGTCTGCAAGGTGTGATTGTGATTGGGCGTGGCGATGGAGATGGCGTCTATGGAGCGGTCTTCGAGCAGCTTGCGCAGATCCGTGAAGGCGGCCGGGCGTTTCTTTCCCAGCTTTTCCACGTCGGCCAGCCGCTGATTCAGGACCGACTCGTCGATGTCGCACAGCGCGGCAATCTCCACGTTGGGCATCTCCGCGTAATGCCGGATGTGCGCCCGGCCCTGGCCGCGGACTCCCACGCAAGCCACGCGCACAGTATCGTTCGGGCTGGCCAGGGAACTGGAGCGCAGCGCGCCAGCGGCCGCCGCAGTGCCCATCAGGAAATATCGCCGGTTCATAAAGCGCCCTCCGTGGATACACTATACAGCATGCCGGCTGCGCGGGCGGTTCTGTGGGATCTGGACGGCACCCTGGTGGATTCGGAGGAATACCACTGGCGCGCCTGGCGGGAGACCATGGCGGCGCAGGGTGTTTCCATCACCCGGGAACAGTTCGCCGCTTCGTTCGGGCGGCGGAACGCGTCCTTTTTACCGGAGTGGCTGGGCGCGCGGGCGGCGGCCGGGGGCGTGGAGCAGGTGGCGGACGCCAAGGAAGCCTGTTACCGGCGGCTGGTACGCGCCGGGGGCATCGCGGCTCTGCCCGGAGCGACCGCGTGGGTGGAGCGTCTGCGGCGCGAGGGCTGGCGGCAGGCCATCGCCTCTTCCGCGCCCCGGCTGAACGTCGACACGGTGCTCGAGGCGCTGGGCCTGGCGAACTGCTTCCAATCCGTCGTGGCGGCCGAGGACGTGGAAACCGGCAAGCCCGACCCGCAGGTTTTCCTGCTGGCGGCCGCGCGCCTGGAGGTTCCGCCCGAACGCTCGATCGTGGTGGAGGACTCAGCCGCTGGCGCAGAAGGCGCGCGCCGCGCCGGCATGCGCAGCATCGGCGTCAGCCGGACCGGAAAGCCGCTTTCCGCAGACGTGGCGGTGGCCGCTCTCACCGATCTGGCGCCGGATACGTTCGAAAGACTGCTGGCGTAGGGCGCAGCCGCTCGTGGCAAGCTGGCTCCGTTCGTTCTGATCTAGCTGGCGAGCTCGACTTCGATTTTCTTGGCGCCGGGATCCAGCTTGACGATGCGGAAGCTGCGGATCTGCCCGGCGCGGGCGGGTTCGCGCCGTCCGGATGCGCCGGTGACAGCGCCGGTCTTCCACTTGGCGGAGAGCATGGAGGTGAGCGAGGAGAGATCCGCGCGCGTTGTGCCCGGGGCGGCCTCCCGGGCCTCCTCCGGGCCGATGCGGCAGACTGCCTGGATGCCCTCTCCCAGTTCCACCTTGGCGCGGCCGCCGGAGACGTCCGCCAGGCGCCCGGTGACCAGGTCGCCTTCGCGGTGCTCGGCGATGTACTCGTCGACAGTGGTGGGTTGAAGCTGTTTGATGCCCAGGCGGATGCGGCGCCGTTCGGAATCCACCTCCAGCACCTGGGCACGCACGGCCTGGCCGGGCTTGAGGGCTTCCTGGGGATGGTTGATGCGCTTTTCGGCGCTGATGTCGCCCACGTGGATCATGCCTTCCACGCCCTCGGCCAACTGCACAAAGGCGCCGAACTTGGTGATGCTGACGATGGGGGCTTCCACGACGCCACCCACGGGGAAGCGGCTTTCGATGCCAGCCCAGGGATCGCCCAAGGCTTGCTTGAGGCCCAGGGAGATGCGGCGTTCGGCGGGGTTGACGCCCAGCACCATGACCTCCACCGTATCGCCGGGCTTCACTACGTCGGCGGGCTTGCGCACCTTCTTGGACCAGGAGAGCTCGGAGAGGTGCACCAGCCCCTCGACGCCCGGTTCGAGTTCCACGAAAGCGCCGAAATCCGCGACGCGAGTGACCACGCCGTGGACGCGATCGCCGATTTTGTATTTTTCGGAGACGAGGTCCCAGGGGTGCGGCTGGAGTTGTTTCATGCCGAGCGAGATGCGGTGCTTCTGGGGATCGACCTTGAGCACCTGCACCGTGACGGTCTGGCCAGCGGAGAGCACGTCGGCAGGCTTTTTGATGCGTCCCCAGGAGATATCCGCGACGTGCAGCAGGCCGTCCACGCCGCCCACGTCCACAAAAGCTCCGTACTCGGTGAGACTGCGCACCACACCCTCGACGACGGCGCCCTCCTGCACGGCGGCGAAGGCCCGCTCACGGCCGCGGGCTTCCTCTTCCTCCAGCACGGCGCGGCGGTCCACCACCACGTCTTCGTCCGCCACGTCGAGCTTGATGATCTTGCAGGAAATCTCCTGGCCCACCAGCTTTTCCATCTCGGCGGCGTCCCGGGCGCCGCTGCGGGAAGCCGGCATGAAGGCGCGCACGCCTACGTCCACGCTGAGGCCGCCCTTGATGATGCCTGCGACCACGCCCGCGATGGCGGCTTTTTCCGCGAAGGCCTTTTCCAGGGAGGACCAGTCCTTGGGGCGCTCCACCTTGATCAGGGAGACCAGGTAGTAGCCCTCGGGGTCCCGGCCGGAGATGGATACCTGGAGCTTGTCGCCGGGCTGCACGATCGGCCGGCCCTCACCGTCCAGCAGTTCTTTGACCGGAAGGATGCCCTCTGTCTTCAGACCGACGTCCAGGAGCACCGACTCCGCGGTGAGGGCCACGACGGTAGCCGCAAGGCCGGCGCCGCCGGATTCGGGCTTATGGGAATGAGACTGCTCGTACGCGGAAAGAATGTCGCCGAACGAAGTATCGGTTTCGGACGCGGTTAGAGCCTCGCGATCGGTTGCCCGGTCACGATCCAGGGCAAATTGGTTGGACATGAGAGGTACGTTTTCATTGTGGCATAATCCCGACTGGGATATCTGTGGGCCTCCTCCGCCGGATTCGCTCAATCCCCGCGCAAGATGTGGTCTGGCTGCTGCTGTTCGGCGGCCTGCTGGCTTCCAGCCCGAACCCTGACGTCTCCGAAGGGCTGCTGCTGGCGGCGCTGGCCGCGGTGCAGATCGCGGAACCTAAGGTAGAGTTCCTCAGCCACAACCTCGGCAAGGTGCTGTGGATCATGCTGAAGCTGTTGCTGGGCTACCTGCTGATCGGCTACACGGGCGGGCTGGTAAGCCGCTACTACCTGATCCTGCTGCTGCCGGTGGTTTCGGCAGCCACGGCCATGAGCGTGGTGGCCACGTTGCTGTTCACACTGCTGGCCTGCGGCGCCTATCTTTCCTACCTGCTGTTTATCGACTGGTCGCGGTACATTCTGGGGCCGCCGGAGATGCGCGAACTGCTGCGCAGAGCCATTTTTCTGGCGGTGGCGGGAAACCTGGCCAACGCGCTAGCCGAAGCGCTGCGGGTGCAATCGGGGGAGAGCCGCCGGGTGGCGGCGCAACTGGCGGAGGCCAACCGCAGCCTGCACGAAGCCGAGGCAGCGGTGCGGCGCTCGGACCGACTGGCGGCGCTGGGGCAACTGGCGGCCGGGCTGGCGCACGAGTTGCGTAATCCGCTGGGCACCATGAAAGCGTCGGCCGAGATGCTGGCGCGCAGTATCTCCGGCGAGAACGAGGTGGCGCGGGAGATGGCCGGTTTCATCAGCTCCGAGGCGGACCGCACCAATTCGCTGATCACGCGCTTTCTGGATTTCGCGCGGCCATTGAAGCTGCGGCTGGAGCCCGCGGACCTGGGTCACGTATTGGACCAGGCGGTGGGCCTGATGGAGCGGGATTCGCGCCACCGCGGCGTGACGGTTTACAAGAACTACTCGCCCGACATCCCGCCGTTTCCGCTGGACGCGGAGCTGATGGAGCGGGTCTTCTACAACCTGCTGCTCAACGCCGCGCAGGCCACGCCGGAGGGCGGCGCGGTGACGGTGAAGACGCGTTCGGTGCCGGGCGGAGCGGAGGTGGCGGTGATCGACCGGGGCTGCGGCATCGAGCCGAAGCTAATCGATACGATCTTCAACCCGTTCGTCACCACCAAGCCGGACGGCGTGGGGCTGGGTTTAGCGATCGTCTCCCGGATCGTGGATCAGCACGGCGGTAAGATAGCGGTAGAGAGCGAGCCCGGAAAGGGCAGCGTGTTTCGCGTGTTTCTCCCGACCAGCCTGCCGGAGGCCCCGACCCCTTGAAGAAACGCATCCTGGTAGTAGAAGACGAAGACAAGCTGCGGCGCGTGATCCAACTGCAACTGAGTTCGGCGGGCTTCGAGGTGGACCAGGCCGGCACGGCCGAAGAGGGCCTGAAGCTGGCGGATCGCGCCGACCTGATCCTGACCGACCTGCGGCTGCCTAACATGGACGGCCTCGAACTGCTGGCCCTGGTGCGCCGCCAGAACAGCCTGGTTCCGGTGATCGTGATGACCGCTTTCGGCACCATCGAGACGGCGGTGGGGGCCATGAAGGCGGGGGCCACGGATTTTCTGCTCAAGCCATTCTCCCTGGATCACCTGATGACGGTGGTCCACAAGGCGCTGGAGGTGAGCGCGCTGCGGGACGAGAACCGGCAGTTGCGCGAGGAGCTGGGGCGGCGGTACGAGTTCGAGAACGTGATCGGGCGGAGCCCGGCCATGCAGGAGATTTTCGCCACGGTGACGCGGGTGGCGCCCACGCGCGCCACGGTGCTGCTGGCCGGCGAAAGCGGCGTGGGCAAGGACCTGATCGCGCGGGCCATCCATTTCCACTCGCCGCGCCGCGACCGCCCGCTGGTAAAGATCAACTGCACGGCCATCCCCGAGAACCTGATGGAGAGCGAGCTGTTCGGCTACGAGAAGGGGGCCTTCACCGGCGCCAACACCTCCAAGCCGGGCAAGTTCGAGCAGGCCGACACGGGTACGGCGTTTCTGGACGAGATCGGCGACGTGCCGGCGTCCATCCAGGTGAAGCTCCTGCGCGTGCTGCAGGAGCGGGAGTTCGAGCGGCTGGGAAGCAATGTGACGCGGCACATCGACGTGCGCGTGATCGCGGCCACCAATCAGGACCTGCGCGCGGCGCTGGAGCAGGGCACCTTCCGCGAAGACCTGTATTACCGGCTGAACGTGGTGCCCATCAACATTCCGCCGCTGCGTGAGCGCAAGGAGGACATTCCCTTCCTGGTGCAGCATTTCCTGCGCAAGCTGGGACCGGATTCCGGAAGCCCGGTGGAAGCAGTGACCGATGCGGGGCTGGCCAAGCTGATGGCCTACCACTGGCCGGGCAACGTGCGGGAACTGGAGAACGTGATCGAGCGCAGCCTGGTGATGTGCGCGAGCACGTACCTGGACGCCGCGGACATTAAGCTGGACACCACGCCGCGGCCGCGTGGGCCGGTTGGCGCGGCGTTTCTGCCCGAAGGGATGTCGCTGGACCAGTACGAGCAGGAGCTGATTCGCGAGGCCTTGCGGCGCGCCGACGGCAACAAGAGTCAGGCCGCGCGGCTGCTGGGGCTGACACGCAACGCGCTGCGCTACCGGCTGTCGCAAATGGGGCTGGAAGCGTAGGGCGGCGGGCGGACTGGGAGACACTGCGGCTCAGCGGGCAGGGGGTCAGGGGCGGAAGGCGCGGGGCTAGATAGGTGGATGAACACCGCTGCGCTGTGAATTGACAGGCCAAACCGCGTTTGATATCGTCTGACGACAACAGCCAGACGGGCTGAAAGGATGCTGCGGGTACGGCCTCAAAACTTTTTGGTCGGTGTCGCGTGGCTGGTTTCCGTCGCGGCAGCATCCGGGGAAGCTCCCCAGTTCGAAGAATCCGCGGGTCCGCTGCTCGAAGCCAGATGCGCGAAGTGCCATAGTGGGAGCGCGCCGCAAGCCGGTTTAAACGTGACTAGCCGGACCACGCTGCTGAAAGGCGGCAACTCCGGCCCGGCGATTGTGGCGGGCGCGCCGGACGGCAGCCTGCTGGTTAAGCGGGTCTCCCAGGGAGAGATGCCGCCCGGAGGGCCGAAGCTCAGCGACGCCGAGATCGCCATATTGCGGAGTTGGATTGCGGCAGGCGCGCCGGCCAGAAACGAGGCGCTGGTGGAGCACATTCCGGGGACCGCTCCGGCCGAACGGGCGCATTGGGCGTTTCAGACGCCCAGGCGGCCCGCCATGCCGGCGGTGAAGGCGGCGGCGCGCGTGCGCTCTCCGCTCGATGCCTTCGTGCTGGCGGAATTGGAGAAGCGCAATCTGGGATTCTCTCCGGACGCGGACAAAATCACGCTGCTTCGCCGCGCCTGGTTCGATCTCGCCGGACTGCCTCCCCCTCCCGAGGAAGTGGACCGGTTTCTCGCCGATACCTCGCCGAACGCCTACGAAAAACTCGTCGACCGGCTGCTTGCCAGCCCGCGGTACGGGGAGCGATGGGCGCGGCACTGGCTGGACCTGGCGGGCTACGCGGACTCCGAGGGTGTGCTGGCGGCCGACGTCATCCGTCCGAATGCCTGGCGGTACCGCGACTATGTGATCCGCGCGCTGAACGCGGACAAGCCATACGACCGGTTTCTGACGGAGCAGATCGCGGGAGACGAGGCCTCCAGATATTTCGACCAGGACCGTCTCACGCCCTCCACCATCGAGGCCCTGGAGGCCACCGGGTTTCTGCGCACCGCGGTGGACGCCACGCGCGAGGATTTTCTGCCGGAGGCTTTTGCCGAATATACCTGGCGCACGGCGTTTGACACGGAACAGATCGTGGCCTCGTCGGTGCTGGGCCTGACCTTGCAGTGCGCCCGCTGCCACGATCACAAGTACGAGCCGCTGAGCCAGAAAGACTACTACCGGTTTCTGGCTTTCTTTGCGGGCGGGATCCGTCCCAACGGCGCCGTGCTGCCGACTTACAAACGGCAGATCGCCCTGGCCACGGCGCGGGAGAAGAAAGCTGCCGAAGAGAACAACGGCCCGGTGGAGCCGGTGATCAAGGCGCTGCGGCAATTGCAAGCGGCCCGGCTGGCAGAATACCGCGCCAGGCATCCCAAGAAGGACCGGGCCACGGAGGCGGAACTGCGGGAGATGTTCCCCGACTACGCCGCCAAGGCGGATGCGCTGGCTGAAGAACTACGGCAGGAAGAGGCCAAGATCATCCAGTTGCCTGAGATTCGCGCGTTCTACGATCTGGATGGGACGCCGCCGGCCACGCACGTGTTCCGGCGCGGCGATCCTAAGCACCCGGAAGAGGAAGTGGCGCCGGGAGTGCCGGTGGTGCTGGATGCGCTGGACCGGCCGTTTGAAGTGGCCAGGCCGGCAGAGGGAGCGAAGACCAGCGGGCGGCGCCTGGCGCTGGCCGAGTGGCTGACGCGGCCGGACAATCCATTGACCGCGCGAGTGTTCGTCAACCGGGTGTGGGCGGAGCATTTCGGGACGGGAATCGTGCCCAGCCTGGACAATTTCGGCAGGTCCGGCGCGCCGCCGACGAATCAACCGCTGCTGGACTGGCTGGCGACGGAGTTCGTCCGCCAGGGCTGGAGCATCAAGAATCTGCACCGCCTGATTATGACCTCGACGGTGTACCGGCAAAGCTCCCGGGCGAACGACGCCGGCCTCCAGGCGGACCCCGACGACAGGCTGCTGTGGCGCATGCCGCCACGCCGCCTGGAGGCCGAGATTATTCGGGATGCGATCCTGGAGACGGCGGGGAGTTTGGATTTCACGATGTACGGGCCGCCGGTCGCGGCACACACCAAGCCCAGCGGCGAGGTGGCGCCGGAAGACGACAATTGCCAGGGGCGGCGGTCGATCTACCAGATCGTGCGCCGGTCGGCGCCGCAAAGTTTCCTGAATGCCTTCGACGCGCCCATCATGGAGACGAATTGCACCCGGCGCACCGTTTCCACGACGGCCACGCAGGCGCTGGCGCTGATGAACAGCGAATTCGTGGCCGCCCAAGCCGAGCATTTTGCGCGCCGCGTGCTGCGGCACGCGCGGACCGCGAAGCTTTCGGAGGCAGGGACCATCGAATACGCCTTCCGGCTGGCCCTGGCGCGCAGGCCCGATGCGGCGGAGGCGGAGACACTGACACGTTTCCTGCGGACGCAGGCCGGGCATTACACCAAGCTGCCTGCCGATGAACAGCGCGTGCGGGTGTACGCGGACTTGTGCCAAGCGCTGGTGAGCAGCAACGAGTTCATATACGTCGATTAGGAGATGATGCGCATGCCCTTCGGACTTCGCCCCGATCACCTCCGGTTCACTCCCATCCGGCGCTTGCTCTCGCGGCGCGACTTATTCCACCGCATCAGCATGGGTATCGGCGGCATGGCGCTGGCGGAGCTGATGGGCCCGGACGTGGCGGCCGCCTCGCTTCCCGAACGGCGCCCGGCGCAGTATGACGTCCTGCCCAAGAAACCGCACTTCCCGGCCAAGGCGAAGCGCGTGATTCTGCTGTTCCAGAACGGCGGGCCCAGCCAGGTGGATCTGTTCGACCCTAAGCCGGAACTGTCGAAACGGGAAGGTCAAAAGCCGGGCGCAGGCTATGTGAACGACGTAGACGCGAAGAAGACCGGCACCTGGATGGGTACCCCATTTCGTTTTGCCAGGCACGGCCAGAGCGGCATGGAACTGTCTGAACTGCTTCCGGGCCTGGCCCGGCACGCGGACGATATTGCCCTGATCCGCTCGATGGTGAGCGATCACTCGAACCACGAGCAGGCCATCTGGAATTTCAATACCGGCCTGATCATGCCGGGACGCCCTTCACTGGGCTCCTGGGTGGCATACGGGCTGGGCACGGAGAATCAGAACCTGCCGGCCTTCGTGGCCATCCTGAATCCCACGGGGCTGCCGGTGGACGGGGCGCGCAATTACTCCAACGGGTGGATGCCGGCGGTCTACCAAGGCCTGCCGATGCGCGCGGAAGGCACGCCGGTGCTCAACCTGGAGCCGCAGGGTTCGGCGGCGGCGGCGAAGGGCCGGCTGGACCTGCTCGAAACATTGAACCGCGAGCACCTCCACCGGCACAGCGACCAACTGGATCTGGAAGCGCGCATTGCCAGCTTTGAACTGGCGGCGCGCATGCAGTTGGCGGCCACCGACGCTCTGGACCTGGCCCGGGAGTCCAGGCAGACGCATGCGATGTACGAAACCGGGGATCCGGAATCCGGGATTCACGGGCGTCAATGCCTGCTGGCGCGCCGTTTAATCGAGCGCGGCGTGCGGTTCGTGCAGGTCCTCCACAACGGGCAGCCGTGGGACACCCACACGAATAACGAGAAAGGCAATCGGGAGATCTGCCGAAAGACCGACGGTCCGACGGCCGCTCTCCTCGCCGACCTAAAGCAGCGAGGACTGCTCACCGACACACTCGTAATCTGGGCCGGCGAATTCGGCCGCACGCCCATGGCCGAGGGGAAAGACGGCCGCGACCACCACAAGTTCGGGTTCAGCCTGTGGCTGGCCGGCGGCGGCATCAAGGGCGGAGTGACTTACGGGGCCACGGATGACTTCGGCTACCATGCCGTGGAAAACATAGTGACCGTGGCAGATTTTCACGCCACGATCCTGCACGTGCTGGGCCTGGATCACGAGCGCCTGATTTTCCGGCACGACACACGCGACGAAAAGCTCACGGACGTGCACAAGGCTAAGGTCGTCTCATCGATCCTGGCTTAGGCTTCAAGACCCATCGGGGCGGGGCGCCGGAGGCGGGGAACCCCCAGGCGGTCCGCTCCACTCGGCATCACCCAGGCGCCACCCGCCCCCGAGGGCCTGGTAGAGTTGCACGATGACCAGCCAACGGTAGAGTTCGGTCTGCGCCAAGGCATTTTCGGCACCTGTTGCTGGTAAGGCATGCCCGCGTAATCGAAGCCCATCTCGCGCGGCATGGTCTGCGAAATAGTCTCTTCCAGAGCCTGCATGGAACTGTAGCCCGGCGCCGCGCTGCCGAAGATCTGCGCGCAGCGGTAGAGCTGTAGCGTTGCGTGAATTCAGGCCCCCTGATCCGGCGCAGGCTGGTCAGCGCGGAGAGGCGCCATTTCGCCCTTGCTGTTTCGCACGTAGAACTGGCCGACGTTCTCCGCGGCGGTGCGCTGCTCCCCTTCCGCCTGGACAAAAACGCGCCATTGGGGCCCGAAGCGGTTGAAGTAGTTGACGAAGGCGCCGCCCATGAACGCCTGCATCGTCTGGGAGAGGTCGCTCATGCGATGCCTTGCGCGACCGCTTTGTCGCGGTCTACGTCGACGAATACCTGCGGGATAGTAGGCAGAAAGGTAGTGGTCAGACTGGTTATTTTTGCGGAAACAGCCGGTGCCGGCCCGCGCGCGGAGCAACGGGCGTGCGGCTTTACCCCTCCGCGATGGGGTATTGACCGTGCTCTTTGGCGGAGTGATAGAAGGCCAGGATATTTTCGATCGGCACGTCCGCCTGAATATTGTGCGCCGGTGCGAGGATCAATCCGCCGCCACGGCCCGCCGTGCGCACCCGCAGCCGCACCTCCGCCGCCACGTCCTCCGGACTGCCATAGGGCAGGACTTCCTGAATATCCACGGTCCCCCAAAGCGTCAGGCGGTCTCCAAAGTCCCTCTTCACCCGCGCCGGGTCCATGGACTTCGGTTGCACCGGGTTGAGGATATCCAGCCCGATCTCGACAAGGTCGGAGAGAATCGGATACACATACCCATCGGAATGGAAGGCGATCTTCACGCCGGGGTGGATAGCCTTCCATTCGGCAAATAGCTGTGCATACCGGGGCTTGAAAAATTCGCGGAAGACCGCCGGCGAGACCAGCATGCGGTTCTGAGCGCCGAAGTCGTCGCCGATCCAGATGATGTCGACCTTCATTTGCGCGAACTTGCGGCCGGCGGTCTGAATCCAGGCCATGAGCTTGTCCAAATAGGCGTGCGCGAAGTCCTTGTTGACTGCCAGGTCCATCAGGACACGCTCCATGCCGCGGAGATACCAGGCCAGCTCGAACAGCGTGCAGGCGCAGCCGCCCATGATGCCGTACTCGTCGCCGTATTCGTCCAACAGCTTGCGCGCACCCCAATAGCGATCTTCGCGCGAGAAGTCGGGCATGCTGAATTCGGCGGGGTCGCGGATGTCCGCCAGCGGCCGGCGCACCATCTCCGTGAAGGAGCCGCCGGAAGGATGCTCGAACCATTTCCAGCCGATCCCCCATTCATCGGTGTATTCGCGATCGGGCCGCGCGTAGTATCCAGTGCAGGGACCCACCCAGGAAATCAGAAAGTCGTGGTCCATGAGGATGGGCAGCGGTCCGCCGGCCGCTTGGTAGGTCTCGGTCTCCTCGGAAGCCACACCCAAGTGGTGCAGCATTCGGCGCTCAGCCTCCGGAGTGTACCAGGCGCAGATGGGCACACGGTCCGGTTCTTCGTGGTTGAGAGCAGTCAGTAACCGCTCTTTGTGGGTCATGCGGTGCTCCAGTCCCGAAGCGGGCGGCAACCAACCGCTGCGACCGCTAGCGTCGCTGTTCGCTGCCGCTACCCCGACGCATGCCCATTTTAGACTGGAACAACCTGTTTTTCATACCCGCACGTCTGTTTCTGCGCGGAAAGTCGGGAGGCTGCCGGCCCGCAGATCCCGCGGGCCGGACGCGGAGACAGCCGGCAAACCGGCCGCCGTCAAAAGATCAACCGCATGGCAAGCTGGATCACCCGGCTGCCCGAGCCCCCGTATATCTTGCCGGTGGTCGCAACCGGCAGGCCGCCATCGCGGGTGTCTCCAATCGTGGAACCCGGACCGCCGAGGTTGAAGTGGTTGAAAGCGTCGAACCAGTCTGTTCTGACTTGCAAGCGCAACCCCTGTTCGCCCCGGAAGTAAAACATCTTCATGAGACTCATGTCCCAATTCTCGGACCCCGGGCCAAAGACGGAGTTCCGGGCAGCGTTGCCATAGGCCCACTTCTGGGGAGGCGCGAAGGCTGCCGGGTTGAACCATTGCACGCCCGAAACGACGTCGTGCGATCCGCCGTTTTTGCCGTCATAGAGCCCTACCCCGGAAACGGCGTCCGGACGCCCGCCCCACCAACCCACAATGTTCGAAGGCACGTTGAAGTACACCGAAAACGGAGAACCGGTCACATAAGTGGTGATGCCCGCGAATTCCCAGCCGCCGAATACGGCGTTGACCACGCCTTTCTGGTTCAGCCAGCGCTTACCCGCGCCAAAAGGCAATTCGTAGACGTAATTGAACGCCAGTCTCTGGCGAGGGAGGTAGTCCGAGTTGCCGTAATCGCACATGTAGCACCACGGGTTGTTCAAGCCGCCCGCAACGGGCACGTCATCGAGGCTGCGGGTCCAGTTGTACTCAACCTGCAGGCTCAAGCCGTTGGAAAGACGCCGGATCAACTCCAGTTGCAACTGGTTGAAATTCTGGAGTCCTCCGGAAGCGTTGTAGTTGATATTGCCCCAGGGCTGGAAGGGACGCTGGTTTTGGAAGACTACGTTGGGTTGCTGGACGGCGGGCTGATTGATGTTGAAGGCATACCAAAAGAGGTGCTGAACCTGCGAACCCACGTAGGAGGCGCGCGCCATCCATTGCTGCCCGATCTGCTGCTCGAGGGTCAAGGTCCACTGCTGCTGCCTCGGGTTCCTGTAGTCTCGAGGCGTCTCGTAGACCAAGGGATTGGCCGCCGGGGCGCCGCCGCCCCCCGTGGGGAAAGGATTGCCCAAGGTGAGATCGGGGAGATAGCCGCCCGCGGGCGCCTTCGCCGGCAAGTTCGTCGAAAACGTGGGGCCGATGCGGTATGGCGGGTTAAAGGTCATCTCCAGGGTTCCCAGCTCCGACCCGATGAAGTTGTAAAACATCCCGTAGCCGCCCCGGATGACGGTCATGCTACCCCCGAACGGGCGCCAGGCAAAACCAAACCGCGGCCCCCAGTTCTCTTTGTTCGGGATGTAATAGTCCGTGGACCAACCCGCCTGCTGGGCGGTCTCAAAGGGGTACGCCGAAAACACGCTGGCGAAACCCGTGGGAGGATTGACCGGCGTACTCCCGTTTTGCAATAAAACCAGCTTGGAAGTGGACAGGTCGAGCGGGCTATAGTACCTGTTGCGCTCCTGCCATGGGGATTGGTACATGTAGCGGACACCGTAGTTGATGGTCAGCCGCGGGGTCGCCTGCCAGGTATCCTGTGCGTACCACTCCCAGTCGCGAGAGGAAAGCAGCGTGCTGTTGACCACCGTAGCGTAATTCGTCGAACTCAAGTCGCCCAACAGAAAATCCGCAAATGCATTTCCTTGAGAAGGGTTTACACCTGGCCAGCCCTTGCCCCCCGTCCAGGAGCCGGTGGCCCCGAAGCCGCCGTTGTAAGAACCAAGCTGAATCGTTAGGTGGCCGTCGGAACCGGGAACACTGAACTTGTATCCCGTCTCCAGGATGCCGGCTTTGAATGTGTGGCGCCCGTGCACTTTCGTGAAGTTATCCGAAATTTCCACGTCATAGGTCGGGAAATCGATGCCGGCGCCCCAGTCGCTCAACCCTGAGTATCCGGTCATCGTGACAGTCGGGAGGCCGCCCGTATTCTGCGCCGGGACCGCCGGGACCAGAGTCCACGGTTTAATGTTGAAGTTCTGGCCTTGACGGGCTTGGATGTAGTCGTGATAGGCGAGACGGAATTCATTGATCGCTGTAGCGCCGAAGGAATGGGTCTCGGTGATGCTTGAGGCCCAGTCTTTATCCCGGAAATTCGCGTAATTGCCATAGTTCGGCGGCGTGCTGCCGGAGGCCTGAAACCAGGGATTACTATTCGAAAACCGGAAGAAGCCGTTCAAACTGTCTTTGTCCGATATCTGCCAATCCAAGCGTGATTCCAGATTACTCTTCGGGTAGCTGTTCTCGACCGCGGCCTGGTAGTTTGGTCCTCCGTTCGGCAGGCCAGCGGCATTCGTAGACAGGTTGGGGAGCGGCATATACGCGAGCAACGCATTGGCTCGCGGGTCGAAAGTGGAAGGATTGATGATATTGCCGGGGTAAGGTTGACCCGACGTGGGATTGTACAACTGGGTGCCCTGTTTGTAGAGCGCGGAGAAGTCGCCCTGCCGCATCGCCGCGGAGGGGAACGTCAAAGAAACGATGGTCGGCGAAACTTGGCGGAAATGGAAATAGTCGGTAAAAAAGAACAGCTTGTTTTTCTTGATCGGACCTCCGATCAGGCCACCATACTGATCGCGGTCATAATCCGGACGCGGCTGGCCGTGCGCGTTGTTCAGAAACGTGTTCGCGTTCAGATTCTTATTTTCCAGGTAGCCATACGCTTCGCCATGGAAACTGTTCGTGCCTTGCTTGAGCACCATGGTGATTCCGGTGGTGCTGCGGAACTCGGCGTTCAAGGCTCCGCTGGCAACTTTGAACTCCTGCAAGGCGTTGGTGGAAGGCAGGGTGATCATGCCGAGGCCATAGCTCCCGGCGCCCCTGCCATTGGACGCGTCCTGCATGCTAACGCCGTTCAGATTCCAGTCGTCACCTCCCCAGTAGCCGCTGCCCGCGATCATCGCGTCGGACCCGCTGAGGGCCACGCCCGGTACCAAGCCGATCAGCGTGTCGATGGATTGGGTCGACTTGGGCAGATCTCCGATGATTCTGGTCGGGATGCTATCGGTGATCGTTTGGGTATCCGTATGCACCAGGGGCGCCTCGCCGTTGACCGCCACGGTCTGTTGCATGGCGCCCAGCGCGAGTGTGGCGTCCACGCGCACAGTCTGGGAACTCAAGACGCGGAGGCCGGTTACCGAATAGGTGACGAAGCCGTCTTTCGCAACTGTGACATCGTAAAGGCCGGGCTGAAGCTGCGGGATGGTGTAGGCGCCGGAAGAATCAGTAGTGCCTACGCTTGCGATGGCGGTTTCCGCATTTTTCGCGACCACGCGGGCTGCCGGCACGCCGGCGCCCGAGGGATCATTCACCTGCCCAAGTATCGTGCTGGTAATGGTCTGAGCCCAGCCAGAAACGCTCATTAGAATGAACAGCACCAGTCCGGATACGACTCGCGCACACCACTTCACACTGCTCGTCATGTTTCTCCCTCCTGGACGGCCCCCTGGCGTCCAACTGCCCCAAACGTGCAACCGGGCGTTAGCAGAAAACGTAACACTGGTGCTTTTTGCCTGTCAACCGCGCCGGAATTCAATTCAAACGGTTTGGCGATTCAATGCCGCGCACGCCCGGGCCGTAGGGCGCGCTTCGCATTCTCCTTGCGGCGTGCCAGCGCGAGCGCGCTCCAGGTCTTGTCGATCGCGCAGACCTTGTAATCCACCAACCCGACCGCCATGGCCGACTCGCGGATCAGGTTCTCGCTGAGGCCGGAATCCGGCCGGGCCGTCTGCTTCGGCCAGAGGACCCAGAGCCTGGTGCGGCCGGCGATCGAACGCATGCGCGCGAGGGCTGCGCGAAAGGAATCGGGTTCGCGCACGAACCAGAGCGTCACATCGCGCGGCTCCGGCGGATCCTCTTCGATGGTGGCGCTGCCGGGGAGGCTTCCGAGGGCGGCGGCGTATCCGCGCGGGGCGTCGATCACGCCGACGCTGGCTCGCTCACCGATGCCGAGTTTCTGCGCCGCGGTGCGTCCGGCGTAGCGATCCATCATCTGCGGCGGCACGACCGGCGCCGCCGGGCTCTTCGCCGCATGCACCGCCGCGCCTACGGCGCCGCACGTGGTGTAGACCGCGTCGGGGAGCCAGCGGCGAACGGCCTCGACTTTGTCCGCAGCGCCGCCCACGAACACGAGCGGGACGTGCCGGGTGGCCCGGGCGCCGCGGAGGCCCGTCGCGAGTTCGCGGCCGTGCGAAGGCAGGCGCGACAAGTCGATGACCACCACATCCGGCGGCGACTGCTTGATCGCCCTGTACACGGCGCCGCCATCGCCTGCGGCATATTCGACCTGGTGGCCGGCGGCGCGCAGCGTCGCGAGGAGCGGAGCCGCCTCGGCCGCGTTCCAGTGCACCACCCGGACCCGCATGCGCCGGCCCTAATACCGGTATAGCCAGCGGGCTTTTTCGACCACTTGTTCGGTGTTGGGCAGGAAGGCTTCTTCGAGCGGCGCGCTGAAAGGCACCGGGGTGTCCGGAGCAGTCACGCGCACGATGGGGCCGTCGAGGTATTCGAAGACGTTCTCGGTGATCAGGGCCGCCAGTTCTCCCGCCAGGCCGCCGGTGCGGGTGTCTTCGTGGAGCAGCAGCACCTTGGCCGTCTTGCGAACGCTCGCCAGCACGGTTTCCCCATCCAGGGGCAACAGCGTGCGCAGATCTACGACCTCGATCTCGATCCCTTCCGCTGCGAGGCGCTCGGCGGCTTCCAGGGCCACGTAGACCATGGCGCCGTAGGTCACGATACTGAGGTGCCTGCCCGGGCGGACCACGGCAGCTTTCCCGATGGGCACGGTGTACTCTTCGGCCGGCAGGTCTTCCTTGATGCGGCGGTACAGCCCTTTGTGCTCGAAGAACAGCACCGGGTCGTTGTCGCGGATGGCGGACTTGATGAGGCCCTTGGCGTCGTAGGCCGTGGACGGAGCCACCACTTTCAACCCGGGCGTGTGCACGAAGGGCATCTCTGGATTCTGCGAGTGGTATGGGCCGCCATGGATGCCCCCTCCGGAAGGAGCGCGGATGACGATGGGCACGGCGGCGCCCCAGCGGTAGCGGCACTTGGCCGCGAAGTTCACAATCTGGTCATAGGCGCAGGAAATGAAGTCCGAAAATTGCATCTCGGCCACCGGGCGCAGACCCATCAGGCCGGCGCCGATGGCCGCGCCCACGATACCGGACTCGGCGATGGGCGTATCCACCACGCGCCGCTCCCCGAAGCGCTCCAGAAAGCCGGCCGTGATCTTAAACGCGCCGCCATACACCCCGATATCTTCGCCAATCAGGAAGACATCCGGATCGCGCTCCATCTCCTCCCACAAGCCCTCGCGGATGGCTTCCAGGTACGTGGTGGCCATGACTATCGCTTTTCGTAGACGTTGTCCAGCAGTTCGGATGGATCGGGGAACGGGCTGTTCTCCGCCCAGCGGACCGCCTCATCCACTTCGCGGCGCACCTCGTTGCGCCACTCCTCCAGGTCGGACGCATCCGCCCATCCGCGCTCGCCCATCAAGCGCTCCAGGCGGTCGATGGGATCCTTGCGGCCCCATTCCTCCCAGAGGTGCTTGGGCACGTACTCGGCAGCGTCGTGCGCGGAGTGGCCGGTCATGCGGAAGGTCTTGCACTCGATGAGGTAGGGCCCCAGACCTTCGCGGGCGTGGGCCACCGCGCGCCGGGTGGCCGCATGGATGGCAATGACGTCATTGCCATCCACCACTTCAGCGGGGATCCCGTAGCCCGGCCCCCGGTCCGCCACGTTGGCGCAAGCCATCTGCTTTTCGAGCGGCGTGGAGTAGGCGTACTGGTTGTTGTTGCAGATCAACACCAACGGCAGTTTCTGCACGGCAGCCAGGTTAATGCCTTCGTGCCAGTCGCCCCGGCTGGTGGCTCCGTCGCCGAAATAGCAGAACGCCGCGTTGCGCGTGCCCTTGTACTTCAACGCCAGGGCGGCCCCGGCGGCCACCGGCACGCATGCGGCCATGGCGCTGATGATGGAGACGATGTTCAGCCGGATATCACCCATGTGCATGTTGCCGTCTTTGCCGCGGGTGAGCCCGCCCACGCGCCCCATGTACTGCGCGAAAATCTGCCGCGGATGCACACCCCGGATCAGGAAAACGGCCATATCCCGATGCGACGGGAACATCACATCTTCGGGTTCGGCCACCAGGGCCGTCCCCACCGGGATGGCTTCCTGTCCCCGGCCCACGTACACGCCGCCCACGATCTTGCCCTGCCGGTACAACTTGCGCTCGATGCGGTCCTCCACCTCCCGCATCATGCTCATGTAGTACAGGAACTGGCGTGCAAGGGACGCCTCGGGATCAGCTAGCTTCGTTGATTCGAGAGAAGTTGTGGCCTGAACCGCGCTCATGGGCAAAGCCTCGCTGTAAGCCAGTAGTATACGTCATTCGAGGTTTGAGCCGGCGAAACCGCCGGTCCTACGCAAACTTGTACTGCCCCGGAACCGGGAGCGGAGTGACCTCCAGTTTTTCGTCGTAGCTGAAAGCTTTGGGCTGGAGGTCCAGGTCGGAGGCCATCATCTGGTCCCACGTGATCTCCTGGCCGGAGTAGGCGGATTCCCGGCCCATGATGGCGGTCATGGTGCTCTCCGCCACTGCCATGCCGTCGTTGATGTAAGGACCCTGGCCGCGGATGCTCTTCACCATGGCGATGTGCTCCTGGACATACGGGTCCTGCCCCTTGACTCCCATATCATGCCCATTGGTGCGGCCCTTCGTGCCCACGAACAACTCAGAAACGTTCTGGTAGCTGCCGCGCGGATACTGGCGGCAGTGGCTGGACATGTGCACGCCGTTGGGGTACACGAAATCGGCATCAATGTGGTCGTAAATGTTGCCGTAGACTTCCTCGCGCGGACGCCAAGCCACGCCGCCGGAAGCGAACACCTTCGCCGGGTGTGTGCCCATGAACCAGTTGCACACATCGATGTTGTGCAGGTGCTGCTCCACGATCTGGTCGCCGCAGACCCACACGAAGGAGTACCAGTTGCGGTTCTGGAAAACCATGTCGCTCCACTTGGGGTCGCGCGCGCCCTTGGGGCCGGGCCAGGCGGCGCCCTGGAACTGGAGCACCGGCCCGCCCACCCAGTAGGCATAGCAGGCCACGATATCGCCGATGGCTCCGTCCCGCAGTTTTTGCAGGGTTTCCACGTACTCCTGCTGGTTGCGCCGCTGGGCGCCGGACATCACCGTGAGTTTCAGCTCTTCGGCTTTCTTCGCGGCAGCCATCACCTTTCGGACCCCCACCGGATCGGTGCCAAAGGGTTTTTCCGCAAAGATGTGCTTTTTGGCCTCGACGGCGGCCACGAAGTGCTCGGGGCGGTAGCCGGGCGGGGTGGCCAGCATGACGATATCGATGTCCGAGGCCAAAACTTTCCGGTAAGCGTCGAAACCCACGAAGTGGTGGTCCGGGTCCACCTTCACCTTGCTTTCGAGGCTGCCGTATTTGCCGCCATGCTTGATTTCCGCCAGGGACTTTTCGAGCCGGTCCTCGAAGATGTCGCCCATGGCGGCCAGTTCGACGTTTTCGTTACCGTAGAGAAGTTGCTGCGCCGCCTGTGTGCCGCGCCCGCCGCAACCCACCAGGCCGGCTTTGAGTCTTTCATTGCCGGCACCCCGCACGAGTTCCGGCTGGATGATGGTGAACGCGCTCACACCGGCGCCGACGGCGGTGGATCCCTTCAGAAACGACCTTCTGGAAAGTTCGCTCGGGCTGTCTGACATCTTTCGCCCCTCCCTGGGCTCCAAAACAGACAATTGTATCCCCATAACAGGACAGGCGGTGCCACCGTCCGGCGCGCGATTTGAGTATACTTTCAGACAATTTCCCATATGTCCGCACGCCCGCGAAGCTCGCACTTCTACGTGGCTTTGGCCGCGCTGGTGGCGCTGTTGTGCGGACTGGAGAGCCTGGTAGGCTCGCTTCCCTTCGCCGAACAGATGCTGGCCAAGCTCTCGGATTTCCAGTTGAAGGAGCTGGAAACCTACATCGAAATGAACAAGCTGCTCACCACTTTGGCTACGCTGGCCATTGGAGCCACGACCGGTTTCGCCGTCAACCGGGGAGCAGCCGCGCCCCTGGCGCCGGCAGACGTGCGCAAAGCGGTGGCAAGCTGGACGCTTTCCGGCGTCTCGCTCTATGCCGGACATTTCGCCTATCAGCAGGTGATCTGGATGCTCGATCAGCGATTCTTCAACCTCTTTTACCCTCGCGTGTGGTGGCCCACGCAGGCCCAGTTCTGGACCTTCCTGGTCTCCGTTATCGTGCTGGCCGACTTCATTCACGGCAACCTGACGCGCCCGGCCGGAGCGGGGAGTGTCGGAGGGCGGCCGTGAGACGCGTGGCCGGCGGTTTCCTGCTGGCGGCCGCCGCCTTCGCCCAGGGCTCGTTCGATCTGAGCGGCACGGTGCGCCAGACCCTGGCGGACTGGCAGAAAAACACAGGCATCGGCATTGAAACAGAGGCGGAAAGCCGCATCCGCCACGATGTGGGCGAGGCCTGGCCCCGTCTGGAAGAACTGGTCCGCCTGCAGGCGCCTTATGAGGCCTCTCCGGAGCCCTTGACCCGGATGCTGGTGCGGACCTATTGCTTCGACCTCCGGGATGCGCTCCTGCGCCAGGCTCGGCCGTTCGCGCGCGCCCGCCAGGCCCGAACCTTGGCGTTCCAGGCACCTGCGTCCGGGCTGCGACTGCGGGATGCGGACGTGCTGCACTTCTCTTTTCTGGACTTCCTGAGCGGGTTTTTCCCACGCCTCCAGCCGGTGGGCTACCTGCAAGTCACGTCCAAGCCGGACCGCGCCGACATCACCATCGACAACCAGCCCAAGGGGTTTACAAACCGCGTCTTTGTGGTCTCCCCGGGCTCTCATACCGTGGCAATTGAATCCCCGAAAATCGTGCGACGCTGCCGCCGCACCGTGCAGGTTGCGCCCGGACGCCAGATCTCGCTGCATTGCCCGTAGGTTTGCCGCTCATCTTTGTCCGGCAACCTTTTGACCCAGCGCAGCAGCCATCCAGGCAGCAATCTTGACTTTTTTGTACAGATTAATCTAGGCTGAAAGTGAAGCGGCTATCCCTGGAGGATCGCGAGTGAGCACGCAAGTCAACACCATCGAAACCTTAGCCAACCAGGAGTACAAGTGGGGCTTCGTTACTGAGATCGGGACGGATGCCGTGCCGCCCGGCTTGAACGAAGACATCATCCGGCTGATTTCCGCCAAGAAGCACGAGCCGGAATTCATGCTGGAGTGGCGCCTGCGCGCCTACCGGCACTGGCTGACGATGCAGGAGCCCGCGTGGGCCAACGTGCACTATCCGCCGATCGACTACCAGAACATCGTTTATTATTCCGCGCCGAAGACGAAGGTGAATCGGCCCAAGAGCCTGGACGAGGTGGACCCGGAACTCCTGCGGACCTACGAAAAATTGGGCATCCCCTTGAAAGAACAGGAGTTGCTGAGCGGCGTGGCGGTCGATGCGGTATTCGACAGCGTTTCGGTTGCCACCACCTTCCGGGACAAGCTGAAGAGCCTGGGGATCATTTTCTGCTCCTTTTCCGAAGCCGTTCAGGAGCATCCGGAGCTGGTGAGGAAGTACCTGGGCTCGGTGGTGCCTTATACGGACAATTTCTTTGCCACCCTGAACTCGGCGGTCTTCAGCGACGGTTCCTTTTGTTATGTGCCGAAAGGCGTGCGCTGCCCGATGGAGCTTTCCACGTACTTCCGCATCAACGCCAAGGACACCGGGCAGTTCGAGCGCACCCTGATCATCGCCGACGAAGGCGCCTACGTGAGCTACCTGGAAGGCTGCACAGCCCCCATGCGGGACAGCAACCAATTGCACGCTGCGGTGGTGGAGTTGGTGGCCCTGGACAACGCCACCATCAAGTACTCCACCGTGCAGAACTGGTACCCCGGGGACAAACAGGGGCGCGGGGGTATCTACAACTTCGTGACCAAGCGGGGCAAGTGCCTGGGCGCTAACTCCAAGATTTCCTGGACGCAAGTGGAAACCGGCTCGGCCATCACCTGGAAGTACCCGAGTTGCCTGCTGATCGGCGAGAACTCGGTTGGCGAGTTTTACTCGGTGGCGCTGACCAACAACTACCAGCAGGCCGATACGGGCACCAAGATGATCCACATCGGCCCGAACACCCGGAGCACTATCGTCTCCAAGGGGATCTCCGCCGGGCACGGGCAGAACACCTATCGCGGCCAGGTCAAAATTCAGAAAAGCGCCGCCGGAGCGCGCAACTATTCGCAATGCGACTCCCTGCTGCTGGGAGACAAGTGCGGCGCACACACCTTCCCCTACCTGGAGGTGAAAAACACTTCCTCGCAGATTGAGCACGAAGCTTCGACTTCCAAGATCGGCGAGGACCAGATCTTCTACTGCCGGCAGCGCGGACTCTCCACCGAAGACGCGGTCTCCATGATCGTGAATGGCTTCTGCAAGGAGGTGTTCCGCGAGCTGCCCATGGAGTTCGCCGTGGAGGCGCAGAAGCTGCTGGGCATCAGCCTGGAAGGCAGCGTCGGATAAACCGTACCCATGTCTTTACTCGAAATTCGCAATCTACATGCCCGGGTGGGCGGGCGGGAGATCCTGAAAGGGATCGATCTGACCATTCAGCCCGGCGAAGTTCACGCCATCATGGGGCCCAACGGCTCTGGAAAGAGCACGCTGGCCCAGGTGCTTTCGGGCCGCGACCTCTACGAGGTGACCGGGGGCGAAGTGCTGTTTGACGGCCGGAACCTGCTGGAGCTTTCTCCGGAGGACCGCGCGCGCGAGGGCATCTTCCTGGCCTTCCAGTACCCGGTGGAAATTCCCGGCGTGAGCAACCTGTATTTCCTCAAGGCGGCGCTGAACACCATCCGCAAGCACAAGGGCCTCCCGGAGCTCGACGCCATGGATTTCCTGGGCGTGGTGCAGGAAAAAATGGCCCTCATGGAGATGGACGAATCGCTGCTTAACCGCGCGGTGAACACGGGCTTTTCGGGCGGCGAGAAGAAGCGCAACGAGATTTTTCAGATGGCCGTGCTGGAGCCGCGCTTCGCCATCCTGGACGAGACTGATTCCGGACTGGACATCGATGCATTGAAGATCGTGGCCAACGGGGTCAACTCCCTGCGCAGCCCGGAGCGCAGCATGCTGGTGGTGACGCACTACCAGCGCCTGCTGAACTACATTGTGCCGGACTTCGTGCACGTGCTGGCCGAGGGGCGCATCGTGAAATCGGGGGACAAGAACCTGGCGCTGGAACTGGAGGAGACCGGCTACGCCGGGTTGGAGGAGGCGGAAGCCTTCGAGCGCGCATGACCAGCGTGGCGGAACAGCCCAACCCGTACCTGGCCAACTTCCCGGCCTTCGCCGCCCGGATTAGCGGCCAGGCATGGACGCAGCGTCTCCGCGAGAGCGCCATCGAGCGGTTCGCCGAGCTGGGATTCCCCACCACGCGCGACGAAGAATGGCGCTTCACGAACGTGGCGCCGATTGCGCGGGCTGCTTTCGAGCCGGCCGCGTATACGCCCCACGCCATCACGCCGGAGCAGCTCGACCGGCGCCTGTTCGCCGATTCTTCCGCCTGCCGCCTCGTGTTCGTCAACGGACACTTCGCCGCGGAACTCTCTTGCGCGGGAAAGATGCCGGCGGGAGTCCGCACGGGTAGCCTGGCCCGCGTGCTCGCGGAGCAGCCTGCCCTGGTGGAACCCCACCTGGCGCGGTATGCCGCCTTCGAGAACCACGCCTTTGTAGCCCTGAACACCGCGCTTTGGGAGGACGGCGGGTTTGTGTGGGTGCCCAAGGGTGTGGTGGTGGAGGCGCCTATCCACCTGGTGTTCGTCTCGACGGGCGGCGCGCCGCCGGCCGTTTCGCATCCCCGCACCCTGATCGTGGCCGAGCGCGCCAGCCAGGTGACCATCGTGGAAAGTTACCTGGGTCCGGGCGGCGAGGGCTATTTCACCAACCCCGTCACCGAAATCTCCACGGGCGAGGGCGCCATCGTGGATCACTACAAGCTCCAGCGCGAGGGAGATGACGCCTTCCACGTGGGCACCGTGCAGGCCCAGTTGGGCCGCAGCGCCAATTTCACCTCGCATTCCATTTCCTTGGGCGGCGCGCTGGTGCGCAGCGACACCAACGCGGTGCTTTCCGAAGGCACGGAAGTGACCCTGAACGGCTTTTACCTCGCGGCAGGGCGGCAGCACGTGGACCATCACATCGCCGTGGACCACGCCAAGCCGCACGGGGCCAGCCACGAGCTCTACAAGGGGATTCTGGATGGCAAGGCCTCGGCCGTGTTCAACGGCAGGATCCTGGTGCGCAAAGACGCGCAAAAGACCGACGCCAAGCAGACCAACAAGAATCTGGTGCTTTCTGAAGACGCCGTCATCAACACCAAACCCGAGCTGCAAATCTACGCCGACGATGTGCGCTGCACGCATGGCGCGACCATCGGCCAGTTGGACCCGGAGGGGATCTTCTATCTGCAATCCCGCGGTATAGGCAAGGAGGAGGCGCGGGACCTGCTGACTTACGCCTTCGCGCGGGATGTGATCGACCGTATCCGCGTCGAGCCCCTGCGCGAACGGCTCGAGCAGGTGCTTTTTGAGAGGCTCCATGATCACCGTCAGTAGTCCGCTGGATGTCAACCGCATCCGCGAAGACTTTCCCATCCTGCACCAGAGGATTCACGGCAAGCCGCTGGTTTACCTGGATAACGCCGCCACCAGCCAGAAGCCCAAGGCGGTCATCGAGGCCATCCAGCACTTCTACACCTCCGACTGTTCGAACATCCACCGCGGCGTACACGAGCTGAGCGAGCGTTCCACCTATGCCTACGAGGAGGCGCGCGCCAAGGTCCAGCGCTTTTTGAACGCGCGGGAGGCGCGCGAGATCGTATTCGTGCGCGGCACCACCGAGGCCATCAACCTGGTGGCTCAGACCTACGGGCGGCAGCGCGTGGAGGCGGGGGACGAGGTGATCATCACCGCCCTCGAGCACCATTCCAATATCGTGCCCTGGCAGATGCTGTGCGAAGAGAAGCGGGCTGTGCTGCGCGTGGCGCCCATCAACGACCGCGGCGAGCTGCTGATCGAGGAGTTCGAACGGCTGCTCAGCGCCCGCACGCGCCTAGTGGCGCTGGCGCAGGTATCCAACGCCCTAGGGACGGTCAATCCGGTGGGCCGCGTCGTGGAAATGGCGCACCGCCGTGGAGTGCCGGTCCTGGTGGACGGCGCGCAAGCCGCGCCGCACCTGCAAGTGGACGTGCGCACCCTGGATTGCGACTTCTACGCCTTTTCGGGCCACAAGATCTATGGGCCCACGGGCGTCGGCGTGCTCTACGGCAAGGCGGCCCTGCTCGAGCAGTTGGACCCCTACCAGGGCGGCGGTGACATGATCCGCACGGTGACCTTCGAGAAGACCACCTACAACACCATTCCGTACAAGTTTGAAGCGGGTACACCGGACATCGCCGGCGTCATCGGTCTGGGAGCGGCCATCGACTATGTGCAGGGTATCGGCATGGGAAATATCGCCGCGCACGAGCACGAACTGCTGCTCTACGGCACCGAGGCACTCGAGCGCATCCCCGGCCTGCGGATCATCGGCACGGCGCAGGAAAAAGCCGGTGTGATCTCCTTCGTGCTCGACGGCGTGCATCCGCACGATATCGGCACCGTGCTGGACCAGGAGGGCATCGCCGTGCGCACCGGCCACCATTGCGCCCAGCCGGTGATGGACCGCTTCGCCATTCCGGCCACCACGCGGGCTTCACTGGCGTTCTACAACACCTTCGAGGAACTCGACGCGCTCGCGCGGGGCATCGGCCGGGTACAGGAGATTTTCGGCGCATGCTGAACGATCTCTACCAGGAGGTCATCATCGATCACAGCCGCCGCCCGCGGAATTTTCGTTCCATGGACGACGCCACCCGCCGTGTGGAGGGCTACAACCCGCTTTGCGGCGACAAACTGGCGCTGTACGTAAGGATGGATCAGGACGTGGTGGCCGATATCAGTTTCGTAGGTTCGGGATGCGCCATTTCGACGGCTTCGGCGTCGCTGATGACCGAAAGTGTGAAAGGCAAGACCCGCGCGGAGGCCGAAGCCATCCTGGAGCGGTTTCACGACCTGCTCACCAAGGACCGGCCGGCGGCGGGCGGACTGGGAAAGCTCGCGGCTTTCTCCGGCGTGCGCGAGTTCCCGGCGCGCGTGAAGTGCGCCACCCTGGCATGGCACACGCTGCGTTCCGCGCTCGAAGGTTCCAGCGAGGTGGTATCCACGGAATGAGAGAGCAGATCATCGCCGCGCTCAAAACGGTCTACGACCCGGAGGTGCCGGTTAACATCTGGGAACTGGGCTTGATTTACGGCCTGGAAGTAGACGAGGCCGGCCACGCGCGCATCCGCATGACGCTGACCGCGCCCAACTGCCCTGTGGCAGGCAGCCTCCCGGCGGAGGTGGATAGGAAAGCCCGAGGAGTGCCCGGGGTCACGGACGTCACGCTGGAAGTAGTGTTTGATCCGCCTTGGGATAAGAGCAGAATGTCCCCGGCGGCCAAGCTGGCCCTGGGGCTGGACGATGTGATTCCCATCAGGCGGCTGAATCGATGAAGCTAACCTCGAACGAAGAATACGGGCTGCGCTGCCTGGTGCGCATCGGGCTTACCGGCAGCAGTTTGACCATTCCGGAAATCAGCAAAGCCGAGGGCGTATCTCCGGCATACGCCGCCAAAATCCTGCGGATCCTGCGCCGCGCCGGCTTCATCAAGGCGGCTCGGGGGAAGGAAGGCGGCTACATGCTGGCCCGACCGGCCGACCGCATCGTCATCGGAGACGTGATCGACGCGCTGGGCGGCCGGTTGTTTGAAACCGATTTTTGCAGCCAGCATTCCGGCCAGCAGAGCGTCTGCACGCACTCGGTGGATTGCTCCGTGAGGTCGCTCTGGCGCACCGTCCAGGTATTGGTGGACCAGGTGCTCAGCAAGACCACGCTGCAGGATCTTCTGCGCAACGAGCAGGAGATGAATTCCTGGGTGCGCTCTCTGCCCGGAACCAGCCGGCTGAGCATGATCCAGTAAGCCGCCTCGTGCCCGGCGCCACTTGCGTATTGAGTCGCCTTCTCAGCGGGAGTATAATCATGTGTGGATGCTTTTGGTCCGCCTCGCCAGTGCGAGGTTCCGCGCCGTCACCTTCCCTGCCAAGGCGAAACGTCCTCTCTTGCGTCCCAACCAGCCCCAGCCTGGAGGTATTCACCACCACCTAAATGAAAGCTACTGTTCAGATTAGTCGAGGCGTCGAAAGCCTGTTCGGCACCCGGGATGAGAACATCCGGGTGATCGAGTCCGGCCTAAAGGTCACCACGTTGCTCGTCGACAATCTGCTGGAAATCGAGGGCGAGCCCGCCAATGTATCCCGCGCGGAAAACATCCTGGAGGAATACGTTGCCCTAGTGCGCGAGGGTCATGTCTTCAATAATGGCGATCTGAACAGCTATCTGCGCGTCTGCACAGAGGACGCGGAGGTGAGCCTGCGCGCCCTGGTCGAGAGCGGCCGGCAACGGAACTTCGGCAAGAAGATGCTGGCGCCGAAAACCGTCAACCAGCGCCGCTACCTGGAAGCCATCGAGCGCAACGACCTGGTATTTGGCGTAGGGCCGGCGGGCACCGGCAAGACCTACCTGGCGGTGGCCATGGCTGTCTCCGCACTGCTGGGGAAGAAGGTCTCGCGGATCATCCTCACCCGCCCGGCGGTGGAAGCCGGTGAGCGCCTCGGTTTCCTGCCTGGTACGCTCCAGGAAAAGGTGGACCCCTACCTGCGACCGCTCTACGACGCCCTCTATGACATGCTGGACGCGGAGAAGGTAGAAAAACTCCTGGAGCGCAACAGCATCGAAGTGGCGCCCATCGCCTTCATGCGGGGCCGCACGCTGAATGACAGTTTCATCATCCTGGACGAAGCCCAGAACAGCACGCCGGAACAGATGAAGATGATTCTCACGCGGCAGGGCTTCAGCTCCAAGATGGTGGTTAACGGTGATATTACGCAGATCGATCTGCCCAGCGGCCGGCGCAGCGGCCTGATCGACGCCCTGGAAGTGCTCAAAGGCGTGGAGGGCATCAGCTTCGTACAGTTCGACGAGCGCGACGTGGTGCGCCACAGCCTGGTGCAGCGCATCGTGAAGGCCTACGAACGTTACAACGAGGCGGTCGGCATCGGCCGCCAGCTCAGTCTGAAACTTGGGGAGCCCAGCGCGGAACCCGCCGCCGAGAGTGCCCCTGCTGCCCCTGCCGCCGAGAGCCAGAGCGCCTGAGGGCGCACCGCCATGTCTGCCGACGGCCATCTGGTGCTGTTCCGCCGCGCTCCCCTGGAGGCTCGCCGCGCCGGACTCGAGGCCTTTGCGCAGACGCTGCGGGAGCACGTCGCCGGAGGCCGGGAGTTTCGTTGCCTGATCACTGACGACCGGGAATTGCGGCGCCTGAACCGCCAGTTTCTGGGAAAGGACTACCCCACCGACGTGCTCTCGTTTCCCGAGCCTCCGCCGCCCGGCCGGCGGAAAGCTTCCCCCGGCGGCTTCCTGGGAGAATTGGCCGTCTCGGCCCACCGGGCCCGGGAGCAGGCCGCGGAATTTGGGCACGGGTTGGGGGAAGAGATCCGCATCCTGATGCTGCACGGCGTGCTGCATCTGCTGGGAATGGATCATGAAACCGACCGCGGGCGCATGGCCCGGGCAGAAACCGCCTGGCGGAAAAAGTTCGGCTTGCCGCGGGGGCTGATCGAACGGGTGCGGCCGTGACCCTGGTGCTCCAACTGCTGATCCTGGCGGTGCTCCTGCTGCTGGCCCTGGCCACCCTGGTGCAGTTGCTCTACCTGGAAAGCCTGCGCCTACGGCCGCGGGACCTGCCCGCGCTGCGCTTTTTCAAGGAGACCTTGGAGGACCGCCTGGGGCTGCGCACCGAGGACGGCGCGGCTTGCTTTTCCGCGATCAAGCACACCCTGCTACCCCTGGCGGGCATCCTGTTTTTCGCGCAGGTCAGCGTGGGGCGCACCTGGGGCTGGCCGGAACTGGCCGAGGCGGCGGCCGCCGCCTGGCTGGCCATGGTGGCGTCGGCCTACGCCCTGCCGCAACTGCTATACCGCCGTACGCAGGCCAGATTCCTGCTGCCGCTCGCGCCCGTGTTGCGTGGCCTGGCGCTCACCGCCCGCCCCTTTGTGGCGGTGTTGAACTTCTTCCAGTCGCTTGTGGAATTGGGAGATGAGACCGCCGGCGGCGAGGAGGCCCCTACGTCGGCTGAGAGTATCGAGGCCCTCATCTCCGCCGGCACCGAGGAGGGGCTCATCGAGGAAGAGGACCGAAAGCTCATCCAGTCCGTGGTGGAGTTCGGAGACAAGGTGGTGCGCGAGGTGATGACTCCGCGCCCCAACATCGTGGCCATCTCCGCCGACGCCAGCCTGCAAGAACTCCGGCAACTGGTGATCAACGAACAGTACTCGCGCATTCCCGTCTACCAGGACAGCATCGACATGGTGCTGGGCTTCGTGCACGTGCGCGACATGTTTGAACTGGAGGAAGAGGAACGCGCCCGCCGGGCTGTGCGCGAGCTGATGCGTCCCATCCGCTTTGTGCCCGAGACCAAGCCGGTCAACGACCTGATGCGCGAGATGCAGCAGGACAATACGCACATGGTGATCGTGGTGGACGAGTACGGCAATACGGCCGGCCTCGCTACCATGGAGGACCTGGTCGAGGTCATCCTGGGCGAGATCCGCGACGAGCACGAGCCGGACTCCGACATCCAGGAAGACGGCAACGGCGGCTACATCGTCTCTGGTAGTTTCGACCTGGCGCGGCTCAACGACCTGTTCGAATTCCGCCCGGAGGAGGGCACCGAGTCCACCACCGTCGGCGGGCTGATTACCGAGTGGCTGGGCCACGTGCCGCAACCCGGCGAGGTCGCCGAACGCCAGGGCATCCGCATCGAAGTGCTCGCCGGCGACGCCCTGCGCGTCACGCAGGTGCGTGTTAGCAAGTCCCAAACCGTCGCTCATGACTGAACCTTCCGCATTTCGCTCAGGCTTCGTTTCCATTCTGGGCCGCCCGAACGCGGGCAAGTCCACACTCCTGAACGCCGTGGTCGGCGCCAAGATCGCCATCGTGGCGGACAAGCCCCAGACCACCCGCACCTCCATTCAGGGCGTTCTCACCCTGCCCGAGGCGCAGATCGTTTTCCTGGATACGCCGGGCATCCACAAAACCGATTCGCTGATCAACAAGCGCATGATGGAGACCGTGCGGGCGGCGCTCGACGAGCGCGACTTGCTGCTGCTCCTGGTGGACGCCTCCCGCAAATTCACCGTCGAGGACGAGCACGCCGTGAGCCTGGTGAAGCGCTCGGACACACCCGTCATCCTGGTGCTCAACAAAATCGACCTGTGCCGGGAAAAGGGCGTCATCCTGCCGCTCATCGAACGCTATAAGTCCCTCTACGAATTCGCCGACTACATCCCGGTTTCGGCGCTGGCGGGCGATGGGTTGGAGGTGCTGCGCAAGGAGATCGTGGCGCGGCTGCCCGAAGGTCCCAAGTATTTCCCAGACGACCACGTTACCGACCAGCCGGAGCGCTTCATGGCGGCCGAACTGGTGCGCGAAAAGGTGCTGCGCCTCACTCGGCAGGAGGTGCCCCACGCCGTGGCGGTGCAGGTGGAAGGGTGGGAGGAAACCGAAAAGCTCACTCGCATCTACGCCACCATCCACGTGGAACGCGAAGGGCAGAAGGGCATCCTGATCGGCACCCGCGGAGAAATGCTGAAGCGCATTGGGACGCTCGCCCGCGAGGAAATGGAACGGCTGTTCGGGTGCAAAGTCTTCCTGGATCTGCGGGTCAAGGTGCTGGCTGAATGGCGCCAGAAGCCGGCCTTCCTGGATCTGCTCGACTGGCGTACAATGGCCGGAAAGAGATGAGTCTCCGGCAAATCTGCGGTTTTGTGCTTTTATTCGCGTTCGCGGCGCTGGTGTTCGCGGCGGACAAGACCCCGGTCAGCGACGATGCCCTCTACGACGCCGTCCGCATGAAGCTGGCCAACGATCCCATTGTGAAGGGCGGCGCCCTCACGGTGGAGGTGAAAAACGGCGTGGTCACGCTGCGCGGCAACGTGGAGACGGAGAAGCAGCGGGAGAAGGCGCCCAAGGTGGCCAGGAAGGTCAAGGGCGTCACACAGGTGGTCAACGAATTGAAGGTGGTTTCGAGGGCGCCGCAGTGAGGCGTTGGCGGGGGCTGTTAGCGGCAGTAATGCTGTGCGGCGGCGCCGCGGGACAGGATTTCTCCAAAGTGACCGTGGAGAAGGCCGCCGGGGGTTTCCGTTTCACCGAAGGCCCGGTGTGGTCGCGGGAAGGCCATTTGCTATTCAGCGATGTCCCCAACGACAGGGTCCTCAGGCTGAAACCCGGCGAAAAGACCGCTGCCTTCCGGGAGACCTCCAACGGCGCCAACGGAAACACCTTCGATGCCCGCGGGCGTCTGTACACCTGCGAGAGTAAGACCCGCCGCGTGACCCGCACCGACAAGAAGGGCAACATCGAGGTGCTGGCCGAAAAGTGGGAGGGCAAGCGGTTGAACGCGCCCAACGACATCGTAGTGCGCAAAGACGGCCACGTCTATTTTACCGACCCGGCCTTCGGAAGCCAGGCGGATACGCGAGAACTGGACTTCTACGGGGTGTACCACATCACCCCCAAAGGCCAGTTGCAATTGATCGCCAGGCCTGCCGGCAGGCCGAACGGCATCGCGCTCTCTCCCAACGGGCGCATTCTCTATGTAGCCAATTCGGATGAGCGCAGCGTGCGCGCTTACGACCTGGATCGCGATGGCGAGGCTTCCGGGGAGCGAGTGGTGGTTTCCGGCATCGACGGCGTGCCGGACGGCATGAAGGTGGACGAAAAGGGCAACCTCTACGTGGCGGCCAAGGGCATCGCGATCTACAGCCCGCGGGGCCGGTTACTCAGCACCATTCCAGTGCCCGAAACCCCGGCCAACTGCGCCTTCGGCGACGTGGACTTCCAGTCGCTGTACATCACGGCCCGCACCAGCGTTTACCGGGTGAGGCTGGACGTCAAGGGATCGGTGCAATATTAGCGACGACCGGCGGTATCCCCGGCGGCCCATCCTGGGCGTCGGGGCCATCATTTTCGAACGCGGGAAAGTGCTGCTGGTGGAGCGCGGCAAGGAGCCGCTGAAAGGCTACTGGTCGTTGCCCGGCGGCGTGCTCGAGACCGGCGAAACCCTGCGCGACGGCATTTGCCGGGAGGTCCGCGAGGAGACCGGCCTGGAGGTGGAGCCGCTGGGCGTGCTGGAGATCTTCGAACGCATTATCCGCGATGCGCAGGGGGCGGCCGAATACCACTACGTGCTGATCGACTACGTGTGCCGGGTGAGCGGCGGCGCGCTGCGGGCCGCGGACGACGTGAGCCGCGCGGCCTGGGTGGCGCGCGCGGAACTCGCCCGTTACCGCATCACCGAGGGCACGTTGCCGGTGATTGAAAAAGCTTTCCGCCAGCGCCGAAAATACAAGTAGACATGCAGGCCACCTCCGCCGACGTGCTGGAATACGGATCGCTGCGGGAATTGCTCGGGCGCTATATCGCCAGCCCGCTAGGCCGGGTGGAGCTGGAGAAAACGGCTCCGCGCTCGGACCGTGAGTGGCTGGCCGAGACCCTGTCGGAGACCGAGGAGGCCATCCAATACCAGCGGCTGGCGGCCCGCCCGCAGACGGCCGCGCGCGGCGCCGCCATCAGACTGGATTTCTCCAACATTCCCGACCTGACCGAGGCCGTGCACAAGCTGCAGATTGAAGGCGCGAGCCTCGATCCCAAGGAGATCTTCGACCTGCTCCAGGTGCTGGACCGCGCCGCCGACGCACGCTCCATCCTGCGCGCCGCCGGCGAGCGCTTCCCGCGCCTGGGCCGGCGGGGCGAGGCCATCGGCGAGTTCCGTCCGCTGCTCAAGGATCTGGAGGGCAAAATCCGGCCGGACGGCACGGTGGCCGACCACGCCAGCGTGGCCCTGGCCCGCCTGCGCCGGGATGTCGAGAAACAGCGCAAGGCCATCCAGGACTCTCTCGAACGCTTCCTCAAGGCACACCACGAGGAAGGCATCCTCCAGGAAGAGTTCGTCACCATCCGCAACGAACGCTTCGTGGTGCCCATTATCGCCGGGCAGCGGCGCCGCATCGACGGCGTGATCCACGGCGCCAGCTCCAGCGGCCACACGCTCTTCGTCGAGCCCCTGGATACCATCGACCTGAACAACGAACTGGTGCGCCTCACCGAGGAGGAGATGCGCGAGGTACACCGCATCCTGCGCGAGCTGACGGCGCGGCTGCGCGGCTACGGCGCCTCTATCCGGCAGACCTTCGAGGAGATGGGGGCTCTGGAATGGCTGTTCGCCAAGGCGCGCTTCGCCGCGGATTTTTCATGCGCGGTGCCGCGCTTCGGAGCGCGCCTCTTCCTGCGTGACGCCCGCCATCCGCTGCTCGAAGACGTGCTGCGGAAACAGCGCAAGGAAGCTGTGCCCATCAGCCTGGAACTCGATAGCGCGCGCAAGACGCTGCTCATCAGCGGCCCCAACACCGGCGGCAAGACCGTCACGCTGAAAACCGTGGGGCTGCTCAGCCTCATGGCGCAATCCGCCCTGCCCGTGCCCGCGGCCGAAGCCGAGTTCCCCGTCTTTGAGCAAGTGTTGGCGGATATCGGCGACTACCAGTCTATCGAGCAGAGCCTGAGCACGTTTTCGGCGCACATTTCGCACATCCGCGAGATGGCCCTGGACGTGACGCCGGATTCCCTGGTGCTGCTGGACGAGTTGGGCGCGGCCACCGATCCGGAGGAAGGCGGCGCCCTGGGCGTGGCCATCGTGGACCACTTCCGCGCGGCCGGCGCCTATACGCTGGCCTCCACCCACCTGCTGGCGCTGAAGATCTACGGCGCCAACACCGCCGGCGTGCGGAACGGATCCATGGGCTTCGACGAGCAGACCCTCGAGCCTACCTACCACCTGCACCTCGGCCTGCCGGGCAAATCCGCGGGCCTGGAAATCGCCGCCCGCCTGGGCATGCCTGAGGACCTCATGCGGCGGGCGCGCGAGTCCCTGAGCGACCGGGAGAAAGATGTGGCCCGCTTCCTCAGCGAACTGCACCGCCGGCTGGAAGAGGTGAAGGCCCTGGAAGAGCAGTTACGCCGCCAACAGGCCGAGCTGGCAGCCCGGGAGAAGGAACTCGCGCGCGAGTGGGAAAAGCGCGAATCCGCCAAGCTCAAAGAACTCGAACGCCGCACCGACGAGGTGCTGGCCCGCTTCGAGGAGCAGGCGCAAAATACCATCGAACGCATCGCCGAGAGCGCGCAGCATCGCAAGGCCGCCGAGCAGGCCCAGCGGCGCATCGCGAAAGTCCGCCGCGAATTGCGCGAGGAATTCGAGACCACCGTGCTCGCTACCCAGGAGGATGCCCGGCAGGGAGAACTCCAGCGGCCCGCCATCGGGGAGGGCGCCCGCGTGCGGCTCCGCAACATCCGCGAACCGGCGCGCGTGCGGCGTATGCTGGGCGGCGGCCGCATCGAGGTGGAAGCCGGCTTCATGAAACTGCAGGTCTCCGTGGACGACGTGCTGGAAGTGCTGCCGGAGACCGCCGCTGGGGCCAAGCTGCCGGCGAACGTGAGCTTCCGGCCGGCCCCGGAACTGGCCCCGGTTTACCAGGAGATCAATGTCATCGGCCAGCGCGCTGAAGAGGCCGTGGACCACGTCGACCAGTTCCTGGACCGCGCCGTGATGGCCACGGCCAGCCGCGTGCGCATCGTGCACGGGCACGGCATGGGCATCCTGCGCAAGGCCATCTGGGAACTCCTGGCCAGGAGCCCGCACGTGGAGAAGTTCTATCAGGCGCCGCAGCAGGAGGGCGGCGCCGGCGCCACGATCGTGGAGCTAAAGGCGTTCTGAACATCTGCTTTCTCCGGGAAGCCTGCCGCAACGAAGGAAACCCGCCTAGCCAGAGCGTCATCCAGCGCGGCCAAACTGCTGTATGATAACCAGAATGTTCGCCCCGGCCCCGGGGGCCGGATTTGCTATTGCTCCCGATTTTTCGGAGACCCGGCGGCAAGATGCGCATACTATGCGGCGATTTGTTCGGTTCCCTGGGGGGCGCCTTTCGCAGAGCGCTGTATCTCAACGCTCCTTCCCCGGCTCGACCACAACCGCGCGTCGAGCCGCGTGCCGAGAAAGGCCAATCGAGACTCCCTCGATACGCCGCCGGCCTGGCGGTGGTGCTTTTGCTCTGGATCACCGTCGCTTCCGTGGGGACCAGTCTGGAACCCATGAACGCCGTGATGGTCTTTCTCGCAGTGATCGTGGCTGTCGCACTGCGGCTGGGCCGCGGGCCGGCACTGCTCGTTGCCGTCCTGGGGGCGATCCCCCTGGACTATTTCTGCATACCCCCTTTCTATTCTTTCTCGCTTTCCGATCTGTGGCACCTCATCACGCTCGCCGCCCTGCTTCTGGTGGCCATGGTCGTGAGTGAGCTGGCGAGCGACGCCAGGGCCAATGCCATGTCGGCGCAGAAGCGTGAGGCGCACGCGGCGGCGCTATGCTCGCTGAGCCAATCCCTCTCCGCGGCGGGCGGTATGAATCAGATTTTCGCCGCGCTGGCGGATCACGTTTCGGAGACCGTCGGGGCGCGCTTCGCCGTCCTCCTTGCAAGCGATGGCGTGCTCGAGCTTTGTTTCACAGGTCCGGGCTTCGCTTTTGATGAAGATTGCCGGGCCGCGGCGGTTCGATTCTACCAGAGTGATGGGAAGGCGCGCGACGGCCGCGGGAGGTCGCACTGCCTGATGCTCAGAACCGAGGGCGGTCCGGTAGGCGTAATGGCGCTGGAGGCGGATGGTCCCGCCGGGGCCGCGTTTATCGAGCACCGGCGGCTCGTCGAGGCTTTTGCGAATCAGACCGCCTTGGCCTTGGAACGTGTGCTTTTGCAGAAAAAAGCGGTGGAGGCGCAGTTGCTCCAGGAGGAGGCCAGGCTGCGTCAGACACTGCTCAGTTCCGTCTCGCACCAGCTACGCACACCGCTCGCTTCCATCATCGGCACGTTGGGCACAGTGCTCGAATGCGGGACGTTGGTGGATGAGGCTAACCGCCAACTACTGCTCAGGGAGGCCCAGCATCAGGCGGAACGTCTGAACCGCGTGGTCGGCAATCTCCTGGATATGAGCCGTCTCGAAGCCGGCCCCACGCGTCTGAAAATCGAGCCGTGCGACGTTCAGGATCTAATCGGGGTCGCCTTGCAGCAGCTCGGACAATCCGCGCGCAGCCGCCGCATATCCGTTCATGTGCCAGCCGATCCACCCTTAGTCAAAGTCGATTTCATGCTTACCTCGCAGATATTGGTGAACCTGCTGGACAACGCTCTGAGGTACTCTCCGGCGGCCTCGCAAATCGAAGTCGACTTACAGGTGGCGGACGCCGTCCTCAAAGTTCGGGTTCTGGACCGGGGCCGCGGCATCGCGGAACCGGACCTGGACGTGGTTTTTGAGAAGTTCGGGCATGCGGGGCGAGATGCGGACCCTGGCGGAATCGGCCTCGGCCTGGCCGTCTGCAAGGGCTTTGTGGAGGCCCAGGGTGGCCGCATCTGGCTGGAACACCGGCCTGGGGGCGGCACGATTGCGGAGTTTGCGGTGCCCCTGGGCGGAGGCAAATGATTTCGCGCGGGCGCATATGCAGCAAGGCTATCGCGTCCTTGTGATCGATGACGAACAGAGCATTCGCCGCTTCCTGCGGACGGCACTCACGGTGAACGGCTACGTGTACGATGAAGCCCGTTCGGGCGAAGAAGGACTCCAGCGGATCCTGGCGGCGCGTCCGGACGTGGTCATCGTGGATCTGGGCTTGCCCGATATGGACGGAAAAGACATCATCTGCCGCCTGCGCGAGTGGAGCCAGACTCCCATTATCGTGCTCTCCGTACGGGAGCATGAAGCCGAAAAGGTTGCCGCGCTGGACGCCGGCGCGGATGACTACCTTACCAAGCCCTTTGCGCCCGGAGAACTGCTGGCAAGAATCCGGGCAGCGTTGCGCCGGACTGCCAAGACGGATGAGTCCCCGATTTCGAAGATCGGCGACCTCTCGATGGACCTTGGCCGGCGGGAAGTGCGGATCGCCGGACGTGCCGTGCAACTGACCCCCACCGAATATGAGCTATTGAGGGTTCTGATCCTGAACGCCGGAAAAGTTTTCACCCACAGGCAACTGGTGCGCGCAGTTTGGGGGGCGGCCCACTTCGAGGACGAGATTCACCTGCTTCGCGTGAATATCAGCAACCTGCGCCGCAAACTGGAACCGGACGCGACCCGCCCCCGCTACATCGTCACCGAGCCAGGCGTGGGTTATCGCCTGCGGACAGAATAGGACCAGCCGCTGCTTTTTGACGATTTCTTGACCTCAAACGGTTCACTTTTGACGGTATTTTGACGCCGCCTCCGCTAAGCTCCTTGGGAGGATGCTCCCAAATGCGCACAGTGGAGGTGAAAGGATGCTTTCCCCGAGTTCGCTCCTGAGACGCCGTTCGATCCTCCTGGCTGCCGCGGTTTCCATGCAGTGTCTGGTTAACGCGTCAACCGGGTTTGCCCAGGAAACCGCAGTTTCGCAAATCGCTCCCGATGTGCCCGGGACAAGCGCGCCGGCACAAGCGCTCAGCGAGGCTCAGATGGAGCAACTGATGCAGAGGAAGTATCGAATCCGCCAGATTCTGGCGGCCAAAGCGGATGCCAGCGCGCCTGTCGCGCCTCCCGGACTACCAGCCGGCCCGGCCCGCGAAACGCAGGCGGTGGATTTTCAGACCGAATACCCGGGGACGCCTTCCGCCTTGATCATTGGCCGCAACAACAAAAACACGCGCGCGAATGTCTCCCCTCTCGGCAGCACCCTGGTCGAACCCGTGGCCTCCAACGAGGGAGTTCAGGTTCTGTCGGCCGGCAACTTCAACCACGCCGAGTTCTCCGGGGACGGCGGAGTCACCTACACCAACATCACGTTACCGGCCGGCCCGGCGGACGCTCCCACGCTGTGCTGCGACAATGACATTGTCTACGACCAGGCGCGGGGCGTTACCTTCCTTTCTTCCCTGTACCTCAATGCCGCTGCCACAAACGGCGTCGTGCGGATTTTTGTCTTCCGGTCGATCGGTCCGGCGTATGCCTGCTCCTACACTATCGACCAGGCGGGCGCGGCCGACAACGTGCTGATGGACTTTCCGCACATCGGCATGAGTAACAACTTCCTGTACCTAAGTTCCAACGACATCGATACCGGCGGCGGACAGAACGCCCGGATGCGCAAGATCAACGCCGATAACCTGGCGGATTGCGTGACGGCCAGTATCTCCACTTTCGCGGTGCCTAGCACCACTTTTGGCCAGCGCGTGTGGCGGCCGCTGAAACGGACCCGCGGGACGATGTACTGGGCGCACTTCGACAACGCCACGACCATGCGGATCTATTCGTGGGTGGATTCCGGCGCCACGGCCACCTCGGTCACCAGTGTCACGCGCACGCTCACCTCAACCACCTTCTCGAATCCGGACTGCCGCGGCGGGACCGGGAATTTCGACTGGACGGACAGCCTCTGGAGTAGCCTCACGGGGTTCAATGTCAATGGGGCCCTGGGCGGAGGCCGGCTCGCCTTCTACTGGAACGCGGGACCGGATGCCTCCCACACGCAGGGGCACGTGCATGGCGTGGTTTTCCAGGAGTCCGGCCTCGCGATTCTGGCGCAGCCGGTAGTCTTCAACACCGGCGCCTGCTTCGGCAATGCCACGATTGCCATAAACGATCGTGGCGACATCGGCGTCTCCATTGCCTTCGGCGGCAAGTCGGGCGGGGGTGGAAACGCGGCTCAAGGCTATGTGGGGATGGATGATGAGTTCACCAGCGGAATCGGTCAGTTCGCGACGGTGTTTCTCACGGCCAGCGGAACGGCGAATCGCTCCGACCAGCGTTATGGAGACTACTTCTCGGTTCAGCCGCATGTCCCCTGCGGCCTGTTCTTCAACGCCACGAATTATGCCCTCAGCGGAGGCACCTCGCTCAGTAACGTAAATTCCCGCTATGTGGAGTTTGGACGCGGCCGGGACCAGAAGTGCTTTGACCGGTTCAAGTCTTTGACTCCGACTCCGTGAGGCACAGTGCGGGCAGACCGGGAGGAGCCATGGGACGCAAGACGTGGCGGCTCACGGGAGCCGGCTGCGCGCTCATCCTGGCGCTCGCCGGGGTGAGGGCGCAGCGTCAAACCGAAACGCCGCAGGAACAAAGCGGCGGGGTTTCGTGCGGGGACCCGAAGCTGTTGTGTGATCAGGTCTGGAGAATGGCGGCCACAGTCAGCGAACTGAATGCTCAACTGGCCATGCTGAGAGCAGAAGTGCTGGAGGCGCGCCTGGCCGGACAACGCGGGCTGGTCTCCCGCTTGAAAACCGAGGTGGAACAGGTTTCCGCGCAGCAGCGGCGGCTCGAGGATCAGGAGTCCTCACGGCGGCAGGAGTTGCAGGAAATCGAGGAACACATGCAGAAGACCGATCTGTCCCCCGAGCAGCGTTCCCAGGCCGAGGACGTCCGCTTCGAACTCGCCGGGCCGCGCCTGCAAGAGATCGAGACGGAGCGCGTGGCTCTGAGGAGCCAGGAGGAGGAGATTCGGCGGGGACTGGATCGCGAGCAGAAGCGCCTATCCGAGCTCGAGAGGAGGGCCTCTCAGAGTCTCCGCTGATCGGATGTTCACCCGGAGAGGATCGATTTTCGAAGAAATTTGGAGGTCGCAAATGACAACGCACACGATTTGGAAGCACGCGGGGAAAATACTTCTTGGAGCGGCCCTGCTGGGAGCGCTGGGAACGGTTTGGGAGGGGCTCGATTGGTTCGCACCCGAGCCTGTTTCCGCGCAGGGCGTCATCGTTCCGTGGACTGCAGTAGGCGCCAGCGGCACGGTTGACGAGGGCAGCATTGCCGCCTTTGGATTTACCAACGCCAGCGCCGGTTACGCCGCGATCGCGGCGCTGAGCCCGCTCGAGTTCCGCTACAACGTGACTAACACCTTCGATAACAGTACACTTGGGCCGAATATTCCCGGCTGGACCACCCTGGAGCTGGGAGCACAGGCACCCGGCGCCAGCTCAGTGACTGCCGCCTTGTTCAGGGTTGCCAGATGCACCGGCAAGCGAACCTTGATCTGCAGCGTCCGAATTGTCCAAGCCACCACCGGTGTGTGCAAGGTTTGCACCTTTGCCAACACCGCCGTCAATTTCACGGCCGACCTGTTCTACGTGGATGCGACCGTAGCGCGCTCGACGCCTTCCGAACAACCGTTCCTGCACACCCTGCGGATTTTCTGAGAGGCCGCGTTCATCAGCCCTGCGAGCGTTAAAGGACTGAGAGCACCTGCTCGGCGTGCCCTTGGGGCTTGACCTTGGAGAAGATCTTCTCGATCTTCCCTTCCTCGCTGATCAGGAAGGTGGTGCGCTCCACGCCCATCACCTTCTTGCCGTACATGTTTTTTTCCTTCCAGACGCCATAGGCCTGGGCCGCGGTCTTGTCCGGGTCGGCGAGCAGCGTGAACGGCAGCGATTGCTTCTGCTTGAAGCTGGCCTGCGCCTTGGGCGTGTCGGGCGATATGCCGAGCACCACCACGTCCTTGCGCTTGAACTTCGGCATCGAGTCGCGGAACTCGCACGCCTCCACGGTGCAGCCAGGGGTGGCGGCCTTGGGATAGAAGTACAGCACCACCTTCTTGCCTTTCAGGCTGGAGAGGTGGAAGTCTTCGCCCGTATCGGTCTGTAGATGAATCGCCGGAGCTTTGTCGCCTTCTTTCAGTGCCATGGAATCTAACCCAGTTTCTTGCGCAACAACTCATTCACGGCCGCCGGATTGGCCTGCCCGCGGGTGGCTTTCATGACCTGGCCAACGAAAAAACCCAGCACGGTCGCCTTGCCGCCGCGGAACTGCTCCACCTGCTTCGGGTTGGCCGCAATCACGCCGTCGATGATCTTTTCCAGCGCGGCGGTGTCGCTGATCTGCCGCAGGCCTTCCCGTTCTATGATGACCGCGGGCGCCTCGCCGGTCGAAAACATTTTGGCAAAAATCTCCTTGGCCAGCTTTCCGGAGATCTCGCCCTTGCCGATGAGGGCCACCAGTTCGCCCAGCGCCCCGGCGGAAACCGGCGATTCGGCGATCTCTTTGCCCTCGGCCTTGAGCGCGCCCATCAGGTCGCCCATCACCCAGTTGGCAGCGGCTTTGGCATCCCCGGCGGCCGCGGCGGCCTTTTCATAGTAGTCGCTGAGGGTCCGCGTAGCGGTCAGCACCTGGGCATCGTACTCCCGCAAGCCGTGGCTTTCGATGAACCGGCGCCGCTTTTCGGCCGGCAGTTCCGGCATCTCCGCGCGCACCCGCGCGCGCCATTCCTCGCTGATGCGCAGCGGCACCAGGTCCGGCTCCGGGAAGTAACGGTAGTCGTGAGCGTGTTCCTTGCTGCGCATCCCCACGGTCTCGCCCGTGTCCGGGTTATAGAGACGGGTCTCCTGCACCACCCGGCCACCGCTTTCCAGCACCCCCACCTGCCGGGCGATCTCGTAGTCCAGGGCCATCTTCAGGAAGCGGAAGGAATTGAGGTTCTTGACCTCGGCCTTGGTGCCGAACTGCTCCGCGCCTTTCGGGCGCACCGAGACGTTGGCGTCGCAGCGCAGTTGCCCCTTCTCCATGTCGCACTGCGAAATCTCCACGAATTGCATCACCTGCTTCAGCTCGGTAAGGAAGGCGTAGGCTTCGTCCGAGCTGCGCATGTCCGGCTCGGTGACGATCTCAATGAGCGGCGTGCCGCACCGGTTCAGGTCCACGTAGGAGTAGCGGTCGGAATCTTTGAAGCCGTCGTGGATGCTCTTGCCGGCGTCGTCTTCCATGTGCACGCGCGTGATGCCGATGCGCCGCGCGGCTCCCTCAAGCGAGATCTCCACCCAGCCGCGTACGGCCAGCGGCTCATCGTACTGCGAAATTTGATAGCCCTTGGGGAGGTCCGGATAGAAGTAGTTCTTGCGCGCGAACCGCGAAACCGGCGGAATCTCGCAGTGCAGCGCCATGGCGGCTTTCATGGCGAGTTCCACGGCCTCTCGGCTGAGCACCGGCAGCGCGCCCGGCAGCCCCAGGCAAACCGGGCACACGTTGGCATTGGGTGGCGCGCCGAAGCTCGTGGGACAACCGCAGAAGATCTTGGTGGCCGTCGCCAGTTGCACGTGCACCTCCAGGCCGATCACCGGTTCGTACCTGGCGATCATCTCCGGCGGGACCAGATCGACGATGGGGGAAGACATTGCTCCTATTATAGGAAAGCCTCGCGACGGAAACCGCGATGGTGTCCCGAAAAGCAGCGCCGCCGGAGCGGGAGCGCGCCTGGCCCCGGCGGAAGACGGCCATGAGGGTACGCTAGAATCGAGTAACGAGTCCAGACATGCAGACCATTCTGGTCATCGATGACGACGAGAGCCTGCGCGACACCATCGCTGTAATGCTGGACCAGGAGGGCTTCCGGCCTGTTTTGGAGGCCAACGGGCGGACCGGGTTTGAAAAGGCCCTGACGCTCAAACCCGATCTCGTGCTGGTGGACCTGCGTCTGCCGGGAATGAGCGGCGTGGAGATCTGCAAGCAGTTGCGGGCCGCGCAACTGCGCACGCCTATCATCGTACTGAGCGCCCTGGGCGACGAAGTCGACAAAGTTCTGCTGCTTGAAATCGGGGCCGATGACTACCTGGTCAAGCCCTTCGGGACGCGAGAACTGCTGGCCCGCATCCGCGCTGTCCTACGGCGCGCCTCGCCGGACGCCCGCAAGGTGGTGCACTTCAGCGACGTGGAAGTGGACCTGGAGCGGCGGCTGGTGCGGCGCCGCGGCGAGGAACTCAAGCTGACACCCGCCGAATACAACCTGCTGACTTACTTCCTGCAAAATCCCGACCGGCCGCTCACCCGCGATATGATTCTCAATTCGGTGTGGGGCTACGAGTTTTTCCCCAACACCCGCACGGTGGACGCGCACGTGGTTAAGCTGCGGCAGAAGCTCGAACCCGACCCGAACACGCCGCGGCACTTCCTGACCGTGCACGGGGTGGGGTATCGGTTCCTGCCCTGACCGCGGGGCGATGAGCGGTTCCCTCGCGGAAGTTTACAATTTTGTTACCGGGACCCGGAAAGGGCCCGGGCGGGCTCTTGGGACAATGAACGAGATGGCTGGCGGGAATCCGGCATCTGGACGCACGGTGCTCATCGTCGAGGATGCCGAGACATGCGCCACGACCCTCGAAGTGGCTTTTCTGGGAATCCCCGGGGTGCAGGTAATCGTGGCGCCGTCGGCCCAGGAAGCCCTCCGTCTGATGCATGACGAAAGACGCTCCATTGGGGCCCTGGTCACCGATCTGAATCTACCGCGGATGGACGGCTTCGAACTCATCGAACGCGTCCGCGGCGACCGCCGCCTCGCACGGCTTCCCATCATCGTGGTGAGCGGCGATACCGATCCGCACACGCCGGAGCGAACCCTCCGTTTGGGGGCGGATGCCTATTTTGGCAAGCCCTACTCGCCTGGCGAGGTGCGCCGAAAACTGGAGCAGCTTCTCGATGCACAGCGCACACCGCACGTTCCGTAAAGGCCTTCACGCGGCCCCGGGCATTTTCCTGGGGCTGCTCTTCGCGGCGCCCTTGGGCGCCCAGAGTTCCCCGGAACTGCAACAGATTCTGACGCGGCTCGAACGCCTGGAACAGCAGAACCGCGAACTGATGCAGGAGGTGCACTCCCTGCGCGAAGAACTGGCCACTGCGCGCCCGCGCCCGGCCCAGGAAACCGCTCCGCCGCCCAGTGAAACCGTGCCGCTCGATGAAAGGGTGGCGGTCGCAGAGCGGCGCATCGACGAGCAAGCCCAAAGCAAGGTGGAATCCTCGCAGCGCTTCCCGCTGCGGGTGACCGGCATAGCGCTGTTCAACACCTACTTGAACTCCAAACAGGGCGGGGGAGCGGAGTATCCCACCATCGCGTCGGCGCCCGGAGCGGCCACTGGCGGAGCCACGCTGCGGCAGACCGTGCTGGGCCTGGAGTACCAGGGACCAGAAACCTTCGCCGGTGGCCGGGTGAAGGGTTCGCTTTACATGGACTTCTTCCCCGCCGGCACACAGGCGCTGCGTATTCGCACCGGCGATGTGGAACTGGACTGGGGCAGCCGCAGCCTTCTGGCGGGCCTGGAGAAACCCATCTTCAACCCGCGCGAACCCAATTCGCTCGCCCAGGTGGGCATTTCGCCCCTTACCGGCGCGGGCAACCTGTGGCTGTGGATCCCGCAGTTGCGCTTCGAGCAGGATTTCAGCTTCGGCCCCCGGACCGGCTTGCGCGCGCAAGTGGGAGTCGTGCAAACGCGCGAGTCTCAGTCATATCAGGCCGGCAATTACGTGCCCGAACTGGAAGCCGCGCGGCCCGGCCTCGAAGGCCGCTTCGAGTTTTTCCACCGGCTGGACGACGACCGGCGGATCGAATTTGCTCCGGGGTTTCACCAGAGTGTCTCGCACGTAGCGGACAGCTCCGTGGCTTCCAACCTGGTCTCCCTGGACTGGTTTGCGAACCCCTGGCGGAAGCTGGAGTTCACCGGAGCTTTGTACAGCGGGCAGAACGTGGCGCATCTGGGTACCGGAGCTATCCGCCAGGGCTTCGTCGTGTTCGGCGACGGGAACGTGCGTCCCGTGCACGGTAAAGGAGGCTGGGCGCAGCTCACCTGGCTCGCCACGCGCAGGCTTTCCTTCAACCTCTTCGCGGGCCGCCAGGACGACCGCAACCGCGACCTGCTCCAGGGCTGGATCGGGTATAACCAGGCCTACGGGGCGAACTTCTTTTACCGCCTGGCCCCGAATGTGCTCATGAGCCTGGAGACCTCCCAGGTGCGCACCAGTTACATTGGCGGGAACCTGCTGCGGAACAATCACTATGACCTGGCTCTGGCGTATCTGTTTTAGCCTGCCGTGGCTGCTGCCGGCGTCGGGCGCCACGGTCACCGGCAGCGTGGAACTTACCGATTCGCGCGAGGCTGCGGTGCGGAAGCACCGGGACTTTTCCGCCGTCGTAGTGTGGCTGGAGCCGGCCGATGGGCAGGCCCGCGCGGCGTTGCGCCTCGATCCGGTGCGCGCCCGGATGGTCCAGAAGGACAAGCGATTCTCTCCGCATATTCTGGCGGTCCCGCGCGGTTCCACGGTGGACTTTCCGAACTTCGACCCGATCTTCCACAACGCCTTTTCCAACTTCAGCGGCCAGGTTTTCGATATCGGACTCTACCCGCCGGGAACGAACCGGACTGTTACCTTCCAGCGGTCCGGCATTGTGCGGGTCTTTTGCAACATTCACCCCACCATGAGCGCTGTGATCGTGGTGCTGAACACGCCCTGGTACGCGGTGACGCGCGCTTCCGGCGAATATGAGATCCACAACGTGCCGGCTGGCGAATACCGCCTGCGCGTCTTCCACGAGCGGGCTACTGAGGACCGCCTGCGTGCCTTGGAGCGCCGCGTGGAGGTGGACGGAAGCCCCGTGGCGCTGCCACCTCTCCTGATCTCCGAAACCGGCTATCTACCCACGCCCCACAAGAACAAGTACGGACGGGACTATCCGCCAGTGCCGGACGACCACGGAACCTACATGGGAGGCAAAAAGTGAGGTGGTTTCGCTTCTCCCGCCTGTCCCTGCTGTGGAAGATCCTGCTGTCCACTTCGGTGGCCATTACCCTGCTATTCGCGCTCACCGGGTGGATCGTGCAACAGGACGCCATCCGCACCACTTCGCAGAGCGTGGAAGGCGAGGTCCAGGCCAGCTTCCAGGCCTACACCTCTCTGTGGAAGGCCCGGGCGGATCTGCTGTCCAGGGTCACGCTGCTGCTGAGCACCATGTCCGACGTGCGCGCAGCCTTCAGCACTGGGGATCAGGCCACCATCCGCGATACCGCGGGGGAATTGTGGGCAAAGATCTCCGACGAGAGCGCGTTCTTCCTGGTAACCGACGCGCGCGGGCGTGTGCTGGCGGCTTTGGGCGGGCTCTCGCAGGCGGAATTGCTCCCGCGGGACGCCGAAGAAGTGCTCCTGGCCGAACGCCACTTCCCGCAGCAGGCCAGCGGATTCGCCGTTAAGATGGGCCGCCTCTACCATTTCACGGTGACGCCGGTGTACGTGCAGACCACCCACGGCACCGCGCTGCTGAACGCTTTGGTGGCCGGCTACCGCGTCGACGCACTGGTGGCCAACCGGCTCAAGGAGGCCACCGGGGGCAGCGAATTTCTCTTTCTTTCGGACGGCCGGGCGATCACCTCGACGCTGAACCCGCGAGCCACCCGGCAGGTAGCCGCGAACCTGGCCGCCAACCCGGCGGTGCGGTCCGTGAGCGACGGTGTCAACGAATATGCGCCCCTCGTGCGGCCGCTTTCCGACATCGAGGGCCAACCCGTCTCCGAGTTGGTGATCCTACGCTCTTTCGAGGCCGTGCGCCAGCGCCTGGCGGCGCTGCGGCGCAACATCATCCTCCTGTGGCTGCTGGCCATGTCGACGGGTCTGGGCCTGACGTTCCTGCTGGCGCGCAAGATCGTGCAGCCGGTGAGGGAACTGGACCGGGCGGCCGCCGAAGTGGCCCGGCAGAACTACACCTACCAGGTCCGCGTGACCAGCGATGACGAGTTAGGGCGCCTGGCACGGACCTTCAACAACATGTGCGAGTCCATTCGCCAGGCCCGGCAGGAACTCATCCGCCAGGAGCGCATCTCCACCATCGGCCGCCTTTCCAGTTCCATCGTCCACGACCTGCGCAATCCCCTGGCGGCGATCTACGGCGGCGCGGAGATGCTGGTGGACACCGAGCTTTCTCCTGGGCAGGTGAAGCGGCTGGCGGGCAACATCTACCGGGCTTCGCGGCGCATTCAGGAGCTGTTGCAGGACCTGTTGAACGTCTCGCGGGGCAGGGCGGAACGCGGCGAAACCTGCCGCCTGCGGGATGTGGCGGCGGCCGCCTGCGAAGAACTCCGTGCGGCGGCCGAGACGCAGGCGGTGCGAATTTCGCTGGATATCCCGGAGGACCTGGAACTGCCGCTCGAGCGCAGCCGCATGGAGCGCGTTTTTAGCAATCTGATCGCCAACGCCGTGGAGGCCATGCCGGCCGGCGGCCTGATTCATCTCTCGGCGCGGATGGCCGGCGATGCTGCCCTGGTGGAGGTACGCGACACCGGTCCGGGCATCGCCCCGGCCATCCGCGACACCCTGTTCGAACCCTTTGTGAGCGCCGGGAAGAAAAACGGTTTGGGCCTGGGGCTGGCGCTCTCCCGCCAGACCGTGCTGGATCACGGCGGAGATATGTGGGTCGAATCCGCCGCCCGCGGAGCCTGCTTCTGTTTCCGCCTGCCCCTGGCCCCGGCCGCAGCCCGGCAAAGCCGCTGACGGCCACCCGGCCCGCTGTCCGGAGATATTGCGATAATGAAAGCGGTCTGGGGCCGCGCGGCAGCCTGATGCTGCCCGTGCGCGGCCTATCAAGGGGCCCTTAGCTCAGCGGTTAGAGCAGCGGACTCATAATCCGTTGGTCGTAGGTTCAAATCCTACAGGGCCCACCATCGACCCGTCGCCAGCCCCCGCCCTCACTTCTCCGCTCTCTTGGGCACCGGGTTGACCGCCACGCCTTCACGCGCGAGGTCGCCGGGATTGGAAATAATCAGGTCTCCTTCTTTGAGGCCGCCGAGGACCTCCAGGCGGTCGCCGTAATCCCGCCCGACGTCGATCTGCCGCAGGTGCACCACGTGGTCCGCCCCCACCAGCGCGACCCGCGTGCCGTCGGCGCGAAAGATCAGGGCATCGCTGGGAACCAGCAACGGCGGATCCATGCGGGGGCTGCTCAAATCCACCAGGGCGTACATGCCGGGCAGCAGTGCGCCCTCCGCATTCGGCACACGCACCTCCACCAGCATGGTGCGGCTGGCCGGATCGAGCGCGTTCGCCATGCGCGCTACCGTTCCCGTGAAGGAGCGCCCGGGCAGATTGGAGACGCGCAACCGAGCGGTTTGGCCGGCGCGGACCGAACCGGCGTTCGCCTGCGGCACGTTCACATAGGTGCGCAGCACTTCGGTCTGCGCGATCCGGAACAGGAGCGTGCTGCCGGCGTTCACCAGCGCCCCCACGTCCACGTTGCGCAGGGTGATGATGCCCGCGAACGGCGCCTTTACCACCTTGAAGCTTTGCAGTTCCCGCAAACGCGCCAGGTTGGCTTCCGCGGCCGCCAGGCTGCCGCGCTGGGCGGCGATCGCCTTTTCGAGCGCCCGCACCGCGGCCACGCGAGACTGGTATTGGGTCTGATACTGGTCGTTTTCCTGGCGCGAGACCGCGCCCCGGGCCACCAGACGGCTCCAACGCTCCGCGGTCACGCGTGCGAACTCCATGTCGGACCGGCCCTGCTCGTGGTTGGCCAGCGCCTCGTCCAGCGCCGCCTGCGCCTGCTGCACGCTGGCCCCGGCCTGGCGAACCTGCTCGTCCAACTCGGGTGCGTCAATCTCGGCGAGCGGCTGGCCGGACCGAACGCGGTCGCCGATGTCCGCCATCCGCCGCAGGATGTACCCGGACGCCCGGGCCAGGACGGGCGCCTCCGTGATCGCCTGCATGCTGCCGGGCAGTTCCAACTGGCTGTTGCGGGACGAACGCCCTACCCGGACCACTTCTACCCGCGGCAAGGCCTGCTCCTCGCGAAGCGCTTCCTCGCGGATGAGGTTGCGGCGCTTTTGGAGCGGCAGGTACCCGGCCAGGAAAGCTGCCGCTGCCAGCACGGTCACCCCCAGGAAGAGGGCCCCGATAGTGACGCCTGAGGGATGCCACAGCTTCGACGGAGGACCGGCCACATGCGGCGCCGCCTGCGCCTGCCCCTTCAACTCCACAAGCTGCCGCCGGAGCTCTTCATTCTCCCGGCGCAGCCTGTCCTCGGCCGTCTCTTCCAGACCGGCTTCCGGAGATCCGGGTTGATTCGGTTCGGTATATCGCATGAGCGGCTCAAAAACGGCTTATAGTCGATCCCATTCGGCTTCCAGGGCGCGCTCCCGCTCCTGCTGTTCCAGCCGGCGCTCGTGATCCACGGGCGGTTTGGTTCGCAGGTAGCTATAAATAATCGGGACCACGAACAGCGTGGTCACCGTGGCGAACATCAGTCCCCCGATCACGGCGCGTCCCAGGGGTGCGTTCTGCTCCCCGCCCTCGCCTAGGCCCAGCGACATCGGCAGCATGCCGAGAATCATCGCCGTGGCCGTCATCAGCACCGGGCGGATGCGTGCGTAGCCGGCCGAAAGCATCGCGTCGGTGGCGGAAGACAGCAGCCCCCGCTGATCGTTGGCGAATGTTACCAGCAGGATGCTGTTGGCCGTGGCCACCCCGACGCACATGATGGAACCCATCAACGACGGCACACTCAAGCTGGTGCCGGTAACGAACAGCATCCAGAGAATTCCCGCCATGGCGCCCGGCAGAGCCATCAGAATGATGAAGGGATCGAGCCAGGACTGGAAATTGACCGTCATCAGCAAGTACACCAGGCTCACAGCAAACGCCATGCCCAGGCCTAGCCGGAAGAAGGAAGATTGCATGGTCTCGATCTGTCCCCGCAAATCGAAGAAGGTGCCGCGCGGGAGGCGGGGTTCTTCCTCCCGCATGATCTTCTCAACCTCCGCTCCCACGCCGCCGAGGTCGCGCCGGTCCACGTTGGCATACACGTCAAAAACGGGCCAAACATTGTAGTGGTTGACGATCACTGGAGCATAGTCCCGCCGCACTGTCACCAGGTTCGAGAGAAGCTGCGTGCTGCCCGCCATCGCTCCCGGATTCCCGTAGGCCTGCGAGACGCCGTTGGGAGCAGCGGCTACCGAGGCGTTGCCTGCCCCTGCCGCCCCCTCCAGCGAACCCGGCGTGTTGATGTTTACTACGTTGCTCGCCACGGAAATGGGCGTACGGAGGAGTGAATCGAGCGAATTCACCCGGTACTGCGGCGTCTGCACGCCCACGCTGTAGCTCACTCCGTTGGCCCAGTTCAACCAGAAATTGGGAGCCACCGAACTGTTGCCGCTCAGCGAGATCAGCATGCTGCTGGTCACGTCGCGCTGCGTCAGCCCCAGTTGGGAGGCCTTCACCCGATCCACGTCCAGGCGAATCTCCGGGCTGTCCACTACCTGGTGCACATGCACGTCGGCGGCCCCCGGAATGCGCGCGATGCGTGCGGCCAGCCGCCGGGCGATCTTGTAGTTGGCCTCCGCATCCCGCCCCACTACTTGCAGATCGATGGGCGCCGGCAGACCGAAGTTCAGAATCTGGGTGGTGATGTTGGCCGGCAGGAAAAAGAACGTCATGTCCGGGAACTTCTCGCGGAGGTACTTGCGCAGCCGCGCCTCGTACTCGGTGCTGGAGCCGTGCTTTTCCTTGAGCGAAATGAGGATTTCGCCTTCAGCGCTGGAAATAGTGGGGATGTCCCCCTGGGCGATGCTGGTCCAACTGTTGGGAATGCCGATGTTATCGAGCATCCCGTCGATCTCTTCCGGCGGGATCACCCGGGGAATCTCGCGCTCGATGGCCGCGAAGCGCACTTCGGTCTGCTCGATGCGCGTGCCCGCCGGAGCGCGCGCGTGCAGCCGCATCTGGTTGGAATCCACGTTGGGGAAGAAATCCTGGCCGATCAGCCGGACCAGGCCCACAGAAGCCACCGAGAAGGCCGTGAACGCCACCAGCACTCTTCCGCGATGCCGCAGAGACCAGTCGAGCAGTCCCATGTAGCGAAATCGCAGGCGCTCAAATAGCGCGTTGAAGACATAATGCAGACGCCAGAAGATCCCCTTCCCACCAGCCGTCTCCCCATGGGTCCCCTGCTGGTACAGATGCACTTCTGATTGGAGCAGATAGGCCACCAACGTGGGGACCAGCGTCCGGGACAGCAGGTAGGAGGCTAGCATGGCGAAAACCACGGCCATGGCCAGCGGGGTAAACAAGTGCCGCGCCGTCCCGGTGAGCAGCAGCACCGGGACAAATACAATACAGATCGAAAGGGTGGCCACAAAAGTGGGCACGGCGATTTGGGAGGCGCCGTCAAGCACGGCGGGGATCAGAGGCTTACGCATCGCCAGGTTGCGGTGCGTGTTCTCGATTTCCACCGTGGCATCATCCACCAGGATGCCCACCGCCAGGGCCAGGCCTCCGAGGGTCATCACGTTGATGGTCTGCCCCAGCAGGCTCAGGATCGATAGAGAGGCCAGGATCGAGAGCGGAATCGAAATACACACGATGAGGGTGCTGCGCCAGCTTCCCAAAAACAGCAGAATCATCATGCCCGTCAACCCGGCGGCGATCAGGGCTTCCCGCTCTACACCCTGGATGGTAGCCAACACGAATACCGACTGGTCCGCCATCGCCGCCACCTTCAGTTGCGGGGGCACCGTGGAGAGAATCCTGGGCAGGGCCTTCTTGACTGCCTGGACGATCGCCAGGGTGGAAGCCTTGCCATTCCGCGTCACGGTCAACAGCACGCCCCGGTTCCCGTTCATGCGGACAATGTTGTTCTGCACCGTGAAGCCATCGCGCACCTGCGCCACGTCCCGCACGTACACGGTCGCCCCGTTCACTGTCTTGATGGGCAGGTTGTTCAGATCGTCCAGCAGCACCGGGCTGCTGTTCACCCGGATCAGGTACTCCGTCTCCGCCAGCTTGGCCGTGCCGGCCGGCAGGATCAGGTTTTGCAGGTTCAGCGCATTGGAGATATCGATGGGGGAGAGCTGTTTGGCGTAAAGTTCGTCCAGGTTCAGGTCCACCATCACTGCCCGCGTCTTCCCGCCGAAGGGATAGGAAACCGAGGCGCCCTGCACGGTGCCCAGCGGCGTGCGGATAAAGTTGTTGGCCAGGTCGAAGATCTCCGGCTCCCGCAGAGTTTTGCTGGAGAGACCCAGTTGCAGGATAGGCACGCTGGCGGCGTCATACTTCAACACGTTGGCCGGAAACATCCCCGGCGGCATCTGCCGCAAACCGCTTTGCATGGTGGCTGTCACCTGGGCCACCGCCATGTCGATCTTCACGTTCGGGTGGAAGTAGATCCGCACCACCGCGTAGCCATTGAAGGACTGCGACTCGATGTGCTCGATATCGTTCACATTCGAGGTGAGGGTGCGCTCGAAGCCCGTCACCACGCGTTTTTCCATCTCCTCGGGCGACAGACCCTGATACACCCACAGCACGCTCACGATGGGGATGTCAATATAGGGAAAAATGTCGACGGGCATGGTGGCAATGGCCGTGCCACCCAGAATGGCGATAAGAACCGCCATCACCACAAACGTATACGGACGGCGAAGAGCTAACCGGACAATCCACATGACGTAGTCCGGGATTTCTGTTTTGGAAGCGATCTTCCCGGTACGTAGCAGTATACATCCGCGGCGGCGCCTCCACACCGGCCGGGCGGCCGCCACGGACTCCCGGAATCTTGCTGGGGCGCCTCTACCGGGCCGTCATGCTGCGCGCGCCAGCCAGCCTGGCGCGGACCTGTTTCATGCGTTCTCGGATGGCCGCCGCGCGTTCCCGGCCGGACGGTGTGGCGTCGATCAGCTTTTCCAGGTTCGCCAGAAACTGCGGTCCGTAGTCGGCGCGCAACTCTCCGAGCAGCGGCTCGAGCTTCGAAAACACGGCAAGATGCTCCCCGTTAGTGTCGCTAAAGAGTTCCTTGCTGATGGCCCCGTGGTTGACCAGTCCGGCAGCCATGTCCCAGTAACTGACCACCATTCGCAGGTGAGCGCTGTGCTCGCCGAACATGACGCCGTCCACATCGGCCTTCGATTCCGGATGAAATTCCCGAAAATACCAGTCGCGGGCCTGGCGCATGGTCCCTTCCCGGCGCAGGTCGTAGAGCTTCAGGATCAGATCCGCTTCGGCTTGCTTCGACATGCTTAAGATTCCCTCCGTGCGTTTGAATTTGCCGCGCGAGCGGCACTGCCTCCAGAATAGCAGGGCACCTGCCGACCTGGCCGGTGCGCATGCGTGCGCATTCGTACGGCCGCTGATCAACGCACGGGGAGACTGGACCTGGTTTTCAGCCGGTATTTCACTCATGAATGGCGACCACTCTAGACCCAGCAGCATCCGGTCGGCGGAACAATGAACCGCCACCTTACTTATCCGGCCTATGACAGTTGGTACCTATGCAGGCGGTCTAAAGCGAGGCGCACTCCGTGAACGGGGCCAGGGCGTCCTGTTCGGCGGCATGTATAGCCCGGATGCGCGCGCTCAGGTCTTCCAGCAGGCCGCTCACAGCCGCGGGTTCGAGGGGGAAGGCGGACTTGATCTCGGCCTGGATTTGCTCCAGGCGGCGGTTGATCTGGCGCATGCGCTCGGCGGCGCCCGGCTCCTGCCGCTCGAAAACGCAGTTCCTCTCCGCCACCAGGCCGCGGGTCTCGCGGAACAACGCAACCTCCTCCGGCAGCGCCGCTGCCGCCAGTTCGCTCCACAGGCCGGCCACCTGGCGGAACTGGCCGGAAACCAGTTCCAGGCTTGGGTCGTCCAGCACCGCCGCAGCCTCCGCCAGGAAGGCCGCGTACATGGAGCGAAAGGCGCCGCCTCCAGTCCCCGAAATCTCGATCGACAGGAACGTGGCCAGAAGCGCGCCGTAGAGCGGCGGGCCAGGGGCGAACACCTGAGGCCAACCCTTGGGGTCGCCGCTGTTCCGCACCAGGTCCGCCCATTTGAGGAGGCCCTTCAGTCCGAGGTTCTGGAGGGGAGGCTTCAGCATGTGGAGGCAGCAGTCGCTGATGCCTTTGAGAATCGCGCGGCGCAGCATCTCCAGGCGAATGGGCACCCGCGGCGGTTCCACCAGAAAGAGTTTGTGATCCGGCGGGAAGGGCTTGTGCCGGGAGGCGCGCGCCGCCGCCAGTTCGGCCGCATGCACCGTGACCGGCCGGTTGGGGCGGTCCGCGATGAAGATCCGGTCGGTGGCTTCGTCCGTGCCATAGATCACGAAGGTGTGCCCGCCGAAGTGGGCGTCCGGCGGCACGCCCATGTAGGGCAAAGCCGCCATATCCCCGCGCGCGATGGCCGGGTGTCCGGAAGCCAGGGCCGACAGCAGATCCTCTTTGCCGCGCTTCGGGCTGGAGGTTTCGCGTACGGCGACCCGCAGGCCGAGGCGCGCGCAGACCTGCGCCAGAAACTCCGCTTTCGGGTCGGCATGCCGCGTTCCGGCGAAAAAGGAGGGGCCGACGCCTGCCTGAAACACCCAATACGAGAAGCCGATGCCGCCCCCGATGCCGAGCAGCATCTCCTCGCTGAAGGGCGCGTGACTGTGGGGCGCCTCCACCCCGTGATGCGCGAGAACGTTCTTGAGAGAGCCCGTCTCGCAATGTTTACCGCCAAATTGCCGGTATCCTTCGATTTTCATCTCGGATCCCGCTGTCTCAAATCGTACGCCGAGCGGGGCGGGGTTTCAAGGCCGCGGCGCGTGTCTCAGACCGGCGCCGTCGGCGGTTCGTAGCCCGTCAGGCCTTCGCTGGCATGGGCGGAATCGTATTTCGGGTTGGGCTCGGGCATGGCGGCGTTGACGGCGTGGCGCCATCCGGCTAAGAGGCGGTGAAGCTTTTTGGCTCGCGCGGGTTCCCGGCGCACCAGGTTGCGCTGCTCTCCGGGGTCTTCGGCGAGGTGGAATAGCTCCAGCCGGCCGTCTTCGTAGAACTCGATCAGTTTCCAGTCTCCGAGGCGCACGGCTCCGGCGGGGCGGCCTCCCTGGTCGCTGTAGTGCGGGTAGTGCCAGAAGAGCGGGCGCTCGCCCAGGCGCTTGCCGCGCAGCAGGCGCAGCAGCGAACGGCCGTCTACGGGGCCGGGATCCACACCGGCGGCTTCGCAGAGCGTGGGGAAGAAGTCGATGCTGGCCACCGGGGTGTCGATGACCGTGCCGGGCCGCGTTACGCCCGGCCAGCGGATCATCAGCGGCTCGCGAATGCCGCCTTCGAAGAGGTGGCCCTTGCCGGCGCGCAGCGGGCTGTTGTTGGTGATGGGCTTCGGCTGCCGCCCCTGAAAGCGCACCCCGCCGTTATCAGAGAAGAAAATCACCACCGTGCGGTCCGCCTGGCCGGATTCGTCGAGCGCCTGCATCAGCCGTCCCATGGAATCGTCGGCGCTTTCGACCATGGCGCAGTAGGTGGGGTTCACGTCGCCGATGTCGCGCTGGCGGTACTTGGCGATGACCTGCTCGCGGGCCTGCAAGGGCAGGTGCACGGTGAAGTGTGCGAGATACAGGAAGAACGGCTCCGGCTGGCCGGGACGCATGAAACGGATGGCTTCCCGGGTGAGGCGCTCGGTGAGAAATTCGCCCGGGGCAAGGCTGAGTCCGGGCAGTTCCAGGGGGCCGAAGTAAGTGGGCGGGTGGCCCGCGGCGGTGCCGGCAATGTTCAGGCCGAAGCCGCGGTCGGTAGGCAGATGGCCGGGGCCGCCCAGATGCCACTTGCCGATCGCCCCGGTGCGGAAGCCGCGCGGCGAAAGCGCTTCCGCCAGCGTGCGGTCCTCGACCGGCAGGAATTGGCGGAAGGCCGGCATGAGCAGCCTGGCGGTGGGCCACTGTCTGCGGCCCGGGATCCAGTCCGTAAGGTGCAGCCGCGCCGGATACTTGCCCGTCAGGATGCTGGCGCGCGTGGGCGAGCACACCGGGCAAGCCGCGTAGGCGTTGGTGAAGCGGACGCTCTGGCGCGCGAAGCGGTCCAGGTGGGGCGTATCGATAAACCGGTTGCCGTAGGGGCCCAAATCGCGCCAGCCCAGATCGTCCATCAGCACGAACAGCACGTTGAGCCGGGGCGGGGCGGCCGCGGGAAGCGCGCCCGCCGCCAGAGACTGGAGAAACACTCTTCGATTCACGGGTCACCTGTGAGACTTACCAATATATAGCCGCGGGTCTAGGTCAGGCGGAGAATCAGCTCCAGTAGTTGCGATCGAGGCTGCGGTACTGCACGGCCTCGGCGACGTGCTTGGCGGCGACGTGTTCCGCGCCGCCGAGGTCGGCGATGGTGCGGGCGACCTTGAGGATGCGGTCGTGAGCGCGGGCGGAAAGGCCCATGCGACGCACGGCCATTTCCAGAGTGCGCTCGCCGGAGTCGTCGAGCGCGCAAAGCTTGCGCACAAGCGGAGCGGGGAGGGCGGAGTTGTACCAGCCGCGGCCGCGCTGCACATCGCGGGAGCGCTCGACGCGTTCGCGGATGGCGGAGGAAGGCTCACCGCCGCTATCGCCGCGCAGTTCTTTGTAGGGCACGGCGGGGACCTCGATGTGAATATCGATGCGGTCCAGCAGCGGCCCGCTGATTTTGCCGAGGTAGCGCTGGATCATGCCCGGCGTGCAGCGGCACTCGCGCGTGGCGTCGCCGTGGAAGCCGCAGGGGCAGGGATTCATCGCCGCCACCAGCATGAAGTTGGAAGGGAAGCAGAGGGTCATGTTGGCGCGGGCAATCGTGACCGAACCATCCTCGAGCGGTTGGCGCAGGATCTCCAGCACGTCTCGGGGGAACTCGGGAAACTCGTCCAGGAACAGCAGGCCGTTGTGCGCCAGGCTGACTTCGCCGGGGCGGGGCGTGCCGGCGCCGCCGCCGATGAGTCCGGCGTCGGAGATGGTGTGGTGGGGCGCGCGGAAAGGGCGGCCGCGCAGCAGCCCGACGCCGGTGGGCAGCACGCCGGCGATGCTGTGGATCTTGGTGGTCTCGATGGCTTCGGGGAAGGTGAGCGGCGGCAGGATGCCCGCGAGGCGCTTGGCCAGCATGGTCTTGCCGGAGCCGGGCGGGCCGATCATGAGCAGGTTGTGGCCCCCGGCGGCGGCCACTTCCAGCGCGCGCTTGGCGGTGGTTTGGCCGCGCACGTCGCGGAAGTCCGGGGCGGTGGAGGCGGCATCGGGCGGTGCGGGCGCGGGGTCGGCGGCCACGGGCTGAAATTCGTCCGGGCGGGCCAGCAGAGCCACGACCTCGGAGAGGTGTCGCACCCCGAACACGCGCACGCCTTCCACCACGGCGGCTTCGGCGGCGTTTTCGCGGGGCAGCACCAGGTTCGGAATGCCGCGCGCCCGCGCGCACACGGCAACGGAAAGAGCGCCGCGCACCGGGCGAACGGCGCCGTCGAGAGATAACTCGCCGACCAGGATGTGGTGCTCGAGCGCCGCGACCGTGCCCATGGCGCCCAGGATGCCGAGGGCCATGGGGAGATCGAAACCCGCGCCCTCCTTGCGCACGTTGGCCGGTGCGAGATTGATGGTGACGGCCTTGTTGGGATAGCCGAAGCCGGAGTTGATGAGCGCGGACTTGATGCGCTCGCGGCTCTCGCGCACCGCGATATCCGGCATTCCGACCATGACGAAGTCGCGCGCCGAGCCAGACGAATACATGTCGACTTCGACATCGATCAGATGGGCATCGATGCCGTATACGGCGGCGCTGCGGGTTTTGAACAGCGCCATTCGGAGGAACGAACCTGAAACTTCAGTATAGCCGAATGCGCGGGGGCGCGCGGAGGCGATGCTATACTGAGGAAACCGGGCTGGAGTGGCGGAACTGGCAGACGCACGGGACTCAAAATCCCGCGCCCTTCACTGGGCATGAGGGTTCGACCCCCTCCTCCAGCACCAGCCCACGCATCCACACCGTTCACCGCGCTACCATAAAGCCAGCTTCATTAAAGGGCAATCAGACCGATGTGCCGGATTTTAAAGGAGGCATGGCTATGCAAGTCACGCGACGAGCGCTGGTCGAGTCCTCGCTAGCCGCTTCAGCCCTGGCGGCGGGAGCGCGGGGTGCGGCGCCCAGCGACCGGGTGCGCATCGGGTTGATCGGCTGCGGGGGCATCTCGGTGGCGGACAGCAACGCGTTCCTAGACTAGTCTACTTTCCGGCGCAAAATTGAAGGGCTAATCCTTTCCGCTTCAGCGCCTCGCCACGCGAGAACCTGCACGAACGGCCAGATTTCGATCTGAAAACATTTTCGTTCGTTCCTGTCATTTTTCTCTTGACGTCCAAAACGGACCGACGTATCTGAATATTAAGCAATGAGTAGGCAGCAACAACT
>Ga0209581_1000519_pt1 | contig 78934 bp, 73 predicted proteins | sample Coa_R2_FD_187160 | JGI IMG/M metagenome (GOLD analysis project Ga0209581, IMG submission 187160) | Surface soil microbial communities from Centralia Pennsylvania, which are recovering from an underground coalmine fire - Coalmine... | ecosystem: Environmental > Terrestrial > Soil > Unclassified ...
GGCCTGCACCGCGCGGGCGAAGCCGACGGCATCGCCGGCCGCCGCGGCGGCGTCGAGCCGCGCCATGATCGCCTGCGCGTCGGCGGCGAAGCCGTCGATCACCTCGCCGAAGAACTCGCCGCCGCCAAGCGCCTGCAAGGCGCCGACCACCTGGCGGTCGACCACGGAGGCGGTGCCGGCGGCAAAGCGCGGATGCGCCGCGATCGGGGTGACGCGGCCGTCGTCGGGCTCGACTGCGGCAGGCTCCGGCGGCGGCGCCGGAAGCGGCGCCGGCCGGGGCGGTCCCAGCGCCAGCGGCAGCGCGTGCAGGGCGTTCTCCAATACCTCCAGCTCGAGCGGCGCCGGCAGCAGCCCGGCGATCTCGCCGTCGCCGAGCTCGGCCAGGCTGGCGACCTGCGAGTCGTCGGCGACGAACAAAACGAACGGCGGCTCATCGCGCGCCAGCGCCGCGCGGTGGACGAAGCTCAACGCCGGCAACACCCGGGCGCGGCCGTCGACGACGAGAATCGGCGCCAGCTCGGTCTCGAACCGCTCGACATAGACGAGCGCGTCGTCGAGCCCGCCGATCCAGCGGGTGTCGGCGTTCCATTCGGTCAGCGGCTCGGCCAGTTCGCCGGCGAACTGGCTGTCCTCGGTGACCAGCAGCACCGGCCGCCCGCCGAGGTCGAGCGCCGCCGCCTCGGCCGCAGGGTCGAGGGCGAAGGGCAGGGTCACGGTCCAGCGCCGCCCCTGCCCCGGCGCCGCGGCGACCGCGATCTGTCCGCCCATCAGCTCGATCAGCCGCCGCATGACCGGAACGGCGAAGCCGCCATGTGCGCTGGCGCCGCCCGCGGCAAGCGGATCGGCGGCGAGGTCGGGATCGGCCGGCGCGCCCTCGCCGGCGCGGTCGCGCAGCGCCAGGCGCAGGCGCACGAGGCCGCCCTTGCGCTCGGCCGCGGCGATGTCGATGCGGATCGTCCCCGCCGCGCTCGCCGCGATCGCCTCGATCAGCAGGCTGTTGAGAATCTGCGCGAGCTGCTGCGGCCAGCCGCACAGCCGGTAGGGCACCTGCGGATCGAGCCGCAGCGCCAGGGTGATGCCGTGCTGCGCCGCCGGCAGGCGCAGCGGCGCCAGCGTCTGGTGGACCAGGGCGTGCAGGTCGAACCCCTCGGTCGGCGGCGAGAAGGCGCCCGCCTCGATCGTCGCCAGGTCGAGCACTTCGCCGATCTGCGCCAGGAGGGCCGGCGCCGGCAGCAGCGCGCCGTCGCCCTCGCTGTGGCGGATCGCCTCGAGCGGCCCCCTGAGGCCGCGGCCGATCACCGCGACAAAGCGCTCGCGCGCCGCCACCGCCGCCGCCGCGTCGGCGCGCGAGGCGGCAAGGCGGCGGATCAGCACCCCGGCCAGCGCCGGCAGGACGGCGAGGCCGGCGAACAGGCCGGCGAGGGGCGGCCATGGCAATTGCCAGAACGGCGTCGCCGCCGCCGTCGCGGCAAAGCCGGCCAGCGCCGCCACCGCCGATACCGCGAGCGCGGCGAGCCCGAGCCGCAGCCCGGCATAGAAGCTTGCCGCGAGGTAGAGCGGAAACCACGCCGCGCCGGGCGGCCCGGCGGTGTGCAGAAAGCCCGACAGGAGCGCCATGTCGGCGACGATCGCGCCGTAGCGCCGCCACGCCGCCGGCGCCGGGCTGAGCACCAGGTGCAGCAGCACGGCCCAGGCGAAGCCCAGCGCCAAGACCGCGACGAACAGGCCCGGCCCCGCCGCGGCGCAGGCGTAGAGAAGCAAGGCCGCGCCGGCGAGCACCCGCAGCACGGCGTGCTCGTGATCCGGGCCGGCGCGCTCCACCACCTGGTCGAGCCCGGACAACGCCGCCACCAGCAGCACCGCCGCCGGTCCCAGCAGCAGCGCGCCGATCAGCGGGATCGCCGCCGGCAGCGGGCCGAGCTCGGCCGCCGCCCCCGGCACCAGGATCAGCGCCAGCGGCGGCAGGATGCCGGCGGCGGCCAGGGCAAGGATGATCGGCAACAGCGGACCCTAGTGCCGGCGTCCGGCCACCGCCGCCTGCGGGGCCTCTGAGCGCTCGGGCGGGAAGGTCACGGTCACCGTCGTGCCGGCGCCTTTGACACTGCGGATGTCGAGGGTGCCGCCGTGCAGCTCGACTAGCCCGACCGCGAGCGGCAGGCCGAGCCCGGTTCCGGGGTGGCGGCGGCTCCAGGTGCTGGCGACCTGGCCGAAACGGCTCGTCGCCACCGCGATCTCGGCCGCGTCCATGCCGATGCCGCGGTCGCTGACCGCGACCACGACCGAGCCCGCCTCGCAGCGCAGCACGATCTCGACCTCGCCGCCGCTATGGCTGAACTTGACCGCATTGGTCACCAGGTTGAGCAGGATCTGCTTGAACTTGCGCGGATCGGCGTGGAGCCGCGGCAGGGTCCCCTCGCGGCGCAGCGAGAGCCGGATGTCGGCGGCGCGCGCCCGCGCCTCGACCAGCTGCAGCAGCTCGGCGACGCTGCGCTCGACCTCGATCGGCTCCTCGGCGAGGTCGAGCTTGCCGGCCTCCAGCTTCGAGGTGTCGAGCACGTCGCCGATGATGCCGAGCAGGTGCTCGGCGCTGGCCAGGATGTCGCGGGCATAGCCGACATATTTGGCGCCGCCGAGCGGCCCCAGCATCTCGCCCGCCATGACCTGGGAAAAGCCGATGATCGCGTTGAGCGGCGTGCGCAGCTCGTGGCTCATATTGGCGAGGAACTCGGTCTTGCTGCGGTTGGCGAGCTCGGCCTGTTCGCGCGCCGCCATCGCCTCGCGCTCGGCCTGCTTGCGCGCGGTGATGTCGAGCGCCACGGTCACCGCCATCGGATCCTCGCCGTCGGCGCCGTGAAACACCGACTTGCTGGTCAGAAACACGCGCCCGCCGGTGTCCTCCTCGTAGGAGCCGGCGGCCACCGTGCCGGCGAGCAGGCGGGCGTCGTCCTCGGCGAGGCGGCGGGCGAATTCGCCGTCATGCGCCTCTTGCGGCCGGCGGCCGACGAGCTGGCGGGGACGGAGCCCGACGAACTCGGCAAAATGGCGGTTGACAAAGACGTAGCGCCCGTCCGCGCCGGTGGCGCAGATCAGCGCCGGGATCGCGTCGAGCACCCGCAGCAGCCGCTCGTGCGCCTCGGGCAGCGGGCTGCGCGGGCGCGGCTCCTCCCATGGCACGACCCGCGCCTCGACCGGTGCGGGCACCGGCGCCGGCCGCGCCCGCTCGCGCAGCCGCAGGAGGTTGCCGAGCCGGGTGCGGAACTCGTTGGGGTCGACGGGGCTGAGCAGGTGGTCGGCGGCGCCGGCGGCCAGCGCGCGGGCGATGCAGTCGCGGTCCTCGTAGGGCGCGACGACGACGATCGGCAGGGCGGCGCAGCCCGGCAGGGCGTGGAATTGCGGCACCAGCGCGGCCGCCTCGCCCTCCGCCGTCTCGCCGGCCAGCACGACCAGATCGGGGCGCCGCCGGCGGCACAACTCGAGCGCCGGGGCGGCGGCGCGAAATGCCTCCGCCGCCGCCCCGTCGCCGAGCGTGGCCGCCAATCGTTCCAGGATCTTGAGATTGGCGGTGCTGTTGTCGATCAGGACGACCAGCGGCGACGGCACAGGGAAACCCCGACGGGCAAGGGCGGAAACTCGCCACTCTATACAGGCCGCAGCGGCCGCCCCAAACGCCCCCCGCAAACCCCGCCGGAAGCGGGCGGAACTATCGGAAATCGCAGGATATTGTGGGCGGCGCCCGGGGCACCCCCATAGCTGGCGCGGCAGCGCGTAGCGGTAGCGATTCGTCGCGGCAAACTAGCCGATTGCTCTACAGCCGGTAGAACGCCGCCGCGTTGCGCCAGAAAAAGCGCTCGCGCTCTTCCGGCGAGCGGTCTTCCAGCATGCGGCTCAGCGCCGCGACCAGCTCGCGGTAGCCGATGCGCAGCCCCGCCACCGGGAAGTTGCTGGCGAACACCGCCCGTTCGATGCCGAAGATCGCGATCGCGTCGAGGACGATGCGGCGGTTCTCCTCGTAGTCCCAGGCGCGGTCCTTGAGCCCGAATTCCGACACCTTGACATGGACGTTCGGCTCGCGCGCCAGCACCGCCATCCCGCGGCGCCAGGCCGCCAGCCCCTCCGCGCTGCGGTCCCAGGGAAACCCGGTATGGTTGAGGATGATCGGCACGTCGGGAAAGGCGTGCGCCACCGCCGCCGCCTCTTCGAGGTGCCAGAACGGCACCCGCAAATCCCACGACAGCCGGTACTTGCGCAGCAACGCGAAGCCGCGCAGCCAGGCCTCGTCCTGCATCGTGCCGGGGGCGCCCGGGGTCTTGCGGTCGGGCGACGGGGCGGTGACCGGCTTCGAGCGGATGCCGCGGACCAGCGGAAACGCCGCCTGCGCCGCGATCACCTCTTCGGCGTCGGGGGTGTGGAACCAGGCATGCGCGACGATCGCGCCGGGAAAGCCGTAGCGCTCGCTGAGCGCGCTGATCCAGCGCGTCTCGCCGACCTGGTCGGCGCGGTCCCACTCCGCCTCGCAATGCACCGTGGTCAGCACGTTGTGCCCGGCGGCATCGTGCAGGTAATCCTCGGGCAGGTAGTTGCGGCGCAGCGCGCTCGCGTCGCCCATGAAGAAATCCTCGCGCGGCGGCCCCGTCAGATTGGGGTGCTTGCCCATGCCGAGGTCCCACAGGTGATGATGCGCGTCGATCAAGGTTACCGCACCGGGGGCCTGGCTCCAGCGCTCGCTCGTCATCGCGGGGGTGGTTTGCATCGAACCGGCGGAAATGTGTATAAACTTGCCAAATCATACACAGAGGTGGGCCGATGCGCACCAATGTCGACATCGACGACCGGCTGATGGATGAGGCGAAGCGCCTGTCCGGCCTCAAGACCAAGCGCGCGGTCGTCAATGCCGGCCTGGAATCGCTGATCCGGCTCAAACGGCAGGCGAAGATACTCGACCTCGCCGGCAAGATTGAATGGGTCGGCGATTTGGACGAGATGCGTCGAGATCTCGATGATCCTCGTTGACAGCTCGGTCTGGATCGACCTGCTGCGCGGGACGGCAACGAGACAGGTCGCGCATCTGCGCAAACTTATCGAGAGCGACCGGCCGCTGGTCGGCGATCTGATCTTGTACGAGGTGCTGCGCGGTGCGAAAACCGATGCCGATGCGCAGCGGATCGAGGAGGCGCTCCGGGAATTTCCCGTCGTGCGTCTGGTCAGCCCGGAGATCGCCGCCAGAGCCGCCGCCCATTATCGCTTTCTGCGCGGACGCGGCATTACGATCGCCAGGTTGGCGGACCTGATCGTCGGCACCTTTTGCATCGAGCGCGGGCATGCTTTGCTGCACTCCGACCGCGATTACGAACCGATGGAACGGCTGTTGGGATTGCAGGTGATCTGACATGAGCCGCGACTACGAAACCCTCCGGGTCGAGGACCAGGGCGGCGGCCTGTCGCTGCTGGTGCTCAACCGGCCGCACGTCGCCAACGCGATGAACACGCAGATGGGGCGCGACCTTCTGGCCTTTTTCGAGGAGGTTAACGCCGACCCGCTGGCGCACCGCGCGATCGTCGTCACCGGCGCCGGCGACAAGGCGTTCTGCGCCGGCGGCGATCTCAAGGAGCGCCAGGGCATGAGCGACGCGGCCTGGCAGGCGCAGCACCTGCTGTTCGAGCGCGCGGTGCGCGCCTTTATCGCCTGCCCGGTCCCGGTGATCGGCGCGGTCAACGGCGCCGCCTATGCCGGCGGCTGCGAGCTCGCCCTGTGCTGCGACTTTCTCTACGCCGCCGAGACCGCGCGTTTTGCCCTGACCGAGGTGACGCTCGGCATCATGCCCGGCGCCGGCGGCACCCAGAACCTGCCGCGCGCGGTCGGCGAGCGCCGCGCCAAGGAGATCATCCTGACCGGCCGCCCGTTCTCGGCGCGCGAGGCGTTCGACTGGGGCATGGTCAACCGCCTTTGTGCGCCCGACAAATTGCTCGACGAGACGCTGGAGACGGCGCGGCGCATCGCCGACAACGCGCCGATCTCGGTGCGCCAGGCCAAGCACGCGATCCATTTCGGGCTGCAGATGGACCTGGCGAGCGGCATGATGTTCGAGATCGAGGCCTACAACCGCATGGTCCCGACCGAGGACCGGCGCGAGGGCATCGCCAGCTTCAACGAGAAGCGCAAGCCCGTGTTCAAGGGGCGCTAGAGCAAGAGAGGAGAGCCGCGATGGACGGTCTGACCCTGACCGATACGGCCGGCCTGACCCGCACCCTGGCCGGCGCCGCCGCCGCGGTCGCCTACGAGGCGCTGCCCGGGCCGATCCGCGAGCTGGCGCGGCAATGCGTGCTCGACTATTTCGGGGTCGCGCTGGCCGGCGCCGGCGACGAGCTGGTCGGCATCCTCGCCGACGAGATGGCGGCGGCCGGCGGCGTCGCCGAGGCGAGCCTCGTCGGCCGGGCGGCGCGGCTGCCGGTGCTGTCGGCCGCCCTGGTCAACGGCGCCGCCTCGCACGCGCTCGATTACGACGACGTCAACCTGGCGATGCCGGGGCATCCCTCGGTGGCGATCCTGCCCGCCCTCGTCGCCCTCGCCGAGGCGCGCGGCGCCTCCGGCCGGGCGCTGATCGCCGCCTTCGTCGCCGGCTACGAGACCGCCTGCCGCATCGGCATGGCGCTGGCGCCCGGCCATTACGGCCGCGGCTTTCACGCCACCGGCACGGTCGGCGCCTTCGGCGCGGCGGCGGCCTGCGCCCATCTGCTCGGCCTCGACGCCGAGGCGACGGCGCGTGCCCTCGGCATCGCCGGCACCCAGGCGGCCGGGCTCAAATCGCAGTTCGGCACGATGTGCAAGCCGTTCCACGCCGGCAAGGCGGCGCAGAACGGGCTGCTCGCCGCCCGCCTCGCCGCGCGCGGTTTTTCCAGCCGCGCCGACCTGGTCGAGTGCGACCAGGGCTTCGCCTCCACCCACAGCCGCGATTTCGCCCCCGAGCGCGCGCTCGCCGAGCCGCCGGGCGGCTTCTACCTGCGCGCCAATCTGTTCAAGTACCACGCCGCCTGCTACATGACCCACGGGCCGATCGAGTGCGCCCGGCAGATCGCCGCCCAGGCCGCGCCCGACGACATCGCCGCGATCACCCTGTCGGTCAATCGCGGCTCGGCCCGCATCTGCAACATCGCGTCGCCGGCGGACGGGCTCGAAGCCAAGTTCAGCCTGCGCCAGACCGTGGCGATGGCGCTCGCCGGGATCGATACCGCCCGGCTCGACGCCTACAGCACGGCGACCGCGACCGATCCGGCGCTGGTCGCCTTGCGCGAGCGGGTCGCGCTCGATTTCCGCGACGACTGCGCCGAGGCGGCGGCCGAGCTCGCCGTCACCTTGCGCGACGGCCGCACCCTGCGGGCCAGCCACGACGCCGGCATCCCGTCCGCCGACATCGCCGAGCAGGGCGCCCGCCTCGCCGGCAAGTTCGACGCGCTCGCCGTCCCGGTGATCGGCGCTGCCCGCGCCCGCGAACTCCAGGCGGCGATCGCCGGGCTCGACGATCTCGCCGACACCGCTGCGCTCGCCCGGCTCGCCGCCGGCTGACGACAATCCCCCAGGAGGAAACGCCATGTCCGACGCCTATCCGCTGCCGCAGGGCGACCCCGAAAGCCTCGGTTTTGCCCGCCGCCCGCTCGAACATCTCGACCGGCTGATCCGCCAGCACATCGAGGAGGGCCGCTACCCCGGCGCGCAGATCGCCCTGGCGCGGCACGGCAAGCTGGCGCTTTACCGCTCCTACGGCGACGCCCGCACCGAAGGCGAGCGGGTCGCCGCCGGGCCCGACACGCTGTTCCTGCTGTTCAGCCAGACCAAGGTGCTGACCAGCGCCGCGGTGTGGACCCTGGTCGAGGAAGGCCGGCTGTCGTTCATGGACAAGGTGGCCGACCACCTCCCCGAGTTCGCCTGCCGCGGCAAGGCCGAGATCACCCTGCATCAGGTGATGACGCATCAGGGCGGCTTCCCGTCCGGCGACGTCAGCCGCGAAAGCTGGGCCGACCACGCCAGGATGCGCGCCGAGGTCTGCGACTTCTCGCTCGACTGGACCCCCGGCACCCGGCTGCAATACCACCCGCGCGCGGCGCATCTGACCCAGGCGATGGTGATCGAGGCGGTGACCGGCCGCGACTACCGCGAGGTGATCCGCGACAACGTGCTGGCCCCGCTCGGCCTCGCCGGCGACGTCTTCGTCGGCGTGCCGGCGGCCGAGCAGGGCCGCTGCGCCGATACCTATGCCCCCGAGCCGCGCGACAACTCGGCCGAATTCAAGGCGGCCGGGCTGCCGAGCGGCGGCGGCTATGCCACCGCGCGCGGCATGGCGGCATTCTACCAGATGCTGCTCGGCAAGGGCCGGCTCGGCGCGGTGCGGCTGCTGTCGCCGCGGCTCGTCGAATACGTGACCCGCAGCCACACCGGCGAGCGCGGCGACGATGCGATGAACGGCATCCCGATGCATCGCGGCCTCGGCCCGCATGTGCGCGGCGACAGCGACCGCATCCGCGGCCTCGGCACCCTCGCCTCCCCCGCCACCTTCGGCCACGGCGGCGCCGGCACCTCGTATTCCTGGGCCGACCCGGCGAGCGGCGTGTCGTTCACCTACATCACCAATTTCATGGCGCCCGAGCCGTTCCATTCCGCCCGGCTCGACCGCGTCGCCAACCTGGTGCACGCGGCGATCGATTGACCGACCCGGTCGTCGACCGCATCGTCGCCCACCTCGCCCGGGTCGCCGCGGACGGGGCGCCGGCGGCGGCGCGCTCCGCGGCAAAGCTGTTCGTCGCCGACACCCTCGGCGTCGGCATCGCCGGCGCCGCGGCGCCGTGGCAGGCGGCGGTGCTCGACATGGGGCGGGCCGCCGGCGGCGGCGCCGAGGCGGCGGTCTGGGGCACCGGCGAGCGCCTGCCGCTGCCCGCCGCGGCGATGGTCAACGCCTATCAGGTGCATTGCCAGGAATTCGACTGCGTCCACGAAGGCGCGGTGGTGCACCCGCTGGCGGCGGTGCTGCCGTGCCTGCTCGGCTGGGCCGAGCGCGAGGGCGGCGTTTCCGGCGCGGCGCTGCTCGACGCGGTCGTCGCCGCGGTCGATGTCGCCGCCACCTTGGGCCTGTGCTCGCGCGCGCCGATGCGCTTCTTCCGCCCCGCCAATGCCGGCGGGTTCGGCGCCACGGCCGGGCTCGCCCTCCTCGCCGGGCTCGACGAGGAACGGACCCGCGACGCGCTCGGCATCTATTACGGCCAGTGCGCCGGCACGATGCAGGCCCACGCCGAGGCGAGCCCGCAGCTGGCGATGCAGATCGGCTTTGCCGCGCGCAGCGCGGTCACCGCAATCGAGCTGGCGCGGCGCGGCATGCCCGGCCCGCGCGCGCCGATCGGCGGCCCGTTCGGCTATTTCGCGCTGTTCGACGGCAAGGCCGACCCGGCCCCGTTCGACCGGCTCGGGGCGGAGTGGCGCGTCTGCGAGCTGAGCCACAAGCCGTTTCCGTCCGGCCGGGCGACGCATGGCGGCATCGCCGGGCTGCAGCGCCTCGGCGTCGCCGCCGAGCGGGTGCGTGCCGGCCGCTTCCTGGTGCCGCCGCTGACCCGCCGCCTGGTCGGCCGCCCGGCGACGGCGGACATGGCGGTGGCCTATGCCCGGCTGTGCCTGCCCTATGTCGGCGCGGTGTGCCTGCGCCGCGGCACGGTCGGGCTCGGCGATTTCACCCCGGCGGCGCTTGCCGACCCGGAGACGCTGGCGCTTGCCGCCCGCCTCTCGGTGCAGGCGGACGCCAACCCCGACCCCAACGCTCTGGCGCCGGTCAGGGTCGAGCTCGACCTCGACGACGGCGGCACCGTGCGCTGCGACGTCGCCGCCATGCTCGGCAGCCCCGCCAACCCGCTGTCGCCCGCCGCCGCCCGCGCCAAGTTCGCCGCCTGCGGCGGCCCGCCCGAATTGTGGGACGCGGCGATGGCGCTCGACACCCTCGCCGACGCCGCCTCAATAGCTCCGCGGCATGCCTAGGACGTGCTGGCCGATATAGGCGAGGATCAGGTTGGTCGAGATCGGCGCGGTCTGGTAGAGGCGGCATTCGCGCCATTTGCGCTCGATGTCGTATTCGCGGGCATAGGCGAAGCCGCCGAAGGTCTGCATCGTCGCCTCGGCGGCGTGCCAGGTGGCCTCGCTGGCGAGCAGCTTGGCCATGTTGGCGTCGGCGCCGCACTCCCGCCCGGCGTCGAACAGCGCCGCGGCGCGGCGGCAGATCATGTCGGCCGCCTCCAGCTCGGCATAGGCGCGCGCCAGCGGAAACTGCACCCCCTGGTTCTGCCCGATCGGCTTGTCGAAGACGACGCGCTCCTTGGCGTATTCGACCCCCTTGTTCAGCAGCCAGCGGCCGTCGCCGATGCATTCCTGGGCCACCAGGATGCGCTCGGCGTTCATGCCGTCGAGGATATAGCGGAACCCCTTGCCCTCCTCGCCGATCAGGTTCTCGGCCGGCACCTTGAGGTTGTCGAAGAACACCTCGGTGGTGTTGTGGTTGATCATCGCCTCGATCGGGCGGATTTCGACGCCCTTGCCGAGGCTCGCCTTGAGATCGACAAGAAACACCGACAGCCCGTCGGTGCGGCGCTTGACCTCTTCGAGCGGCGTCGTGCGCGCCAGCAGCAGCATCAGGTCGGAGTGCCGCGCCCGCGAGGTCCACACCTTCTGGCCGTTGACGACGTAGTGCGAATTGCCCTCGCGCACCGCCCGCGTCTTCAGCTTGGTCGTGTCCGAGCCGGTGGTCGGCTCGGTGACGCCGAACGCCTGCAGGCGCAACTCGCCCGAGGCGATCTTCGGCAGGTAGCGCCGCTTCTGCTCCTCGCTGCCGTGCCGCAGCAGCGTGCCCATGATGTACATCTGGGCGTGACCCTGGCTGGCGGTGCAGCCCGAGGCGTTGATCTCTTCGAGGATCACCGCGGCGGCGCGCAGCGGCAGACCGGAGCCGCCGTACTCCTCGGGGATCAGCGAGGCGAGAAAGCCGGCTTCGGTCAGTTCGGCGATGAACTCGGTCGGATAATCCTGCGCGTCTTCCAGCCTGCGCCAATAGGCGCCGGGATATTTCTCGCAGATCTTGCGCACCGATTGGCGCAGTTCCGGATAGTCCTCGCCGAGCGCCAGCATGACGGGCTCGCCGGACGGGTCGCCATAGGGCATCGCCCTCTCCCTTCAAATCTCCGCCGGCACCATAGCGCGCCTCGCGCCGGGATTCATCCCGCAGCCGCGCTCCCGGCGGTTCGCGGCGGGCCGTCTATTCCAGCAGCAGGGCAACCCCGCTCAGCAGGACGAGGCCGCCCACGAAGGCGCGGAACGCCGGCGGGTCGAGGCGCCGCACCAGCCGGTCTCCGAGCCAGGAGCCGACCGCCACCAGCGGCAATCCCGCGGCCAGCAGGGCGAGGGTTCCGCCGCGGTAGAAACCGTAGCTGGCGTAGCCGGCCAGGCGGACGGCGCCGCCGATCAGCACCACCGCGCTCATGGTCGCGCGGAAGGCGTCTCGCTCCATCCGCAAGATGTTGAAGTAGACGACGTAGATCGGCCCGGCGCCGCTGCCGAACAGGGCGCTGACGAGGCCGGCGAAAATCCCGGCCCCGGCGGTCACGGCGCCGTGCCAGCGCGCCGGCAGCACCGACAACGCATTGGCCGTCCAGAACGCATGCACCGAATACAAGACCAGAAAGGCGCCGAGGCTGCGCCGCAGCGCCCGCTCGTCGAGCACCTTGATGAAGTAAAAGCCCAGCGCGATGCCGACCATTGTGTAGAACACGATCAGGGCAAACCGGCGCCACGCGATCTGCCGCCAGTCGCGGCTGACGTGGCGCACCGAGGTCAGCGTGGTCAGGGCGGTGGCCACCGCCACGGCGGTCGATACCGGCAGGACGAAGGCGAGCATCGGCACGGCGATCAGCCCGGCGCCGAAGCCCGCCGCGCTGCGTACCGCGAACGCCCCGATCAGCACCAGCACGTAGAACCCGAGGCCGGGAACCGATAGGCACGACATCCTGCGAAAATTCCCCACCCCGGGTGCGCCATGTTCGGTCCCGCGGCGGCCGGGCGCAACGAAATTTGCCCGCGCCGCCGCGCGGCGGGCCTCACCCCGCCCGCACCGCGCGATACTCGCGGCGCACGATGTCGAGCAGTTCCTCCGCCGAAGTCTGCCCGGCCGGGCTCTCGAACGTGATCTCGCCGTGCTGCACCAGGATCACCCGGTCGCAAATCTCCAGCGTCTGCGCGTAATTGTGCGCGATCATCACGATAGCGATGTCGCCGCGCGCCTTCAGCCGCTCGATCAGCCCGATGATCAGCCGCGCCTCGCGCGCGCCCATCGCCGCCAGCGGCTCGTCGAGCAGCAGGATGCGGGCGTCGCTCGAGACCGCGCGCGCCACCGCGATCGCCTGGCGCTGCCCGCCCGACAGCGCCCCGACTTCGAGATCGACCGAGCTGACCTCGACCCCGATCTCGGCCAGCGCCGCGGCGGCGCGGCGGCGCATCGCGCGGTGGTCGAGCAGCTTCAGCGGCCCGCCCCACAGCAATTCGCGCTTGAGGAACATGTTGTGGTAGATGCTGAGCCCGTTGACCAGCGCGAGGTCCTGGTAGACGCATTCGATGCCGCGGGCGCGCGCGTCGTCGACCGAGGCGAACTGGACCGGCTCGCCGTCGACATAGACCTGTCCGGAATCGGGCTGGTGATAGCCGGTCAGAATCTTGATCAGCGTCGATTTGCCGGCGCCGTTGTCGCCGAGAATGCCGAGCGTCTCGCCGCGCGCCACCGCCATCGACACGCCGTTGAGCGCGACCACGTTGCCGAAGGTCTTGACCAGCTTCTCGGCGCGGATCGCCGGCTCGGCCGTCATCGCGCCCCCCGGCCGCGCAGCCGCGCGAGATGGATGTTGGCGACCATGGCGATGAGGATCGCCGCGCCGATGATGATGTCGAAGGTGAAGGCGTTGATCCCCTGCAGGGTGAACCCGTCCTGCAACACGCCGAGCATGATGCCGCCGACCAGCCCGCCGACGATCGTGCCGGCGCCGCCGGCAATCGCGGTGCCGCCGATGACCCCGCTGGCGACGCCGAGAAACATGATGTTGCTGCCGCCGGCGAGCGGGTCGATCGAGCCGACGCGGAACGCCTCCAGCAGCCCGCACAGGCCGCCGAGCGTGCTGGTCAGGATGAAATTGCCGATCTTGATGCGGTTGATCGCGACCCCCGCCTCGGCCGCGGCGACGATGTTGCCGCCGATCGCGATCGTGTGCAGCCCCCAGCGGGTGTGGCGCAAGACCACATGCATGATGCCGACGATCGCCAGCGCCCAGACGATCTCGGAATAGGCCCAGGCGCCCATGATCCCGGTCAGCAGCGGCCCGCCCGCGGTGTTGGCCGGATAGCCGCGCGAGATCGTCAGGGTCAGCCCGGTGATCAGGAACAGCATGCCGAGCGAGGTGATGAACGACGGCACGCTGAGCCCGATCGTGATCAGCCCGATGACGAGGCCGATCAGCGCGCAGGCGACGAGCGCGACGAGGATCGCCAGCGGCTCCGGCACGCCGGCATCGTTGACGTTTTCCATCAGGAACGGCGCCAGCGCGAAGACCTGTCCGACCGACAGGTCGATCTCGCGGCAGATCAAGAGCATGATCTCGCCGCAGGCGATGATCACCGGCGCGGCGACGAATTGCGACAGCGTCTGGATGTTGGCGTTGGTCAGGAAATTGGCGTTGGCGATCTCGAAATAGGCGACGAGCGCCGCCGAGACGACGATGACGCTCGCCTCCGGCCGCAGCAGGAAGGCGCGGACCCGCCGCAGCACGCGGCTCAGCCGCCGATGGCGCCGCTATGCGGCACGATCTGCGCCTCCTTGGCGCTGCCCTCGTAGCGCGTCTTGGTGTCGAGATAGAGGCCGACGCTCTCCTTGGTGACGAATTTGAGCCCGGTGTCGATATCGGCCGGCCCGACCAGCCCGCCCGAGATCTTCCAGGCAAACATCTCCATCACCGTGTAGAACCCTTGCAGGTAGGGCTGCTGGTCGATGACGAAATCGAGAAAGCCGTCGCGCACCGCTTCGAGCGAGCGCGGCAGCAGGTCGTAGCCGCCGCAATGCACGCCCTTCGACGGCAGGTCGTATTTGCGGCTGATCAGCCCGGTGTTCTGGGTGTCGCCGCCGCCGGTGCCGAACATGCCTTTGACGTCCTGGTTGCCGAGATAATAGGCCTGGATTTTCGACAGCGAGGCGTTGGCGGTCGGATCGGTGGCGATCATCGTCGCCTCGATTTTGGCGCCGGATTTCTTGATCGCGTCCATCGCCCCGTCGACCCGCGGCTGCAGGTTGAGCTGTCCCGGGGTGGCGATGAACAGCGCCACCTTGCCCGAGCCGACCAGCTTGACGATGCGCTCGCCCATCATCTGGCCGGACAGGAACAGGTCCTGGCCGATATAGGCGAGCCGCTTGTTGCGGGCGTCGGCGTTGTAGCTGAACACCGGGATGCCCGCCGCCAGCGCGTTCTCGATCGGCCGGTCGAAGCCCTTGGGATCGACGAGGCAGACCGCGATCGCATCGGCCTTGCCGGCGATCGCCGCGTTCATCGCGTTGACCATCTGCGCCACGTCGGAGGTCTCCGACCCGGTCCACTGATAGTCGCAGCCGAGCAGCGCGCAGGCGTCCTGGATGCCGTACTGGCACGGCACGAAGAACGGGTTGGCCGTCACATGGTTGACGAACACGAACTTCCAGCGCGGGTGCGGCGGGAACGGCCCGCCTTCGGCGCCGCGCGCCCGCCCCGTCGCCGCCGCCAGGGCGGCCGCGGCCGAGCCCGCCGTCACCCCCGCCATCAGCGCCCGCCGCGGCAGCCTCGCCGCGATCGCCGCCTCGCCGTCGCGCCCCCGTCCGCTCATCGCTCCCCCTCCCCGCCGGGTGCCTGGTTCGCGGCGGAGGATAGATCAACGCCGGCGGATTCACCACGCAGACACGGAGGGGGCGGAGGAACTATAACGGGGCCGCCGTTGCATCCCTGGGTGGTGAACCGATGCCTTCTGCCCGTCCGTTGTCCGGCCTGGTCGTCGTCGAGATCGGCCACAGCATTGCCGCGCCGTTTGCCGGCATGATCCTCGGCGAACTCGGCGCCGAGGTGATCAAGGTCGAGAACCCCAAGGGCGGCGACGCCTGCCGCGGCTGGGGTCCGCCGTTCGCCGAGGGCGCGGCGACCTGCTTTCACGCCGTCAACCGGGCGAAGAAGGGCGTCACCGTCGATCTCGCCGATCCGGCCGAGGCGGCGAAATTGCGCCGGCTGATCCTGGAGCGCGCCGACATCGTCATCCACAATCTCAAATTCGGCGCGCTCGACAAGTACGGCCTCGGCGCCGCCGCGCTCGTCGCCGAGAAGCCGAGCCTGGTGTTCTGCAACCTTGCCGCCTTCGGCAATACCGGGCCGCTGCGGGCGCGGCCGGGCTACGACCCGATGATGCAGGCCTATAGCGGGCTGATGAGCCTGCTCGGCGAGGACGGCCGCCCGCCGGTGCGGGTCACCGCCTCGATCATCGACATGGGATCGGCGATGTGGTCGGTGATCGGCATCCTCGCCGCGGTCGAGGAGCGCCACCGCACCGGCCGGGGCGGCGTCGTCGACGCTTCGCTCTACGAGACCTCGCTCGCCTGGATGAACATCTATCTCGCCGACTATTTGGCGAGCGGCGAATTGCCGGCGCGGCACGGCTCCGGGGTGGCGATGATCGTGCCCTATCAGGCCTTCGCCGCCGCCGACGGCCACCTGATGATCGCCGCCGGCAACGACAATCTGTTCCGCCGCCTGGCCGCCGCGCTCGGCCGCCCGAGCCTCGCCGAGGACCCGCGCTTCCGCACCAACGGCGACCGCGTCGTCCACCGCGCCGAGCTGGTCGCCATCCTGTCCGACATCATCGCCGAGCGGCCGCGCGCCCACTGGGCCGGGCTGCTCGACGCCGCCGGCATCCCCAACGGGCCGATCAACACCCTCGACCAGGTCGTCGCCGACCCGCAGACCGAGGCGCTCGGCCAGATCCAGCAGGCGCCCGGGAGCGGGCTGCGGCTGGTCGGCCTGCCCCTGTCGTTCGACGGGGTGCGCCCGCCCTTCGCCAAAGCGGCGCCCGCCCTCGGCGAGGACAACGAGGCGGTGTTCGGATGATCCGCCGCCTCACCGCCCTGGCCGCCCTGGCGCTGCTCGCCGGCTGCGGCAGCCTTTCCCCGGCGCCGCCGGGCCCGGCCGGCAGTTCGGGCACCGCGATCACCGTGACGCGCGAGGAGAACGGCCGCTTCCTCGCCTTTGTCGGGCCCAAGGCCCAGCACGACCCGCCGTTCCTCGGCGTCCCCGGCACCAATGTCTACCTCTTGCGCGGCTGGCTCGACACGCGGACCGGCGAGACCGCCAACCAGCTCTATGTCGAGGACAGCTACTACGGCGCCAGGCGCGAGTGGGACGCGGCGCGCGACGGCGCCGGCCGGCCGCTGCGCTTCATCGCCATCCGCAGCGACGAGATCACCTGCGAAAACGGCTGCGCCTATGCCGAGGAATTCGCCGCCGCGCTGCCCGAAACGCTGCTGCGCGCCAGCCGCGACGGGCTTAAGGTCACCTTCACCGCCAAGTCCGGCCGGCAGATGACGATCGCCGTCCCGGGCGAGCGCATCGCCGAGCAGCTCGCCGCGATCGACTCCGCCCGCGCCGGCATCAAGCCGGGGCCGTCGGCGCAGAAATAGGGCGGCCGCGCCGGCTCAGCCGACCGCCGGCAGCACCCTGCCGCCGGCGACGGCGGAATGCGCCGCGATCAGCACGAAAGCGATGACGCACGGCTCGCTGCCGCGGTTGATCCAGTTGTGGATCGTGCCGCGCTGCACGATCACGTCGCCGGCCTTGACGTGGACGGTGGTGCCGTCGAGGTCCATGTCGATCTCGCCCGACAGCACCACCGCATAGTCGAGCGAATCGGTGCGGTGGTTGCGCTCGGCGTTGCCGGGGGCGAACTCGATGATGCGGAAGACGGTGCCGTTGGCGTGCGTCGTCCCGGTCTGCCGCAGCGCCTCGTCGGCCTCGCCGTTGTTGTCGACCGGGAAGCCCTCGCTGGTCCAGGCGACGACGCTCGACACGCCCGGGCGGTTCGAGACGACGTTGCGCGCGATCTCGTCGATCTTGACGACCGCCTTGCCGGTCGCGTCGTGGCCGGTGACGATCCGTCTCAACTGCAGTGTCATGGCGGTTTTCTCCCTTCCTGCGCATTCCTGTATCGTGGCCCCGGCGAAGACAGCGAGACCGAGATGCGAGCCATCGTCCTCAACGCTCACGGCGGCCCCGAAACGATAACCTACGAGACCGGCTACCGCGATCCGGCGCCCGGCGCCGGCGAGGTGCTGGTCAAAATCGCCGCCTGCTCTCTCAATTACCACGACGTCTTCACCCGCCGCGGCATGCCCGGGATCAAGGTGCCGCTGCCGGTGGTGCCGGGGCTCGACATCGCCGGCGAGATCGCCGCGCTCGGTCCCGGGGTCGACGGCCTGCGGGTCGGCGACCGCGTGCTGCTCGACCCGATCTATCCCGGCGTCGGGCTGATGGGCGAGATGCGCGACGGCGGGCTGGCCGAGTACTGCACCGCCTCGGCGCAGCAGGCGATCGCCATCCCCGACGGCGTCTCGTTCGCCGAGGCGGCGGCGATCCCGGTCGCCTACGGCACCGCGCACCGCATGCTGACCACCAACGGGCCGATCGAGAAGGGCCAGCGCGTGTTTGTGCTCGGCGCCAGCGGCGGCGTCGGTACCGCCGCGGTGATGCTCGCCAAATTGGCCGGAGCGGAGGTGATCGCGGCCGCCGGCACCGACGAGAAACTCGAACGGCTGAAGGCGCTTGGCGCCGATCACCTGATAAATTACACGAACACGGACTTCGTCCGCGCCCTGCACGAGCGCTATGGCCGGCCGCAGCGGCGCAGCTATGACGGCGGCGTCGACATGGTGGTCAACTATACCGGCGGCGACACCTGGGTGCCGTCGCTGCGGGTGTTGAAGCGCGGCGGCAGGCTGATGGTGTGCGGCGCCACCGCCGGCTTCGCCCCGGCGGAGGATTTGCGCTACATCTGGAGCTTCGAGCTGCGCATCATCGGCTCGAACTCGTGGGCGCGCAGCGACCTCGAAACCCTGCTCCAGCTCGCGGCGAGCCGGCGGCTGGTGCCGGTCATCGACCGGGTGGTGCCGCTCGCCGAGGGGCGCGCCGCGATCAGCCTGCTCGAAGACCGCCGGGTCTTCGGCAAGATCGTCGTCGCGCCGTGAACCTCGGCGACCTGTTCGCGCCGTCGGACAAAGTGGCGCTGATCGCCACCGAACCCGAGCGGCGCTTCACCTTCGCCGAGCTCGACAGCGCCGCCGCCGCGCTCGCCGCCGGCCTCGCCGCCCGCTTTCGCCGCGGCGCCCGCATCGCCCTTCTCGGCGCCAATTCGCCGGAATACCTCGTCGCCTATCTCGCGATCATGCGCGCCGGGCTGGTCGCGGTGCCGGTCAACACCCGGCTGCCGGCGGAAACCCGCGCCTTCATTCTCGCCGACGCCGCCGCCGAGTTCGCCTTCGCCGAGCCGGAATACCGATGCCCTGTCCCCAGCGCGCCGTTTTCCGCGGTGTTTGGGGCGCCCCCGGCGCGGTTCGCCGCGGTCGCGCCCGCGCCGCACGAGGTGGCGATGATCCTTTACACCTCGGGCTCGACCGGCCGTCCCAAGGGCGTGCTGCTGTCGCACCGGGGCCAGCTCTGGGCTCTGCGCACCCGACTCGCGCATTACCCCGAGGCCGGTTCCGAGCGCTTTCTCGTCGCCGCGCCGCTCTATCACATGAATGCGCTGTTCGCCGCCAAGACGGCGCTGCTGGCCGGGGCGAGCCTGGTGCTGCTGCCCGGCTTCACCCCCGCCGCCTATATCGACGCGATCGGCCGCTACCGCTGCACCGCGCTGACCTCGGTGCCGACGATGATCGCGCGCGTCGTCAAGGAGGAGGCGCTGCTCGCGGCGACCGACGTCTCCTCGGTGCGCCGCCTGACGATGGGCTCGGCGCCGCAGACCCAGGCGCTGTGGGACAAGGCGCGCGCCGCCTTTCCCGGCGCCCGGCTGGTGATGGGCTACGGCACCACCGAGCACGGCCCCTCGACCTTCGGCCCGCACCCGCGCGGGCTGCCGACCCCGGACCTGTCGCTCGGCCACCCGCTCCCCGGCAACGAAGTGCGCCTTGTCGGCGGCGACGGGCCGGACGACGGCGTGCTCGAGGTGCGCTGCCCGGCGGTGATGGAGGGCTATGCCAACCTGCCCGAAGCCACCGCCGCGGTGCTGCGCGACGGCTGGTACCGCACCGGCGACCGGGTGCGGCGCGACGCCGACGGGTTCTATTTCTTTGTCGGCCGCGCCGACGACATGTTCGTCTGCTCGGGCGAGAACATCTATCCCGGCGAGGTCGAGGCGGTGCTGGAGCGCCACCCCGCGGTGCACCAGGCCAGCGTGGTGCCGCTCGCCGACGACGAGCGCGGCCAGGTGCCGGTCGCCTTTGTCGTGCGGCGCCCCGGCGGCGCGGCGGGCGAGGCCGAGCTCAGGGCCTTTGCCCTCGCCCGGCTGATGCCGGTGCAGCACCCGCGGCGGGTGTGGTTTGTCGACGAATTGCCGCTGACCGGCACCAACAAGATCGACCGCCGCGCCCTGATCGCGGAAGCCAGGAGGAGGACCGCATGACCCCACGCCAGACCCTGCGCCGGCTGATCGAGAACGGCGCCTATACCATGGTGCCCGGCGCCTACGACACGCTGACCGCGCGGCTCGTCGAGCAGGCCGGGTTTGCCGCGGTCTACCTGACCGGCGGCGGCTATTCGCGGGCCAGCGGCTATCCCGATATCGGGCTGTTAACCCTGAGCGAGAACGTGCGCTGGATCGGGCTGACCGTCGAGGCGGTGTCGATCCCGGTCATCGCCGATGCCGATACCGGCTACGGCAACGCCGTCAACGTGATCCGCACGGTGCGCGAATACGAGAAATCCGGCGTCGCCGCCTTTCATATCGAAGACCAGGTCAGCCCGAAGAAATGCGGCCATTACGAGGGCAAGGAGGTGATCTCCGCGGCCGAGATGATCGGCAAGATCAAGGCCGCGGTCGATACCCGCCGCGATCCCGATCTGCTGATCATCGCCCGCTCCGATGCGCGCGCGGTCGAAGGGCTCGACGCCGCGATCGACCGGGTCAACGCCTATCTCGAGGCCGGCGCCGATATCGGCTTCGTCGAGGCGCCGCAGACGGTCGAGGAGCTGCGCCTCGTCGGCCGGCGGGTCAAGGGCCCCGCGCTCGTCAACGTCTTCGAGGGCGGCAAGACGCCGATGCTCGGCGCCGACGAGCTGGCGCGGATGGGCTTTGCCCTCGGCATCTACCCGTCGCAGACCCACCGCGCCGCGATCCGCGCCGCGCAGAAGGTGCTCGCCGTGCTGAAGCAGGACGGCGACGTCAAGCGCATCGAGCACGAGCTCGCCACCTTCCAGGAACGCGAGGAGGCGGTCGGCACCGCCCACTGGCGCGCCCTGGAGGCGAAGTATCTCGGGATCGAGAATTAGACTCGAGCTCCAACGGCAACGGGCAACCGCCCTCCCGTCGCCCGCCCCCCGCGAAAGCAGGGCCCAGGACCATCGTTCGTCGCGGTCGCCTCGGTTCCCGCTTGTGCGGGAACGGTGGTTCGGCCCTCTCTATTGCATATCAGAAAGCTCTTGAAATCGACCAAATTGTATGTACAATAAACCGTGGAAATCACGTTCGACCCCGCGAAGAACGAGCGAAACATCCGGGAACGCGGTCTGTCATTCGAACGCGTCGCGGATTTTGACTTTGCGACAGCCGTCTTCTTTGTGGATTCGCGGCGGGATTACGGCGAGACCCGGATCGTCGCCGTTGGGTATCCTGACAGGCGCTTGCACACGCTGTGCTTCACCGAGACGCCGACAGGTATCCGCGTGATCAGCTTCCGGCGGTCGAATAGAAAAGAGGCAAGGCAGCATGGCAAACCGCAAACCCTTGACCGATGACGACGGCGAGGTCCGCGAGCTGACGGCGGAGGACTTCAAGCAATTCCGGCCGGCTACAGAGGTTCTTCCGCCGTCCCTGCTTGAAAAGCTCGGTGTGCCTCGGCGCGGCCGGCAAAAGGCGCCGACAAAGCAGCGGACGACGATCCGCCTGTCGCCAGACGTGCTTCAGCGCTTTCGCGCGACCGGGCGCGGCTGGCAGGGCCGCATCGACCGGGCGCTGCGCGAGTGGCTGAACGCGCACCCGGCCGAATGAGCCGGCCGCCGCGGGTTCGTCTGCGCCGCGGCGGAGTTTTTCCGCGAAGGTCGCCAGATAGCCCCTAAGGGCCGCGACGCCTTAGAGGCTCTCGCCCGTTGCGCCGCCTTTGCGTCCTTTGCGGCGAGGTGTGCTTCCTTACACCACCGGCGAGCGGCCGCCGTCGACATTGATGGCGCAGCCGGTGACATAGCTGGCGGCGTCCGAGGCGAGGAAGGTGGCGACGTTGGCGAATTCCTCGGCCCGGCCCATGCGGCCCATCGGCACCGCCTTGCCGGCCTGGGCGATGAACTCCTCGAGGCTGACATTGGGCCGTTCGCGCTCGTAGCGCCGCTTGATCTGGTCCGAGACGATGACGCCGACATGCAGCGAGTTGACCAGCACGTTGTGCGGCGCGCCCTCCATCGACAGGGCCTTGGTAAACGCCATCTGCGCGGCGCGGCTGACCGAGGTTGGCGCGCTGTCGGCGCCCGGCGCCTTGGCGCCGATATTGAGCACGCTGATGATGCGGCCCCATTTGCGCTGCTTCATCTGGGGAAACAGGATGCGGCAGAAGCGGATCTGGGCGAACAGCTTGAGGTCGAGATCGGCCTGCCACATCTCGTCGGTGATTGTCTCCGAGGGGCCGCGGGTGGACTGACCGGCATTGTTGACGAAGATGTCGACTTTGCCGAACTCGGCGTTGCACTGGGCGCAGGCGGCCTCGATCGGCGCCGCCTTCGAGACGTCGCAGCTGATCGCCAGCACCTTGCCCTTGGCCTCTTTCTGGATCAGCGCCCGGGCGTCGGCGAGCGTGGCCTGGTCGCGCGCCAGGATCGCCACGTCGGCGCCGGAGCGGGCGAATTCCTGGGCGATCGCGAGGCCCAGCCCCTTGCTGCCGCCGGTGACGATGGCGCTGCGGCCGGCGAGTGAGATCTGCATGACGTTCCTCCTGTCGGGGTTGCGAGGCGGGTGGCGCTAGTCTGCCGTCAGCCGGTCGATCTCGTCCATGTCTTCGCGCGACAGGCGCCAGCCGCCGGCGGCAACATTGGCGGCGACCTGCGCCGGCGTCGTCGCGCCGGCGATGACGCTCGCCACCGCCGGGCGCTGCAGCAGCCACGACAGCGCCAGCTCCAACAGGGTGCGGCCGCGCGCCGCCGCGAACTCGCCGAGCCGCTCGGCCAGCGCCCAGTTGCGCTCGGTCAGGGTGCGCTCGGCGAGGCGCGGCGTGGTGGCGAGCCGCGTGCCCTGCGGCAGCGGCGCGTTGCGCCGGTATTTGCCGGTCAACAGCCCGTTGCACAGCGGCGAGAACGGGATCAGCCCGAGCCCGTAGCGCTCGGCCACCGGCAGCACCGCCGTCTCGACCTCGCGCTCCAGCAGGTTGTAGCGCTCCTGGCACGAGACGAAGGCGTTGAGCCCGAGATGGCGCGCCGTCCACTGCGCCTCGACGACCTCCCAGGCCGACAGGGTCGAGCAGCCGAAATAGCGCACCTTGCCCTGGCGCACGAGGTCGTCGAGCGCGCGCAGGGTCTCTTCGATCGGCGTCCGCGGGTCGGCGATGTGCTGCTGGTAGAGGTCGATATAGTCGGTGCCGAGCCGCTTCAGGCTGGCCTCCACCGCGCTGATGATGTAGCGCCGCGAGGCGCCCTCGCCCGCCGCCATCGGCCGTGCGAACTTGGTCGCGAGGACGATGCGGTGGCGCTCGCCGGCCAGCGCGCGGCCGAGATATTCCTCCGACGCGCCGGCCGCGCCGTAGGTATCCGAGGTGTCGAAGAAGGTGATGCCGAGGTCGAGCGCCTTGTGCACCACCGCCCGCGTCGCCGCCGCGTCGTTGCGCCCGCCGAAATTGTTGCAGCCGAGCCCGATCGCCGAGACGATCAGCCCCGACCGCCCGAGATTGCGCCGTTCCACGCCGCCCCTCCGTCGCCGCCCGACCGCGAGTATAGCGGCCGCGGCGCCGCTGTAACCGCCCGTTAACCCTGTCGTGGCACGCTCGGCCGCTGGCAACGGGGGCGGCGGGCGATGCAGCGCGACGGATACGACTACGACCTGCTGGTGATCGGCTCCGGCCCGGCCGGGCAGCGCGCCGCGATCCAGGGCGCCAAGCTCGACAAGAAGGTCGCGGTGGTCGAGAAGACCGCCTCGGTCGGCGGCGTCAGCGTCAATCTCGGCACCATCCCGTCAAAGACGCTGCGCGAGTCGGTGCTCGACCTGTCGGGCTATCGCGGCCGCGAGTTCTACGGCGCCTCCTATGCGGTCAAGCCCGACATCACGATGCAGGACCTGATGGTGCGCACCAACAAGGTGATCCATCACGGCATCGACGTGACCCGCCACCAGCTGTTGCGCAACCGGGTCGAGCTGATCTCGGCCACCGCCTCGTTCACCGGGCCGGATACCATCCGCCTCGACTATGTCGACGGCAGCACCTCGCGCCAGGTGAGGGCCCGCAACACGGTGATCGCCACCGGCACCGAGACGACGCGCGACCGCCACGTGCCGTTCGACGGCAAGCGCATCTTCACCAGCGACGACATCCTCCGGCTCGACCAGCTGCCGCGTTCGCTGTCGGTCGTCGGCGCCGGCGTCATCGGCTGCGAATACGCCAGCATCCTCGCCGCGCTCGGCGTGCGCGTGACGCTGATCGACCAGCGCCACCGGCTGCTGCCGTTCGTCGACGAGGAGATCGCCGATCTGTTGTGCCACCACCTGCGCGAGAACCGGGTGACCCTGCGGCTCGGCGAGACCGTCGCCGGGATCGAGCGGGAGGACGGGCGGGTGCGCCTGCACCTCGCCAGCGGCAAGACGATCGTCACCGAGGCGGCGCTGTATTCGGTCGGACGCAGCGGCGCCACCGCCGGGCTCAACCTCGCCGCCGCCGGGCTCGCCGCCGACGAGCGCGGCCGGCTCAAGGTCGATGCCCATTACCGCACCGCGGTGCCCGGCATCTATGCGGTCGGCGACGTGATCGGCTTTCCGGCGCTCGCCTCGACCTCGATGGAGCAGGGCCGCATCGCCGTGTGCGATGCCTTCGGCGTCAAGGCGTGCAGCGTTCCCGCGCGCTTCCCCTACGGCATCTACGCGGTGCCGGAAATCTCGATGGTGGGCAAGACCGAGCAGGAGCTGACCGAGGCCGGGGTCGCCTACGAGATCGGCAAGGCGCGCTACCGCGAGATCGCCCGCGGCCAGATCCTCGGCGACTCGACCGGCCTGTTGAAGCTGATCTTCCACGCCGAGACCCGCAAGCTGCTCGGCGTCCACATCATCGGCGAAGGCGCCAGCGAGCTGATCCATATCGGTCAGGCGGTGCTGTCGTTCGACGGCCCGGTCGACTACTTCATCGACACCGTATTCAACTACCCGACCCTGGCGGAATGCTACAAGGTCGCCGCCTTCGACGGGATCAACCGCCTCGGCCTGGTCGAGAACCCGCCGGCCGCAATGCCGCTCGCCGCCGACGGGGATTAGGCCCAAGAATTCGCCCGCCTCGTCCGATCGATCATCGAACACCTCCCCCACCGATCGCCGTCAATGCCGGTGCGGCATGCCCGCTGCCGGCGCCGCTGCGTTGTCATGGCTCATTCCGGGCATCGCGCCGCCGCCCGGATCGTGTTGCATACCGTGCATCACGTTCGCCCTGATCAGCTCGCCGTATGCGGCAGGGCTCATGCCGGCGCCGAGCCTCTTCAGGAAGGCTACCGTCGCCCACAGCTCGTCGTCCCCATGATCGGCCCAGGACGGCATCCCGGTCATCTTGATGCCGTGCTTGAGGATCCAGAACAGCTCGGCGTCGCTATAGTGAGTCGTGCCATGGGCGAGGTCCGGCGGCGCCGGGTACATGCCCTTGGCAATCTCGCCGCGCGGCACGCCGGGTGCACCGTGGCAGACCGCGCAATGCGCCGCGAAGTGCTCGACGCCCATCGCCAGCTTGGCGGGATCGTCAAGGTCGGCGGGCACCTTGATTCCGGCCGCGCGCACCTGGATCGAGCGCGTGCGCGCCTTCTCCAGCACCCAGAGCGTCAGCCCCCAATGCCCGTCGTCGGCCGCAACGTTATAGGCCCCGGCATAGATGGCAATGGCTGCCGCCACGAACGCGGCGCCAGCGCTGACCGCAATCGTGGCAAGGATGATTCTCAAGCGCGCGCGCATCAGAACCACATCCTGACGCCAAGCAGCAGGCGCACGCCATTGGTGCTTTCGCCGGCACGTCGGGCAAGGCTTGCCGTCTGACCGAACTTGTTTTCGTAGCTGACGCCGATATAGGGGGCAAATTTACGGGTGATCTCGTAGCGCAGTCGCAGGCCCAGGTCGAGGTCGGAGAAGCCGGCGCCGACGAGGCGGGCGGGATCGGCCTTGCTGTAGAGGTTGAGCTCGGCTTCGGGCTGGAGCACAAGGCGCTGGGTGATCAGCAGATCGTAAGAGCCTTTGAACCGCGCCGCGAAATGACCCTGATCGCTGACGTAAGCGGTCGCCTCGATATCGAAGAACAGGGGGGCCAGGCCCTGGATTCCGACGGCGCCCCAATGGCGCGTGGACCGTGAGTCGATGTCCGAACGCAGGCCCGCCTGAAGATCGAAATAGGTGGTGATCGCCCGATCGTAGAGAAACTCGTGGCGGCCGTCATCGACTTCGCCGTTGGCGCGGCGGAAGCCTTCGGTCTTGATCCACAGCTTGTCGTAGTCAGTGCCGATCCAGCCCTGGCCGTCCCAGCGAAAATCACCGCCGTCGCCGCCGAAGCGGCCTTCGAACTCATCCAACAGGACATGGGCAAAGATGCGGTTATCCTCGACCGGCGGCATCTCGGCGCCGGGCGCCATACCGGGCATCATCTGGTGAGGGGAGGCCGGCGGGCTGGCGGTTTGCCCGAGTGCCGCGGTTGTCAGGGTCGCCAGCAGCGATGCTGTGGCTAGGGTGCGAAGGGTGCTCATGCGACGCGCACCTCCCGGAACATGCCCATCTCCATGTGGTAGAGCAGGTGGCAGTGGTAGGCCCATCGGCCTGGTGCGTCGGCGGTGACGAGATAGGACAGCTTTTCACCCGGCTTGACATTGATCGTGTGCTTGTAGGGCCGGTAGTCGCCGTGTCCGTTTTCGAGTTCGCTCCACAGTCCGTGCAGATGGATCGGGTGCTCCATCATCGTGTCGTTGATCAGCGTGATGCGGACCCGCTCGCCATGCGCCAGCTCGATTGGCCCGGCTTCGGAGAATTTCTTGCCGTCGAAGCCCCACATGAAGCGCTCCATGTTTCCGGTCAAATGCAGCGTGATCTCGCGCGAGGGCGGCCGGGGATCGGAACCGGGTTTCGTCGCCCGCAGATCGGCGTAGCTCAATACCCGCCGGCCCGCCGGAATGCCTTCGCCGGGGGTGTTCAGCCGGGTGGTCGGCATCGCCGCGAGATTGTCGACGCCGACCTGACCGTCGAGGTGTGCGACCTCAGGCGGCGGTTTCATGTCGCCCATTCCGGCCGCTGAACCGTTCGGCATGCCGCCGTGATCCATCGCCATACTGGGCATCGCACCATGGTTCATCGGCATGGTCATGCCGGGCATCGCACCATGGTTCATCGGCATATTCATGCCGGGCATCGATCCCGATCCGGCGGCGCGATGCTCCATCGCGCCATGTCCCGTGCCGCCATGTTCCATGCCGCCCATGCCCATATCGGACATCGTGCGCAGCGCTCGCGGGTCCATCGCCGGAATCGCCGCCGCCATGCCCGCCTGCGGAGCCAGCGTGCCGCGAGCATAGCCGGTGCGGTCCTCCGCCTGAGCGAAGATGGTATAGGCCTTTGCCTCCCCAGGCTCGACGATGACGTCGTAGGTCTCTGCAACGCTGATCCGGAACTGATCGACTGTAACGGGGACGACGTCGTTGCCGTCGGCCTGGATGACCGTCATCGCCAGGCCCGGGATGCGCACATCGAAAATGCTCATCGCCGAGCCGTTGATAAAGCGCAGGCGGACGCGCTCGCCGGGTTTGAACAGCGCCGTCCAGTTGGCGCCGGGGCCGTGGCCGTTGATCAGGTAGGTATAGGTCGCTCCCGAGACGTCGAGGATGTCGGTCGGGCTCATCCGCATCTGGCCCCACTCCATCCGGTCGGAGATCGTGGCGGCGAGACCCTTCCGGTTCGCGTCGTCGATAAAGGTGCCGAGCGTGCGCTGAGCGAAATTGTAGTAATCGCTCTGCTGCTTGAGATTGCTAACGATGGTGTCCGGCGATTCGAAGCTCCAGTCCGACAGCATCACAACGTAGTCGCGATCGAAGCGCTGGGCGTAGCCACCCCGAGGTATGATGACGAGCGGTCCGTAGACCCCGGTCTGTTCCTGGAACATCGAGTGGCTGTGATACCAATAGGTGCCGCTCTGGCGCACCGGGAAGCGGTAGGTGAACGTTTGCCCGGGCGCGATGCCGCGAAAGGTCAGGCCCGGAACGCCGTCCATCGGATTGGGCAGCACGATGCCGTGCCAGTGGATCGAGCTCGGTTCGCTCAGACGATTGGTAACCGCGAGCGTCAGCGTGTCGCCCTCGCGCCACACCAGGGTCGGCCCGGGGACCCCGCCGTTGATCCCGGTCGCGATCGCCGTCCGGCCCTCGATGGTCAGAGGCACCTCGCCGATCTCGAGCGCGAACTCGGTGCCGCGGAGGACCGGCTGGGTGGGCGGGGCCGCGAAGGCTCGGTGCAGCGGCCATGGCATGGCGGCGCCGGCACCGGCCATCGCCATGCCGCCGAGGAAACCGCGGCGGGCGATGGCGGCGTCGCGAGACCCTGTGCCGCGGCTCATCGCCCGCCCCCGCCGGCCGGGGCGATCGACTCGATTTCGTACATGCCGCCGGCGCCCTGCTCGACCGTGAACTTGATTCGGCTGCCGGGTTTGACGGCGCTGAGATCGACCGATGGCGCGACCGCAAAATCCATCGTCATCGCCGGGAACCCGATCGCAGGGATCGGGTCGTGGCTGACATTGAGCTTATGGCCGGCGGCGTCGACGCTGTTGACGGTGCCGGTGCCCTGGGCCTGGGCATGCCCGTCGTGGACCCGCTGCACCGTGCCGGCACGATGCCCCGGTCGGGATGCGTGGCCCTCGGCGGACCCGACGACGGGCGGACCCGAGGGGCCGAGATCGACGCCGAGCGGGAGCGGGGTCGGCGCGGCCTCGGCCGGTGCGGGATGGACGCAGGCGGAAAGCGCAAAGGGCAGGGCCAACAGCAGCGGCAAACGGAGCGGGCAACGGATCATGATCGGACCTCGTCGGGATCGGCGCGCGGGAGCGCAGGCGCGGCGCCGGAGTGTGATCGGATAGGGGGCGAAGCGCGCCATCGCGACGGCGCGATGGACCTGCGCCGGGAAAACCCGTGCCGCGGAGCAGCCGGGTCTAGCTCAGTGCGACGGGTCTGGGCGGGCCAGGTTCCGGCCGCGGCGAGCGACCGGTCAGATACCGGCTAACATCGCGGTACGAAAGCCGTACGCCGACGAAGGCGGGAAGAAGGTTGCCGAAGGGCGGGGTCAGTTCTGCCACGGCGGTGCACCCGAGGCAATCGCAGCAGCATTTGTGGTCGGCCCGGTCATGATGGGCCGGCACGGAATGGCCGTGATCGTGGCTGATATCGGCCGCGCACGGTTCCTCGGGCACGGCGGCGAGCCGCACTCCGGCACGCGCATTGCCGCCAATCAAGGCCAGCGACAGCAGCACGACGAGGCAGCGGAAGAGGGCGCAGCGCATTACAAGAACGCTTTCCGCGCTCCGCCTCGACGGCGGAACGCCGTCGCTGCATAGCATGGCGCCGGTCCCCCGAAAAGGGCCGCGACAGCGGCGGAAGCGAGAGGCGGGCGTGGGCCGGCGTTTCCCCGCCTCACCCCGCCCGAGAAGCGATACCGGGTACTAGGCCGCGGCCCGGGCGCCTTGTGCGGCCTTTACCCGGGCGAGGATCGCGGCGGCGTTGCGGCTGAGGATGCGCTCGCGCGCCTCGTCGCCGATCTCCGCCTCGGCCAGCGCCTTGCGCGTCCACTCGCAGCCGAACTCGGTGCCGTCGGTGCCGCAGACGATGCGCTCGGCGCCGTAGAGCCGGACCGCGGCCTCGATCGCGCGCGGGCCGAACGAGTTGCAGTCGACGAACACCTTGGCCTTGCGGAACCGCGCCGACGGCAGCTCCTCGTCCGGCGTGTCGAGCAGGCAGCGGTGATCCATGCGCTCGACCTCGTAGGGCAAGTTGCCGCCGAGATTGTGCACGACCACCGTCGCCCCGGGATAAGGCGCGAGGATATCGGTCAGGCACAGCGTCACCATGACCGACGACAGGCTCGCCTGCATGTCGAGCGTGCCGTTGCGCCGCCGGGCATTGTCGATGTCGGCGCCGATCTTGGGGAAGGCGTCGCCCGGCCGCGGCCCGTGATGGACGAACACGACCGCGCCGCGGCGGTCGGCGACCTCGAGCACCGGCCGGATCGCCTCGGCGTCTCTGCGCGTCAGGAAGTAGTTGCCCGGCACCTGCGCGCCGATCACGCCCGGCAGGCCGAGCGCCCGCTCGAACTCGGCCGCGGCGGCGGACATGTCGACCAGCGGCAGCGCGGCAAAGGCGGCGAAGCGCCCGGGATGCTTGCGGCAGATCGCCGACAGCCCGTCATTGACGGTGCGGCACAGCGGTCCCGACACGTCGAGCGGCTGGGCCTCGATCCAGCAGAACGAGCCGAGCAGCGACAGCACGCTCGTCTCCACCCCCTGGCGGTCCATGCGGCCGAGGTGGAAATCGAGGTCGTCGAACGCCTCTTTGAGCGGCGTGTCGCCCATGCGCGGCGATTTCAGCACCTCGACGCCGTCGGCGTTGCGCACGATGCGCGGCTCGCGGCTGCGGGCGCGCAGCGCGTCGGCGACTTCGGCGGGCCGCCAATGGGCATGCATGTCGATCATCTCTCTCTCCTCCGTCACAGCGCCTTGCACGACCCGTCGCATTCGTCGGGAAACAGGCTGAGGCCGCAGGCGCACGGCCCGCGATGGCCGGGGATCGCGGCCGCCGGGGCCGGAGCGGGCGGCGGCGGCAGCCGCTCCCGCCGCAGCTCCTCCATGCGGCTGCGGATCGTGGCGAAATCGTCGGCGGCGCGGGTCGGCGGCATCGCTCACGCCCGCAGCATCGCCGCGACCTGGTCGAGGGTGCGGATGCGCGCGTACATCTTCATCGCCTTGTCGAGGCTGTAGGCATGGGCGGCGGCGTCGCCGCTCCAGCAGCACTCGCGCACGACGATCGTGGCAAGATCGAGGTTGAAGGCCTCGCGCACGCTGGTCTCGACTCCGCGATTGGTGGCGCCGCCGCCGATGATGATCGTGTCGCGCCGCAGCATATGCAACAGCTCGGCGACGCCGGTCCCGTAGAAGGCGCTCGGCCGGCGCTTGAGAAACACGTAATCCTCGGGCCGCGGCGCGATCTCGTCGGGAAAGCCGGCCTCTTCCGTGCCCTCGACGGCGTTGGTCAGCGGCGGCACGCCGGTTTCCGCCGACAGGTCGGTGGGCAGCAGGACGACATCGGCGCCGTCGGCGCGGCTCACCGGGGTGGTGTAGACGACCGGCACACCGGCCGCCCGCGCCGCCGCGATCATCCGCACCCAGGCGTCGAGCACCGGACGCATCGCCGCGCGCCGCGCCGGGTCGGAGGGGACAAGCGCCCGCCGGCACACGTCGTAGGCGATCAGCGCCGTCCGCCGCCGCTCGATGCGTTCGGGTTCGGCCATCCTATCCCTCCGCCTGCGGGTGCAGGATGAAGCCGGCGGGGCGGCCGGCCTTCTTCGCCGCCTCGGCCGCGGGCAGGCGCACGTCCCAGGCATTGGCGTCGAAGCGGTAGCCGTTGACCGCGTCGGCCTCGCGCGACACCACGTAGAGCAGCGGCGGCACCATCTCGTCCGGCTCGACCAGCCGCGGCACCTTGCCCTCGCGGCTGGCCTGGCGCATTTCCTCGGCCATGCCGGGGGTGTTGGCGCCGGCGCCGGGATTGACGATGTTGACCGTCAGCCCGGTGCCGGCGACGTCCTTGGCCCACACCTCGGTCGCCATCTCCAGCGCCGCCTTGGTCGCGCCGTAGGGGTGGGTGCCGGTGCGGTTCATCGTGTCGAGCTTGGTCGTCACGTTGACGATGCGGCCCCAGCCGGCCTCGACCATCGCCGGCGCGACGCGGCGCGCCATGCGGTCGGCGGCGAGGTAGTTGGTGGCGACGACGTTCTCGACGATCTCGTCGCCGACCTGGAAGAACAGTTGCTTGCTGTCGCGCCGGAAGCGTGCGGGGTCGATATAGGTGAAGGTCAGCCCGGCATTGTTGACCAGGATGTCGACCCGGCCGAAGCGCGCCCGCGCCGCGGCGACGACGCGGTCGCACTCGTCGGGCCGGCGCAGATCGGCGATCAACGGCACCAGCAGGTCGCGTAGTTGCAGCGCCGCCGCCTCCGCCGCCATCTCGCCGGCGTCGCCCGCGATATGGCCGACCGCGACGACGGGATGCCCGGTGCGCGCCAGCCCCAGGCTCATCGCCCGCCCGAGCCCGCGCAGCCCGCCGGTGACGATGGCAACCGGTTCCGCCATGCGGTAGCCCTCCTCTGCACAAGCGTCGACGCGAACGGCGCCAAGGGTTCGCAAAGGAGGCGACGCCCTTGGCAATGCTTTGCGGCCTCAGCCTATGCCTTCGCGTCCCTTGCGTTAAGCGTGGTTTCTTCTACACCTGTGCCAGGCCCAGCGGGCTCGACGTGTCGAAGGCCGGCATGATCTCCTCGGCAAAGGTGCGCAGCCCCGCCACCGAGGCGCCTGGCGCGGCGAACAGCACGTTCTCGACGCCGCCGGCTTCGAGCCGGCGCAGCCGCGCGATGATCTCCTCCGGCGTGCCGAGCAGCGGCGCATCGTCGAGCTCGAAATTGTCGTCCTTCAGATTGTGGTAGCGCTCGGCGCCGGGGCCGCGCGCGAGATCGCCGATATTCTTCAGCACTTCGCGCCGGGTGGCGATCGCCTTCTTGCGCTCGGCCTCGTTGTGGACGATCTGCAGCCCGCGGGTCACGCCGACCATCGCCGGGTCGTAGGGGCGGCCGATATAGGCGCATTCCTCGCGGAACACCTTGACGCGCTCGATGATCAGGTCGATCGGCGCGATCTGGTCGAGCAGCAGGTTGTAGCCTTCGCGCGCGGCGCGGCGGATCGATTCGGCGCTGCCGGCGCCGAGCCAGAGCGGCGGGTGCGGCTGCTGGATCGGCGCCGGTTCGACGACGACGTTGTCGTAATGCCACCACTTGCCGTGAAACGAGAACCGGTCCGGCGACGACCACGCCCGGCGGATCACCGCGATCGCCTCGTCGAAGCGCTCGGTCGCCTCGTCCTGCGGAATGCAGAAGCCGGAGAACTCATAGGCGCGGTAGCCCTTGCCGACGCCGAAATCGAGCCGTCCGTTCGACAGCAGGTCGAGGGTGGCGGCCTGCTCGGCGACGAGAATCGGGTTGTGCCACGGCAGCACGACGACGGCGGTGCCGAGCCGGATCTTCTCGGTGCGCGCCGCCAGATAGCTCAACAGGTTGAGCGAGGCCGACACCTGGCCGAACCCGGTGAAATGGTGTTCGACCAGGAACACGCTGGAAAAGCCGAGCCGCTCGGCTTCGACCACATAGTTGATGAAATCGTGGTAGCCGTCGCTGTCGCCGGCCGGGCCGCCGCGCGCCCGCGCCCCGCCAAACAATCCGAACCTCATCCCCTCGCTCCTTCCGGGCTCCCGCTGCCGGCCCCGCCGCCCGAGTCTACTCCCCGCCCGGACTCGGGTCGAGGCTTACTGCCCCCGGGGGATGGCCCTGCCCCCAAGGAGGAGGTGCGGAACCGGCCGCAGGCGATCACGTTGGAACCCGGATGGGGAGCGGGGTTTCATGCGGATCTGGGCCGGCAGAAGGGTTTCGCCGCGGCGTCGCACGCTGTGGGACAAGCTGTTGTCGAGGCACAATTGGCGCGGCCTCGCCGGCATGTTGCGCACGGCCGATGCGCCCCTCGCCGTGATGTTTCGGTATTATCTTAAAGTCGGCAACTATCCGTACACGATCGCGCTGTATACGCCGCTCGGCCCCGTCGCGATAACCCTTTACGACTGGGAAGACCTGGTTACCGTCCACGAAGTGTTCTTTCGCGAGGATTATGCGATCGGGCGCGGGGTGCGGACGATCGTGGATTTCGGCAGCAATATCGGAGTGAGCGCCATCTATTTCCTGACGCGAAACCCGGGGGTCAAGGTCTATGCCTACGAGCCGGTGCCGAGAAACAAATGCCGGCTGGAGCGCAACCTGGCGCCGTTTGCCGGCCGGGTCGAGCTGATCGATTGCGCGGTCGGGACCGAGGAAGGCACCGTGACCTTCGGGATCGAACGCAGCGGCCGGTACGGCGGCATCTTGCGGCAAGACGAGGCCGATGCCGGGCGGCGCCCGTTCGAAGCCTATATCCAGGTGCCGTGCCGCTACGCCGAACGCGAACTCGCCCGCATTCTGGCCGCCGAGGGCGTGATCGACGTGCTGAAGATCGACGTCGAAGGGATGGAGGTGCCGATCCTCGCCTCGCTGTCGCCGCACATCCTGTCGCGCATTGCGTGCGTGATGGCGGAGTGCAACGGCCGCGACGTCGCCCTGCCCAATTTCCGCTACCGGCAGGAATTGTCGATCGCCCGCTTCACCGCCCAGCACCCGTGACGCCGCGCGCCTCGGCGGAATTGCGGGGCGCCTCACATGCCGACCTCACATGGGCTAAGCGTTTGAATTGTTCGCCATGCCAAGTGCGACTATTCTTGCCGGATTGGACGGATAAGGCGGCGGCTCCATGGGGAAAAACACAGGCGAAGGACATCGTGTCGGTGCCATCAAGGATCGCGTGCAAATCCACAATCCACGCACCGATCGGTGGGTTAAGCTGGACACCAGAACCGGCCGCATCGTCGACCAAAAGAAATCCAAGGGTCCATACAAAGGAATCCGGCAAAAATAAGTGGCAATCATTTTCTCGCCGGTCGATGGCGCCGAGCTTTACGGCCCGTACCAGCCTCTCCCGAGACACGCCTTTCTCATGCTGCACGCTGGCGAAGCCGTCGCCGCTGTCGAGCGGGAGATGGTGGATACGGTTCGCCGGGTGCTCTCGGAACTGGGCTTCACCCCCATCGCCGCGACGGAAGTTCCCGGAACCGGAGATTTCCTCGGCAAGATTGTCGATCTCATTCGTGGCTGCGGCTTTGGCGTCGCGGTTTATTCCGACCAAACGCCGCCGAAAACCCTCGGCAATATTTTCTTTGAAATCGGGCTGATGCACCTCCTTGGCAAACCGGTGCAGCTCCTCATCGCCGGTACCGATCCTACGCCCTCTGACTTCGTCCGCACCGAATGGCTGCGATTTGATCCGAACGACAAAGACAAAAGTGCGGCGGCGCTCCGGACAAGTTTTGAGAAAATCGAGGAACTCGCGGAGTTTTACTTCAAACAGGGAGAGGTTGGCTTGGACGCCGATGTGATCGATTACGAGCTGACCCTCGAGCGATTCAAGCAAGCGGTACTTATCGCAAACCACTTGGGGGCACGGCGACGGATTTCCGAGATTGTCGATAGGCTCCGCCGCTCGACGGCTGACGCAAGCATGACCGCCCATCGTCAACGATTGCGGGAGACCTCCTCGCAGTTTCTAAAATTCCTGCCGAGGTGACGCCGCCTCAGCGGAATTGCGGCGCCACCTCGCGCAGGAACAGCGACAGGCTCGCCGCCGCGGTCTCGTGCGGCATCGGGCCGAGACGGAAAGTGCCGATGATGCCGCCGATGCCGAGCCGGTCGAGCGCCGCGACATCCTCGGCGACGCGCGCCGGCGAGCCGTAGAGCAGCCCGTCGCCGCGGCCGCTGCGCGAGCCCGGCAGCTCGTGGCGCGGCACCGCGATGCGCTGGCCGGTCTCGGCGAACACGCGGTCGCGCATCTCGGCGCGGGTGCGGGTCATCGTCTCGAAGGCGGGGATGCCGACGCGCTCGGCCTCGGCGTCGCTTTCGGCGACATAGAAATTGCGCCACACCCAGCTCGCCGCGAGATTGGCGGCGATGCGCGCCTCGTCGTAGCCGGCCTCGCGCATCGCCTGGCGGTAGAGGCCGACGCGCCGGCCGGTGGTTTCGAGCGACTGCACGTTCATCAAAAACGGCTGGCCCCGGCGCGCCAGCTCGATCAGCGAGGGGTCGGTGGACGAGCCGCGGATGACCGGCGGATGCGGCCGCGTATAGGGGGCGGGCCGCAGCATCGGCACCTGCACCTGCCAGAACCGCCCGTCGAAGGCGAACTCGCCGCCCGCCCAGGCGCGCCGCATGATCGCCTCGGCCTCGTCGAGCCGCGCCTGGGCCTCGCGGTGGTCGATGCCGAAGCCCTGGTAGTCGTAGATGTTGAACGAGCTGCCGCGGCCGAGCCCGACGATCAGCCGGCCCTTCGTCAGGTGGTCGAGCAGCGCGAGCTGCTCGGCGAGGCGGATCGGGTGGTGCAGCGCGGTCTGGATCACCGCAAAGCCGAGCGCGGCGCGGCGCAGCGAGGCGGCGAGCGCGCCCGCCAGCACCAGCGGGTCGGCATAGACGGCGATGCCGTCGAAATGGTGCTCGGCCAGCCACACCATATCGGCGCCGAGCGCGTCGGCGAGCGCCGCCTCGTGCAGGGTCTCGTCGATGACCTTGCCGTCGCGGCCCGGGTCGCGGCTGTCGGGGAACAGGAAGGTGCCGAACTTCATCGCCCGCCTCCGCTTTGCTGCACGATCGCGCCAGCATACATGAACCGGACCGCCGGGAAGGGAGGGCAACCTTTCCTTGCGCCGCCGCCCCGCCCGCCCCATCCTGGGCGCTCCGCAGCCCTGCGCACGAGGCCCAGGATGAAGCGAACGCCGGCCCTCGTCCTTTTCGCCGCGCTGGCGGCGCTCGCCGCCGCCGCTCCCGCGCGGGCGGTCGAACCGGAAAAGCAGCCGATCTACGCCAATATCGTCAACGGCCTGCTGTGCGGCACCGCCGCCGCCAACCCGTGCAAGGTGCCGGCGGGACACCGGCTGATCATCGAATACGTTTCGGGCTTCGTCTTCGCGCCGGCCTCGGCGAAGCAGACCGGGGAGGTGACGATGGCGGTGACCGATCCCGGGCTCGGCCTCAACGGCGCCGGGTTCCACATCTTTCCGGCGGTCAAGGTCAACACCGCGGGAACGACCGACGTCTTCGCCTTTTCGGCGCCGCTCCGGATGATGCTGCACCCCAACGCCAGCTTCTACTTCGCCAACGTTGCCGGGTTGTCGGTCTCCGGCTATCTCGTGGCCTTCGCCGGCCCGTGATCACAGGCCGAGGCCAAAGGTCTCGGCGAAACCGCTTCGCCCGGCGGGCGTGATCGCCAGCGCGCGGCTGTCGCCCAGCCGCTCGATCCAGCCGAGCGCGAAGCAGCGGCTGGCGAGCGCCGCCCCGACCGCGCCGCCGAGATGCGGCCGCCGTTCGGTCCAGTCGAGGCACGGGCGGCAGAACACGCGCCGCCTGGCGCGCGCCGCCGACAGGTCGGCGCCGAATTCGGACAGGAACTCGGCCCCCGCCGGGGTCACCACCCCGGCCTCGTCGCCGAGCACGATGAAGCCGCGCGCCGCCAGCGCGTCGGCGAGGCCGACGCCGAGCACCCCGGCGAGATGGTCGTAGCAGGTGCGGGCCCGGCGCATCGACTCGTCGAGCCGCGAGCGCGGCTGGAACCGCGGCGGCCCGGCGAGCGCGACATTCATGATGCTTTCGAGCATCTGCGCGACATGCGGTCCGGCCAGCCGGTAGTAGCGGTGGCGGCCCTGCTTGGCCAGCACCAGCAGCCGCGCCGTCAGCAGCTTGCCGAGATGGCCGCTCGCGGTCTGCGGCGAGACCCCGGCGGCGAAGGCCAATTCCGTTGCGGTCAGCGCGCGGCCGCCGAGCAGCGCGCACAGGATGTTGGCGCGCCCGGGATCCCCGACCAGCGCGCCGATCTCGGCCATTTGCAGGACGTTCGACATGGCCCGACTATGCGCCCGCCGGCGCGCCGTTCCCAGCACCGACATTTCGGCCCCGGCCGAAGCAAACCGCCGCCCGAGCGCGGCCTTCGGGGTCAGCCGGCGAGCGCCAGGGCCGGCCAGCGCAGCCGCTCGCCCGGGATCAGCACGGTGACGACGGTGCCGCGGCCTTTCTCGCTGTCGATCTCGATCGTGCCGCCGTGCAGCTCGACGAGCTGCTTGGTCAGCGGCAGGCCGAGCCCGGCGCCGTCGTATTTGCGGTTGAGGTCGCCGTCGACCTGGCCGAACAGCGACAGCGCCACCGGGATCTGGTCCGGGCTCATGCCGATGCCGGTGTCGCTGACGACGAGCGCGAGGGTGCCGCGCGGCCCCGGCCCGATGCGCAGCCGCACCCGCCCGCCCGGCTCGGTGAACTTGATCGCGTTGGACAGCAGGTTGACGAGAATCTGCATCAGCTTGGCGGGGTCGCCAAATATCTCGGGCAGGGGACCGTCGATTTCGGCGGCGTAGTCGACTTCGGCCTTGCTCGCCATCTCTTCGACGATGTGCGAGCTGAGTTCGATCGTGCGCGCGAGGCTGAACGCCTCCTCTTTGAGCGCCAGGCGGTTGGCGTCGGCCTTGGCGAGATCGAGGATGTTGTTGATGATCGCCAGCAGGTGGCGGCCGCTGTCGCCGATCAGCTTGGCGTATTCGGCGTATTTGTCGTTAAGCGGGCCGAACAGCTGGTCGCTCATCACCCCGGAAAAGCCGATGATCGCGTTGAGCGGCGTGCGCAGCTCGTGGCTCATATTGGCGAGGAACTGCGATTTCGCCCGGCTCGCCGCCTCGGCCGCGTCGCGGGCGGCGATCAGCCGCTCCTGGTTGCGGCGCAACTCGTCGAAGGCGCGGCTGGCGCGCAGGATGTAGCGGACGCGCTGGTTCAGCACCAGCCAGTTGATCGGCTTGGGAACGAAGTCGGTGGCGCCGGCGTCGTAGGCGCGGGCGATCGACGGCAAATCGTCGAGGCTGGTGGCGACGACGATCGGCACGAACTCCGATTCCGGCCGGGCGCGCAGCGCGCGGCACATCTCGTAGCCGTCCATCCGCGGCATGACCACATCGACGAGCAGCAGCGCCGGGCGATGCGCCCGGTACAGCTCGCAGCCCTCGACCCCGTCGGCCGCCTCGATGACGGCAAAGCCGTCATGCTCCAGGGTCGCGCGCATCAGCGCGCGCGCCACCGGATCGTCCTCGACGACGAGGATGGCCGGCCTGGCCTCGTCGAGCATCGGGTCCATCGCGGTCACGCCGCTGCGGCCGCGGGCGTCGCGCCATCCGCGGCGACCAGGCCGTGCAGCGCCTGGGTTGCGGTGGCCAGCGCGTCGGCCAGCGTGGCAAGCTGCAGGTCGCTCGGCAGGGTGCCGTCGTTGCGCGCCAGCGCCTCGATCTGGGCGCATTGGCGCGACACCTCGCGGGCGCCGATCGCGCCGGCGCTCGATTTGAGGCTGTGCGCGGCGCGCCACACCGCCTCGGCGTCGCCGTCGCGGGATTTGGCGCGCATCGTCGCCAGCAGCGGCGGCGCGGTCGCCTCGAACTGGCCGACGACGCGGCTCAGCAGCGAGGCGCCGTCGGCCCCGGCGATCGAGCGGATGCGGCCGATCGCGGCCATGTCGAGCGCGGCTTCCGGCGCTTCGGCGGCCGCGGCCGCGGCGGGCTCGGGCGCGGCGGCCGGCGCCGGCCCGGCCTGGCGCGGGATCAGCCAGCGTCCCAGCATGTCGGCCATCTGCGTCCGGTCGAACGGCTTGACCAGGAAATCGTCCATCCCGGCGGCGAGACAGCGGTCGCGGATCTCGGCCAGGGCATGCGCGGTCAGCGCGACGATCGGCGTGCGCGGCGCGTCGGCCGCCGTCTCGGCGGCGCGGATCGCGCGGGCGGCGTCGAACCCGTCCATGATCGGCATCTCGCAGTCCATCAGGATCAGGTCGAAGCGCTCGGCCGCGCAGCGCTCGACGGCGGCGCGGCCGTTCGGCGCGGTGACGACGCCGCAGCCCATGGCTTCGAGGATGCCGGTGGCCACGTCCTGGTTCACCGGGTTGTCCTCGGCGACGAGGATGCGGGCGGCAAAGCGCACCGACGGCTCGGCTCCGTTGCGGCGCAGGTAGAACGAGGCGACGCCTTCGCCCTTGGCGCCGGAGGCGATCGAGGCGAGGCAGTCGAACAACAGCGACGGCCGCGCCGGCTTGGTCAGCACCGCGTAGGCGCCGATCCCGGCCAGCGTGCTCTCGTCGATCGGGCTGTCGAGGCCGATCATCAGGACCGTCTCGGTGCGGCGGTGGTGACGGTCGGCGCGCATCGCCTGCGCCAGCTCGACCGCCTCGGCGCCGAGCCCCTTGACGTCGATGATCGCCACGTCGAAAGGCTGGGCGCAGGCGATCGCCTCGCGCCAGGCGGCGCGGCCCTCGGCGACGGTGGCGCGGACCGCGGTGTCGATGTCCCAGCCCATGCAATAGGTCGCGGTGATGCGGGCGCTGACCGGATTGCCGTCGACGATCAGCACCCGCAGCCGCCGCTCCATGCGGCGCCCGTTGCGCTCGGCCGCGCCGGCCTCCTCGGCCCGCCCGAGCCGCACCGTGAACCAGAAGCGCGAGCCGATCCCCGGCTCGCTTTCGACCCCGACCTGGCCGCCCATCAGCGACACCAGCTCCTTGACGATGGCCAGGCCCAGCCCGCTGCCGCCGCGGCTGCGCGTCGTCGAGGCGTCGACCTGGTGGAACGAGCTGAAGATGCGCTCCTGCTGGTCCCGGGGGATGCCGATCCCGGTATCGCGCACCGAGCAGGTAAGCGTCGCCTCGTCCGGTCCGATCTCGCTCGCCTCCAGCTCGAGGTAAATCTCGCCCTGCTCGGTGAACTTCATCGCATTGCCGACCAGGTTGATCAGGATCTGGCGCAGCCGCGCGGCGTCGCCGCGCAGCCGGCCCGGTACCGTCTCGGCGACGAAATAGACGAATTCCAGCCCCTTGGCGGCGCAGCGCTCGGCGAACAGGTCGGTGACCTCGGCGACCAGCTCGCGCGGCTCGAAATCGTTGGCCGCCAGCTCGAACCGGCCGGCTTCGATCTTCGACAGGTCGAGAATGTCGCTGATGACGCCGAGCAGCGCCTGGCCCGAGCGTTCGAGGTTCTGGACCAGCCGGGTCTGGCGCGCGGTGAGCCGGGTCGCGGCGAGCAGGTTGGTGGTGCCGAGCACGCCGTTGAGCGGGGTGCGCATCTCGTGGCTCATCGTCGCCAGGAACTGCGATTTGGCGCGGTTGGCGGCCTCGGCCTGGACGCGCGCCTGGATCAGGTCCTGCTCGACCCGCTTGCGCTCGGTGATGTCGCGCAGGATGCCGGTCAGCAGGAACTCGCTCCCGGCCCGCACCCGGCTGATCGACAGCTCGACCGGGAACTCGCTGCCGTCCTTGCGCTGGGCGACGGTCTCGCGGCCGCTGCCGGTCATCCCGCGATGCTGCGAGGCCAGCGCGAACTGCAGGTAGCGCTGCCGCCGCCGGCGTCGGCGCGGCGGCATCAGCATGCTGAAATCCTCGCCGACCGCCTCGTCGGCGGAGTAGCCGAGGATGCGCTCGGCGCCCTTGCTCCATTGCAGGATGCGGCCGCCCTCGTCGACGGTGACGATGGCGTCGACCGCGGCGTCGAAGATTGCCTGCAGCCGGGCGCGGCCGTTCTCGGCGTCGGTTTCCAGCACCTCGCGGCGCGCCACCTCGGCGGCCAGTTCCCGCGCCAGCTCGACCTGGCGGCCGGCAAAGGCGGCGACCAGGACGGTGCCCATGATCAGCACGGTGAACACGGTGATCAGCCCGGCCAGCAGACCCGGCGACATCGACATCAGGCTGAGCTGCGCGTCGGCCAGCGGATAGAACACCGAGGCCTGCATCGCGGTGTAGTGCATGCCGGCGACGGCGCAGCCCATGACCGGGGCGGCGATCGCGGTTGCCACCACGCCGGTGCCGTGCCCGGCGCGCAGACGGAAGCGGATGCCGAGCGCGACGAAGGACAGCGCCACCGCGACGACGATCGAGACGACCACCAGCACCGGGTCGTAGCGCAGCAGCGCCTGCGGCTCCATCGCCGCCATGCCGGTGTAGTGCATCGCGCCGATGCCGCCGCCCATCAGCACCGCGCCGATCAGCAGGCGGCCGAAGGTCGGCTCGCGCCTGTCGCTGATGATGTGGAGGGCGACGCCGCTGGCGAGGATGCCCGGGATCATCGACAGGATCGTCTCGGGCGGGTTGTAGCTGACCCCGCAGGGCAGCGAGAAGGCGAGCATGCCGATGAAGTGCATGCCCCAGATGCCGCCGCCCATGGCCGCCGCGCCGGCGCTGGCCCAGGCCCAGCGCTCGCGCCGCGAGCCGGCGGCGGCGATGCGGCCCGAGATCGACAGCGCGACAAAGGCGGCGATCGCCGCCACCAGCACCGAGAGGGCGACGAGTCCGGCCTGGTAGACGCCGGCATAGGCCGAGTTCGGGTCGACCCGGTCGAACACCGGCAGAAACCGCCAGTCGAGATGCAGCATGCCCCACCCGTCCGTCGTCGCGCCCCCGAGGCGTTCGGGGCTAACGATGGCGCGGCGGGGTAAATGAAAGCTGAACGCGGTTGCAGCCGGCGCCGGGCGCTCCCGCGTTTTGCGAATGGTTAACGGTGCGCGCGGGCCTCGGCGTTGCGCTTGCGCGTCGCCGCCGCCTTCTTCGCCGCGGCCGAGCGCGCCGCCGCCGGACGCGCGGCGGAGGCCGCGCCGCCGAGCCGGCCGCCCTTGCGCGAGGCGGCATGGCTCTCCGGCCGGCCGCGGCCGGAGCCGCTTTTCTTGCCGCCGCCGCTCTCCTTGTTGACCGTCGCCCAGGCCCGGCGCTCGGCCTCCTTCTCGGGCACGCCTCGGCTTTCGTAGCTTTCCGCGATATGATCGGCCTTGCGTTCCTGCTTTTCGGTATATTTGGACTTGTCGCCGCGTGGCATGGGGGTACCTCCTCTGTCGGCTCTTTCCGCAAACCGCAAAGGATCGCCCCGGTTCCATCACCGGCACATTACATCGACGGGTTAGGGAACTATTGTTCGATCGAGGCGTTTAACTGAGAAACTATTTCTTCGGGAAGTAGAAATGGCGCATGTCGTCGATCTGGCGCGGGTCGTCCGCAGCGTTGATTCGATCCTCCGGCAGCGGCAAGGCATACGCGACTTTACCGAAGACCCCGACTGCTTGTTCCGCATCTCGCTGACCGCGGCGGCGGCGCCGCTGCGGCTCGGCGACGGCACGGCGATCGCGGTCGGCGATCCGATCGTCGAATTGCATTTCTGGAACGAGCATTTGCCGGCGATGCCGGAGTCCGGGCCGAGCGCCGCCTGGGCGGTGCGGCTGGCGCGGCAGATGCGCAAGTCGCTGTCGCTGCTCGACCGCCATCTCGACGAGGAGCCGAGCCTCAACAGCGTCGTCGCGTTGACCGGGGCGCCGCCGTTCGGCAGCCGCATCGGCGAGGTCCAGATGGCGCGCACCGGGCGGCGCTTCGGCTTCGAGATTCTCGATCCCGAGCCCAACTCGGAGCTCGGCGACCGCGTCCACATGGTATTCGACAGCATGCTGCTGTGGGGCCTCGGCTGGGCGTTCAACCGCCCCGGCCTGCGCAGCAAGGGGCTGCTGCGCCATCGCTATCGGCTGTGGATTTCGCGCGCCGCCCTGCACGCCCGCTTTCACGAGGCGCCGGCGCCGTTCGACAAGCGGAACTGAGCCGGTGCCGGGCGATCTGCCGATCGTCCTCGGCTTTGCCTGGGCGGCGATCGTCGCCGCGCTGATCTTTCGCGCCTGGCGCCAGTTCGGCGCCTGGCGCGCCGCCGAGCTGGCCGGGCCGGCGGCGGGCGGGCGGCTGCCGCCGGTGGCGGTCATCGTGCCGGCGCGCAACGAGGGCGACGTCATCGGCCGCTGCCTCGCCGCGCTGGTGGCGCAGGACTATCCGCCGGCGCGGCGGCGGCTGATCGTCGTCGACGACAATTCGGTCGACGACACCGCGGCGATCGTCGCGGCGGCGGCGCGCCAGGCGGCGGTCGAGCTGGTTTCCGCCGGTCCGCTGCCGGCGGGATGGACCGGCAAGTCGCATGCCTGCTGGCGCGGCCGCGCCGCGGCGGGCGAGGCCGAGTTCCTCTGCTTCATCGACGCCGACGTCGTCCCCGCCCCGGCGCTGCTGCGCGCCGCGGTCGGCGAGGCGCTGCGGCGCCGCGTCGACCTGTTGTCGCTGGAGCCGCGCCAGGAGCTGGTGACCTTGTGGGAGCGGCTGGTGATCCCCGCCGGGCTCTTCGTCCTCGCCTTCCTGCGCGATTTCCGCAGCCTTAACGACCCGGCCTCGCCGCAGGCCGCGGCGAACGGCCAGTTCATCCTGATCCGCCGCGCCGTCTACGACCGCATCGGCGGCCACGCCGCGGTGCGCGACGCGATCTGCGAGGACCGCGCCCTGGCGCAGGCGGCGAAGGACGCCGGCTGCTCGGTGGCGCTGCTCGGCGCGGCCACGCTGGCGCGCACCCGCATGTACCGCAACCTGCCGGCGCTGTGGGAGGGGCTGCGCAAGAACAGCACCGAGACGCTGGGCGGCGTCGCGCCGGCGTTGGCCGCCATCGCCTGCGCCGCGCCGCTGAGCTGGGCCAGCCTGTTCGTGCCGCTGGCGGCGGTGCTGCACTGGGGCGCCGCGCCGGAAAGCGCGCTGGCCTTTGCCGCGCTGCTCCTCGCCCTCTCCGCCTCGCTGGCGCTGTTCTGCCTGCATGCCGAAGGCGCCCGCTATCTCGGCGTGCCGCGCCGCTACGGCCTGCTGTTTCCGCTCGGCTACGTCCTCGCCGCGGCCATCGCCTGCGACGGGCTGCGCCAGCATTGGCGCGGCTCGACGGTATGGAAGGGGCGCCGCTACCCGACCCGCGGCGAGAGCTGACCCGGAGCCCGCGATGGCGCCGGAGCGTCGTCAGCCGGCGAACAAATGGGCGATCGCCCTGGCCGTCGCGATCGCCCTGGCGTTTCTCTACATCGTCCGCATCGCCGTCCTGCCGTTTCTGATCGCCGCGGCGATCGCCTTTGCCGCCGAGCCGGCGATCCGCTGGCTCGGCCGCCGCGCGCACCTGCCGCGCGCGCCGGCGGCGGTGCTGGTCTATGTCGCCATTATGGGGCTGGCCGGGGCCGCGATCTGGCTCGCCTCGCGCGCGTTCGCCGCCGAGCTGGCGCATGTCGCCACCGAGCTGCCGCAGCTGATCGAGCGCTTTCTCCGCGAATTGTTCGGCGGCGAGGCGGTGACCGTGTTCGGCCACACGCTGCGCGCCGACGCGCTGGCGCAGCAGGCGGCCGCCGGCTTCGTCGCCGCGCTCGGCGAACCGCAGCGCTGGGTGCTGTTCGGCCTCTACGGCTTTGCCGCGGTGACCGGCTTCACCCTCCTCGTCGTGCTGATCTATTTCTTCCTGCGCAGCGGGCCGGACCTCGCCGCCGGGGCGCTGTGGCTGGTGCCGCCGGAATACCGCGGCGAGGTCGCCGAGATCGCCGCCAAGATCGTACCGATGCTGCGGCGCTACCTGGTCGGGCTGTTCGCGATCTTCGTCTTCGCCTCGGTCGTCACCTGGCTGTTCATCGCCTTTGTCCTGCACCTGCCGTTCCCCGTCCTGCTCGGGGTCGTCACCGGCGCCTTCGAGATGATCCCGGTGATCGGCCCGGCCGCGTCGGCGACGCTGATCGGGCTGCTGTCGCTCGAACAGCACGGGTTCTGGGCGCTGGCCGCCTTCGCCGTCTACGTCACCCTGTTCCGCCTGGCGATCGACCGGCTGCTCGGGCCGGTCATCCTCGGCTCGGCAGTCAGCCTGCATCCGGTCGTCGTCATGTTCGCGATGCTGTCGGGCGGGCTGGTGCTCGGCGTCGTCGGCGTCATCCTCGCGGTGCCGGTGGCGGCCGCGGTCAAGATCGTGCTCGAGCACTACTACTCGCATCCGACCCGCGCCGCCGGCCGCTAGGAACATTGCCGCCGGGCCGACGTCGGCGCGGCGGTTGCGGCGGACCCGCGCGGCGCCACATTCTAGCGCATGAACCTCGTGTTCACCGCCCCGCCACCGCCGCCATCCCGGCTGCGGGCGGCCATCGAAGACGCCAACCGGCGCGACGAGGCCGCCGCCGACGCGCTGATCCTCGCCGCCGCGCAGCTGTCCCCCGCCGAGAACGAGCGCATCGCCGCGACCGCGCACCGCCTCGTCGCGGCGGTCCGCCGGCACGGCCCGCCGCAGGGCGGGATCGAGGCGTTTCTGCAGGAATACCGGCTGTCGACCCCGGAGGGCGTGGCGCTGATGTGCCTCGCCGAGGCGCTGCTGCGCATCCCCGACAGCGCGACGGTGGACCGGCTGATCCGCGACAAGATCGCGACGGCGGACTGGCAGAGCCATCTCGGCCATTCGGGATCGGTCTTCGTCAACGCCTCGACCTGGGCGCTGATGCTGACCGGGCGGATGCTGCGCCCGGATGCCGGCGAGGGCGACCTCGCCCATGTGCTGCACCGGCTTGTGGCGCGCTCGGGCGAGCCCTTGGTCCGCCAGGCGGTGCTGGCGGCGATGCGCATCCTCGGCCGGCAGTTCGTCATGGGCCGCACCATCGGCGAGGCGCTCGAACGCGCCCGCCCCGCCGAGCGGCACGGCTACCGCCATTCCTACGACATGCTCGGCGAGGCGGCGCGCACCGCCGCCGACGCCGGGCGCTACCATGCCGCCTACCGCGAGGCGATCGCGGCGATCGGCGCCACCGTCGCCGGCCGCGATGTCGAAGCCGCGCCGGGCATCTCGGTCAAGCTCTCGGCGCTGCACCCGCGCTACGAGATGGCCCAGCGCGAGCGCGTCATGGGCGAGCTGCTGCCGCGCCTCGCCGATCTCGCCGCGGCGGCGCGCGAGGCCGGGATCGGCCTCACCGTCGACGCCGAGGAGGCCGACCGCCTCGACCTGTCGCTCGACCTGGTCGAGGCGCTGGCCGGGATGCCGGAGCTCGCCGGCTGGGACGGGCTCGGGCTCGCCGTGCAGGCCTACCAGAAGCGCGCGCCGGCGGTGATCGACTGGCTCGCCGACCTCGCCGCGCGGACGCAGCGCCGCCTGATGGTGCGGCTGGTCAAGGGCGCCTACTGGGACAGCGAGATCAAGCGGGCGCAGGAGCGCGGCTATGCCGGTTATCCGGTCTATACCCGCAAGGTCGCCACCGACGTGTCCTATCTCGCCTGCGCCCGGCGCCTGTTCGCCGGCGGCGCGGCGTTCTATCCGCAATTCGCGACGCACAACGCCCACACGCTGGCGGCGGTGCTCGAATTCGCCGGGACGCGCACGGATTGGGAGTTCCAGCGGCTGCACGGCATGGGCGAGGCGCTGTACGAGACCGTCACCGCAGCGGACGGCCTCAACCGGCCGTGCCGCGTCTACGCCCCGGTCGGCGGCCACGAGGATCTGCTGGCCTATCTGGTCCGGCGGCTGCTCGAAAACGGCGCCAACGCCTCCTTTGTCAACCGCCTCGTCGACGAGCGCCAGCCGATCGCCGCGATCATCGCCGATCCGGTCGCCGCGCTGGCGGCGCTGGCCGACAAGCCGCATCCGAACATCCCGCTGCCGCGCGACCTGTATCGGCCGGAGCGGGCGAACAGCGCCGGCATCGACCTGGCCGAGCGGCGCGCCTTGAACGAATTGCGCGACGGTCTCGCGGCGGCGCTCGCCGAGCCCGCCGCCGCCGGGCCGATCGTCGGCGGCAGGGACATCGCCGGGCCGGCCGCGCCGGTGTTCGACCCGAGCGACCGGCGCCGGCAGATCGGCTCGGTCGTCGCCGCCGACGCCGCCGCGGTGGAGGCGGCGCTTGCCGCCGCCTCGCGCGCCGCGCCCGGCTGGGAGCGCAGGCCGGCGGCCGACCGCGCCGCGATCCTCGAGCGCGCCGCCGAGCTTTACGAACGCGACCGCTATGCGCTGATGGCGCTGATCGTCCGCGAAGGCGGGCGGACCCTGCCGGCCGCCCTCGCCGAGCTGCGCGAGGCGGCGGACTACCTGCGCTACTACGCCGCCCGCGCCCGCGCCGATTTTGCCGTACCGCTGGACCTGCCCGGCCCGACCGGCGAGCGCAACCGCCTCGCCCTGCACGGCCGCGGCGTCTTCGCCTGCATCTCGCCGTGGAATTTTCCGCTGGCGATCTTCACCGGCCAGATCGCCGCCGCGCTCGCCGCCGGCAATGCGGTCGTCGCCAAGCCGGCCGAGCAGACGCCGCTCACCGCCGCGGCGGCGGTCCGCCGCCTGCTCGCGGCCGGGGTCCCCGGCGAGGTGCTGCACCTGCTGCCGGGCGACGGCGCGACGGTCGGCGCCGCCCTCGTCGCCGACCCGCGCGTCGCCGGCGTCGCCTTTACCGGCTCGACCGAGACCGCGCGCGCGATCAACCTCGCGCTCGCCCGGCGGCCGGGGCCGATCGTCCCGCTGATCGCCGAGACCGGCGGGCAGAACGCGATGATCGTCGATTCCTCGGCGCTGCCCGAGCAGGCGGTCGGCGACATCCTCGCCTCCGCCTTCGACAGCGCCGGCCAGCGCTGCTCGGCGCTGCGCCTTTTGTACGTCCAGGACGACATCGCCCCGCGCCTGCTGCCGCTGCTCGCCGGCGCCATGGCCGAATTGGCGATCGGCGACCCCGCCCTGCTCGCCACCGATATCGGCCCGGTGATCGACGCCGAGGCCTGCGCCGCGCTCGGCCGCCATGCCGAGCGCATGGCCCGCGAGGCCCGGCTCCTGTACCGGTGCGAGCTGCCGGCGGAGACCGGGCACGGCACCTTTTTCGCGCCCCGCGCCTACGAGATCGACAGCGCCCGGCGCCTCACCGGCGAGGTGTTCGGCCCCGTTCTCCACGTCGTGCGCTGGCGCGCCGACCGGCTCGATGCGGCGCTCGACGAGATCGCCGCCACCGGGTTCGCGCTTACCCTCGGCATCCACAGCCGGATCGACGGCACCGTGCGCCGCATTCTCGACCGGCTCGGCGTCGGCAATACCTATGTCAACCGCAACATGATCGGCGCGGTCGTCGGGGTGCAGCCGTTCGGCGGCGAGCGCCTGTCGGGAACCGGCCCGAAGGCCGGCGGCCCGCGCTATCTGCACCGCTTCGCCACCGAGCGCACGGTGTCCACCGACACCACCGCCTCCGGCGGCAACGCCACCCTCCTGTCGCTGACAAACGGCGACGAGCCGTAGCGGCGCCGTACGCTGCGCTTGCCCCTCCCACCGGCAGAGCGCACACTGGCCGCGGTATTTGCTGCCGACATCGCCGGCTGCAGCGGGCGACGGCGTGCGGGGCGCCGCACGGCCGCCCGATTGCGGCCGTGCCGCACCGGCTGAGGGGCACGAAATGAGCATCCCGTCGCCGGTCAACGAGAGCCTCCTCGGCCAGCGCCTCGCCGCGCTCGGATCGGCGAGAGATTGGGCGCCCGACGTCCTTCCCGGGCTCGGACATTTCATCCGGACCGCCGACGACTACGATCTCTTTCGCGTCAACCCGCTGCGCTACCGCGAGCTCTCCGGCCTGTCCGAGGCGGACGCGATCGACCTGTTCGTGCACGCCGCCAAGGTGGGCCTGTTCGAGATGGACTGGCTCCTCATCTGCGCCTACTGCCCGCAGGTCGCCAGCAGCTTTCGCGAGCTCGACCAGGTTCATCCGCGCTTTCGCTGCGCCTTCTGCAACGCGATCAACGATGTCGCGCTGGACGACTACATCCAGGTCGCCTTTACGGTGGCGAGCGGCGTGCGCGACATCATCTTCCGCCATCCCGAAACGCTGTCGGTCGAGGATTTTTACCTGCGCTACAACTTCTCCAAGGGCTTTATCGCCCCGCACGGGATGACCCACCGGCAGCTCGTCGCCGCGCTGTCGCGCGGTTTTGCCGATATCGAGGCGCATCAGCACCGCAGCTTCGACTTCGAGATCGAGGCCGGCCGTTTCGAGGTGCTCGACCTGAGCAACAAGCTCCTTCTGGTGTTCTTTGCGGACGGCGAACCGGCGGCGCCGCAACGGACGCTGGTCCGGCTCGAGTCGGGCCGCTTCCTGGTGCCGGACCGGCCGACTGCGCCGCGCGAGATGGCGCTCGGCGACGGACGCTTTTCATTCGGGCAGACCGCCGATCTGAGCCCCGGCGCGCACACCTTGCGGATCGAGAACCGCAGCGACGCCCGCGGCCGCTTCTGGTTCCTTCAGTATCCCTTCGGCTTTGTTCCCCATCCGGTCGAATACGAGCCGTTTCTTTCCGGCAAGCGGTTGCTGCTCACCCCGAGCTTCGGCGAACTTTACAAGGCGCAGCTGGTGCATGAGGGCGAGACCCTGAAAGTCTCGGACATGACTTACCTGTTCACCGATCTGAAGCAGTCGACCCCGCTCTACGAAAGCGTCGGCGACGTGAACGCGTATTTCCTGGTCCGGCAGCACTTCGAGATCTTGAACAAGGCCATCCGCGACCGGTCCGGCACCATCGTCAAGACGATCGGCGACGCGGTGATGGCCGGCTTCGAGCATCCCGCCGACGCCGTCGGCGCCGCCATCGCGATGATCGAAGAGCTGTCGCGGTTCAACCGCACCGTCTCGCGGCCGCTGGGCCTCAAGGTCGGCATTCACCGGGGCCGGGCGATAGCGGTGACGCTCAACGACCGGATCGACTATTTCGGCCAGGACGTGAATATCGCCGCACGCGTCCAGGCTCTCGCCGACGTCGGCGAGGTGTGCGTCAGTGCGGCGGTGATGGCCGCGCCGGGCGTCGCCGACCTCGTCAACTCGCGCCCGCTGTCGCGCAACGACGAGAACCTGAAGGGCATCGGCCAAAAGATGGAGGTCCACCGCATAACCATCGTGCCGCCGGAAAGATAAACGGTTGCGCCGCCGCCGCGACGGCTGCCGGATCTCGTACGACCGGCCGGCTTCGCCGACGCCGGGCGGATGCTTGCCGCGTCCGTTCGGTGTCCCGCCAAGAAACGCGTATGTTGGTGAGCCCGTCGGGATTCGAACCCGAGACCTACTGATTAAAAGTCAGTTGCTCTACCGGCTGAGCTACGGGCTCGCGCGGCGTGATATAGCACGGCCGCGGGCCGGCGTGGGCCGCGTTGTTACGCCGCGCGGGCCGGGCGCCGGACCCGCCGCTTCGGCGCGGCGGCGACCCGCGCCGCGGGCAGGGTGACCGCAACCGTCGAGCCGCGCCCCTTCTCGCTGGCGATCGCCAGCGTGCCGCCGTGCAGTTCCGCCAGCCGCCGGGCCAGCGGCAGGCCGAGCCCGGTGCCTTCGTGCGCGGCGACATGGCTGGAGCGCACCTGGCCGAACGGCTGCAGCGCGATCTCGATCTCGTCCGCGGTCATGCCGAGCCCGGTGTCGCGCACCTCGAAGACGATGCCGCCGGCCGCGTCGCGCCGCGCCGCCATCGTCACCTTGCCGCCCGCCTCGGTGAACTTGACCGCGTTCGACACCAGGTTGAGCAGGATCTGCTTGAGCCGCGTCGCATCGGCGACGAGCGGCGGCAAATCGGGCTCGATCTCGCCGACGAGCTGAACCCCGCGGGCGGTGGCGTGGCTTTTCATCAGCGTCGTGCAGGCGGCGATGACGGCGCGCGGCTCGACCCCCGCCTCCTCGTGCAGGTCGAGCTTGCCGGCATCGACCTTGGCGAGGTCGAGGATGTCGTTGATCACCGCGTGCAGGTGCTCGCCGCTCTGGTGGATGAGCTGGACGTATTCCGCCTGGCGCGGTTCGAGGGCGCCGCAGATGCCGAGCTCGAGCGCCTCGGAAAAGCCGATGATCGCGTTCAGCGGCGTGCGCAGCTCGTGGCTCATATTGGCGAGGAACTCTGACTTGGCGATGTTGGCGACCTCGGCCGCCTCCTTGGCGTCGCGCAGGCTGCGCTCGGCCTCAACCTGGCGGGTGATGTCGCGCGCGGTGCCGCGATAGCCGAGAAACCGGCCGTCGGCGTCGAAGAACGGGTCGCCGTTGATCGAGATCGTGTTCCTCGGCTGCTCGCCGACCTGGCGGGTATAGACGAAATTGCGGAACGGCTCGTGGCGGTCGAGCGTGGCGAAATGCTCCTGCCACTTTTCCTTCTCGCTGTCCGCGTCGGCGGCCAGCTCGAGCCGGCTGCGCCCGATCCGCGACGCGGGGTCCTGGCCGAACGCGCGGATGCCCTCGGAAATATAGGTGAAGCGGTGCTCGGCGTCGGTCTCCCAGAACCAGTCCGACGAGGTCAAAGCAAAGCCGTGGAACCGCGCCTCGCTGCGCATCAGCGCCTCGGAGCGCTGTTCGAGCTTGCGGAACTGCACCAGCAGGGCGCGGAACAGCACCGCAAAGCCGAGCACCGCGCACAGCGCGCCCACCCCGATGACCGTCGACTGCCGGCGCCACGGCGCCAGCGCCACCGCCTCGGTGACGCCGACGGCGACGGCAAGCGGATAGTCCGGCACCGGCTGCACGGTGACGATGCGCGGCACGCCGCCGATATATCCGGGGGTGCGGTAGGTGCCGCCGCCCGCCGCCAGGGTGGAATACCACGGCGACTGTTCCGACAGCTTCTCGCCGTTGCGCGCCTCCAGGTGCGGATAGCGCGCGAGCAGCGTGCCGTCGCGCCGGAACAGGCCGATCGCCTCGCCAAGGCTGCTTTGGATGTCGCGGTAGAAATCCTCGAAGTAGCGGGTCTCGATGACGCCGACGACGGTGCCGAGAAAGCGTCCGTCCGGGCCCTCGATCCGCCGCGACAGAAAGATCGTCCACTTGCCGGTGAAGCGGTTGACCGCCGGCGCGCCGACATACACGCCCTTGCCGGGGTGCCCGCGCCAATAGGCGAAGAAATCGCGGTCGCCCGCCTCGATATGCGGGATCGGCCAGGTATGGGTGAAGTTGACGATCCGCCCGGTATCGTCGAGCAGCGCGATCGAGTTGGCCTGGGGCAGTTCGTGCAGCCGGCGCAGCAGGTAGTCGTGCACCTCCTCGGTGGCCATGCGCCGGCGGAACCGGTCGGGCTCGTCGGCGCCGGCGGCGGCGACCATGCTCTGCGTCTCGTGCAGCACCAGATCCACCGCCTGGAACGACCTGGCGGTCTGGGCGGCGAGGACGACGGCGAGGTTCTTGGTCGTATGCGTCTGCTCGGCGATGCGGTCGCGGCGCAATTGCCACACCGTCAGCCCGGCGGCGAGCAGCGTGATCGCGATCGACAGCAGGCCGATCAGATAGACCAGACGGTTGGCCGGGAGCCGGCCGGCGGCGCCGTCCCGGGGCGGAGCAATCGGCGGATCGTGGTCCCCGGCAAGCGCGGGCATCGGTTCGGCACCCCCTTATCTCGGGGCGGAGCCTAACCGCATAGAGTTAAACGAAACTGAACGCAGTCCGCGAACCGGAACCGGCGCGCCGGCCGCGGCGAGGGCGACCTGCGCGGCGAGCAAGGCGGCGGCCGCCGCCTCCAGCCCGAACGGCGCGGCGAGCGCCGCCGCGGCGCAGCACAACGCCGCCTCCGCCGCCTGCCAGCGGGCCTCGGCCGCGCGCTTGCCCGCCGCCGCGAGCGCCGCCTTGCGCCAGGCGATCAGCACCGCCGGCACCGCCGCCGGCAGCAGCAGCCGCGCCGGGGCGACAACGCCCCACCAGCGCGGCGCGGTCAAGGCCGGCACCGCCGCCGTCAGCAGCGCGGCGCTGCCGAGCGCGGCCGGCACCGCGGCGGCGAGGAGCAGGCGCGGGTCGAGCCGCCGTGCGGCGCCGTCGCGCAGCGGCGCCGCCACGATGTCGGCGAGCGCCTCGCCGAGCCGCAGCGCGACGAAGAACAGGCCGGCGGCGACCGGTCCCAGCACCCCCAGCACGATCAGCGCCGGACCGCGCCGCGCCACCGCCGGCAGGGCGGCGGCAAGCGCGGCGAGATCGAGCCGCCCGCCCGGCGCGCCGGCATCGCGCCCGCCCCCGGCACGCGGCAGCCGCCGCCCGGCGGCGAGCCATAGCGCGGCGGTCTCGCCGAAGCGCTGCACCACAAGCTGGGCGGCCGGCGCCCAGATGCCGGCGCCCTGCCCGGCCAGCCACAGCGCCAGCGCCCCGCCGGCGGCGGCGCCGGCGCCGCTCGCTGCGGCCAGCGCCCGCCAGCGCCGCTCGCGCCGCAGCGCCGCCTCCGGCGCCGCCGCCAGGGCGCCCAACAGCGGCAATACCGCCAGGGTCTGGATCAGGTCGGCCAGCGCCGGGTCGTCGAACATTGCCGCCGCCGCACCGGCGCCGAGGTAGAGCGAGGCCGACACCGCCGTCCCGGCCGCGACCGCCGCCGCGACCCCCGCCGGCCGCCGCCCGCCGTCGCGCCGGCCGTCGCGCGCCAGCCGCGCCACGACGGCGCGCAGCCCGGCCTCGACGATCGTCGCCCCGCCGGCCGCCAGCACCAGCACGCCGTAGTCGCGCGGACCGAGATGCCCGGCCAGCACGACAAAGCAGCCGAGCCAGATGCCGTGCCGCAGCCCGGCCTCGACCCGCCTCCACAACCCGCCATGGTCGTCTGTCGCCATTGCCGCCAGCCTCGCCGGCGCCCGGTTTACGACCGCTTAACCGCGCAACAATTAAGACAAAATTAGGTATAGAAATGGTAAACAATAAATGAACATGTGTTTAAATATGACATTTTTCCTAAATGACCGGAGAAGTCTTGGCGAAATCACTGGCAAATCCGCGCGGTACCGGCAACATGGCCGGGCGCGGCAACGGGCGGCGACAGCGACGGGCGCGGGCAGATGTACCCGGAAGGACAGGACATTCTGGTGGTCGACAGCGACGAGGGGCGGCGCGGCGCGATCGCGCGCATCCTGGTCGAGGAGGGTTTTGCCGTCACCCCGGTCGGCGAGGGTCTGGCCGCGGTGCGGGCGGCGGCGCAGCGGGATTATGCTCTCGCCGTTATCGGGCTCGATCTGCCCGGGGCGCTCGACGGCCCGGCGACCCTGCGCCAGGCGCGGCTGCGCCAGCGGCGGCTCAAGGGGCTGTTCGTCGGCGGCTGCGCGCACATGCCGCGCTGGGCCGGCCCGGCCGCCGACGAGTTCCTGCTGTGGCCGTCGCACCGCTGGGAATTGCTCGGCTGCGTCTTCGAATTGCTGCAGCGCGACGGTGCGGCGGCGGCCGATCTGGGGCGGCGCTGCCGCACCGAATTGCGCGCCGGCTGACCCGTGCGGGCATCTTGCCCGCCTCCGCGAATCCGACTAGAACCCGCCGCAACCTTGGGCGCGGGGCGTGGCGCAGTCTGGTAGCGCACCTGCTTTGGGAGCAGGATGTCGGAGGTTCGAATCCTCTCGCCCCGACCATAAGAGGCGGACGGATGGCACGCGCGCGCATCTTTCGGCCGGCGAAGACGGCGATGCAATCGGGGCGGGCGCAGACCCGCCAATGGGTCCTCGAATACGAGCCGGCGACCCCGCGCGAGCCCGAGCCGCTGATGGGCTGGACCAGCGCGCGCGACACGCTCAACCAGGTGCGGCTGCGCTTTGCCACGCTCGACGAGGCCAAATCCTTCGCCGAGAAGGAAGGGCTCGACTACACGGTGATCGCGCCGCACGAAAGAAGCCTGAAGCCGAAAAGCTACGCCGACAATTTCCGTTACGACCGCGTCCGGGTCTAGATCGGAGCGCCGCGTGGCCCCGTAGCTCAGATGGATAGAGCACCTGCCTTCTAAGCTGGTGGTCGCTGGTTCGAGTCCAGCCGGGGTCGCCATTTTTGCCCGCCGTGGTCCTGGTCCGGGAGAGACGTTCGCCGCAGAGGGCGCGAAGGCACCGAGGCTCCTTCGCGCCCTTCGCGTATCCTCTGCGTCCTTCGCGGTTAAAGCGTTTTCTTCGCGCCACCGCGCCCCATGATGGCGGGTACTGGACGGCGTGCTAATAGTAGCGCCGGTTGGGGCGGCAGCGCGGCGGCACCCAATGGCCCCAGCGGTTGTAGTGGCCGCGCACCAGGTGCCAGCCATAGGGGCAGCGCCGGTAGGCGACGCGCGGCGGCGGGGGCGGCGGGGCGGGCGCCACGACCGCGGCCGGCGGCGGGGGCGGGGCCGGCGGCGGCGCCGCCGGCGGGGGCGGCGGCGGGTAATAGCACCCGGCAAGGCCGCCGGCCAACAGCATCGCCGCCGCGGCCGCCGCCCGATATCGTTGCGCTCTGCCTTGGTTCATCTCGCGCCTCCGGTGATTGCGCCCGGTCAACACCCCCGCTCCGCGCGAGTTCCGCTACAGGCGCTCGTACTTGATGACCTTGCGGATGCGGCCCCATTCGCCCGGCTGCACCGCGTAGATGTTGCCGCGGCTGTCGCCCCAGATACCGTGCGTCGATTTGTGGATCATGTCGCCCCAGCGCGCCAGCCGCTCGCCGTCGAGGGTGAGGATCGAGATCATCCCGCCGTTGTGCTCGGGGATGTAGACGATGTCGTCGCGGTCGACATAGAAGAACGCCGGCCCGATCAGCTCGACCGGCCAGATTTCGAGAAACCTGCCCTCCTGGTCGAAGACCTGGACCCGGTCGTTCTCGCGGTCGGCGACCAATACCCGGCCGCGCCGGTCGATCCACACCCCGTGCGGCAGGTTGAACTGCCCGGGCGCGGTGCCCGGCTCGCCCCACGACATCAGGTATTTGCCGTCGGCGGTGAACTTGTGCACTCGGGCGTTGCCGTAGCCGTCGGTCATGAACAATTCGCCCGACGGCGCCTGGGCGATGTCGGTCGGCAGGTTGAACGGCGGCCCGCCGTACTTGACGTTCTTCCACGAGCTCGACGAGAAATCGTCGTTGTTGACGCCGGTGTCGGAGCGGTAGCCCTTGACCCCGATCGTGCTGAGCAGCTTGCCCTCGGTGGTGAAGGTGTAGAACTGCTGGTGGAATTCGTCGCAGATCCAGACCACGTCGTTGGCGTCGATGCGGATCGAGTGCGGCTGCAGGAACAGCCCGGCGCCCCAGGTGCCGAGCACGTTGCCGTCCGGATCGAAGACGACGACCGGATGCTCCTTGTGGCGGCTGAAGCAATAGACCCGGTCCTGCGAGTCGACCGACACGGCGCAGGCCCGCACGTCGAGCTCGGGCGGCGCCTTCTGCCAGTTCTCGTGCACCTTGTAGCGGTACTTGCCGCTGCCGACGATGGCGTCCATCGCGTTCCTCCCGCATCCTGGTTGCCGGCCTATAGTATACTGGCCGGGCGTGGCGGGAAGGAGAACGGCGATGAGGGCAGGGTTCCGCGTCTACGACACCGACACCCATATCGACCCCGGCGCCGACGTGCTGGAGAAATACGTCGATCCCGGCTTTCGCCCGCGCCTCGCCGACCTCGCGCCCTACAAGGTCGCGGTCAAGTCGCGCACCGTCGACGGCGGCATCCGCCACACCTACCGCTTTGCCCAGCGCGCCTACGAGCGCACCCTCGGCGAGGCCGAGCCGCGCAAGGGCTCGACCGACGAGCGCCAGTGGCGCGGCCGGCGCCGTCCCTCCCCCGGCGTAATCGACGACCGCTCCGACAACCGCGTCCTCGACATGGACGAGGAAGGCAGCGACGTACATTTCCTCGTGCCCTCGGTGTGGACCAGCGTCGTCGGCCTGCCCGATGTCAGCCTCGAGGTCGGCCTCATCCGCGCCTATCACCGCCACATGCAGGAATTCTGCGGCCCCTATCCCGACCGGCTGAAGGGGCCGATCGTCGCCTCGACCCGCGACGTGGCCTCGGCGGTGCAGGAGATCCGCGACTGGGGCCGGTCGAAATGGGCGGTCGCGGTGCAGCCGCTGCTCGACAACGACATGCCGGTCGATCACCCGAGCCTCGAGCCGATCTGGCAGGCGGCGGCCGAGCACGACCTCGCGATCGTGCACCACAGCTTTACCTGGTCGCCGCCCTATTTCCCCGCCTACGACCAGATGTGGGATAATGTCTACCTGGCGCGGCTGTGCTCGCACCCCTGGGGGGCGATGCGGTTTATGGCCGGTTTTCTCGCCGGCGGCATTCTCGACCGCCACCCGACGCTCAGGCTGTGCGTGCTCGAATGCGGCTTCGGCTGGCTGCCGTTCTGGGTGCGGCGGATGGACGAACAGGTCGGCTATGTCGGCCGCACCGCCAGATTGAAGCACCTGCCGAGCGAGCATTTCGCCGCCGGCCGCGTGTTCTGCAACATCGAGGCGCACGAGCGCGAGCCGATGTTCGAGATGGTGACCGGGGCGCTCGGCGAGGACTGCCTGATGTTCGGCTCCGACTACCCGCATTTCGAAAGCTGGTTCCCCAACTCGGTCGACAAGATCCTCGAGTGGAAGAGCGTCGCCGGCGCCCGCGGGCGCAAGCTGTTCTGGGAAAACGCCAGCCGCTGCTTCAAGCGGACCTGAGGGGCGCGCCGTGACCCCGCCGGACGCCGCGGCCGCCGCTTGGCACCGCCTGATCCCGGCCCTCCATGCCTCCGGGCGCAAGGCCGCGCTGGCGATCACCGGGGGCGGCAGCGGCGCGGTCGGCGAATTGCTGCGGGTTCCCGGCGGCTCGCGGCTGCTGCTCGACGCGCAGGTTCCCTACGACGCCGGCGCGCTCGCCGCCTATCTCGGCTTTGCCCCCGCCCAGGCGTGCAGCGCCGACACCGCGATCGCGCTGGCGCAGAGCGCGCGGGCGCGCGCCGCCGGGCTGCGGGCGGCGGAGGCCGAGGCGGTCGGTCTCGGCGCGACGGCGGCGCTGGTCAGCGACCGCCCGCGCCGGGGCGAGCACCGCTTTCACCTCGCCTTCGCCAACGCCGCCGGCATCGCCCACTGCACTGCCGTGCTGGCCAAGGGCCGGCGCGACCGCGCCGCCGAAGAAGACCTCGTGGCCCGCGCGATCCTGTTGTGGCTGGCGCGCGCCTGCGGCGTCCCCGCGGCGTCGCCGCGCAGCCTGCTCGACGCCGACGAGCACTATGCGGAGACGGCCGCCGCCGCGGCGGACACGATCGAACAGCTCCTCGCCGGCGCGGTCGCGCGCGTCACCGTGCAGCCCGACGGCCAGCTCGTGCTGTCGGCGCCGCCCCCGGTCGTGCTGTTTCCCGGCTCGTTCAACCCGGTGCACGAAGGGCATGTCCGGCTGGCGCGGGTCGCCGAAGAGCTGACCCAGCGGCCGCTCGCCTTCGAAATCTCGGTCACCAATGTCGACAAGCCGCCGCTGGCGGGCGAGGCGGTGCGGCGCCGGCTCGCGCAATTCGCCTGGAAGTCGCCGGTGGAGCTGACGCGGGCGCCGACCTTCGTCGAAAAGTCGCGCCTGTTTCCGGGGATCACCTTCGTCGTCGGCGCCGATACCGCGGAACGGCTGTTCGGGCCGAAATACTACGGCGACGACGAGGATCGCATGCGCCTGGCGCTCGACGAGATCGCCGGGTCCGGAGGCCGCTTCCTGGTCGCCGCGCGGGTCGATTCCGCCGGGCGCCTGCGCACGCTCTCCGACATCGCGGTGCCGCGGCGCTTTGCCGATCTGTTCACCGCGATCCCCGAGCACCGCTTCCGCGTCGACACCTCCTCGTCCGAGCTGCGCGCCCGCGGCCGCACCCTCGGCGGCTGAGCGTCGCCCTCACGCGGCGGGGTCGCCGACCGGGGAGGTGCAGAAGGCGCAGCGCCGGGCTGCGATCGGGATGTCGCTGAGGCATTCGCGGCATTTCTTCGTCGTCGGGTCGGGCGCCGCCTCGCCCCGCCGCATGCGGGCGAGAATCCGGTTCACCGGCAGCACCACGAAGAAATACACGGCGGCGCCGATCAGGATGAACGAGACCAGCGCGTTGATGAAATCGCCGACGGCAAACTTGCTGCCGTTGACGGTGAATTCGATCGCCGAGAAGTCGGGCTTGCCGACGATCGCCGCGATCAGCGGCGTGATCAGGTCCTTGACGAGAGCGGCGACGACCGCCCCGAAGGCGGCGCCCATGACCACCGCGACGGCGAGGTCGAGCACATTGCCGCGCAGCATGAACTGCTTGAAGCCCTGGAGCATGGCCGTCCTCCCTGTCCGCCCGCGGACGTGCGCACGGACGGTTCCTCAGGCGGAACGCCTGCCCGAACCGGCGCGTTCATCCGCCGCCTTGCGCATCCGAGGTACGGCAAACAGCGCTGGACCTATCCGGCGATGCCCGCCGCCAGCCGCTCGCGGATATCGGGCAGGTGCTCGCTGCCCCAGAACAGTTCGCCGTCGAGGATGAAGCTCGGCACCCCGAACACGCCCTTCGCCTCGGCGTCGCGGCCGATGCGGTCGAGCGCGGCCGGCCCGTCGCCGCCGGCATAGGCGGCAAACCCCGCGGTGTCGGCCCCGGCTTCGGCCAGCACGCCGGTCACCACGCCCAAATCCTCGATGTCGAGCTCGCGCTTCCAGAAGCGCTCGAAGGTGCGGTCGTGGTAGCCGCGCAATACCGCCTCGCCCTGCGCCTTGGCGTAGAGCATGCCGATCAGCGCCAGCCGCGAGTTCCAGATCTTCTGCGTGCCGCGGATGACGAGGCCCTGCTTGCGCGCCTGGCGCCGGCAATCCATGTAGCTGTATCGGACCCGCCGCCACTGGTGCGCGGTGCGGTTCTCCTCCACCACCCGACCCTGGTCGTCGACCCGCGCCGTGCCCATGAAGCTGCCGAGGTCGAGCTCGTAGGGCAGCCAGTCGAGCGCCGCCCCGGTCTCGCGCGCCAGCGCATAGACCGGCCCCTTGGCGAGGTAGGCGTAGGGGCTCTTGTAGTCGATATAGACGGCGAGGGTCTTCATGCCGCTTTCCCCAGCTTGTCGCGGTCGTGCGGCGCGGCGAAGTCGAGCGCCGGCCCCTTGGGCAGGATGCCGTTGGGGTTGAGGTGGCGCATGCCGCCGTAATAGCCGAGCTTGATCTTGCCGAGATCGACGGTCGCGGCCACCCCCGGCATCTGGTAGATGTCGCGCGTGTAGTTCGACAGGTTGTGATAGTCCGCGAGCCGCCGCCGGTTGCACTTGAACAGCCCGAAATACACCGTGTCGAAGCGCACCAGGGTCGGGAACAGACGCAGGTCGGCCTCGGTGAAGCGGTCGCCGACAAGATAGCGGCTGCGGCCGAGCCGCTCCTCGAGCACGTCGAGCGCGGCGAACAATCTGTCGTACGCCGCCTCGTAGGCGGCCTGGCTCCTGGCCAGCCCGGCGCGGTAGACGCCGTTGTTGACCGCGTCGTAGACGAACGCGTTGACCCGGTCGATCTCCTCGCGCAGCCCGGCGGGGTAGAGGTCGAGCCCGGCATCGCCGAATTCGTCGAATTCCGAATTCAGCATGCGGATGATCTCGGACGATTCGTTGTTGACGATCGTCGCGGTCTTGCGGTCCCACAGCAGCGGCACGGTCGCCCGCCCGGTATAGCCGGGCCGCGCCGCGGTATAGATCTGGTGGACGTGGAACACGCCGTTCTTCGGCGCCAGCTCGTCGAAGCCGCGCGAATAGGCCCAGCCCTCGCCCTTCGGCAGATCGCTCTCCAGCAGCGGGATCGCGCCGTCGAGCCGCTTCAAGGCGCGCATCAGCACGGTGCGGTGCGCCCACGGGCAGGACGGCGCGGTGACCAGCCGATAGCGCCCGGCTTCCGCCTTGAACCCGGACGAGCCGTCGCGGCTGACCCGGTCGCGGAACAGCGAATCCGGCCGGTTGAAGACGCCGTCGCGTCCCGCCGGCAGGTCCTCGTCGTGCCACACGCCGTCCACCAGCATGCCCATCGCCATCCTCCCCGAAACCGGCTCATGATAGCGCGACTCTGCGGCGGAGGTGCGACATGTCATGCGACGGCAAGGTGGTATTGGTTACCGGGGCGCAGCAGGGGATCGGCGCGGCGATCGCGCTGGCCTTCGCCGCCGCCGGCGCCGATGTCGCGGTCAACTGGCTCGACGACGCCGCTTCGGCCGAGGCGGTCGCCGACGCGGTGCGCGCCGCCGGGCGCCGCGCCGTCACGCTGCAGGCCGATCTCGGCCGCATCGCCGAGGCCCGCTCCCTCGTCGCCGAGGCCGCCGCCGCGCTCGGCCCGGTCGACATCCTCGTCAACAATGCCGGGGTGTTTCCCCGGGTGAATTTTCTCGACCTCAGCGAGAGTGACTGGGACTACGTCATCGCCGTCAACCTGAAGGGCGCGTTCTTCTGCGCCCAGGCGGCGGCGAGGGCGATGGTCGCCGACGGCCGCCCCGGCGCCATCGTCAACCTGACCTCGGGCGCGGCGTTCCGCGGCTCGCCGCGCGGCACGCATTACTGCGCCAGCAAGGGCGGGCTGCTGTCGCTGACCCGGCAGATGGCGCTGGAACTGGCGCCCCACCGCATCCGCGTCAACGCCATCGCGCCGGGCCTGACCGACACCGCCCAGCCGCGCTACGGCGCGAGCGAGGCGGAAATCCTCGCCGCCGGCGCCCAGCTCCCGCTCGGCCGCCTGGCCCGCCCGGAGGAGGTGGCGGACGCCGCCGTGTTCCTCGCCTCCGACCGCGCCGGGTTCATCACCGGCCAATGCCTCCACGTCAACGGCGGCGGGTATCTGGCATAGGAATTATCGCAATATGCGACAGGATTCCCGCATTCAACGCGATGGGGAGCACCGAGCCGCCTTTGCGTCCTTCGCGTGTCCTGCGCGCCCTTCGCGTGGAAGGATTTTTTGCCGGGCCGGGACAACGGCTCGATCGGACAGGATCGCGTCTCAGGCCCCGGCGGCGATCTCCTTCGCCGTCGCCCGCGCCCGTTGGGCGGCGTCGCGCGCCATTTGGCCGCACAGCCCGGTATAGGCAACGGGGTCGAGCAGCGCGGCGATCGCCGCCTTGTCGAGATGCGCGGTGACCCGCGGGTCGGCGGCGAGCAGCTCGGCAAAGCTCTTGCGCTCGACCGCCGCCGCCATCGCCGCGTCGTAGACCACGTCGTGCGCGTGCTGGCGGCCGATCTTGCCGCCCAGTTCGAGCATCACCGCCTCGGCCATGATCAGCCCGCCGCCGAGATCGAGATTGGCGCGCATCCGCTCGGGGTCGAGCTTGAGCCCGCGCAGGATTTCGCCGAGCCGGCTCAGCATGTCGCCGGCGGCGATCGCGGCGCGCGCCTCGGCCGAGTCCATCATCAGGCTGGTGGTGCGGTCGGCCTCGTGCTCGGTCTGCATCGCCTCCAGCGCCAGCGGCACGATCGCGCGGATTTCCGCCGCCGCGGCGATGACGTCCTGGCACAGTTTCGGGTTGCGCTTCTGCGGCATCGTCGAGCTGCCGACGGTGCCCGGCGGCACCGGCTCTTCGACCTCGCCGTATTCGGTCTTCATCAACGTGTAGATTTCGCGGCCGATGCGCGCGCAGCTCGCCGCCAGCATGCCGAGGAGGCAGATGTTCTCGGCGAGATGGTCGAGGATCACCCGCGACGGCACCCGCATCGAGCCGAAGCCGAGCCGCCGCGCGATCCCCGCCTGCACCTTCGGCCCCATCTCGCCGAGCGAGGCGTAGGTGCCGGCGCCGCCGCCGAGCATCGCGACGAAAATCCGCGGCGCCGCCTGGCGGAAGCGCTCGACATGGCGAACCAGTTCGTCGATCCACACCGCCACCTTGTAGCCGAAGGTCGCCGGCACCGCGTGCTGGCCGTGGGTGCGCCCGGCGATCGGCATGTCGGCGCCGCGCTCGGCCAGATCCGCCGCCGCAGCCAGAGCCTCGCCGATCAGCTTGAGGAAGATGCCGTGCGCCTGGCGCAGCACCAGAAGGTCGCCGGTCTGGGTAATGTTCTGCGTCGTCGCGCCCCAATGCACCCAGCCGCCGTGCGGCTCGCCGACAACGCGCGAAAGCTCCCACACCAGCGGTACGATGGTGTGTCCGGTGCGGGCGAAGCCCTCGTCGAGCCGGGCGCGGTCCAGCAGTTCGTAATGCGCCGCCCTGGCGATCGCCTCGGCCGCCGCGGCCGGGATGATGCCGAGCTCGGCCTGCGCCGCGGCCAGCGCCGCCTCGACGTCGAGCCAGGCCTGCCAGCGGTTCTCCAGGCGATAGAGCGCGCGGATGCCGGGATCGGCGACGCGCGCGGCGGTGGGCAGTTCATCGCTCATGACGGGGTTCCTCGCATGCCGGAGATGCTATCGTAGCGTCATGCCCGACGATCCCGATAGCGCCGCGATCGAGGCCCTGCGCCTGATCGGCCCGGACCCGCCGGACTGGGTGCCCGAGCGCTTGGGGCCGGACGGCAAGCCGATCGACTGCAACGTCGTCATCGTCGGCGGCGGGCAGAGCGGCTGCGCCCTCGCCTTCGCCCTGCGCCGCGCCGGGATCGGCCGGGTGCTGGTGATCGACGCGGCGGCCGACGGCGAGGCCGCCGGCATCTGGCGCGGCACCGCGCGGATGACCGTGCTGCGCACCGCCAAGACCCTGCCCGGGCCGGAGCTCGGCATCCCGGCGCTCGGCTTCCGGGCGTGGTACGAGGCGCGACACGGGCGCGCCGCCTACGACGCGATGGTGCGCATCCCGCGCACCGACTGGGCCGACTACCTCGCCTGGTACCGGCGGTTTCTCGGCATCGCCGTGCGCTACACCACCCGCCTCGCGCGGATCGAGCCGGCCGGCGGGCATTTCCGCCTGCATCTCGACGGCGCCGGCAGCGTCACCGCGCGCAAGGTGATCCTCGCCACCGGCTTTGCCGGCAACGGCGGGCCCTACCTGCCGCCCGCGGTCGCCGCGCTGCCGCCGTCGCTGCGCGCCCACACCGCGGAGGCGATCGACTTCGCCCGGCTGCGCGGCAAGCGGGTCGCCGTCGTCGGCGCCGCCGCCTCGGCCTTCGACGCCGCCGCGGTGGCGCTGGAGCAGGGCGCCGCCTGCGTCCACCTGTTCGCCCGGCGCGAGGCGATCTCCGCCGTGCCGGTCGCCCGGGTACGCGGCTATGCCGGCGCCTACGACAATTATCCCGCGCTGCCCGACCGCATCCGCTGGCACCAGGCGATCCGCTTTCGCCGCGCCGGCTCCAACCCGCCCGCCGACGCGATCGAGCGGGTCATGCGCTTTCCCCAGTTCCGCCTCCACCTCGCCGCGCCGTGGCTGGCCGCGCGCGAGGCGGACGGCGGCATCGCCGCGACCGCGGCGGACGGCGAGCACCGCTTCGACTTCGTCATTGCCGGCACCGGCTACCGCATGGACCTGGCGGCGGTGCCCGAGCTCGCCGATATCGCCGGCGACATCCGCCTGTGGCGCGACCAGTTCACCCCGCCGCCGGGCGAGGAGGACGAGTTCCTCGCCGCCCACCCCTATCTCGGCGACGGCCACGAATTCCTCGAAAAGCGGCCGGGAACCGCGCCGTTTCTCGCCGACATCCACGTCCAGAACCCGGCGGGGTTCGTCAGCCACGGCGTCCCCGCCGGCGACGTGCCGAGCATGAAGCGCGGCATCCCGGCGATTGCCGCGCGCATCAGCCGCGACCTGTTTCTCGCCGATCTCGATCGCCACGAGGCGCGCCTGCTGAAGCGCCCCGGCCCGGAATTCGACCCCGACCTCTACGCCGCCGCCATCTGGCGCCGGGGCTAGGCGGGCTGATTAGATTGCCAGCCAGTGGCCGAGATCGCGGTCGAGCCGCCGCGCCAGCCTCTCGATGTCGCGCTCGTACAGAACCCGCAGGTATTTTGCCAGGGTCTCCGGCAGCGGATGGCCGGGACCGGCGAAGACCGGCTTCGCGATCTCTTCGTCGGCGACCGTGTCGTAGAACGCGGGATCGACCCCGAGATGGCGGGAGAGGCCGGCGAGCACGCCGCGCGGATCGGCCACGATGTCGTCGAACACGATGATGTGAAGCTGTTCGGCCGGAAATGCGGCAAGCCAGTTGTCGAGCACCGCGAGATAATTGCCGCGCGCCAGTGATCCGCGCGACTGGAAATGGTCCATGAACCAGATCGGGCTCGCGTCCTCGATCGTCATTTCCGCCCGCTCAAGCGCCATCAGCGCCGACGACCAGGCGCGGTCGATCGGATTGCGCAAGCTGATGAACAGGCGGAGCTGCGGCCGGAATTCGGCGATCTCGCGGATCACGCCAGGGTCGAGAAACGCGTACGCGGGTGTGATCTCGCCGGCCTTCTGCGCCGCAGGCACGGCGTCGAACAGCGAGGCCCACGATTGCTTGTCGCCTCCGGACTTGTACTCCTCGTCCCAGAAATGGATTTCCTTTTCGCTCGGGAACGCGATCGCGGGGTGGCGCTTGAGGTTTTCGTAAAGCCAGGTCGTCCCCGCCTTCTGCGCCCCGATGCCGAGAAAATCCGGCCGTGCCGGGGGACGCGCCTCGCCGTCTCCCGGCGCCGGCGGGTCCGGCGGCAGCGCCGACGTCAGCTCGTCGAGGACATGCTTGAAATCGGCGATTTCGGCGAGGTTCGACCACTCGTGGGGGTCGGTGCGGTGGTCGTAGAGCTCGCGGGTCCCGTCGCAGTAGCGGATCAGCCGCCAGCCCTCGTTGCGTACCGAATGGTTGCCGCGGCCCCAGCTCATGATCGCCGGCGCGCTCCGCGCCGCACCGTCGGCCATCAGCCGGCACAGCGACAGGCCGTCGACGGCGTCCGGGCACGGCACGCCTGCGAGATCGAGCAGCGTCGGAAACAGGTCGATCAGGCTGACCGGCGCGTGCACGCGCCGCACCTGGCCGGCACCGCCGGGCAGCGCGACGATCAGCGGCACCCGCGTCGCCTCCTCCCACAGGCAGAATTTGCGCCAATGCAGCTTTTCCCCTAGGTGGAAACCGTTGTCGCCGCACAGCACGATCGCGGTGCGGTCGGCGAGGCCGCAACGGTCGAGCGCCGCAACCACCTCGCCGACGACGTAGTCGCAAAAGCTGACGGCGGCGAGGTAGCCGTGTACCGCAGCCCGCCACTGCCCGCGGCCCGTGACGAGCGCGTGATCCGGTGGCGACAGCGCCCAGTCCCGGCCGATCGGCGGCACGTCGTCGAGATCGTCGTCGCGCACCAGCGGCAGCGTGACCTTGTCGTACAGCTCGAAAAAACGGGCTGGGACGTACCAGGGCAAGTGCGGCTTGTAGATGCCCGCGGCGGCGAAAAACGGCTCGCGCGGCGGGCTGGCGAGAAAATCGGCGATCGTCCGCATCACCCGGATATCGGGCAGTTCCGCCTCGCGCTCGGCCGGGATCGGACCCCAGTCGAAATGATGGTAGACCGGCGGAACCCCGGCGAAGTCGTCGAAATCGAACAGTCCGTTGAGCGGGCGGCCGGGCGGCAGGGGCTCCGGTTGCGGCGAGCGGAAGTCGTCCCACAGGAACGGGCGATGCTCGATCTCCTTCCAGGCCGCGGCCGGCGCCTTGTCGCGCCCGGCCGCGGTGTAGTCGAAGACGCCGTGAAACACCTTGCCGGCGCCGAAGGTGTAATAGCCGGCTTCGCGCAACCGCTCGACAAAGGTCGCCGGCCGGCCGGGCCGGTTCCACAAATCCTCGTCGTGGTAGATGCCGGTCGTGGTCGGAAGCCGGCCGGTAAACATCGCCATCCGGCTGGCGTTGCAGTACGGCGCCGCGCAATAGGCGTGGGTGAACAGCGTACCGCGCCGCGCCAGCGCATCGATATTCGGCGTTCTTGCGTCGGGATGCCGGCCGAGCGCGCCGATCCAGGCATTCAGATCGTCGGCCACGATAAAAAGGATGTTCGGCGCCATCGGCGAAGCTGCGGGATTGTTCGGGCCGTATCATCTTAGACCCGCTCATGCCGCGCAACCGCGGCCGCAAGACGGGCCGAACGGCGTTCCCGGCTGTGCCCCCGCCTAGCCGCCCGGCCAGCGCCAGTCGCGCACCTCCGGCATGTCTTCGCCGTAGCGGCGGATATAGGCCCAGTGGTCGATCAGCTTGTCGCGCAATGTCTGCTTGGCATAGGCGGCGGCGGAGCCGAGCTGGGGCAGGCGGTCGATCGCGTCGCCGGCGAGATGGAAGCGGTCGAGGTCGTTGCGCACCACCATGTCGAACGGCGTCGTCGTGGTGCCTTCCTCCTTGTAGCCGCGGACATGGATGTTGCGGTGGTTGGTGCGCCGGTAGGTCAGCCGGTGGATCAGCCAGGGATAGCCGTGATGCGCGAAGATGACCGGCTTGTCGGCGGTGAACAGCGCGTCGAAATCGCGGTCGGTCAGCCCGTGCGGGTGCTCTTCGTGCGGCTGCAGCGTCATCAGGTCGACGACGTTGACCACCCGGATCTTGAGCCCCGGCACCAGCCGGCGCAACAGGTCGACCGCGGCGAGCGTCTCCAGCGTCGGCACGTCGCCGGCGCAGGCCATCACCACGTCGGGCTCGCCGCCCCGGTCGCTGCTCGCCCATTCCCAGATGCCGATGCCGGCGGTGCAGTGGCGCACCGCGTCGTCGATGCCGAGCCATTGCGGCTGCGGCTGCTTGCCGGCGACGATGACGTTGATCCGGTTCCAGCTCTTCAGGCAGTGCTCGGTCGCCCACAGCAGGCAGTTGGCGTCGGGCGGCAGGTAGACCCGCACGACATCCGCCTTCTTGTTGCAGACATAGTCGATGAAGCCCGGGTCCTGGTGGCTGAAGCCGTTGTGGTCCTGGCGCCAGACATGCGAGGTCAGCAGGTAGTTGAGCGAGGGGATCGGCCGTCGCCACGGGATTTCGCGGGTGACCTTGAGCCACTTGGCGTGCTGGTTGAACATCGAGTCGACGATGTGGATGAACGCCTCGTAGCACGAGAACAGGCCGTGCCGGCCGGTCAGCAGGTAGCCTTCGAGCCAGCCCTGGCAGGTGTGCTCGGAGAGGATTTCCATGACCCGCCCGTCCGCCGCCAGGTGGTCGTCCTCGGGCAGGGTCTCGGCGTACCAGGCGCGGCCGGTCGCCTCGAACACGTGCGACAGGCGGTTCGAGGCGGTCTCGTCCGGGCCGAACAGGCGGAAATTGCGCCGCTCGGCGCTGGCCCGCATGACGTCGCGCAGATAGGCGCCCATCACCGCGGTCGACTCGGCGTCGGCGGCGCCGGGCCGCTCGACCGCGACGGCGTACCCGGCGATCTCGGGCAGATCGAGCTCGCGCATCAACAGGCCGCCATTGGCGTGCGGATTGGCGCTCATCCGCCGCTCGCCGGCCGGCGCGAGCGCGGCGATCTCGGGCCGCAATCCGCCCTCTTCGGTGAACAGCTCGTGCGGCCGGTAGCTGCGCATCCATTCTTCGAGCAGCTTGATGTGCGCCGGGTTGGCGAGGTCGCCGAACGGCACCTGGTGCGAACGCCAGTAGCCTTCGGTCTTGCGTCCGTCGACCTCCTTCGGCCCGGTCCAGCCTTTCGGGGTCTTCAGCACGATCATCGGCCACAGCGGCCGCGCCCGCTCGCCGTCCCGGCGGGCCTTCGCCTGGATCGCGCGGATCTCGCCGACGACCCGGTCGAGCGTCGCCGCCATTTTGCGGTGCATGTCCGCCGGCTCGTCGCCCGCCACCAGGTACGGCCGATAGCCGTAGCCGGCGAACAGGCTCATCAATTCCGCTTCGGGGATGCGCGCGAGGATCGTCGGGTTGGCGATCTTGTAGCCGTTGAGGTGCAGGATCGGCAGCACCGCCCCGTCGGTCCTCGGGTTGAGGAACTTGTTGGAGTGCCACGCGGTCGCCAGCGGCCCGGTCTCGGCCTCGCCGTCGCCGACGACGCAGGCGGCGATCAGGTCGGGATTGTCGAACACCGCGCCGTAGGCGTGCGACAGCGCATAGCCGAGCTCGCCGCCCTCGTGGATCGAGCCCGGGGTCTCCGGCGCGACGTGGCTCGGGATGCCGCCGGGAAAGCTGAACTGGCGGAACAGGCGCCGCATGCCGCGCTCGTTCTGCGGCACGTGCGGATAGACCTCGCTGTAGGTTCCCTCGAGCCAGGTATTGGCAACCACGCCCGGCCCGCCATGCCCCGGCCCGGAAATGTAGATCATGTCGAGGTCGTGCGCTTTGATCGCGCGGTTCAGGTGCGCGTAGATGAAGTTCTGGCCCGGCGTGGTGCCCCAGTGGCCGAGCAGCCGCGGCTTGATGTGTGCGGCGGCCAGCGGCTCCTTCAGCAGCGGGTTGTCGAGTAGGTAGATCTGGCCGACCGACAGGTAGTTTGCCGCCCGCCACCAGGCGTCGATCAGCCTCGCCTCTTCGGCGGACAGCGGGCTTGCAGCATCGGACGGCATGGCAACCCCTTATCCGGTTGTGCGGGTTCGCAGCAGGTGCAGCGTGTGCCGGGCGATCACCAGGTTTTCGTCGGTCGGGATCACCCAGGCCGAGGCCGGCGAGCCGGCGCGGGAGATGCGCGGTCCGCCGGCGCGGTTGGCGGCCTCGTCGAGGATAACGCCGAGCCACCGCGCATCGGCGCACACGCGGGCGCGGATTTCCGCCGCGTGCTCGCCGATCCCGGCGGTGAAGACGAGGGCGTCGAGCCCGCCCAGCGCGGCGGCGAGCGAGCCCAGCTCGCGGCCGATCCGGTAGACGAACAAATCGATCGCCTCGCGCGCCTCGGCCTTGTCGCTCGCCAGCAAGTCGCGCATGTCGCCGGACAGGGCGGAGACGCCGAGCAGCCCGGAACGCTCGTAGAGCAGGTCTTCGACCTCGGCCGGGCTCATCCCTTCGTGGCGCAGCAGGTGGAGGACGACGCCGGGGTCGAGCAGGCCGGGGCGCGTGCCCATCACCAGCCCGTCGAGCGGCGAGAACCCCATCGTCGTCGCCACGCTGCGGCCGCCGGCGATCGCGCACAGGCTGGCGCCGTTGCCGAGATGGGCGACGACGAGCCGGCCGCCGGCGCAATCCGGCGCCACCTGCGGCAGCGCCGAGACGATGTATTCGTAGGACAGGCCGTGAAACCCGTAGCGGCGGATGCCGCCGGCGGTCAGCGCCCGCGGCAGCGCGAAATGCTGCGCCACCGCCGGCTGGGTCCGGTGAAACGCGGTGTCGAAGCAGGCGACCTGCGGCACCCCGGGGGCGGCGGCGGCGACGGCGCGGATCGCCGCGATGTGGTGCGGCTGGTGCAGCGGCGCGAGCGGCACCAGCGCCTCGAGCGCGGCGAGGACCCGGTCGTCGATCAGCGTCGGCGCGGCGAACTCGCCGCCGCCATGGACGACGCGGTGACCGACCGCGGCAAAGCCCGCCTCGCCGCCGCTGTGGCGGCCGAGCCAGGCGTGGATCGCGGCGATCGCCGCGCGGTGGTCGCCGCCCGCCACAGGCTCGTCGGCGAGCGGCCGTCCGCCTTGGTCCGACGCGGCGAGGCGCGCCGCCCCGCCGATGTGATCGACCTGTCCGTGCACGCGCGCGGCAAGGGTCTCCGTCCCGGCCGTCGCGAAAACCGAGAATTTGATGCTCGACGAGCCGGCGTTGACGACGAGGATCGGCGCCTGCATGGCCTCGACCTTGCCCGATAGAGCCTATCTGAGGGCTCCCCCGGCGCAGTCAATAGGGCCGCACCGGCGCAAATGGCGGGGCGCCGCCTACCAGCCGAGCTCCGCGCGCAGCCGGGCGAAGGTGTCGAGGTTGCGCTCGTGGTCCCCGGCAAAGCGCAGCACGATGTGGCCGGCGCCGGCCTCGGCATAGCCCTTGAGGTACTCCGCCGCCCCCGCCGCCGGCCCGGCATAGCACGACTGCCGCGCCCGCACCTGCGCCGCCAGCCGGCCGTAGTAGTTTTCGAGATAGGCGTTGAGCCGCTGCTCGGCCCGCGCCGCATCCTCGTCGATCGTCAGGGTCAGGTAGATCGCGCCGACCAGGCTCGCCGGGTCGCGCCCGGCCGCGCGGGCGATCGCCTGCACCTCGCGCCATTGCTCGCCCCAGCGCGGCGCCTCCGGGCCGTTCGGGAACCAGCCGTCGAAATACTTGCCGGTGCGTTCCAGCGCCGCCCGCACCATGCCGCCGATCCAGATCGGCGGCCCGCCGGGGCGGTGCGGCACCGGCCCGAGCACCGCGTCCTCGACCACCCAGCGTCCGTTCCAGGAGACCGACTCGCCGGTCCACAGCGCGCGCATCAGCCGCAGCCCTTCGAGCATCCGCCCGACGCGGTGTTCGAACGGCACGCCGCAGGCGACGAACTCGGCGCGGATGTTGGGCACGTCGCTGGCGATGCCGACGCCGAGAATGAAGCGGCCCTCGCTGATCTGGTCGAGGGTCGCGACCTGGTGCGCCAGCACCACCGGGTTGCGCAGGGCCGGCAGCAGTACCGCGGTGCCGAGCTCGGCCCGCCGGGTCCGCGCCGCCACCGCGGCGAGCAGCGACAGCGGCTCGTGCCGCGGCCGCGCCAGGATCGAGTCGCCGACCCACAGCGAATCGTAGCCGAGCCCCTCGGCCCGTTCGGCCAGCGCCAGGAGCGGCGCGGCCGCGGGGCGGCCTTCCATGACCTGTTCGCGGGTCGGCAGCAGATACCCGATTCGCGGCGACATCTCGCTTCTCCGTACTATGAGGGTTGCGGCGGACGGCATTGACAGGCTGGGGGCACGGCCACCGCAATGCCACCGTACATTGTAACGGGAGCTGGTGGCGAGCGGGGAGAACATGGACGAAATCCGCGGCGGGCCGGTGTCGCGGGCGCGCAACCTTGCCGGGCTGATCGCCGCCTGCGCCGACACCATCGAGGACACCCGCCGGCTGCCGCGCCGCCTGCTCGACGCCCTGCACCAGGCACGGCTGTTCCGCATGCTGCTGCCGCTGTCGATCGGCGGCGACGAGGTGGCGCCGACGGCCTATGTCGAGGCGGTCGAGGAGCTCGCCCGCCATGACGGCTCGGTCGCCTGGTGCGTGTCGATCGCCAATTCGACCGCGCTGATCGCGCCCTACCTGTCGCCCGAGGCGGCCTACAAGATATTCGGCCCGCCGCGCGCCGTCGTCGCCTGGGGTCCGCCCAACGAGGCGACGGCTCAGGCGGTGCCCGGCGGCTACCGCATCAGCGGCCGCTGGGGCTTTGCCAGCGGCTGCCGCCACGCCACCTGGATGGGCGCGCATGGCCGCGTCATCGAGCCCGACGGCTCGTTCCGCCTCACCCCGTCCGGCCGGCCGGCGGTGCTCACCTGGCTGTTCCCGGTAGCGGCGGCGCGCCGGCTCGACACCTGGGACACGATCGGGCTGCGCGGCACCGCCTCCGACGAGTACGAGGTCGAAGACCTGTTCGTCGCCGAGGAGTTCACCGCGACCCGCGAGGATCCGAGCCTGCGGCGCGAGCCGGGCCCGCTCTACGCCTTTCCGCAGCAGACGCTGTATTCGGTCGGGATCGCCGCGGTCGCCCTCGGCATCGCTCGCGGCATGCTCGACGCCTTTGTCGCCCTCGCCCGGGAAAAGGCGCCGCGCGGCCAGGTCCGCCTCGCCGACAGCGCCGTGGTGCAGAGCGAGATCGCCCAGGCCGAGGCCCGGCTCGGCGCCGCCCGCGCCTATCTGCTCGACACGCTCGCGGCCGTCTACGCCGCCTGCGGCGCGGCGGCGCCGATCGACATTCCGGCGCGCGCCCGCGTCCGCCTCGCCGCCAGCCACGCCATCCACAGCGCCGTCTCGGTCGCCGATTTCACCTACCGCGCCGCCGGCGTCGACGCGATCTTCGTCGGCAGCGATTTCGCCCGCCGCTTCCGCGACATCCACACGCTGACCCAGCAGATCCAGTCGCGCGTCGGGCATTTCGAGGCGATCGGCCAGATTTTGCTCGGCAGCATGCCCGAGCAGTTCTTCTGATGGACGAGGCGGACGCGCTGGAACGCCTCGCCGACCGGCGCCTCGCCCGCGCCGACCCGCAGAGCCGCGCCGCCGCCGAGGTGCTCCAGCGCCTCGCCGACGATCTCCGCCGCCGTCCCGACTCGCCCGCCTGGGCCGAATACCGCGCGATCTGCGGCTGGCTCGACGAATACGACGGCATGGCGGATTTCGCCGAGCAGGCCCAGGCCTACCGCCTCGCCATCGGCATCGCGCAGTTTCCGGAGGACGGCGACGCCTATCTCCGGGTCCTCATCGGCCTCGCCAAGGCGAGCTTCGGGGCGTGAGCGAGGCTATGGAGGCGGGACCAGCCGGGCGGCTGCCCGGTGGCTGGGAATGGCTTCTGTACCGCGACTCGTCGCTAGGCTACACTCCGCGGAACAGCGGCGGGACAGATGGACCAGGGCAGTGAAGAGTTCCGTTTCCGGATAGAGGCCTATACGCCGGAAACCATTCCGATGGCTCGCCTCGCCGAGTACCTGCGCGAATTGGCAGCGATCCTCGGCGAGACGAAGGCGGTCCATTTCGTGCGCCTCGAAGCCGGCAGTACCGTCATTGTTCACCAGGTCGAGCCTGAGGCTGCGGTGAAGGTCCGTGACAGAGCCGCGGCGGTCGCACGTCGCCAGGGCTCTCGCGATGCCATGCGCGCCTACCGAGCGATCAATCGGATGTTGCGCCAAGATAACGGCGCGGGGGCGTTACACGCTCAGACCGGCGCCGAGATCATCCGCTTTCCCGGCGTTCACGAGGTCGGGCTGTACGGTACGGTTACGCAACAGTGCGCTGTCGACGGGGAGGTCGTACGGATCGGCGGCACGCGCGAGCGTGTCCCGGTTACCCTTCGCTCTGAAGGCGAGCGGATTGCAGACTGCTACACGAGTCGGGCGACAGCCAAGAGATTGGCCGCGCATCTGTTCGAGCCTGTACGGCTCTTTGGCAACGGCCGCTTTGTCCGTGAGGATGAGGGCAGCTGGAAGCTCGAATACTTCGCTTTCGAGACCTTCGTCCGACTGAGCGACCAGCCATTGACCGGCGTCGTTGAAGCGCTGCGGGCAATCCCGGGCGGAGAATGGAGAGAGAACGCACTGGACGAACTGCACCTTATCCGTCACGGCTCCGGGAAGTAGGTGCGCGGATTGGTGGTCTTTGATGCCACTCTGCTGCTCCTGATGCTGAGGCCCAATGTGGGGCGCCCCCTCGATCCCAGCGGCCAGCCGCTCGCCCAGGTCGCCGAGCGAATTGCCTATCTCTTGGAAAGCCTCGAGAAAAATCGGACCAGGGTGGTCGTTCCTACACCGGCCTTGAGCGAGGTATTGGTGCGCTCCGGGAGCGCCGGGCCGGAGATCGTCGAGACCCTGAACCGCAGTTCCATGTTCCGGATCGTGCCATTCGACGCGCTGGCCGCGATCGAAGCGGCGGTGATGACACGAGCCGCGATAGATGCCGGGGACAAGCGCGGCGGCTCCGATGCCACCTGGGCAAAAATCAAGTTTGACCGACAGATCGTCGCGATCGCGAAAGTGGCGCGGGCGGCAGCCATCTATTCCGACGACAATGACGTCCGGATGATTGCCGAGGCGGAGAACATTCCGGTGATCGGTCTTGCCGAATTACCGCTGCCGCCGCAAACTCCTCAACTTGAGATGCCGCTTGCCCCGGAGCAGCCGGACTTCCTGTCCGAAGAAGACGATCCGATGGAAATCGATGAACGCGACGAATGATTTTGATTTATATTTCTGATTAATTTTCCTTAATTCGGAATGCGCGTGGAAAATCGAGGTACGTTGTCTACAACTCTCATTGACCAGCGGGCGTGACCGTACTCGTGCTGATGGGCGTGTCGGGCTGCGGCAAGTCGAGCCTCGCCGCGGAACTGGTGCGGCGCCTCGGCTGGCCGTTCCAGGAGGGCGACGACCTTCACCCCGCCGCGAACATCGCCAAGATGCGCGCCGGCATCCCGCTCGACGACGGCGACCGGCTTCCCTGGCTCGACGCCGTCGCCGCCTGGATCGATGCCCGCCGCGCCGCCGGCGAGAACGGCATCGTCACCTGCTCCAACCTGAAGCGCGCCTATCGCGACCTCACCGTCGGCCGGCGCCGCGGCGTGCGGCTCGTCTACCTCAAGGGCGACCGCGAGCTGATCGCCGCCCGCCTCGCCGGCCGCCGCGGCCATTACATGCCGGCCGCCCTGCTCGACAGCCAGTTCGCCGCCCTCGAAGAACCCGGGCCGGACGAGGATGCGATCGTGCTGCCGGTTGCGGCGCCGGTCGCCGAGTTGGCGGCGGCGCTGATCGCGCGGCTCACTCGCTGTGGATGAGGCTCGCTTCGAGGTTCTCGCAGTAGATCGCCGCGTCGACCTGCGACAGCACCGTCATCGCGGTCAGCGCCGCGAGCGCGATCATCGTCACCGCCCAGGCGCGGCCCAGCGCCGCAATCGCCGTATCCGCAAAGTCGAACATCCCCGTCCCTCCTCGCGGTACGGAATACGCGGCAAACCGGCATCTGGATCAGCCTCGGGCGCGGGCGCGCCCGTTTCCTCGGGTCCCCGATCCCGAGGCGATCCTGACCTCGCGCCGCACCAGCGCAAAGCACGTTGCCGCGGCGCAAAAGCGGTACCTCTTACGGAGGGTCAGGGCCGGCCGTGCGGCAGGGTCGGAAGGCGGAAGCGGTCCTGCGGGTCGTCCCACCCCTTGAAATTGGGCCGCCGCTTCTCGGCGAAGGCGGCGCGCGATTCCATCAGGTCGCTCTTGGCGCCGTGCTCGTGCAAGAGCTTGGCGAGCTGCTGCTGCTCGGCGGTCGGCGCCGGCCGCATCTGCCGCATCATGTGGACGGTGTTGACCCGCGACGCCGGCGGCAGGGTCAAGAGATGCTCGGCCATCGCCATCGCGCTGGGGATCAGCTCGTCCGGCTCGACCAGCCGGTTGAGAAAGCCGATCTCGTAGAACCGCTCGGCGGTGAAGCGGAAGCCGAGCGCCATCTCCATCGCCACCGGATAGGGCAGGTTGGCGATATGGCCGTGATTGTACCCGCCCAGGAGCCAGCGCTTGGCCTCCGACACCTCGAAGATCGCGCCCCTGGCGGCGACGCGCAGGTCGGTGCGCTCGACCAGCATGAAGCCGCCGCCCATCGCATAGCCGTTGACCGCGGCGATGACCGGCTTTTCCAGCGCCCCGGTCATGAACGGGTCCTCGATCGCCGGCCGCACCCCGCCGGCCACGCCGCGCTGCAGCGATTCCTTCATGTCCTCGCCGGCGCAGAAGGCGCGCCCGCTGCCGGTGAAGATCGCCACTTCGAGCTCGCCGTCGTGGCGGAACCCGGTCCAGGTCTCGGCCAGGGCGGTGCGCATCTCGGTGTTGAGCGCATTGAGCCGGTCCGGCCGGTTCATCCGCACGACGAGGATCTGGCCGTGGCGTTCGGTCTCGACGACGGGCATGGTATTGGCTCCTGCTTCTGACCCCGGCTGAGGCTAGCAGCCCCGATGAACGATGTCGCCTCCCGCTATGTCGGCCGCCCGCTTACGCGGCGCGAGGACCGCCGGCTGCTGACCGGCAACGGCCGCTTCGTCGCCGATCTGGTCCTGCCGCGCATGCTGCATGCGGTGTTCGTCAGGAGTCCGGTCGCCCATGCCGCGATCCGCGCCGTCGACCTGACGCGGGCGCGGGCCGCGCCGGGCGTCGCACTCGCCTGGAACGGCGCCGACCTGCTGGCGAAACTGCCGCCGGTGCCGGCGACGCAATTGAGCCTGCCGCGGAAATGGACCACCGCCGTCCAGCATGCCTTCCGCAACCCGCAGCAGCCGCTCCTCGCCCACGACAAGGTGCGCCATGTCGGGGAGGCGGTCGCCGTCATCGTCGCCGAAACCCGCGCCGAGGCCGAGGACGCCGCCGAGCTCGTCGCCCTCGACCTCGCCGAACTGCCCGCCGTCACCGATCCCGAGGCGGCCCTGGCGCCGGGCGCTGAACTTATCCACAATGCCTTCGGTACCAACCTGCTAGGCGAGTTTTCTATCGCCAAGGGTGAAGTCGATGCGGCGATGGCGGCGGCGCCGCATCGCCTCAAGCGCCGCTTCTACCATCACCGCTACGTCGCCCTGCCGCTCGAATGCCGCGGCGTTCTCGCCGCCGCCGACCCGCGCACCGGTGGGATGACGATCTGGTCGGCGACCCAGGTGGTGCACTGGGTGCGGCGCGAGGCGGCTGCGATCCTCGGCCTGCCGGAGGCGCTGGTGCGCTGCATCGCCCCCGATGTCGGCGGCGGCTTCGGCGGCAAGGGCCATGTCTATCCCGAGGACCTGCTGGTGCCGTTCCTGGCGCGGAGCCTCGCCCGCCCGGTGCGCTGGATCGAGGAACGGCGCGAGCACATGCTGTGTTCGGCGCATTCGCGCGACCAGTGGCACGATGTCGAGATCGGCTTTGCCGACGACGGCCGCATCCTTGCGTTGCGCGACGATTTCCTCGTCGATTGCGGGGCGTGGAACCCGATCGGCGCCGGCATTGCCTACAACACCGCGGTGCACCTGCCGGGCCCGTACAAGATCGCCAACTATGCCGCGCGGGCGCGCCTCGCCGCCACCAACAAGACGCCGAACGCCCCCTATCGCGGCGCCGGCCGGCCGGAAGCGGCCTTTGCCATGGAGCGGGCGATCGACCTGGTCGCCCGCGCGCTCGCTCTCGAACCCGCCGAGATACGCCGCCGCAACATGGTGCGGCCCGACGAGATGCCCTATGCCGCCGGGCTGCTCTATCGCGACGGCGAGCCGATCGTCTACGACAGCGGCGATTATCCCGCCGCGCTCGACCGCGCGCTCGACGCGGTCGGCGGGCTCGCCGCCTTCCGCACCCGCCAGGCGGAGGCGCGGCGGCACGGCCGCTATCTCGGCCTCGGCCTCGGCGCCTATGTCGAAGGCACCGGGGTCGGCCCGTTCGAGGGTGCGACGGTGCGCCTCGACCCGTCGGGCAAGATCTACGTCGCCTCCGGCGCGGCGCCGCAGGGCCAGGGCATGGAGACGATCTTCGCCCAGATCGCCGCCGACGCCTGGGGGGTCGCGCCCGACGACGTGGTCTTCGCGCTCGGCGACACCGATGCGATCGCGATGGGCTTCGGCACCATCGCCAGCCGCAGCACGGTGACCCTGTCGGCGGCCTTGCACCACGCCAGCGAACGGCTCGCCGCCAAGGTCAAGACGATTGCCGCGCAGCTCCTCGAATGCGCCGCCGCCGATCTCGAACTGCGCGACGGCGGCGTCGCCATCGTCGGCGTGCCCGGGCGCCGCGTCAGCCTCGCCGAGGTGGCGCGCGCGGCGCGTCCCGGCTGGGACCACGCCCGCCCCGACGGGGTCGAGGCCGGGCTCGAAGAGACCTGCTACTGGGAACCGCCGACGGTGACCTGGAGCTATGCGGTGCACGCCGCGATCGTCGAGGTCGACGGCGACACCGGGCGGGTGACGATCGACAGATACGCGGTCGCCCACGATTGCGGCACCGTGGTCAACCCGCTGCTCGTCGAAGGCCAGATCCGCGGCGGCACGGTGCAGGGGCTCGGCGGCATCCTCGGCGAGGCAATCGCCTATGACGGCGCCGGGCAGCTGCTCTCGGGATCGCTGATGGACTACGCCGTCCCCAACGCCGCCGACCTCCCGGACATCGCCGTCACTCATCTGCATTCGCCCACGCCGCTCAACCCGCTCGGGGTCAAGGGGGTCGGCGAGGGCGGCGCGGTGGCCCCGCCGGCGGCGGTCGCCAACGCGGTGTGCGATGCGCTCGGCATCGAGCTCGACCGCACGCCGCTGCGGCCCGAGGAGATTCTGCGGCGGCTGCGCCGCGCCTGACGGCCTCGGCGGCACTATCGCGCGGCGCCGTCCTGGGGCACTATCCCCGCCCCGGATCCCGTGCGCAGGAGGCTGCGATGGCCGCGATTGCCGAGCTCGACAGTGGCCCCGAGACGATCGAGGCGAGCCTCGACTATCTGGCCGCCGACGGTTCCCGCCCGGTCAGCTACGTCGCCGAGCCCGGCGGGCGCGACCGCCGCAGCGGCAGCCGCTCCGAGGCGCACCGCGTCACCCTCTACAACGGCCGCCGC
>Ga0209581_1000521_pt1 | contig 78547 bp, 68 predicted proteins | sample Coa_R2_FD_187160 | JGI IMG/M metagenome (GOLD analysis project Ga0209581, IMG submission 187160) | Surface soil microbial communities from Centralia Pennsylvania, which are recovering from an underground coalmine fire - Coalmine... | ecosystem: Environmental > Terrestrial > Soil > Unclassified ...
GGGACGCCTCTGCACCCGGTGCGACGGAAAACGCGCCACCCGAAACCGGCGGCTCAGAAGGGCCGCCTTGCCGCTAACCTCAGTCGCCCTACGGGCTCCTTCGGCTAGCGGCAAAGAAAAACCAAAAACGGACAGATTATGTGCTATAAAAACCGGACATCTTCACGTGCTAACAACAGCAGATAGTTAGCGTGTTCTTATATTAAGGGATCAATCAATCAATCAATCAATCAATCCGTGACCCATGGCAGGAGGCCACGAAGGGCCGATTGACGGCCGATTAAGGAACCGCAGGGCGTTTGCACGGAGCACTGCTAAAAGTTCTCCCACGTTTACCAATTCATGCTCAAAAAACCCTTGACAATTGTCATTATCGATGATAAACGTCCCGAAGACACGTCGGCTACCCCGAGGGGGCACGGCCCACAATATATAATCAAGAGGATGCTTGCATGAAACGCTTGAGCTGGTGTTTAGCGCTCTTGAGTGCTGTTGTTTTGGGGGGTGTGGTAGGGGTTCGCTCTGCGCGCGCCAATGCTTGTTTCGCAAACGACCCTAGCTGCACATTGGAGGTAAATAATTACGGAAATTACACGGGCGGTCACACTTGCGTGGGGCCTTGCGAGGGATGTGGCGGAGACGAGTGTGAACGGGACCAGTGCAACAATGCAACCTGCGGTGGTGGGTATGGGGATGAGTGTGTGTCGAAAGACATGTGTGGCATGATGCCCGACTGTGGTGGCCTACAGTGCCTGTAGCGTCTGATTCCATGCAATGCGGGCCGCGGCAGCCGACTGCTGCGTATTGCACATAATAAGGGGAAAACATGCGCGTTGAGAGGAATTTCAGCGCATTCCTCGGGTTAGCTATTCTGCTGGGCGGGTTCTTAGCAGCATTCCTTGTCGCGAGGCGACTTCAACTAAGATCAAGCACGAGTGATCCCTCTCCACTCACGGCGACAATCATTGAGGAGCGGTACTCGCCCGGTAGCACCCAGCCAAGTTATGTTGAATACTCCCTGAGCGCTGTTCGGTCAGACGGTTCGTGGGCGGTGATCTCCCGACGGCAGGCCCCCGACGGCCGCTGGGTGGAAATGAAGCTTGTAACTAGCCTCGCGTCCGGCACGAGGATTACGGTTGATCCAACAACGGAATCGCTGGTCACATTCAAACTATCTAAGGGTGCGGCTTCCTTTTTCCAATCGCAGAGAGTCGCGTGCGGGAAGGTCCCCAACCCCCAGCGTTCAACTCTTCTCGGTTATGACGTGGTCGAGTTGACGGAGCCGTTCGGTCCGCCCGAAGGAACGGATACTGTGACGAGGTGGCTGGCCCCAAGTCTCGGCTGCTTTCCGCTCAAGGAGGTCTATGACATTGCAGCGGAGGGAGGGGGGCGGTGGAAGACAGTCAGGCAAGCGCTGTTTGTTATTCCCGGGGAGCCATCTGCCGACCTCTTCAACATACCAGGAAACTATACTGAGCGGAGTCCCAGCGAACTTAACGCTGAATTTAAACGGCGGTACCCGGGGCAGCATGCGTTTCCCGACGTCACAGCCCAAAGGCTCGAGAGCCTATACGAAACAAACCGGTCGGAACACTAATCGCTTGCGCCGGGGCCGGCGAGCGTACCAGCGGCGGAACACAATGCTCAAAAGGTTTGAAGGCGTCGAGCAGGGCCTGCTGATATTGCCGGACGTCGTAGCCGCGCCAGGCTTCCCACAGGGTAAAGGCGCGGAAGCGGTCATCGGGGAGCTTTGAGTCAGCGTCCGTGATGATGTACTCGATGGTTTCACCCGGACGCAGCTTGACGCCGGAGCGATGCAATTGCCGGGCGACGATAGCCGTGGCTGTGTCTTTCTGGTAGGTTTCAGGAGAGCGCGTCAGGCGCTTGCTGATGATGAGTTCTTCCACGTCCATGCTTCCGTCAGCCAGTTGGTCAAGGTAACGGTCGAGGATCCGGCGGGCTTCTTCGAGCTTGCGGCAGTAACTTTCAAAATCGCGTGCCTCGGCCAGGACCTTCAGGACCTGCTGCTGCATGTGTGCAACGATGGGCGGTGTATCATGCCGCCGGCACTCAAGCCCGCGAACCTTGAGTTCGCCGCCTTCCGCCACGGCAAAAAAGCGGTTTGGCACCGGGATCTCGGCATTCTGCCGCGAGGGAAGAAAGACCGCATAGCGATAGACGGCTTCAATCGCCAGCGACAGATGTGTGACGCGCTCGATCTCCTGCGCCAGCCGTTCGTAATCTTCGCGCACAGCGCCCTGGCGCGTGACGTAAAGTGAATCGACCAGCGCGTGCAGGATGCGGTAACCGTTCGATTCAGCAATCTCTTTGGCCACCAGAAGTTTTTCCCGGGCGAGAGCGTTGATGGCTTCATGCGCTTCGATCTTGCCAAACCGCGCATTCTTGTATCCCGTGTAGCCGAAGCAGCAGACCAGCAGCCACTTGAGCGATGCCTGCCGCAGGCTGTAGCTGGAAGCGTTCTCCGCCGAGTCTGGAGATTGCAACTCCGGTATCGCCCCTGCAACTTCCATCCGCAGTTTGTACTGCCGGCGTTTTTCGATCAGCCGTTCCACCACACGGCTGGTAATGCCCCGGCGTTGCCGGCATACGCGATAACCCAGTTCAGGAATGCGCGGCGCATCCGGACAGCAGCGGCAGTTGACGGTTTCCGGCGAGACGTTGAAACGCGCCATGATGTTCGGATATTCGCTTGCGAAATCGAGTTCAGCGACGTTCTCAAAAAATCCCAGGCGCGGTGGAAAGACCAGCCCGCCGCGGTCGGCGAGCAGCAGTTCGTCCGGGTGCTTGGGGCTTTCCGGCTCGGCTTTCTGGGCCGGAATGAGCGTCCCGTCGCGGTAAGCCATTTCCATCTGCATGTAGGAAATGCCGGTGCCGGTGGATGTGCGGGCCGAGTACTGGACAGGAAGCTTGGTGATGCGCGCCAGTTCCCACAGGCCGTCCAGTTCGCACTGGTGCGCGATGAAGGAGTTGCGGAGATCGACGTGAAGGCGGCCAGAAAGCGTGGTCGAACTTCCTTTGTAAAGGATGCGTCCGTAACTCATATAACTGCGCGAGCGGCTGCGGCCTACGGGCGTCCGGTCGCGATTGAGGCTGAGTTCAAAACCGAGCCGTTGCGCCTGCCGCATCAGAGAGGGGAGCAGCGTGGAGTCGCCCCACTCGGTGACGATCAGGTCGGGATCGTGTGCGCGCAGAAGCCGCTCGACACCAATGGCTACGGGTTCGTTGGAATCTTCGAGGACCTGCTCCTCGCCGTCGATTTCCGCCAGGAGTGCGCCGCGTCTGCCGTGCTGAGGATCGACAAGCGACAAACCTTCCAGGCGCAATTGCAGCGTCCGGAACGGAGGAACCTCATAATCGAGCGCCCATTCGTCGTCGCGGCATTCGATGGCGCGGATGATCGGCTCATCCTGGCACGTGGTTTCGACATCCACGCGGGCCAGTGGAAACACGTTCTTTTCCCAGCAATAAAGCGGTGCGAGCATCAGATCGGAGTTGTAAAGCGCAAAGCGCGTGTCATAGCGGCGGACGAAGCGCGCAATCGGCGCAAACTGCACAGGGTGATGCACTGTCACCTCAAGGACGCGGACCAGCCGCCCGTCCCAGATGCTGAACTTCTCGGCCATCACGCAACGGACACGAGCGCGTGCCGCAAGCGCCCGGCCAAGCTGCCGCAGGCGCGGCTCCGCTCCCTGAACGTAAAAGCGCGGATGGAACGACGGGTCAATCAGCCTCAGACGTTTCTGGTTCGGCTGAATCAGCCACAGCGTCATCCCCGTCGGGGAAGGGTAAAGATCGAGAATCCATCCACTGATTTTCAAGGTTGATCCCCAGGCGCGCTTCAATCAAGCGCAGGCGAATTTCATGATCGAGACCCACGGCCACGTTGATGGCGTCCATCGCGTGGATTGGAAATTCGTAGGTGCAGGCCTGAATGTAAAGCCGGACGCGATTGAACATGGCCTCAAAATGCGCGCGCTCTTCACGGCGCAGCGCCCGACCGAAAACGCGTTCCCAATGCAGCATTTCCTGCTCGATCAGGTCGCGGAATGTTGCAAGTGTTCGCCCCATCATTCACCTCATTTCGCAAGCGCTGCGGTCGGCTCCAGACGTGCGGTTGCCGAAGCGCGCTCGCAGATGAGATTGGGTTTACCGCTTTCATCCAGGCTGAAGCGCCACACTTCGTCGGCCGCGCGGCAGACTCTGGCAAAAAAGGCTTTGCGGGATACGGACGGCGTAAAAGTCGTGGCGGCGGAAAAGATTGCGATCGTAAGCGGCTGCCGGGCCAGCCGGCTGAGATCCCGAATTGCCTGCTCAAAGGCGACGCGCGCGTCCCAGTCGCTAATGTCTTCGTCAAAGTAGAGGTCCGGCAAAGCCGTCACAACCAGAACGTCAGCAGTGAAGCTGTCGATAAAGAGCGGCACGCGCGCAATCAGTTCCGTGAGTTGGAAGCAGGTAAAGGCCCTTGCAATTTCAATCTGACGATTAAACAGCTCAAACGGGACTTGGCGTGCGCGGGCCAGCCGTGCGAGCAGGCGCGGATCGGCGGAGTTGGCGCCATCCAGAAAGAGCACGCGTTTGCTTTGGAGCAGAAGGCGCGGCAGAAAATAATGACTCAGCCTGGGGACATTGCCGGAACCGTAAAAGATCGTAAGACCTTGTTCGGGAAGAGCCCAAGGAGTTGCTCGGCGCAACGGCTTGGAAGGTAATATTGGTGCTGCGCTCGAAGGCGAAGTGGCTGAACCATTTTTGAACAAATTTTGTTCTTTGGAGTTGCTTAAATCTCTGCCAAGTGATTCATAAATCTCATGTTGATCGCCATTTAACAGATGGGGTTTCATCGCGGCTCTTATCCACTACCCTTTCTTCAAGTTGATGATAGGCGAATAAAAAGCGAAAATCAAGCGGAAACTATTTTACGCCGGGTGGCGACCATTTCCTTCCTGCTCCTCAGTGCAACATTTTTCTCCAGCGGGCTCCAGCAAGACCATGAACCCATTTGCATGGGGTGTTCTCTTATCTAATGTTTGCAATGTATTGCAATGCTATTGTCGGCATTTCAAATCCAAGGCGACTGAAGTGGGCATCATCATTTTCCGATTGCCGCTCAGGAATTTCCTGAGTCCACTTTGGGTACATTTTTGGATTGTTTTGCTATTTGTTTGCGGTTATCCTGTAGGCGTTTCCCAGGGACAATTCGTTTTCTGCCGCAGGATGTTGTGAAGCGGGAGAACCAAGCCGCGTTTCGGGTGGTGACTTATGATTCTTGGTACCACGCATCAATCCGAAAGTCCGTCTCCGTATCCGAAGGTGGCAGAGCATCGTGTCCGGGTACTTGTTGCCGACGACCACCAAATTGTTTTGCAGGGCCTGAAGACGATCCTGGATCGCGAAGGCTTCGAGGTTGCCGGAGAAGCGTCTGACGGCGCTGAAGCTGTTGCGCGCGCCACCGAACTGCAACCCGATCTGGTGGTAATGGACATCGGGATGCCCGTCATGACCGGCATCGAAGCGGCTGCACAGATTCGAAAGTCTGTGCCATCTGCGAAAGTCATTCTCCTGACCGTCCACACGGAGAACCGGTACATCCTGGAAGCGTTGCGGTCCGGCATCCGCGGCTATGTGCTCAAGTCGAGGGCCGCCGCCGAACTGGTTGAAGCAATCCACGAGGTCCTCAAAGGCCGGGTTTACCTGAGCCCTGGAATCTCTCAAACCGTCGTGGAAGCTTATCTCCAGCAGAACAGCGGAGAATCCGAGTCCCTCACTCCTCGCGAACTCCAGGTGCTTCAACTTGTTGCGGAGGGCAAGACGACAAAAGAGATTGCGACGTCGCTTGGGGTCAGTGTAAAGACCGCGGATTCCCATCGCAGCAACATCATGCATAAGCTCAACATGCACAGCGTGGCCGACCTTGTTCGATATGCCATCCGCCGAGGCCTTGTCCAACCCTAGGGTGTTTTCTATCCTGGTGCCAGGTGAAATCCGAAGCCTTTCCGGTATTTTCCCGTTGCAATTCCTGTAAACGCCCAATTGTGGATGTATTTCTGTGCACATAAGATGTTACTTGCAAACATCACAAACTGACAGGCCAGTCCCGTGAATGGGGGATGAAAGGGGTGTTCAGGCAGCGCCAGAGTCGGAAAAGTGGGGACACCAAAGGAGGGGGCATTGACGAACACGGTAAGGTCGATTGACGGTTTGATGCACAGGTCCAGGGAATATGGAATACAGCCGCAGGCTCCCGCAGCGAAAACGGCTTCCGGTTTTGTTGCAGTCAGCCCTGCGATGAAGGACATTGAAAATCAGGTTCGCCAGATCGCGGAGTTCGACATCCCGGTATTGCTGCTGGGCGAGAGCGGGACGGGCAAGGGTGTTGTTGCCAGCATGATCCATGAACTGTCCTGCCGTTCGGCACAGCGGTTCATGAAGATCAATTGCGCCGCCCTTCCGTCCGAACTCCTTGAAAGCGAGCTTTTCGGATATGAAGCCGGCGCGTTTACCGGAGCAACCAAGTCCAAGGCAGGGAAGTTTGAGGCTTGCCATCGTGGAACTATTCTGCTGGATGAAATCGCTGAAATGCCGATCGGGCTCCAGGCGAAGCTCCTGCACGTTCTTCAGGATGGCGAGTTCTGCCGACTGGGCAGTTACTCCCCAACGCAGGCTGACGTGCGCGTAATAGCAGCTACAAATACGCAGATCTCCCAAGCTATTGAATCCGGAACCTTTCGCCGCGATCTTTACTACCGTCTGAACGTGTACACGATTATCCTCCCGCCCCTGCGGGAGAGGCGTGAAGATATCCCGGCGCTGCTCGATCACTTTATCGATTACTGGTCAGGCCAGATGGGACGCCCGCCGGTGCCCGTCTCCAACACGCTTTTGGCGGCTTGCATGGAGTACTCATGGCCGGGAAACATTCGCGAACTCGAGAACTTCGTGCGCCGCTACCTGATCATCGGCGACGAAACGCAGGCCCTCCGGCAGTTGCGGCAGGATGGCCTTGTGGCGGGCAGTGCCGTGCCGGCAAGCGGTACGAGCGCGGCCGAGACCGAAACGCAGCCCGGCGACCTGAAACAGAAAATCCGCAGGCTCAAGGAGGGCGCCGAAAAAACGGCCATTGCCCGGGCGCTTGCACTGACAGGCGGAAATCGCACGGAAGCGGCGAAGTTGCTGCACATCAGCGTCAGAGCGCTGCAATACAAGATCCGGAACTTCGGCGTGGATCAGATGGACGTTCCAGCAGGCTCCGCCCATTCGGGCCAATTCGTCGCAAGCATTGGACATCATTTTTAACAACGCCTGTTTCAGGGTTCAGGCATAGGAGCCTGTAGCGCAGAAACGGATGCTTACATCAGGCGATTGTAGGATATGAAATTCCTGAGGACCGGGCTTAAACAAAGGACTACCTGGTTAGTACAGCGGGAGACGACACAATAAGAACGTCAATGCCTAGGAACTAATGTTATCCCTATTGAATTTATAACGGGAGGCCGGGGGCGGGACGATGACCTGTGTAGCTTGGGCTTCGGTGGAAGAACATTTGTCATGAGATATGTAACCTCGAGTATGTTTGCTGGTTGTTCGAAAGAAGCTCTAGTCGTTTCAACATATATGGATGCCCTTGCCTCCTTCCCTTCTTTGTTTGCAAGCCGATAGAAATCCGATCTCTTATCGAAATAAACTGGATACATGGAGAAGTCCCATCTCATCTTAAAATCCACCTGTTCACCGGGCGGCAGAAACTTTAATGCCCCATTTCCCCCGGCGAGGTCATCCTCGAAATAGAAAGGAAATCCTCCATTACCGGTCATCAACTCGACTTTTCGAACATAGATGGGCCGCGCACCGATATTTATAACACTGGCATAGAGAGACCCTTCGTGATATATACTCTGATCCTTGTATTCGTCAAGGACAGCGCCAAGGCGCACAAGCACTCTGTCCTCCACTTCTTGCCGGTGCCAGTAAAACGTGAGCCCGAGACTTACCAGACTGAGAATAACGGCAGCCAGCGTTGCGTACGGAGTGAGTCGGTCCCGTGGTTCGGACTTTTTAGACATATGCCTGGAAAAATAATACACCGAGCGGCCTGCGGATGAATGGCTTTTGTGGTTTGGAGTGCGTCCGCGACATCTCGACGACGGCCGAGCGTAATCGATTTGGCTGTTGGAGAGCAGGTAGCACAGAGTTGACTTATAAGTCTGCTGTTTCTTACTTTCGTTGTGGAGCAAAATGGTCACGTAGGGCGATAAAGTACAAGAGGACCGGCCTTCAAACTAACGGCCTCAGAGTAATGCGCTCCGCGCACAACTGTGTGCTGCCTGTTGCAGGCTCTGCTGAACTGTGCATGTAGCGTCCCCACCGCGCGCCCGAGGCAGGGCCTTCTGGTTGATGTCTTGCCACGGGCGGGACGCCCTTGCCACACAACTTCAAAGCAACTGTGTTCTGCCTGTTTACGGCTTCACTTCGTCCGCCGCGATGTAATAGGTGTGTACTTTTCCGGGTTTCGAGATATTCTGTGCCGCAGGAGTCTCTCCGGTTTTCAGCATGCCGAAGACGACGGCGAACACGATCACCGACGAAAGATAGAGCCCGGGTTTCGCTCGCCTCATTCGCTCTCCCATGAACGTTCTTCCCCCTCCATGAATAAGATTTCCGACAGGCGCTCCCTTAGTAGAGTACGGAAGGCAGGAAGGCGCCGGCGGGTTCGTTATAAAGCCCCATCGTCATCAAGGTCATCGGCTGAGTGACGCGGAGGCCGTGCGCAAGACACCAGTGAAACACATCCGCGTTGCGCAATGGCACAAGGATGCCTGGACCGTGAAACTCTTCAGCCGCTCCGATAAGGGCCTTCAGATCGTCATTCGTTGCCGCAACCGCATGCCCGAAAAATCCCATCAATGATGTGTAGCCCGTGATTCGGCCGTTGTGCTCGACCACGCGGGCCGTCCTCTGGCGGACACCGTCGAGCAGTTCTCCCGCCCGATCGTGCCCGTGGACTGCAAAACAGAGGTGATTACATGCGGGCAGGTCCGCTTCAATGGCGGGTCGCACGCGAAAACCGACCATTTCGATTCTCAGTGCGCGCCCTTGCATGCAAGCAAGTGGCTCGCGCACTCGGAACCCAAGCTTGGAGTAAAGCGATAGCGACCGATTGTGGAAGGCCGCCTGAACGAGCCGAACACCGGGTAACTTTCTTTCGTTCGCCCGATCGAGGACGGCACTCATCAGCCGGCGTCCCACGGACCTGTCTTGCCACGCAGGGTCAATCGTTATCGGGCCGACGCCGGCAATCGGGGAACGTTCATCGAGAAAATTACTGCCGATAACGCGGCCGTCGGCTTCCGCTGCGACTCCGAAGAATTTGGGATGGGAGATAAGCATCGAGATCAGTTCTGTGGCGACGCTTGCGGACGGAAAATCAGGGGTGAAGTGATGGTATTCCGAAATAGTCCTGAACGCTTCAAAACAGATCCTGCCCAGTTCAGCAGCGTCCTGCGGGGTCGTTTGGCGGACCTTAACATCCATGCAGCCCTCCTCGGTCAACCCTGTCGATGTGAGCGTTTTCGACCTTCATCAAAACAATGTCTCAGCGTTGACTGTCGGTTAAGACCTTGCCATGCCCGGCCGAGGGTGAAGGATCTCGCCCAATTGCATGACAAAATCCGCCAGAAAGACGGCGGTGGCCGTGCAGCACCACACGACAATTTCATCGGTGGCGCAACTTCCGCCCAGGCCGAAGAGGCCGTCAATCACTCTGCCCTCCATGAAGACGAATGGACCGGCGGCAAAGCTGCGGACCATCCACAGGCGATGCTGCTGGACTTTGCCCTTGCGAACGCAGAACAGTGCCATGGCGGTGGTGAAGATCCAAATGCCCGCCTGAACCATCGTCTCGATCGTGAAGGAGCGCGAGCAGCCAATGCCAAGAAATTCGTCGCGGTGCTGGATATAGACTCCCAGCGGTGCGGCCACGAATGCCCCCGCTATATAGATACGCCCCAAAATGCGATGGAGTCGGAGGTACCGCCGCCGCAAGTGGTCAGAGAACTGCATCGGCCCAATCAGGAGAGCGCACGCACCGGCAATGCCGTGCGGCAACAGCCACCACTTAAATGTCGCAATGTGCTGCCACTCGGGATCGTCAGGATGGATCAGGAAACTTTCATTGTGAGCGAGGACGTAGGCAAACATCAGCCCCAGGAACCCGAAAAGGAAATATTTCGACCGCAGCGATATCCGTTCAGTCCTGACCGCAGATGACGTTCGGGCCCCCATTTGTTCCGGTCTCGTCGAAGCTGCACGCTGCCGCTGGCGCAGTCAGGCGCCCTCACCGATGCTGCCCAATGCCCCGTTAATCTGATGGCTGCCGGCGCTAACCTGACGATGACTTGACTTATCGCCTGCCCGCCACGTAAAGTCAATACGTAAACTTACGTACAGCAAGCCACGACGTGAGGGGGACGCCCGTGGCCCGCCTGAGTCATCGCGACCTTGATACGCTGCTCGCTCTGGTTGGCGATATTTACCAGAGACGAAATCTTGCCGCTTTCCGGCGGGACGTTCTCTTAATCCTCCCTTCCCTCGTTCCATCCGAGATAACCAGCTACAACGAGGTTGACGTGACGGCAGGGCACGACACGGGCTTGATCAAGCCGGACGGCATTTTTACCAGCCGGCACTGGCAGATCTTCAACACCTACCTCCGGCAGCATCCGCTGATCGACCACTATTCGAAAACACATGATGCCCGGGCGCTTAAAATCAGTGATTTCCTTAGCGCGAGACAATTTCACTCGCTCCCGCTATACAATGAGTTTTACCGCCTGTTGGGAATCGAGCACCAGTTGGCCGTTACACTGCCGGCGCGCCGCTCCCGCGTGATTGGCGTAGCGCTCAATCGCACCCGCCCGGACTTTACCGATCGCGACCGCTTGTGCCTCAACCTTCTCCGCCCGCACCTCATCCAGGCGTACCGAAACGCGGAGGCCGTAACGGAACTGGAGAGAAAACTTGCAGCAGTGACGGGAGGAATGGAAGCACTGGGGTGTGGACTGGTTCTTCTCAATGCCCGCAACGGCGTTGAGCTGATGACTGGCCTGGCGCAACGCCAACTCTCAGCGATTTTTGGAACAAGGGCCCTCAGGAAAAGACACCTCCCAAACATGCTGAAACAGTGGCTCCGAGAACAAGAAAGGCTTTCGCCGCTGGCTGGAGTGCCAGCGCCAAGAAAACCGTTGCTTCTTCGCTGTGGAGAAATGCGGCTCCGGTTGCGGCTGGTTTCAAGTTCCAGCCAGAAGCTGCTGATTCTGGAAAACAAAGAAGAAGCGGTCTGCCCGGCCGATTTTGAAGCCATCGGACTTACGCGGCGCGAGGCAGAGGTGCTGATATGGATATGTCAAGGCAAGGGCAACCCCGAAATTGCTGTTATCCTCGGGTTGAGCGTCCGGACCATCGAGAAGCATGTGGAGCGCATTCTTGAAAAGCTGGGAGTCGAAACGCGTACCGCTGCTGCCGTCCTGGCTCGGCAATTCGCAACGGGCATTCATTCGCCCCTGAAGGCCGGTGTCTTGCCGGCACGCCCCTGATTGTCGGAGCGGGGGACTGCTATGGGAAAGCCCGGGAACATGCACGGAACGAGTACGCCTCTGTAACCTCGCCTCTTGCGGAATACGGCGTGCTGCTCTGTACTGGCGTGTTTACTGCGGTGGGTCAACTCGCGCTGAACTCTTTCTGACATGGGATTTTCGACACAGTCGCACGAGGGAACCGGTTAGTTACTTGCCGTCAGTGAATCGACCACGCGGGATTTCTGCTGATCTAATTCAAGGATGTTTCGGCGCAGGGGCGGGAAGCGTGATTGCCAGAAGGCCAACCGCTTGTCAGGTTCAACGGTTGCCGCCTGGGCTTTGAGCGCGATCTGCTCTTCGACCAATCGGAGTTTTCGCCGGTCGAGCGTCATGATTTCTCCCAGCGCTTTCATGCTTTCGCGGAGCTTTCGAGAGCGCCAAAGCTCAATGCGGTAGAGGGCGCCCGCATCGTCTGTGACGGCATCGAGGTGCTGTTGCCATTGTGCGGCCAGCAATTCGAGTGTTGCGCAGGCGTCGTTGTAGTCCGACGGACCGACCATGACGCGGTTTTCGGCGGCGTCAATGTTAGCTTCGAAAAGACGGGCCAGAGCGTAATCGTGAAGCAGTTTCTCTGCCTGCGCGTGCTGGATCCCCTTTTTCGCTCCACCAACCGTTCCGACCGCGAGCGAACCGAGAAAGACCACGGCCAGCACAGCCGAGGCGATCCGGTGACGTTTCTTGAAATGCGGCCTGGTTTCCGGCTCTCGCTTCAGGATGGCTTTCCAGATTTTGACCGCCAGGCAAACCAGAATCAGGGCCGTGGCCAACCAGGCCACGCGGTGCGCTCTCGCGCTGTAAGCAACGGCAAGACCCGCGGCAATCGATTCAACATTGAATGCCAGCAGCGCGGACGCGGCCACAACAAGCGCCGCCAGCACGGCATAGAGTCCATTTGATGATTTGAGCGGGGTGGGAGGCATCACCACGGGCGCGGCCTCGTAGCGGATGCTGTAAACCACGCGGCGGCTCCCCGCAATTGTCTGGCGCCGGCGGATGCGTCCCTGCACCTGGAGCCTTTGACCCGTGCCGGAGTTTTCCCACTCGAGCGTGACAACCTGGTTCAATTCATAATTCTTTTCGCTCGTGCAGCGGATTTCATCCTTCGAGAGGTTTTCGGTCTGAACAGTTTCAGTTTCGTCATCCGCCGTGCGGATGGAAACCGGCCGCTGAACAAAAACAGTCTGTTCAAGTTCCTGCTTACCGTTGCAGGAGAGGGTGCTGCTCGGCTCCGACTCTCCGACCCATGCAGGCAAAGTGCGAGGGCTGCGCATGGCGAATTTCCAGGAGGTTTTTTCATTGCAAGTGGAGCAATCTTTCTGGACCATGTCGCCGGATTCAAGCGCCTCGATCTCGTCGAACGTAAGCGGGTGCAGCGTGGCTGTGCGGCAACGCTGGCATTCGAGCAGTCCTCGCGAATCGCCCGGCTTTGCACGTGGCGCAGGAAAATCAATCCCCCAAAAAGCCGAGGGATCGCCCAGCGCCTCAACGCCGAAATCCGTTTCGCCCTGCGACGGGCTTTCCAGGACGTCTACCACCCTGAATTCGCCGCGAGCGTTGTTTTCAAGATTGGTCAGATGGATTTTATGCGCGACAGCGACCGGCCTGTCCAGGCGGATGTGGGCGCCGTAGCGATTGACCGTCACGGCTTGACCGCCGCACTCAAAGGGTTCGCCGTTTTCCGTCAGGCCCTGGACGCGCAGAGGAACCATGAACATCAGGCGGTCGGACCTGCGCTTGCGTGGATCCTTTTTGAAAACCATCGCTCAGCCCTGACGGACGGGTCACATTGCGTGCCCCTTGAATCATCGAATCGGCAGGATAGCGCTATCTCATGAGTGCAGGAGCGGGAAGCCCGTCGCGGGCATGTTCGTGAGGGAAGGTTTAGCAACAGCGGGCGGAAATGCGGGATGAGAACTACCGGCTGCAGGGTCTCTGCCCGTAGTCCATCGAGCCTTTCAGAATCTCGAGGAAAGGGTCATGTTCGACGACGGTCTGGAAGTTCTGGGTCACAACGCCGGATTGACTTGAAGAGTCAAGCGAATAGTATTCCACGCCGGTCGTGCACGGCGCGGACGGCACGGCATTCAACGTGTAAGTTTCGACCTTGCCATCGACCACCGGCCCCGGAATATAGAAGTAGGAATAACCGCCTTTGCGGCCGGTTGCAAGCATGCCGTCGATCAGGTCCGCTGCCTGAGGGGAAGCCATCTGATTGTTGGAAGGGCCAAGTTGAGAGAGCGTGGATGTATAGCCGTGGTTGTAAGTGACGGCATAAGTGATTTCCGCCGCCTCGATAGATTTGAGGTTCGCCTTCGCCGCCGCCTGTTCCGCGCTCATCCGCGCCCGCAGCAGATTGGGAATCTCAATGGCGGCAATGATCAGGATGATAGTGATGACGATCATCAACTCCATCACTGAAAAACCGCGCGGAGTTGCTGCTCGCTCGTGGCACATGGTCGTCAGTTCGCCGCTGGCGCGGCCTGGCGCTGGTAGAACGGCAGCGAGGTGATTTCCGCCGGTGCGCCGGAAGACGTCTGGAACCGCGTGCCCGGACCGAGATGCTCCTTGCGAATGTATGCGAGGGCGATGGTTTTCTGAAGCGTTGGTGAAGCGCAGGCGCTTGTGATTTCGCCAACTTCTTTGCCGTCAATGATCAGCTTTTCTCCCGGAACCGGCACGTGTGCGCTTTCGATGATAACTCCGCAGAGCTTCCAGTTGACGTGGCCGCGGCTTCGCGCGCGCTCAACAATTTCCTGGCCGATGTAGCATCCCTTGTTGAAGCTTAGGGCGTTCGTCAGGTTGGCTTCAAGGGGAAGAGTGTCCTCTCCCAATTCTGAGCCGTAACGCGGAATGCCGGCTTCGATGCGCAGTGATTCGAGCGCTTCAAACCCGCAGGGCAGCATGCCGTAGCTCGGCGCCTGTCCGCAGGCCGCGCCCCACACGCCCATCATTCCTTTCGGTCCAACCCACAGTTCATAACCTTCTTCGCCCGTGTTATTCACTCGAACGACCCTCACCGGGAAGCCCCCGAAATTTGTGGCGAAATGTTCGTACTCCTTCAGCGGAGGCAAGTCAACGTGCAGGGTTTTTTCGAGCAGGCCCGCCGCTTGCGGTCCTTCGAAGGCAAGAGCGCACGTATCGACCGGCTCGATCTGAACCTGGTCTCCGATAATGTATCGGCGCAGGACCGCCATGGCTTTAGCTCGAAGGTCGGCATCCGTATCCACGAGCAGGCGATCATGCGCCGCGTAAATGCGCAGATCGGTAAGAATCTGTCCCTGCGGGTTCAACAGCGTTGCGTAAACGCCCTGTCCGGGGGCCAAGCTCTTCACATCGTTTGAGACGATGCGGTGGAGGAACTTTGCGTTGTCCCTTCCCGTCAGCGTAAACTTCGCCCGAAATGAAAAGTCGAAAAGCCCCGAGGCAGTGCGCACGGCCTGGTGCTCTTCGACCGGATTCGTGAAGCGGGCAGGTACTACGGCGCCGTGATACTCGCCAAGCGTCGCGCCATGTGAGATGTGATAATCAGCGAGAGGACTTCGCGTCAGGTCTTCTGTCATCAGTTGTTCGCCTCAGATCCAGTGGAACGCAAATGGCAGGGAAGGACCGTGAATGGCTGAGCGCCGCCCGTGCAGGCCGCTATTCACAACCGCGCGCGGGGCCCGCCGGCGCGGCGACCGGGGCCGGAGTTACTTTGATCAGGTGGCCGGTCCAGGAAGTCATTTCTGCTTCGTTGGTTAACAAGTCTTTCAGCGTGGTCTTGCTCAATACCTGGTCCACCACCTGCTGCACGGCGCGCCATAACGAGCGGACGGAGCAGTCCACCGAATGGGTGCAAAATGATTCGCTGCCGGCGTGCTCGTCGCAGAACCCGGGATCGTAAAGCCTGCCGCCCAGAATCGCCAGCGCTTCCCCCACCACAATCTTGTCCGCCGGACGCGCGAGGGCGTAGCCGCCAGCCTGCCCGCGGACGCTCTTCACCAGACCGCCGCGGCGCAGGATGCGCATCAGCTTGGCAACATAAAAGTTTGAAATGCCTTCCTTCTGGCTGATTTTGGGGATGGTCAGGCTGCCGCCTTCGCCTTCCCGTGCAAGCCTCAGCAGGCATCGCAGTCCGTATTCTTCCTGGGACGTGAGTTTCATGCTGATTTTCGCGGCCACGCGCCGGCGCGCAGCCGGACTCCTTTACTTACATCATGCCCAATTGCAACCTGGCCGCTTCCGACATCATGCCCGGGTTCCAGGGCGGGTCCCAGACCACTTCCACTTTCACATCCTTCGCGCTGGTCATCAGCCGGATCTTGTCTTCCACCTCGCCGGGCAATGACATGGCCGAGGGGCAGGCCGGACTGGTGAGTGTCATCTTGACGGTAACTTCCGAGGCAGGCGTTACGCTGATGTCGTAGATCAGCCCCAGTTCGTAAATATCGACAGGAATCTCAGGGTCGTAGCACGTCTTGACGGCCTCGACAACTTTCTGTTTCAGGGCTTCCGTGTCACCTGCCGAGGACGCTTCGGTTGCCGATGCTTTCGCTTCAGATGAATCCGCAGCCTGCTGCTCGATGGTTTTGTGGTTGTCATCCATGGCTCGAATGCCCCTATTCGGTTGTTACCGTTTTTGCTTCACCCTTCAGCGCTGACCGCAGCGTGTGCCAGGCCAGCGTCGCGCACTTGACGCGCACAGGAAACTCCGCCACGCCCGAAAAAACCGCCAGCTTCCCCAGCGGGACGCCGCCCGCGTGGTTGCCATCGACCTCGCCCGTGACCAGAGCGTGGAATTTCTCAAACAGGGCGTCGGCCTCGGCCAGCGTCTTACCCTTGACGGTTTCCGTGAGAAGCGACGCCGAAGAGGTTGAGATCGCGCAGCCGGAGCCCCGAAACGCCACGTCGCTGATGCGGTCGTCTTCAAGCTTGACGTAGATCGTCACCCGGTCGCCACACAGCGGGTTGTAGCCCTCTGCGCAATGGTCGGTCCCCTCGATCACACGGAAATTGCGCGGCCGCTTGCTGTGGTCGAGAATCACTTCCTGATACAGCGCGCGCAAATCGGACATCAGCCCAGCAACTCCTTCGCCTTGTAAATCCCTGCGACCAGTGCGTCAATTTCCCTCTTTGTATTATAAAACGCGAAGGAAGCGCGGGTGGTGGCTGGAATTCCGAAGCGCTCCATCAGCGGCTGCGCGCAGTGGTGCCCGGTGCGCACGGCGATGCCTTCCTGGTCGAGAACGGTTCCGACATCGTGAGGATGGATGCCCTCCATCACAAACGAGATCACACCGGCCTTCTTTGCCGCTGTGCCGATGATCCTCAGGCCGGGAATCCTGCTGACCGCCTCCGTGGCGTAAGCCAGCAATTCATCTTCATAGGCGGCGATGTTTTCCATGCCGATCTGATTGAGATAATCAATCGCGGCGCCCAGCCCGATGCCGCCGGCGATGTTTGAAGTGCCGGCTTCAAACTTGTAAGGAAGGGAATTGTAAACCGTCTTCTCAAACGTGACGGAACTGATCATGTCGCCGCCGCCCTGATAAGGCGGCATTGTGTCGAGCAACTCGGCCTTGCCGTAAAGCACGCCGATGCCGGTGGGGCCGTACAGCTTGTGTCCAGAGAAGGCGTAGAAATCGCAGTCAAGCGCCCGGACATCCACCTTGAGGTGAGGAGCCGCCTGCGCGCCATCGACCAGCACGGGAACATTCTTCCTGTGCGCCGCTTCGATCAATTCACGGACGGGATTGATGGTCCCCAGAACGTTTGAAACATGCACTACGGCGGCCAGGCGCGTCTTTGGCCCCAGCAGCTTTTCAAATTCTTCGAATAGGACTTCGCCGCGGTCGTTGATGGGTGCGACCCGGAGTTTTGCGCCCTTTTCTTCGCACAGAATCTGCCACGGAACAATGTTCGAGTGGTGCTCCATGGCGGTGATCAGGACCTCGTCGCCCGCGTGAATATTCTTCCTGCCGAAGGTCGATGCAACCAGGTTGATGGCTTCCGTCGTGCCGCGGACAAAAATAATTTCCCTGGTGTCGCGGGCGTTCAGGAACCGCTGCACCTTGACGCGGGCGGTTTCATAGGCCCGCGTGGCGCGGTCGCTCAGTTCGTGCACACCGCGATGGATGTTGGAACAGTCCCGGCGGTAGAAATCCTCTTCTGCTTCAATCACCGCCAGCGGCTTCTGGCTGGTGGCGGCGTTGTCCAGATAAACGAGCGGCTTGCCATGGACCGTCTGGTCGAGGGCAGGGAAATCCTTGCGAACGCGCTCGACGTCAAGCTTCGTCCGGGGTCCGCGTGCCGTCGGTTCCGTGACTTGATGCGGAATGATTGCCATGGTTGATTCCTGATCCGGCAATGCGCCGAAGTTTTTCAGCCTCTCATCTTCCGAAGCAGAGCGGCCTTGATCGCTTCGCGATAGGGTTCAAACTTCACGCGGTCCACAATCTCCGCGGCAAACGCTACGATCAGCACGTTCCGTGCGTCTTCAAGCGCGAGGCCGCGCGAGCGCAGATAAAAGACCGCTTCCGGATCAATCTGCCCGATGGTCGCGCCGTGCGTACATTTCACATCATCGGCGAAAATCTCAAGCTGTGGCTTGGTGTTGATCGTGGCGGATTCGGAGAGCAGCAGGTTCTTGTCGCTTTGCTTTGAGTCGGTCTTCTGCGCGTCCTTGCGCACGAGGATCTTACCGTTGAAGACGCCGGTGGATTTTCCATCGAGGATGCCCTTGTAAAATTCGCGGCTTGAGCAATGCGGCTGCGCGTGGTCAATGGCCGTGTGGTTGTCAATCAACTGCTGGCCGTTCGTCACGTAAAGGCCGTAGAGATAGGATTCCGCTCCTTCGCCGTCCAGGACCGTCGTCAGTTCTTCGCGGCCCAGGCGCGCACCGAACTGGATGGAATTGGTCTGCAAGGCTGCGTTCCGCGCGGCATAAGCAACGACGGCCGCAACGTGGAACGCCAATTCGCTTTCCTGCTGGAGCTTAACGTAATCGACGTGCGCGTTCTCTTCGGCCACAATTTCCGTCACGGCGTTATTGAAATAGACGCCGTTGCCAAGCCCGATGTGCGTTTCAATCAGCGACGCCTGGCTGCCCGGCCCGGCAATCACCAGGTTGCGCGGATGTGCCACCCAGGGTTCTTCGCCGCCCGTCGAGACATAAAGAATGTGGATCGGCTTTTCGACCAGCACTCCCTTAGGGACCTCGATGAATGCGCCGTCTTCTATAAAAGCCGTATTCAGCGCTACAAAATGGCGCGTCCTGTGGTCCGCATAGCGTGCCAGATGGGCCGCGATGGCGTCATCCTGCTGGAGCGCTTCGGCCAGGCTCGCGATCTTTACCTTCTTTGGAAGCCCGCTCGCCGATGAGAGTTCCTCGGCGTAATGCCCGTTGACAAAAACCAGACGCGGGCAGTCGATGCTGAAATATGGGAGTTCTCTGATTTGCCTTTCGATCTGGTCGTTCGGCGTAGAGGGTGCCGGCTGGAAGCGAACGCCAGCGATGGGAGCGACGTTACAAAACCGCCAGTCTTCAAGGCGCGTGGTTGGGAAGCCGAGTTCGGCAAAAGCCTGCATGCCCTCGCTGCGCAGTTTGTTCAGCCACGCTGGAGATGCGGCGATGTGCCGGTCTTCAAACTCCCGGAAATCCTTCAAGTAAAGGTCTTCAATCTCTTTCAGTGCGGTTGACATGAATTTCTGGTTCCCTCTCTCTCGCTTGCCTTCGAGCGACCGGGCTGTCAGCCATCTGCCGCCGGCCTTCGTAATTTCTGACTTACGCTCTTTCGCTTGCCGGGACGGTTTCGTCGAGCCAGCTATAGCCCTTCTCCTCAAGCTCGAGCGCCAGTTCCTTGCCGCCGGACTTCACGATCCGGCCGTTCGAAAGCACGTGGACAAAGTCGGGCACGATGTAATTCAGCAGGCGCTGGTAGTGCGTCACGACGATGATGGAGCGTTCCTTGCTGCGCAGGGAATTCACACCGTTGGCGACGATCTTCAGCGCGTCGATGTCGAGGCCCGAATCGGTTTCGTCCATGATGGCCAGCTTTGGTTCGAGCACGGCCATCTGGAATATTTCGTTGCGCTTCTTTTCGCCCCCCGAAAAGCCTTCGTTAACCGAGCGGTTCAGCAGCGATTCGTCCATTTCAAGCAGCTTGATTTTCTCGCGGATCAGCGTGAGAAAGTCCATGGCGTCCAGTTCTTCCTGGCCGCGCTGCTTGCGCACGGCATTCAGCGCCGCCCGCAGGAAATACGTGTTGTTCACGCCCGGAATCTCCACTGGATACTGGAACGCCAGGAAAATCCCCTCGCGGGCGCGCTCTTCGGGCGCCATGTCGAGAAGGTTTTTGCCCTCGTACAGCACCTCGCCCTCGGTGACGCTGTAAACCTCGCGGCCCGCCAGTACCTGCGCCAGCGTCGATTTGCCGGAGCCGTTCGGCCCCATGATGGCATGTACTTCGCCCAGGCCGACCTCCAGGTCAACGCCCTTCAGAATTTCATTGCCGCCTACACTAGCATGCAGATTTTTGATCTCTAGAAGCATTCGTTTTTAGTCCTTTAATGAGATTTCCATGGTCCGTTGTCCGCCCCTCGTCATTCCGAGCGAAGCGAGGAAGCCGCTTTGCGCCATCAAAAAGCGGCTCTCCCTATTAGCCTGACCGTACGTTAAAATCACTCGGACTCAAGGAGTAGCTCGGTAAGTTCCTCCTAAGAGTTCCTGCACATCACTTGGTAATGCGGTGGCGGCAAGTGCATTTGGGTTCAGAAATAACCGCAAGTGATATGTGACCTCCGGGGCGTCGACGTCCTTGTCAAACCAGAAAATACCGACCCCGCCCAATCGTTCATACCGGTGGTCGCTGAAGCAGCCCCTATCGTCAGGTATAGACAGATAGAGCGCATTGTGCGCCTGAGTCTCAATCCCATGTTCTAAAGGAACATGCATGTCGTCCGCAACCACCAACAGATTTGGCATGTCGTCCTTGAACTTCTTATAGGCCTTATCAATGGCAAAACGAATGCCTTGCCACGAGGCCGCAGGTCCGCCTTCACCGTCTATGTGCTTGGGCTGTTTGAGCCTCCTCATCTGGGCGCTATCGCGCCTTTTCCCATTCCAAGCAAATAACTCCCCCTTCCAGCTTGGACTCTTGACTTCCACAAACACCCGATGTTTGTTCGGGGTCTCTATGAGAAACTCGCCCCGTGAGTTTCCGCCTCCGGCCGGAAACCATTCAGCAATCGAAAGGCCATTTCGTTCGAAGTATTGGGCCACTCTGAGCTCCATTAACGCAGAGTCCCGCCGGTCGTTGGACTCGCGGAGGTCTTTCCAGTAGCGGTCACGCTGACCTTTTTCATCTGCGAACCTCAGCAGGTCCTCGAGTTCGTCGGCATAAAGCTGGGACGATGGGTACTCATCGTTCCACTTGGCATCCTGCTTCAGTTCCTGGGCTCTTGGGCCTAGCTTGGGCTCTTCGAACGCTCCGTTGTCTTTCGCCCGTTGCAACTGCGCCGCGAGTTCTTTTCCAAGTTGCTTGTATATCATGACGGAAATCCTGCATTTGCAACAAACGCCGCGGACTTGCAAAAAGTCCGTGTTACCAATACCGAGTTCTCCGGCTTGAAGCGAAGCACCTGCAGTAAGCGTTTTGCTCACTGCCATAGCACCGCCGCGCTCATAATCCGTGGCAGTATTCACCAACTACCCCACGCTGCCTTCAAGGCTGATGCCGAGCAGCTTCTGCGCTTCGACGGCGAACTCCATCGGCAGTTCGCGGAAGACTTCCTTGCAGAACCCGTTGACGATCATGCCCACGGCGTCTTCGGTGGAGAGGCCGCGCTGGCGGCAGTAGAAAATCTGGTCTTCGCCGATCTTTGAAGTTGAGGCTTCGTGTTCGACCTGCGCCGTCGGGTTCTTCACTTCCAGATAAGGGAATGTATGCGCGCCGCATTTGTCCCCGATCAGCAGGGAGTCGCACTGCGAATAGTTCCGCGCGCCCGTGGCATTCTTCAGGATCTTCACCATGCCGCGATAGCTGTTCTGGCCGTGTCCGGCGGAGATGCCCTTGGAGACGATCGTGCTGCGCGTGTTCTTGCCCATGTGGATCATCTTGGTGCCGGTGTCCGCCTGCTGATAATTGTTCGTCACGGCGACGGAGTAGAACTCTCCCACGGAATTGTCGCCCTGCAGAATGCAGCTTGGATATTTCCAGGTGATGGCTGAACCCGTCTCAACCTGCGTCCACGAAATCTTCGAGTTCTTGCCCAGGCACTTGCCGCGCTTGGTCACAAAGTTGTAAATCCCGCCCTTGCCTTCCTTGTCGCCCGGATACCAGTTCTGGACCGTGGAATACTTGATCGTGGCATTGTCGAGCGCCACAAGTTCAACAACCGCCGCATGCAACTGGTTTTCATCACGCATCGGCGCCGTGCAGCCTTCGAGATAACTGACGTACGCGCCTTCGTCGGCGATGATCAGCGTGCGCTCAAACTGTCCGGTCTCTTTCGCATTGATGCGGAAGTAGGTTGAAAGCTCCATCGGGCAGCGCACGCCCTTCGGAATGTAAGCGAATGAGCCGTCACTGAACACGGCGGAGTTGAGCGTGGCATAGAAGTTGTCCGTGTAGGGAACCACCGAGCCGAGCCACTTCCTGACCAGGTCAGGATGCTCCTGCACCGCTTCAGAAAACGAACAGAAAATGATTCCCAGTTGCGCCAGTTTCTCCTTGAACGTCGTCGCCACGGAAACGCTGTCAAACACGGCATCTACAGCCACACCCGAGAGCAGTTCCTGCTCCTTCAGCGGAATGCCCAGCTTTTCGTACGTCCGGACGATTTCCGGATCAACTTCATCCAGGCTCTTGGGTTTATTGGTCCTGGCTTTCGGTGCCGCGTAGTAATAGATTGCCTGGTAGTCGATGGGATCGTGCCTGATGTTCGCCCAGGTCGGCTCGGTCATGGTGAGCCAGTGCCGATAGGCCTTCAGACGCCATTCCAGCAGCCACTCCGGCTCATTCTTCTTGGCTGAAATCAGCCGGATTACGTCCTCATTCAACCCGCGCGGGACGGTTTCCTGCTCGATTTCTGTCACAAAGCCGTACTTGTACTCTTGTGTGGCAAGTTCTTGAATGTTGTTTGCCGGTGTGGCCATTGCCTTCACTCCCTCGCTTTGAACTCAAAACGCCGGGGAACTTTCCCGTCCGGTGCACTTGCCTTCGGATGGGCAATCTGCACAAGCCTCCCCGACCGCTTTTTGGACTCTATTCAATGCTATCGAATCTATACCGGGGAGTCAAGATTATTGCTGTACAATTTTGTCGAGATTCCACGGGGATTTCCGCCACACGGGCCGGGCGACGAACAGAATATAAGTCTTTTTGAATCTGTGGATTATCCAGACAGGGATTTGCCCACGCGCAACGCCCATCTGACAGGCGGCATGAAAAGCGGACAACTCTACTGCTCGCCGAGGTTCAATCGGAAGCCGATCCGGAACAATGTTGGCGGGCCAAGCTCCGGAACCGGGGTTCGCTGCACGACGTACCGCTTGTCAAAGATGTTCTCGACGGCCATGTAGGCCTCGGTATTGTGCCAAAGGCGGCGGGAGAGGGAAGCATCCAGCGTAAAGAATCTGCCCAGGGGAAGTTGGTTCAGATCGTCATCGTACTGGTTCCCGACAAATCTTCCCTGCAAGCCAAGGGTCAGTCGTCGCCATTGGCTTGAGGCTGTCGTGTCCGAATAAAGGGCCTGGAAGGTGACAACGTTGCGGGGCACCTGAGGAATTTCGAGGCCCACGAGCGCCGGGTTGGCAGGAAAGCTCAATACCGTCGCATCGACAAACTCGTAGCCGCCGGCCAGCTCAAACGTCCGGGTGAGGTGCAGGGCTGCGTCGAGATCGACGCCCCGCGAGCGCGTGCGCCCGAGGTTCTGCCGCTGGCGGACGATCAGGTTCGGCGTGACGCTGAGCGTAACGTTGGCAATCGGGTCGGAAACGTCGCTCCAGAAGAAGACCCCCCGTCCTGTGAGCTTGCGGCTGAAGGCGGCAAATTCCGCTCCCGCCTCGGCGCCGGTCAGACGCTCGGCGTTGAGTTCGGAATTGGCGTTGGTCACAACATTTCCCACTCGAAATCCGCGGTAGAGTTCGTTCAGTGTCGGGGCGCGGAAGGCGCGATAAGCCGAGCCCACCAGCGAAATGCTGCTGTTCAGCCGGTACATCATGCCCAGGCGGGGACTGAACGCGGACTCGGTGCGCTCGGGGAAATGAATCACCGTTGACAGGCCGGGAGCGGACAAGGGCGTCGTCGTCGAGAGCGCGTCGTAGTTGCGCCAATGGTCAAAGCGGACGGCCGCCGTCACCAGCCAGCGCGACGTGAGGCGAAACAGGTCTTCTCCGTAGATTCCTGCGGTGCGCTGTCGGCCGCCCGCACCAAGCGCGGACGTGGCGCGCCCGTTGAAGAACCCGATCTCGTTGCTCGAGCCGCGAACTTCCATGCCGTCGAACCCGGCCAGAAGCGTCTGCTTCACTCCGAGCGGCCGGCTCCATTGCAGGTCAGCGCCAGTCTCCTGAGCCGGCACACGCTGGGAGCGCGTCAGCGATTCGCTGTTGCGGTCTGCCGCCACGGCGGAGAACGTCTGGTCAAAGAGTTCCGGTCCTCCGAAGCCTCGGAGGGAAAAAGATCCCGCCTCCTGAGAAATCCAGTCTGCGCCGATGGCCAGCCGGCGCGTGTGAGTGCGATTGTAAGTGAGCGGCGTACCGTTGGTGCGCGTTTCGCGGAAGTAAGTGATCTGGGCAAACACTCTTCCCTGCTGGCCGAATTGTCTTTCAACGGTTGCATCGCCGACTTCATGCTCCGACCCTGCTCGGGTGTCGACCGCCCCGCGATAATGCGGGTCCACCAGAACGTAGCCATCCGTGTTGAAGGCTTCGCCATCAAAGCTGAAGTGCCACGGTCCGCGGTTAATGCCGGACCAGAAGGACCCCATCGGGGTGTTCTCGTTCCCAAACGATGTATCGAGTGAAAAGGATGTCGTCGTGGGCTTGCGCGTGAGGATATTAATGACACCGCCCATGGCGCTTGAACCATACAGGTCTGATACGCCCCCTCGAACGACCTCCATGCGGCTCACGGCTTCGACCGGAACGCGGTCCCAGTAGATCCACCCTCCAAACGGATCGTTCAGGGGAATCCCATCGGCGAGGACAAGCGCGCGGCTGGCGCCACTTGCGCCCACGCCCCGCAATGAAACGCCCTGTGCGGTAGGATTGGCCGACCTGCTGCCGGTTCGCCGGAAAAGCGTGAAACCCGGCACCTGCAGAAGCTCGCCATCAAGCGTGGGAGAGGCCGTTGCAGCCAGTTCATTTTGTGTTAGCACGCGGACATCGGCCGTGGTCTCGCTCAGCGGAGTCTGCAACCTTGTCGCTGTGACGGTGATTTGCTGCGCGACCACCGACGGACGAAGGACAATTGTGAGCGAAACGGTTTTTTGTGCTCCGGTGCTCCAGCTTTTTTCAACCGTCGTGAGGCCGTCGGCGCTGACCGTCAGCTTGCCGCTGGATGCAGGAACTTTATCGAAAGCAAAGCGTCCATCAGCCCCTGTTTTTTGCAGGGCGTGATAACCTGACGACTCGAGCGAGACGGTCGCGCCGGCGATGACGGCCCCACTCTGGTCCCTGACAATGCCCTCGACTCGGCGTTGAGCGCTTGAATTTCGCGCCTGTGCCGGGCCGCTCGCTGCAAGCAGGCCTGCGCTCGAAAATATCCCCATCAGGCCGGCGAAACAAAGAAGGCGAAGCGGTCTCATCTCAATCCCATCGGACGCATCCGGCTGTTTTCCCTGCAGCAACTTATCGAATCAGGTCTTGCAGGCGAAGCCGGGACGTCAAAAAAGCAGCAAAGAAGAGATTCTATCAGACGGGAAGGAGCAGGTTCTCGGCAAAGGGCCATTCGTGGTCAAACCACTGGCCGTCGCAGCGAAAGCCTGCACGCCGCGCCATGCCGAAGATTTCTTCGGGCGAGTATTTGTGGGAACTTTCCGTCCAGATGGTTTCGTCCTTGCGGATCGCGATTGTAATCCCGCACTTGCGGATTGCCACCGTCTGGTCCGCTGTGGAGCGAAGGTGCATTTCGATGCGCCGCTCGCGCTCATTATAGAAGGCGACGTGTCTGAACTTCGTGATATCGAAATCACCGTCAAGCTCGCGGTTGATTCGCGCCAGCAGATTCAGATTGAACGCCGCCGTTACGCCCAGCGGATCATCATAGGCCTTCAGCATCTGTTCCGCTGATTTTTCGAGGTCGGTCCCCAGCAGAAGCGCGTCGCCGAACGTCAGGATGTCGCGGATTTTTCGCAGAAATTCCTCACCCCGTTTCCGTTCAAAATTCCCGATGGAACTGCCAAGAAACAGCACCAGCAAATGCCGGCCCGGCTCGCGGCGTGCGGCGACTTCACGCAGGCCGTCAAGATACGCGGCCTCGATCCCCTGAACAGTGACGGATTCCATCCGCTCGAGTTCGCGTTCGCACATGGCGAGGGCTGCGCGGGAGATTTCAATCGGGTGGTAAACAACGGGCTGCCGCCGTGCCACCGCTTCCAGCACCAGCCTGGTTTTCCTGCCGCTGCCGCTTCCGAGTTCCGCCACCACCACGGGAGATGCCACGCGCGAAGTAATCTCCTCCGCGTGGCGTCGCAGGATGCGCTCGTCGGCGCGCGTCAGGCCGTATTCCGGCAGCAGGCTGATGACTTCAAACAGCGCGGAGCCGATGTCGTCATAGAAATATCTGGAGGGAAGTTCCTTCTGCCCGTTTTTTTGAAGGCCGGCGCGCACGTCCTCCGCGAACCGGGCGGTTAATCCGGCGGCGGAGCGGGCTGTTCCGGCCATCGGCACGTAAATCTCCAACATCAGGCTTTAATTACTCACACAGCGGAAACCGGAATAGGCGTATTGATAATGCGCTTGAAACCAATTCCGGAATGAGTGGCGCAGCATGCAGGCGGCAGTGCGGGCAGAGCCGCCCTTCATCACGTAATGTTTGCCGTCAAAAAAGTTCATGGAATAGCCCGGATAAAACGGAAAGGGTTCAAACCCAGGGAAAGGTTCAAAAACCGTCGAGGTCCATTCCCATCCGTTGCCGAGCAGATCGGCTACGCCAAAGGCGCTGCCGCCAGCGGGGTGCGCATGGATTGGAGCCGGGTCCCAGTTTGCGAAGTCAAAATTGCCTCGGCTTTTTTCAGGAGCGCTTTCTCCCCACGGATACGGCCTTTCCAGCCCCTCCGGTGTTCCGTATGCCGCGCGATGGAACTGGGCCTCGGTCGGAAGTTGTTTGCCGGCCCACCGGGCAAAAGCTGCGGCTTCTCCATGGCTTACATGGACGGGCCAGTCAAGAGGCAGAGGGATTTCAGAAAACATGGTGCGATAGTGCCAGGAACCTCCGCGCGCGATCCAGAAAACAGGATGCCGGATTCCCTCACGCTGGATCCATTGCCAGTCAGGCTCGGCCCAGAGGCCCCTGTTTTCATAGCCTCCCGTCTGCAAAAACTTCAGAAAGTCTCCATTCGTCACCTTGTACTCATCGATGGCAAACGCCGGCACCTCCACAGTATGGCTCTCAAATTCATTGTCCCAGCCGAAAACTTCAGGGTTTCTTGGAAGCCCCAACGTTGCAGTTCCGGCAGGAATTTCAATCATCCTTCTGTTGGGGCGCGGAGAAGATGCAGCCGCGCCGGTGGAAGGCCGGCTGACTTTGCGGTTGAGCGGAAGCTGGTGCAGCATGTATGCCAGCGTCTCGGCGTGCATCAGGCGGTGCTCGATCGCCACATTCAAATAAACGCCCGACTGCGAGAGCGCTCCATCCGCTTCCGTGAGAGATTCGCTCTCGATCCGCGCGTCCAATTCCTTGCGCACGCGATCATTATATTCGCGAACTTCCTCAAGCGACGGCCAATCGGAAGGCTGGTCGTGGGGCAGGCCGCCGTCAACAGGATCGATGCCGAAGGCGAACAGCTTGTCGAACTCCGGATGGAACGACTTTGTCCCGAGGGCATAAGCACCGAGGAGATTCCAATCGAAGGCTTCAAGGTGCCCGATATAGAAAACAATGCGATGGCGCTCCGGGATTGAGCGGTCGTAAAGTGCCTCGCGCAGAGGAATTGCAAAGATTCTGTCCGTGATGGCCCTTGCCTCGGCAAGCCTCGACAAGAGAGATTCACCTGTGTGGGAAATTACGCCGCTCTTGTTCATTTGCCTTGCCCCTTTGCAGCATTAGATGAGTCTTCTGCCATGAAGTTGCATTTTTCTCGCGATTTTTCAGGAAGCGGCAAGGTACTGCGGTCATAATAGCGTGTTGCAAGTCTTGATCCTGGGCGGCGCTGAAAATCCTGATGGCGATCATGCTGGGGGAACACGAAAATTCCGCACCATCTGATCCGACCGAGCGGACAGTTATGATTGAGTTTCGCAATGTGCGCTATTCGCCCGATGGCAAGCGCGATACGATTTCCGGCTTCAACCTGAAAGTCGAAAGCGGCGAGACACTGGTGCTGCTTGGCCAGAGCGGTTGTGGCAAGACGACAACGCTGAAGCTGGTCAATCGCCTGATCGAAGCGACCGAAGGGGACGTGCTGGTGGAGGGCAGGCCGGTGCGTGAGTGGGACCCGATCCGCCTGCGCCGCCGTATCGGCTACGTCATTCAGGAAGTCGGCCTGCTTCCGCATTTCACCGTCGAGCGCAACATCGCACTCTTACCCCGGCTTGAAGGCTGGGCGCCCGAACGCACGCGGCAGCGCGTTGAAGAACTGATGGAAATGGTGGCGCTCGATCCTGCAAAATTCCGCCATCGTTATCCGCGGGAGCTTTCCGGAGGCCAGCGCCAGCGGGTGGGCGTGGCGCGCGCGCTGGCCGCCGATCCGCCCATTCTGCTGATGGATGAACCGTTCGGCGCTCTTGACCCGCTTACGCGCGCAGGGATTCAGTGCGAGTTCCTCGCTTTGCAGGCGCGCCTGCAAAAGACCATTCTGTTCGTCACGCACGACGTCCGCGAAGCGCTCATCATCGGCTCGCGCATCGCGCTGATGGAAAGCGGCAGGCTGGCCGGGACGTATTCGCGCGCCGAATTCATGAACACGGATGAGCCGGCGGTCGCGGCGTATCGCGAAGTCTTGCGGATCGGCGACTGAGCGCCGTGATCGTATAATCTGGCGGCCTTGTACATACCGATGACTGTCTTTGCAGTCGCGGTTTTACACAAACTCGGATGAAAAGAGGAGTGCTTCATGGGCCTGCTGCAATTCTTCTACAGTAATCGCGCCGAGGTCTGGTCCCTGACGCTTGAACACCTGTGGCTGGTCGGCCTGTCGATGCTGCTGGCGGTGGCGATCGGCGTCCCGCTTGGCATCGTGATCACACGGCGGCCGATCTTGAACAAGCCGATTCTGGGGACCGCCAACGTTATCCAGACGATTCCGAGCCTGGCTTTGTTTGGCTTTCTGCTGCCGATGCCGTGGCTTGGCGACCGCGCCGCACGTCTGGCCATCGCCGCACTGACGGGATACGCGCTGCTGCCGATCATTCGCAACACTTATACGGGAATTAGAAGCGTCGATCCGGGCGTGCGCGAGGCGGCGCGCGGCATGGGCATGACGGACTGGCAATTGCTTTGGCATGTGGAACTGCCGCTTGCCATGGGCGTGATCCTTGCCGGCGTGCGCGTAGCGACAGTGATTACCGTTGGCATTGCGACGATCGCCGCTGCCATCGGCGCGGGTGGCCTGGGCGAATTTATCTTCCGCGGCCTGGCGATGGTGGATAACTGTGTGATCCTCGCCGGGGCCATTCCTGCTGCGGTGATGGCGCTGGCGGCCGACTTCCTGCTCGGCTGGGCGGAACGGCATCTGGCGCCCACTTCGAGGTCATGAAAAGAGCGTTCTGGACCATCCTGCTTGTTTTGACCCTCGCCTCCTGCGGGCCGCCGCGAAACCAGGTGATCGTGGTCGGATCGAAGAATTTCACCGAGCAGGTCATTCTCGGCGAGTTGGTCGCGCAATATCTCGAAGCCCGCACAGGGCTGCGAGTCGAGAGGCGCTTCTACCTGGGCGGGACGTACATCTGCCAGCAGGCCCTGCTGGCGGGAAGAATGGATGTGTACGTCGAATATACCGGGACGGCGCTCACGGCGATCCTGAAACAGCCTGTCGCGCACGACGCTGCAGATGTTTATAAAAGAGTTAAGGACCTTTATGCTAAACGCTTCCATCTTGCGGTGATGCCGCCGCTCGGTTTTAACGACACTTTTGTGCTGGTGGTCAGAGGCGATACGGCACGAAAGGACCATATTCGCACCATCTCGCAGGCCGTCCCGTTTGCCGTGCATTGGCGGCCGGGGTTCGGCTACGAGTTCATGGAGCGCGCGGACGGTTATCAGGGGCTCGTGAAAACTTACGGACTGAAGTTCGTCGGGCCGCCCAGAATCATGGACCTGGGGCTGCTCTATCGCGTGCTGCTGGACCGACAGGTTGATGTTGTGGCCGGGAATTCAACCGATGCGCAGCTCGAAGCAGAGGATTTTACTGTGCTTCAGGATGACAAACATTACTTTCCGCCTTACCAGGCCGTGCCTGTTGTTCGGGAGAAAACGCTCGTGCTGCATCCTGCTGTGCGTCAGGCGCTCGAGCAGCTTGCCGGCAAAGTATCAGACCAGCAGATGCGCCGCCTCAATTATGAAGTCGTCGCGCAGCATCGCAGCGTTCGGGACGCGGTGCAGGATTTCCTGCGATCGAACGGGCTCGCGCATTAAAACGACTATTACTCAAATAGTGAACAACAGGCTGGCCGGGTCCTCGATCAGTTCCTTCACGCGGACGAGGAACTGCACGGCTTCCATGCCGTCCACAATACGGTGGTCGTAGCTGAGGGCCACGTACATCATGGGCCGGATTTCGACCTTGCCTTCGACGGCCACGGCGCGATTTTCAATCTTGTGCAGTCCCAGAATTCCCACCTGCGGCGGATTCAGGATCGGCGTCGAAAGCAGCGAGCCATAAACGCCGCCGTTTGAAATCGTGAACGTCCCGCCGCGAAGCTCCTCCAGCGTCAACTCACCGGTCGAGGCCTTGCGGGCGAATTCCTTGATGTTCTTTTCGATTTCGGCAAAGCTCATCTGGTCCGCGTCGCGCAGAACGGGGACCACGAGCCCCTCCGGGTCGCCCACGGCAACGCCGATATCGTAGTAATGCTTCAGGACCATTTCGGTCCCCTGGATTTCGGCGTTCAGGCGCGGAAATTCACGCAGTGCGCCAATCGAAGCTTTCACAAAGAACGACACGATGCCGAGACTGACGCCGTGTTTTTGCCTGAAGTTTTCCTTCCATCGCGCGCGCAGTTTCATGACTTCCGTCATGTCAACTTCGTTGAACGTCGTCAGCATCGCTGCATTGTGCTGCGCTTCCACCAGACGGCGGGCGATGGTCAGACGCCGGCGCGACATCCGCACGCGTTCTTCCATCCTTGGGCGGGGACCTGCCGGCGGCGGGACAAGCTGCGGCGCGGGTTTTGGCGCGGGCTGCGCGGCGATGGGTTTCTCTTTCGGAAGCTCTGCAGGTGCAGTTTCCGCCGCGCGGCTCTGGATGAAGTGTTCAACATCGCGCTGGCGGATGCGTCCGGCGGCATCGCTGGGCCGGACTTCTGAGAGATCGACGCCATGTTCTTCCGCAACGCGACGCGCAAGAGGCGTCACGAGGCGTTTGGGGGCGGCTTCGGCGGGTGCTTCTTCAACTGCTACCGTCGCAACGGCAGGAGCTTTTTCGGGTGCCGCCGCAGCGGGCGTTTCCTTTTCCGCGGGCGGCACTTCCGCCGCCGGCGCAGCCTTTTCTGCCGCCGGAGCTTCCTCAATCACTCCCAGCACGTCGCCGATTTTGACGTCTTCGCCTTCCTGCCGCTCGATGCGCGCCAGAATTCCGCTGCGCTCCGCGCCGACCTCGAGATCGACTTTTTCCGTTTCGAGTTCGACAAGCACATCGCCGACGGCCACACGGTCGCCCTCTTTTTTCCGCCATTTCCCGACCGTAGCCTCGACAACGGACTCACCCAGTTCGGGTACGATGATTTTGGTCGGCACGATTTTTCCTCCCTGGATTGTCTGCGACGTTTTCGACTAAAACCATGTCTTCTTCGCCTTCTGCCAGCCTGGCGCTGAAGGCCTGATGGACGATCGCCTCCTGATTGAGTGCATGGCGGGCGGCGGAGCCTTCCGCGGGGCTTGAGCTGCGCGAGCGCCCAATGTAGCGCAGCCGCCACTGGCCGCGGACAAGTTCGCTGAGGATGGGCCGCGCGAACTCCCATGCTCCCATATTTTCCGGCTCTTCCTGCACCCACACGACTTCCTGGAGTTTCGGGTAGCGGCGCAATACCTGACCGATTTCATCCGCCGGAAATGGATAAAGCTGTTCAATCCGGCAGATGGCAATGTTGGGACTCTTCGGGCGGAATTCGCTGCTGACCAGATCGACATAGACCTTCCCGCTGCAAAGCACGAGCCGCCGGATTTCATCCGATCGCTCGCCCGCTTCCATATCGTCGATAACGGCCTGCCAGCCGCCCTCGGCGAGTTCCCGCGGCGACGACGCAACCAGCGGATGGCGCAGCAGGCTTTTGGGCGTCATCACAATGAGCGGCAGGGGATCAACTTTCAGGAGCAGTGCCTGGCGGCGCAGCAGGTGGAAAAACTGTGCCGCGGTGGTGCAGTTCGCCATGCGGAGATTGGTTTCCGCCGCCAACTGCAGAAAGCGTTCAGGGCGCGCGCTGGAATGGTCGGGGCCCTGTCCCTCATACCCGTGCGGCAGCAGCATAACGAGGGAAGGCGTCAGTCCCCACTTGGCCCTTGCTGAAACCACAAATTCATCAATCATGACCTGCGCGCCGTTGACGAAGTCGCCATACTGCGCTTCCCAGATCACGAGGCGGCCCGGTTCCTGCAGGCTGTAACCGTATTCGAAGCCCACCACGGCGTTTTCCGTGAGCGGGCTGTTGTGGATTTCAAAGGCCGCCCTGGCCTGCGCAAGGCCCTGCAATGGAATGTATTTTTGTCCTGTCTTGACGTCGTGAAAGACGGCGTGCCGCTGGCTGAATGTTCCGCGTTCCACGTCCTCGCCGGTCATGCGGACAGCAATTCCATCCGCGAGAATCGACGCCAGCGCCAGTTCCTCTGCCGTTGCCCAGTCAATCGTCTTTTCATCGGGATTGTCAAGCACCCTGGCCCGCCGGCTGCGGGCGCGTTCCAGCTTGCGGTGAAGATTGAATCCCTCGGGCAGTTGCAGCAGGCTTTCATTCATCGCGCGCAGCTTTTCGAGCGGAACGCCTGTCTTTGCCTGGCGCGCTGCACCGGCAGGAGGCGGTTCCGGCGGCTCGTCAGGGGGCAGGTCCGCAGGCTTCAGCGATTCGAGCACCTGCTGAAGGTGCTGCATTTTCTCCTCGACAAGTTTTTCCGGCCAGCCCGGCGAAACGATCCCGCGCTTCGTCAGCGTTGCCGCCCACTGCTCGCGCACCGTGGGATGCCTGGCGATCTTTTCGTAGAGCAGCGGCTGGGTGAAGCTCGGCTCATCACCTTCGTTGTGTCCGTAGCGGCGATACCCGACGAGGTCAATGAGGAAATCCTTGCCGAACCTGGCGCGATAGGCAAAGGCCAGCCGCGCCACTTCAATGCACGCCACAGGATCATCGGCGTTAACGTGCACCAGCGGTATGCGGAAACCGCGCGCGGGGCCGCTGGCATAGAGCGCGCTGCGATACTCTTCCACCGTCGTCGTATATCCCAACTGGTTGTCCGCGATGATGTGGATGGTGCCGCCGGTGCTGTAGCCCGGCAGGCGGTAGAAATTCAGCGTCTCGGCAACCACGCCTTGACCCGAAAAAGCCGCGTCGCCATGGATCAGGATCGGCAGCGTCCGTGTGGGATCAAACCGCGGAGCGCCCGGCTGATCCACGATCGTCCCCGCCGCGCGCGCCATACCTTCGGCGACGGGATTCACAGCCTCGAGGTGGCTGGGGTTCGGAGGCATCGTGATCACCATGTCGACCTCTTCGCCGCCCTTGATGGCTTTCCGCGCGCCCAGATGGTATTTCACGTCGCCCGTCCAGCCGAGGTCTTCCCGGAAGTTTCGCGCCCGAACGGGGTCCCGGAAAATGGAAAGTATTTCCGCATAAGGCTTATGCAGAATGTGCGCCAGCACGTTCAGCCGCGCGCGGTGCGCCATGCCAATCAGAACATTCCTGACGTTCGCTTCGGCCGCAGCGCCGATTACTTCATCCAGGATGGGGACGAGCATGTCGAGGCCTTCCGCGGAAAAGCGCGTCTTGCCGGGGAAAGTGCGGTGAAGAAAATGTTCAAAAACTTCCACCTGCGTCAGCCGCTCAAGCAGCGCCTGAGGATCGACGGGATCATTCGGGTCGCGAAAGCGGCGCGATTCAGCGGCCTCGTGAAGCCACTTGCGCTCTTCGGGATCTCTCAGATGGCCGTAATCGTAGCCGATGGTGGAACTGTAAACTTCGCGCAGCGCCTGGATCACTTCATACGCGCTGCTCTTGCCCGCGGCGATCGGGCCGACAATCAGACTGGCCGGCAGGCGGCGCAGGTCGTCTTCCGTGATGCCGTGCGATTCTTCGCGCAGGGAATAGTCGCCGCGCGGCTCGCTGCCCAGAGGATCAAGGTGTGCGTCCATGTGGCCGAATTTGCGGATGGATTCGGCCAGGTTGACCGTTCCAACGATTTTTGAAATCTCGCTGGCCGGGAGAGCTTCAGCCGCGGGCCGGACTTCCTCCGGCGGCCGCCAGCTTGCAAAATAAGCGCGCGTGGAAGGATCAACAGAGGCAGGATTAGCGAGGTATCTTTCGTATAACTCCAGAACGTAACCGAGGTTAACTCCCTGGAAATCGTTTCCGGCGTTCATCATGCCACCCTGGACCTTTGCCGGCTGCATTTGCCCCACCCCCCAAAGGCCTTTCGAAGGGAGCCGTATGGCCTGAAAAGGGTTCCGCTGCGTTGTTTGCCTCGCAGCTCAACCGGCAACAATAGATTAACACTGTGGCTTGCGATCTGCATATCTTGCGCTAAGAAAACAGCGGGCGCTTCACTGCCCCATGCCGCCGCGCCACAGCAAGAATTTATTTGTGCGGGCAGGCGTGGCGGAACGGAGCGGGCTTTGGTGGCTGAGGCGCATGGCCGACCCTCAACGGCCGAATCTGTCTGCCGGGCGCAGATCGTTCATCACGGTTGACCCAGAGCCCCCGCGTCGCCTTTGAATGCGTATCGCAGGGGTTCGCGCCGTGCGGGCTGCCGGATTCGCGCATTCTTGCGTTGCACTTCCCGGCGGCTGGGTTTACATTCCTTGGACTGGACTCTCTTTCGCATTAATTCAGATTGAGGTGACGCTTCATGACCATTACCGATGTGATTGTTCGCGATATCCGGTTTCCCACGTCGCGCACGCTGGCCGGATCGGACGCCATGCACACCGCGCCGGACTATTCCGCCGCTTACGTGGTGCTCAGGACCGACGACCCCGCCGGCCTTGAAGGCCACGGCCTCACCTTTACCTGCGGCCGCGGCACCGAAGTGGTGGTGAAGGCCGTCGAAGCGCTCAAGCCGTTTGTCCTGGGCCGCGAGCTGGACTCGATTACTTCAGACATGCGAGCCTTCTGGCGCAGCGTTACCAGCGACGGCCAGCTTCGCTGGATCGGCCCGGAAAAGGGCGCGCTGCATCTGGCCACGGGCGCGCTGGTCAATGCAGTGTGGGACCTTTACGCCAAGTCGGAGCGCAAGCCCGTGTGGAAGCTGCTTCTTGACATGACGCCGGAGCAGCTTGTCTCCATCATCGATTTTCGCTACATCACCGACGCCATCACGCCGGAGGAAGCGCTTGAAATCCTTCGGAAGAATTTGCCCACGCGCCCGGCGCGCGAGGCGGAAATGCTCGAGCACGGCTTCCCAGCGTACACTACCTCAGCGGCGTGGCTCGGCTACTCGGAGGACAAGCTCCGCCGGCTTTGCCGCGAAGCCGTCGCCCAAGGGTGGACGCACGTCAAGATGAAAGTCGGCGCCAGTCTCGACGACGACGTGCGCCGCGCCGCGCTCATCCGTGAGGAGATCGGCTGGGAGCGCAAGCTGATGATGGATGCCAATCAGGTGTGGGGCGTGGACGAAGCCATCGCCAATATGAAAGTCCTGGCAAAGTTCAACCCGTGGTGGATCGAAGAGCCCACCAGCCCCGATGACGTTCTGGGCCACGCGCGCATCGCGCGGGAAATCGCCCCCATCGGTGTTGCCACCGGAGAAATGTGCCAGAACCGCGTGATCTTCAAGCAGCTTTTTCAGGCGCAGTCCATCCGCTTCTGCCAGATTGACAGTTGCCGCGTGGGCGGCATCAACGAAATCCTTGCCATCCTGCTGATGGCGGCAAAATTCGGAGTTCCGGTCTGCCCGCACGCGGGCGGCGTGGGCCTGTGCGAGTACGTCCAGCACCTGGCGATTTTTGACTACATCGCCGTGTCAGCGTCGCTCGAAAACCGCATCCTCGAATACGTCGATCACCTGCACGAGCACTTCATCGACCCCGTGGTCATCAAAAACGGCCGCTACATGCCACCCACCGCGCCCGGCTACAGCATCACCATGAAGCCCGCTTCGCTCGATGAATATGAGTTTCCCAAGGGCCGCGCATGGCGCGCCTGAGCAGGGTAAACAGCAATGTCGATGAAATCCTCGATTGAATGGACCGATGCGACGTGGAACCCGGTGCGCGGGTGCACGAAGATCAGCCCTGGGTGCAAGCATTGCTATGCGGAAACCTTTGCTGAGCGGTTTCGCGGCGTCAAGGGACATCCTTACGAACAGGGTTTTGACCTGCGCCTGGTGCCGGAAAAACTCGGCGAACCTCTGCGCTGGCGGTCGCCGAAGATGATCTTTGTCAATTCCATGAGCGACCTGTTTCACGAGGGCGTGCCGGATGACTATGTCGTTCAAGTTGCACAAGTCATGATGGTCGCCAGGTGGCACACGTTCCAGGTGCTCACCAAACGGGCCGCGAGGCTTCATGAACTCCTGCACACCAAGCTGCAATTCGCGTCAGGCGAGCCGCACATCTGGTGGGGAGTCAGCGTCGAGAACCGCAAATACGGAATGCCGCGCATCGACTATCTTCGTCGCGCTCCCGCCGCCGTGCGCTTCCTCTCCATCGAACCGCTGCTCGAAGACCTCGGGCGGTTGGACCTGGACGGTATCCATTGGGTGATCGTCGGCGGCGAAAGCGGCCCAGGAGCGCGCCCGATGAAGAAGGAGTGGGTGCTTTCGATCAGAGATCAGTGCCAAGCAGCGCACGTCCCATTTTTCTTCAAGCAGTGGGGAGGCGTCCGCAAAGCGGCGGCAGGCCGCAAGCTCAATGGCCGGACCTATGACGAATTCCCGCGGGTGGCCCGCGATGCCGTTCCCGACGCCGATGAGTGCTTTGCACTTGCTCACGCGCTTGAGGCGTCTTTCACGTCCCGTACAGCGGCGGATTTCGCCCCTGGCGGCGCCGCGTACTGAGCTCGTTTGTTGCCGCCCGCGCCGGACCGTCAGGTCCGCCGTCCCAATCGCGAAAACCAACTGCGGCCAGGTTATTGAACGGATCAGATCAAGCCAATGCTCCGACCCGTGTCCGAAAAAGAAGCTTGACAACAGTCGGCTAGTATGCTATATTTCCGTACTGTTTCTGGCGGCGTATCCGCCGGGCGGGGAGAGGCCGGAGCATGACCGTAAGGGAAGACAGGATGGCTAGGCGGCGCATGCGAAAGAGCGCTTTCCCGGATTGTCAAAACGGCAAAATGGGACAAAAAACATCAATTTTGCAAAAACGAACCGGAGAAGTTGTTGAAAACAAAGGATCGGCTATCCAGAATGGGACAAAACGAACCGGAGAACGAACCGAAGAAGTCTTTTAGAATCAATGCCTGTGGAAAAAACGAACCGGAACAGATCGGAAGGGCAAGCCGGATAAATTATTGAAAACAAAGGGAAGCAATTTTGAGGGTCGTGGCGCACAACAGGCTTTCCCAAGCCGCATTGTTACCCTTCCGATCGGACCCTTTGCAGGCGTTCTCCTGGCATGATTGTAGCCTATCTGTTTTATCAGGCCCGCTCCGGCCTTTGCCCTGATGAACTGCGGGCGCTTACGGTTGAGTGTCGCGATCGTACGCCCCGCAGATGTCACACCCGCCTGTGATCGAGGTCATAGCCCCGTGTGATCTGCTTCGGGGATAGTGTTGGCGTCGATGTTTAACACGTTGCTGAAAAGAGTCGGATTGTCATGCTGAGCCAGGAGATGCATCTTCGTATTCCTCTGACAATAAATACCAGTGCCGTTCGTTGTGCTCATGATGACAATCCTAAAGTCCGTTTTGCAGCAACGTGCTGAACTGGCAACACAGCAAGGGGGCACCAATGGAAACAGATGTAAAGGCGCGGGTCCATAATCGAGAACCCTTTCCGTATCCTGAGGAGCTTGCGCGCCGGCGCGACACGTTTGTGCCGTCGGAGCCGCTGAATCCGTGCGAACTTGAGATCGACCTTTTTTGCAAGGGCATGCGCGTCGATGATTCCTGCAATCCGGGCGAAGTCGGCCGGCCGCTGGTGCGTACGCGCGCGGGTCTGGGCAGCGGGCTGGAGATCATTATCCCCGGCAAGCTCAAAGACGTCTGGGTGAATGTTCCGGTCGAAGAGGCGTTCGCGCGGAAGTCGTGTTACCGGATTGCGCGCGAAGGCAAGAACTTCAGGATTATTGATGAGCGGCAGGGATTCAGCTACCCGGTCAGGCTTTCTCCGGAAGCGCCCTGGTACTCCCGCAAGACTTCGCGCGGCATCCCGATGCAGCGGATCGGTGTGTTGCAGGGAACCTATCTCGGAATCTACATTTCGAATTCCTGCGGCTTCTGGTACCACTCGCCGTCGCTGAACTGCAAGTTCTGCACGACAGGGCTGAATGTGGGCGTAAACGAAGTCGAGCTGAAAGATGTCGAGGACGTGGTCGAAGTGGCGCAGACCGCCAAGCGGGAGTCAGGCGTTACGTTTGTGCATTTCAACTCCGGGTATCAAACCAACCGCGATCTCGACCGGGCCGCGCCGTATGTCAAGGCCGTGAAGTCGCGGGTCGGGGCGCTCATCGGGGTCCAGTTGACGCCCAGCCGCGACCTCTGGAAGTACGACCGGCTGATCGACCTTGGGGCGGACCACTTCAGCTTCTGCTACGAATTCCAGAACCCGGAGTATTTTGCAAAGTTCTGTCCCGGCAAAGAGAAACTGATCGGGCAGAAGACCTTCTTCCGCGCGCTCGAATACACGGCGAAAAAACTCGGCAAGGGCGCCTGCTCGGGGGAAATCATCGCGGGAATCGAACCGATCGAAGACACGCTCGCGGCAATCGACATGATCGCCGGCATGGGAGCGTTTCCCACGGTTTGCATTTTCCGGCCCACCATTGGTTCCGACATGGAGCACTGGCCGACGCCGCGCTATGAAGACATGATTGTCGTGTTTCGCCACCTTTACGAAGCATGCCGCCGGAATGGCATTCCTATGGACGTTACGCCGAACATTGAGGTGAGTCTGGTTGTGCAGCCCGGCGACACGCGGTATCTGGCTCGGCCGGGGCTGGCGACCATGTTGTATGACATGAAAATGGGGCTGCTGAAAAGGGCCGCCCGCCCATACTTCTGGTGGGCGCGCCGGCCGAAGAACATCCGGGCGTCAGAAGTCCTCAGCCGGGAATAGCCGATGGATGGGGTAGTATTTGCGGGCCGAAGTACGGGGCGTCAATCGCAAACCAATTCTCTAACGCGGAAAGCTGCGTCCGTACAGGGGCGAGTATCTTCGCCGACTGCACACGAACGCAACTTCCGGTTGAGACGCTGAGTTGTTTTGCTGTTATGAGGGCTGGCAGAGCAGCCGAACTTTCCCTCAGGCCTGCAGGGAACTGTGCTGATGAGAAGCAACACCCAAAGCAGAACCGTTGAAGGACATCACGATCAGGTCCGCGCGCCGCTGAACGCCGAACTTGGCGAGAAGATTCGAAACATGGAACTTCGCCGTCCGTTCAGAGATGTTCAACTGGCCCGCAATTTCCTTGTTGGAAAGGTTGTCCAAAACGGCTTGAAGGACTTCACGCTCGCGCCGGCTCAAACCGACGGAACTGCTGATCATGGCCCGGTTGCGCGAAATCGGCAGGATCGATTCAACAAATCGGGAAAGCAGAACGCGCGGGACCCAGTAGCTGCCTTCAAGCAGCGCGTCGAACGCAGCTTTGAGGTCCGAGCGAGCTTCGGAATAGGTCATCAGCCCTTTGACGCCAAGACGAAGCAGGGGGAATGCGTTGGTTTCATCGAACGCTTCAGAGACCGCAACGACCTGTGCGTCAGGGAACCGTTCCATTATTTCCGTTACAAGGAGCGCGGCCATGGTTGGGATGCAAGCATCAACCATGTAAAGTGGGCAGCGGGGTATCGAGAGGCGGTGAAAATCTGAAGTGAAGTGTCCGTCGATATGCTTGGCTTTCACCCTGTAGGACAAGTCGCCCAGGAGCTTGCTGAATTCAGTCAAAACCAGAGGATGGGGAGAGAGAAGGCAAACTTTCAAACACGGCTTGCCGTGTTTTCTTAACCTACGAGAGAAGCCAGCGAGCGTCTGTTCGATCATTCTAGTGCTTCTCCTTTTACTTGATGTTGATCATGCACATTGCCGGGCATTGTTTCGGTGAACCCCGGCGGTTCACCTACCTTGGAATGTCACATTTGCGCAGTGCCAAGGTATTTCTTGCTCTGGCTTATCGGGCCCTCCCCATACCCAGTAATCCAGATTGGAATCCTATGACCCAACTGCAAGCCAAAGATTCTTACAGAGGTTTTTACCTGAGTCAAGATAGAAATTTAGGGGAATTCTTCCTTAGGTCAATTTCGTAGAAGCATAGAGTTTTAATGTATTCTATTCATTACAGACATGTTACTTGTATTTTCCAATTCCGTGTTTATCATTCCGTCCAGTCGGCCTATTAAAAATTTTACACAGGACGTTATTATCTTCAATATCATACATCGTTCGTGGTGTGTCGCCAGCAAGGTCGGAAAGAGAGTGACCCTAACGACCGTGATGGCGATTCAGAATATTGGGGGGTCTAACTGTTCATGTACCGTCTGCGGAGGGCGTTACGTGGGATGACTGGCGCCCTTCTTCGGGCTTGTTTCCTCATGTGTCGATGACAGCGGACTGAGCTTCCGCCTGCGCAGCGTCGCGTACAAGCTAAAGACCACGAGGAGTTCAGTCGAAACCACGGCCACAGCCATTCCGATCTGGGCGAATCGGGGCGCGAGTACGAGGGCGAGAACGATATTGAACGCACCCCCTGCAAGAACGATTTTGTTGAACTGCCGGTCAAGTCCGAGAGGCACCATCCAGAGCACGCCGAGCATGGTCCCGACGGCGTCGAGCAGCGGCAGCGGCGCCATGACTTTCAGCACCGGAACCGACGCTCCAAAGCTTTTCCCAAGAATCAAGGGGACAGCCCACGGAGCCGCCAGAAAAGCGGCGAGACTCAGCGTGGCGCCTGTGGAAGTCATGGCAATCACACTGAACTTTGCAAGCCGAAACGCCCGGGGCCGATCGTGACGCACCGCATGACTCATCCGCGGATAAAGGCCCTGGTGCACCGGAACCAGCAAACCCATCAGTGCCCGCGCAAGCTTTTCGGCCCCGGCAAAAAAGCCGACGGCTTCAGGTGCGGCAAGAAGGCCGAGGATAAACGAATTGCCCGCGCCATAGAGGCTCATCGAGCTGCGGAAGAGGAACATGCTCCAACCCATTTTGAGCGCATTGCGTGTGAGTCTCCAGGTGGGGAGCTTGAATGGGATCTCCCGGTAAACCAGGGCGGCGGCCACTGCAACGGAGAATATCGCGCCGCAGCCCTGCAAGGCGAGCACGCGCCATCCGTCTTCAGGGCGGCGAACGAGGATGAAAATTGCAGCGGTCGCTGCGGTTTTTCCAATGATGTCGAGCACGGCGGCGGGCCGAATCCTTTCGACCCCCTGGTAGTACCACAGCAGGCTGAGCGATTGCGCCACCGCCCAGAAAATCGCTGCCCAAAGATAAACGGGATGGTTGCGAAAGAGAGGGACCCGTGGTTCGATCAGGAACGCCAGCGCTGCAACTCCCGCGGCGAGCAGAAACTTGGCTCCCATCACGCCTGCAGCAAGGTCGGCGAGTTTTGTCCTGCAGTCGCGTCCCGCTGCCACCGCGCGCGTCGCGGAGAGATGGAACCCATATTCGATCGCGATGCCGGCGTAGGCAGCGAATGCCTGCGCGAAAGCCACCAGGCCCCATACGGCAGGTCCGAGCACACGCGCCAGATAAGGAATCGTGATCAGCGGGAGGAGGTAGCTGGTGACCTGCACCGCGTACAACGAGGCAACATTTCTCGCCAGTTTTCTATCAAGCGACCACTCTTCCAATTTCGCGCGGATGTCCGCCATGCCGCATCAGCCTCTCAGACGGCACCAATGTGCGCCCCAAATTGGTTGACCTGTGTACGGGAGGATGCGTTCGAACGCAAAGGAATTTTCGAACGAGGGATGACAAAGATATGGTCGTGCACTGTCACGTGCATCGCAAAGCGCGCCCGGTCAGCATCGCGCGCGAGCAAATACAATCCGGCAGCCATGAATCGCAATTCCGCCGGGCCGTTGCTGTTACAGCTTCGCCGCCTCTGCGAGGCTCTTGTCGAGAATGGCGACGGCCTCATCAACGTCCGCCTGCGGAATGTTGAGCGGCGGCGACATCCGGAGGACGTTGGCGTAGAGGCCACCCTTGCCGATTACAAGTCCGTTGGCGCGAGTTCGTTCGAGGACTTTATTGGCCAGGTCCGGGGCGGGTTCTTTGGTCTTCCGGTCTTTCACGAGTTCGACACCCTGCATCAGGCCCATGCCGCGAACATCTCCGATGGACGGGTGTTTTTCTTTAAGAGCTTCGAGCCCTTCACGGAAGCGCTTGCCCGCCGTTTCCGCATTATCCATGAGGCGCTCTTCCTCAATCAGGTCGATGGTGGCTTTGGCTGCGACGCAGGTGACGGGGTTTCCGCCGAACGTGGAAATCGTCAGCCCTTTGTAGCTGTCGGCAATTTCGGGCCGCGTGATCGTACAGCCAATGGGAACTCCGTTGGCCATACCTTTGGCGCACGTCATGATGTCCGGCTCGACTTCCCAGTGCTCGATGCCAAACCAGCGCTTGCCGGTGCGCCCGAAGCCCGCCTGGACCTCGTCGGAAATAAACAGGCCGCCGTAGTTGCGCACAATGTTGGCGACGATCTTGAAATATCCGGGCGGGGGCACGACGACGCCTCCGAGTCCCTGGATCGTCTCGGCCAGCATTCCGGCGACCGAGCCTCCCGTCGATGTCCGGATCACCTCTTCCACGTCCTTGGCGCAGTGGAGATCGCAACTTGGGTACGTGAGGCCGTACGGGCAGCGGTAGCAGTATGGACCCGGGGCATGGACGATGCCGAAAGGCACGATGCCGGCCTTGCGCCACGTGCCGAGCCCGGTCAGCGATTTGGTCAATTGCGTGTGCCCGCTATAGCCATGGCGCAACGCGATGATGTCGTAGTTTCCCGTGTACATCCGTGCCGTCAGCACGGCCACTTCATTGGCTTCGGAGCCGCTGTTGGTGAAGTAGCTTTTTTGGAGTTTGCCGGGGGCGATCTGCGCCATCTTTTCAGCCAGCGCGACGATAGGCTCGGAGGGAAAAAGTGTCGAGGCGTGCTGGAGACGGTCGATCTGTGCCTTGATCTTCGATGTCACCTTTTCGTTGGCGTGCCCAACGCTGATGGTCACAATGCCGCCCAGGAAATCGAGGTATCGCTTGCCGTCCACATCACACAGGTACTGCCCTTTGCCGTGATCGAGCACGAGCGGGTCCTTATAATAAGTGGCCACGCAGTTGAAGAGATAATCTTTGTGCTTCCGAACGATTTCGTCTTTGGTCATGAGTCCGTCCTTTGGGGAGTGTGAAAGAAGAGTTTACAGGCGAAAGCTGAAAGTTGGAAGGGGCGAACAAATGCCGCACCGGAAATATCCGTCCGTTAGATGACGGGCTTCTCCGAACACGCGCTCGTGCTCGCGCCTTTTTAATACTGGTTGCTGACTGGCGACGACGGATGATTGCTTATTCCAGATATTTCGCCAGCCAGTCCTGCACCGTCTGATACCAGAAACGGCTGTCGAGAGGCTTCAGCACAAGATGGCCTTCTTCTTCGAGATAGACGAGCCTGGAGGGCACTCCCATGCGTTGGAGCGTGGTGAAGAGTTGGAATGCCTGGCCTTCGGGAACCCGATAATCCTTGTTGCCTTCGAAGATCAGCATCGGAGTTTTTGCATTCTGAATGTAATGGGAGGGCGACCATTTTTTGTAGAGAGCGGAATCTTTCCACGGCACGCCTTTCAACTCCCACTCCGGGAACCAGAGTTCCTCTGTTTCGCCGTACATCGAGCGGAGGTCAAACACGCCGTCATGCGAAACAAGGACCTTGAAGCGGTCGGTGTGTCCTTCAATCCAGTTGATCATATAACCGCCGTAGCTGGCGCCGGCGGCGCCGATGCGGTCCTTGTCCACATACGGCAGACCGGCAAGATAATCGGTGGCTTTCATCAGGTCTTCATAAGGCGCGCCGCCCCAGTCGCCGGAAATCTCGGCTGTGAAAGGCTGGCCATAGCCGATGGAGCCATGGAAGTTGGTCATCATCACCACATAACCGTAGGCGGCGAAAAGTTCGGCATTCCAGCGGTAAAACCACGAATCAGTCCACGAACCTTGCGGGCCGCCGTGAATCAGCATCAGGCCGGGATATTTTTTGTTTGGATTAAAGGCGGGCGGCTTCACCAGAATATTCTCGATCTGCGCACCGAGCGCTCCGGGCGTTTTGACGGACTCGCCCGGGTTCATCTCGATGCCGGCCATGAGGGCATCATTCATGTGCGTGAGTTGGGTCATCTCGCCGCCCGATGCAGAGGCTGTATAAATCTCGGGTGGCTGGGTCAGGCTTTGATGAGTGAAGACCAGGCTGCCGTTCGGAGCCACCGAGAGTTCGTCATTGTATCCAGCCAGGACTTTCTCAACGTGCGGGTGGCTGACGGAAGTTTTAAAAATGGGCTGCTCGATTCCTTCCGGCGCGATGAAATAGATGGTGTCAGAGTCCGGCGTCCACGCGAAACTCAGTACCCACTGGTCGAACCCGGAAGTGAGGTCTTCGATTCGGCCGGTTTCGCGGTCGTAAACGCGCAGACGAAAAAGAGAGGATTCGTAGCCGTTCGTGGGCTGCGAAGTGTAGGCGATGTAGCGGCCGTTCGGGGAGAATTGCGGAGAGGCGTCAGAGCCGGGGTTGGCGGCAGTAATGTCTTTCGCCGTGCCGCCGGCGGAAGCCACAAGAAACAGATCATTGTTCGTTGTCCAGGCCTGGGCGCTGAGCGGCTGCGAATGGTTCGATGTGTAGCAGACTTCCTTGCCGTCCGGCGATATGGCGTAACCGTCCGGTGCGCCCAGGAAAAACGTGGGTGAAATGTAGGGACCGGGCGTGAGGTCGCGCGGTTCACCGCCATCGGCAGAAACTGCGAAGAGGTGGGTGACTTTTCCGTCGAGCCAGTGGTCCCAGTGGCGGAAGAAGAGATGATCAATGACACGGGCCTTGACCTTGCTGGACTTTGCATCGTCGAGTTGCTTCCTGTTGCAAGCTTCGTCGTGGCAATCGGGATAGACTTCGGAGGTGAAAAGCAGTGTTCCGGCTTTTGAGGCCCAGGTGACACCATCGGCTTCGGTGGAGATGCGCGTTACCTGGCGCGCCTCGCCGCCGTCGGCGGGAAGGATCCAGACTTGAGATTGGCCGCCTCTTGAAGAGATGAACGCGATGGATTTTGAATCGGGCGACCATCGCGGCCGCCAGTCGGAATCGTTGCCGCGCGTAAGCTGCTGAGGCGCGCCGCCTGCGGATCGGACCCGCCAGATGTGACTGACCATCTTGTTCGCATCAAGATCGGGCGTGGATACAACATAGGCGATCCACGTGCCGTCCGGGGAAACCTGAGGATCGGAAATGCGCTGGACTTTCATCAGATCGTCGAAAGTCAGCGGATGCCTGGTTTGTGCGTGGGCAGGCAGGGCAGCGGTGACAAGAACGGATATGACAAATATCAGGTCGAACCTGAGGACATGTTGTTTCATATGCGTCTCCCCGAACCAGACGGTCCGAATCGGTTCAGTGATCCGTGGGGCTGACGGAGCGGTTCACCGCCTTCAGCGAGAGCGCGACCGCATCCTGGGAAACCACACCCCGCGGAAAAACGGTATATCCATATTGGGCCGCACGCGTTCAGCGTCAAGGGTTGAAACGTCAACGTCTTCGATGTAATGGCGAACCGGCGGCACTTCGCCACCGTTGAACAGGCGCTCCTTTATCAGAGTGACAGCGTCCTCATACGAGAATGCGGTCACTCCACACCCCGGCCCGTAGCTGGCAGTGCCCGTCATCGACGGCGGCAGTTCAAACTCGAACCAGTATTTGCGAAGCATGGTTGAAGCCCTCCGAATCCACGGTCGCCGAGTGCAGCCCATACTGGACCTGACAGGCAGGACCGGAATGCATTCTCACTTTGCCCATTCGGTATGAAACACGCCTTCCCTGTCAACCCGGTGATAAGTGTGAGCGCCGAAGCAATCGCGCAGCGCCTGAAGCAGGTTGGCCGGGAGGCGCCTCTGCCGGTAGCTGTCGATGTAGCCGAGAGAAGTGGAAAGCGCCACACAGGGCGTGCCGACGTCAATCGCTGCTCCGACAATCTCGCGCAGGTCTGCCGTGCTCCGGTTGAGAATGGCGCTGAATTCGGGAGCCAGCATCAGGTTTGGCAGATTTGGATTCGCCGTGAAAGCTTTTTGAATCGGGTCGAGCATCTTTGCCCGGATAATGCATCCGCCTTTCCAGATGCGGGCGATCTCGTGATATTTCAGGTTGTATTTATATTCCGCCGAGGCCACGCGGAGTTGCTCGAATCCCTGCGCGTAGCATGTGACCACCGCCGCGCGGTAGGCCTCGCGCAGATGTCCGATGAACTTCTTCCTGTCACCGGCGAATTTCTTTCCGGGTCCGTGGAGAATTTCCGAGGCGGCCACGCGTTCTTCGCGCTGCCCGGAGAGGATTCGTGCCTCGACGGCGTATGCCAGAGTTGGCACAGCCACTCCCAGGTCCATGGAATCCTGGGCGGTCCATTTGCCCGTGCCCTTCTGTTCGGCTTCATCAAGAATCAGTTCGACGAGCGGCTGTCCGGTTTCCTCATCCTTCTTACTGAGGACCAGCGTTGTGATTTCGAGCAGGTAGGAGTTAAGGTCAGATGCATTCCACTCTGCGAAGACGTCCCGCATCTCCAGCACTGAAAGCCCCAAAACGTTTTTGAAGATGTCGTAAACCTCGCAGATGAGCTGCAGGATGCCGTATTCAATTCCGTTGTGGACCATCTTGACGTAATGGCCTGAGCCGCGCGGCCCGATGTAAGTGCAGCAGGGACCATCGCTGGTTTGCGCGGCCATCTTCGTCAGCAGAGGTTCCAGGTGGCGGTAGGAATCTTCGTGCCCGCCCGGCATGAGGGACGGCCCGTGAAGCGCGCCCTCTTCGCCTCCGCTCACGCCCATCCCGAAAAAACGCAGGCCGGATTCCTCCAGTTCCTTCACGCGCCGTTCGGTATCTTTGAAGTAGGAATTACCTCCATCGATAACGATGTCATCTTTTTCAAGATGCGGCTTCAAATCCTTGAGCACGGCATCAACCGCTTTGCCGGCGGGGACCATCAACAGAATGCGGCGGGGTTTTTCAAGCGCTGCAACAAAATCTTCCAGCGAATTCGTAACGGTAATTTTCCTGCCGGCAACGGCCGCCGCAACCTTCCTGGTTTTTTCCGCGTCGATATCGAAACCCGCAGCTGAAAAGCCCTTGCTCTCTGCATTGAGAGCAAGATTTTTGCCCATCACTCCCATTCCAACAACACCGAGGTGCCTCTTTTCCATTGTTGTCTCCTTAGTTGACATGCCGTGAACATGCGCTTTTCTGCGTCTCAGGTATCTTTGCAGACTGTCGGTTCACGATGAAGGTGCGCGCATTCGCTTCGCAAAAGGAATATAATACACCCCTTGAGCGTTACATTTCGGACCCACGTGCATCTAACTTTTCAGATGCCAGGGGGCGGGCCGCTCACACGGATCGTGGGGTCCTGATTTGCTATTAAACGAATTCAACTCAGGAGGAGACTGTAGTGGACAGCCAGACAGCGGCTCAAACTTCTAAGGATGTTCTAAGTGATTTTGAACTTGACCAGCTTTGCATCAACACCATTCGCGGTCTGGCGATGGATGCTGTTCAGAAGGCGAATTCCGGCCATCCGGGAATGCCGATGGGCGCCGCGCCGATGGCTTATGTGCTCTGGACACGATACCTGAGATATAACCCGCTGAAGCCGGCATGGCCCAACCGCGACCGTTTTATTCTTTCCGCTGGTCATGGCTGCATGCTTTTGTACAGCCTGCTCCATCTGACCGGTTACGACATGCCGCTCGATCAGCTCAAGCAATTCCGCCAGTGGGGAAGCAGAACGCCGGGTCATCCCGAGTATTCTCCTGCCGAGGGAATTGAGACGACGACCGGCCCTCTCGGCCAGGGGTTCGGGAACGGCGTCGGAATGGCCATCGCTGAGAAATATCTGGCGGCACACTTCAACCGGCCGGGGCACGAACTTGTGAATTACAAGATTTATGCCATCGTGAGCGACGGCGATCTGATGGAAGGCGTGGGTTCGGAAGCCGCATCGCTGGCCGGCCATTTGGGACTTAATAATCTGATCTATTTGTACGATGACAACCACATCTCGATTGAAGGCCCCACAGACCTGGCTTTCACGGAAGATCGTGCAAAGCGCTTCGAGGCTTATGGATGGTTCGTGCAAAAGGTCGGTGATGGCAATGATCTGGAAGCAATTGATCAGGCGCTGAAGGCCGCGCAGGCGGAAAAGGACCGGCCGTCCATCATTATGGTAAGGACCCACATCGCCTATGGCAGCCCGAATAAGCATGATACAGCAGCCGCTCACGGCAGCCCGCTCGGAGAGGAAGAAGTGAGGCTGGCCAAGCAGAACCTGGGATTGCCGGTTGATCAGGAATTTTACATTCCCGATGAAGTCCGCGACCATTTCCGAAAGGCCATCGATCGAGGTCAGCAATATGTTGCCGAGTGGGAAGAGCGCCTCAAGGGCTATCGCGAAGCCTTCCCTGACCTTGGCGCTGAATGGGACCGCTACGTGCGTGGAGAGTTGCCTGAAGGGTGGAAATCCAAAATCCCCACCTTTGACCCCTCGCAGGGAGCCATCGCGACGCGGCAGGCTTCCGGGGCCGTGCTGCACGCGATCTCGCCCTGCCTGCCGACGCTGCTTGGAGGTTCGGCGGACCTGGCGCCATCTACGGACACGCTTATCAAAGGAGAAGGCGATTTCGGAAAAGGCAATTACGGCGCGCGGAATTTCCATTTTGGGGTGCGCGAGCACGCGATGGGCGCTGCGTTGAACGGAATGGCACTCAGTGGACTGATACCCTATGGCGCGACCTTCCTGATCTTTTCTGATTACATGCGGCCGACTATTCGCCTTGCTGCCCTCATGGGGATCCGCCCGATCTTTGTTTTTACCCATGACAGCATTTTCCTCGGTGAAGACGGCCCTACGCATCAGCCCATCGAGCAGATCCCTTCACTGCGCGCGATTCCTAATTTGTGTTTGATCCGCCCTGCTGACGCCAATGAGACTGCTGTGGCCTGGCGCGTAGCAATTGAAACGCAGGGCCGGCCGGTCGCACTGGCGCTGACCCGGCAAAAGCTTCCCGTGATCGACCGAAGGAAGTATGCCTCGGCAGAGGGACTCTCGAAGGGGGCATACATTCTTGCGGATTCGAAGAACGAGCGGCCGGAAATCATTCTGATAGCATCCGGTTCAGAGGTCTCTGTGGCCCTGGATGCATATGAGAAGCTGATTGCCGAAGGCTTGGCCGCGCGCGTGGTCAGCATGCCATCGTGGGACCTTTTTGAAAAGCAGGCTCAAGCGTACAGGGATGAAGTGCTTCCGCCCGCGACGACGGCCCGCTTGGCCATCGAGGCGGCGTCCCCGTTTGGCTGGGAACGGTACGTAGGCCCCAAGGGTGCGGTTATTGGCATGACGCGGTTTGGAGCGTCAGCGCCTTACAAAGTGCTGGCGGAAAAGTTTGGGTTTACGGCCGACAACATTGTCCGGCGGGCCCATGAGCTGTTGGGGCGATAATTATCCGCGGAGCACGAGACACGGTTACTCTGCGGGTTTTCTCATATCTGCGTAGAGCGGACCGCGGCCCTGTACCCGGGCCCTGAGGGAATCTTCGGGAAAGGGGAATGATCCATGAATGAGAATCCTTTGAAGCAACTGCAAAAATACGGCCAGAGCCTCTGGCTTGACTATATCCGGCGCGATGAAATCCTTTCCGGCGGACTGAAGAAGAGGATTGACGAGGATGGATTGCTGGGCGTCACTTCAAATCCCAGTATCTTCGAAAAAGCCATCGCAGGCAGCGGCGATTACGATGAGAGCATCCGGCGGTATGTGAAGGAGGGCCTTGACGCGGCGCAGATATTCGAGAAGCTGGCCATCGAAGACATCCAGAACGCGACGGACGTGTTCCGCGAGGTTTATGAGCGCACGGGAGGACGCGATGGTTATGTCAGCCTCGAAGTATCTCCTCTGCTTGCGCACGACACGCAGGGAAGCATTGAAGAAGCAAGGCGGCTGTTCCGCGCGGTTAATCGGCCGAACGTGATGATTAAAATTCCCGGAACGAAAGAAGGATTGCCTGCTATCGAGCAGACCCTTTACGAAGGCATCAACATTAACATCACGCTGTTGTTTGGCATCGAACGCTACGAGGAAGTCGCCAACATTTACTTGCGCGCGATCGACAGAAGACTTGCTGAAGGCAAGCCGGTTGACAAGCTGGCGTCGGTCGCCAGCGTCTTCGTCAGCCGGATCGACACGCTGGTGGACAAACAGTTGGAAGCAAAGCTTGCCGCAGCTAGGACTGAAGAAGAGCGAAAAACGATTGAAGGCCTGATTGGAAAAGTCGCCGTCGCTAACACGAAGATGATTTACCAGAAGTTCAAGGAGGTCTTTGCGCCTTCCCGTTTTGAGTCGCTGGCGAAGAAAGGCGCACGCATCCAGCGGCCACTCTGGGGCTCGACGAGCACGAAGAATCCGAAATACAGTGACATCCTCTATGTCCAGGAGTTGATTGGCCGCGACACCGTGAACACCGTGCCTACTCAAACCATGGACGCTTACCGCGACCACGGAAAGCCGAGTGACAACACGATCGAGGAAGGGTTGGAGGAAGCCCGCAGAATTATCGCGGCGTTGCCAGGCGTCGGAATTGATCTGCGCGCCGTGACTCAACAACTCGAGGATGAAGGTGTCGAGGCTTTCGCCCGGGACTACAAAAAACTGCTGACCAGCATTGAAGAGAAAAAAAAAAGCATTCCTGGGCCGCGAGCAGGTAGTCGGGTAGCAGTTTCCGGCGGACTTGACCAGGCCGTTCAAAAGACCCTCCACAAACTTGAAGAGGAGAAGTTTGCCGCGCGGCTCTGGGAGCGCGACGCATCGCTCTGGAAATCCGAACCTGAACACCAGAAGATCATCCGCAATGCTCTTGGCTGGCTGACGATCACCCGCGAGATGCGCGGGCATCTGGATGAAATCAACAGCTTTGTGGATGAAGTCCGAAAAGCCGGCTTTCGGCACGCAGTCCTGCTCGGCATGGGCGGCAGCAGCCTTTGCCCCGATGTGATGCGGTCAACCTTCGGCACTGCACCGGGCTACCTGGACCTTCACGTGCTGGATTCAACTGTTCCAGCTAACGTCCTCAACGTTGAAAGGAACATCGAGCTTGAAAAGACTCTCTTCATCGTTTCAAGCAAGTCCGGTGGTACGACAGAGACGCTGAGCTTCTACAAATACTTTTATAGTCAACTGCAGAAATCAAAAGGTGAGCGTGCCGGCGAGAATTTCATCGCCATCACCGATCCCGGAACCAGCCTGGATAGCCTTGCACGAGATAAGAAGTTTCGGCGAATCTTTCCTGGGGCCGCAGACATTGGCGGGCGCTATTCAGCCCTATCGAATTTCGGAATGGTTCCCGCGGCGCTGATGGGCGTCAACCTGGCTGACTTCTTTGACCGGGCTGACCGCATGGTGCAGGCATGCGGACCCAATGTCCCCGTCGCAGAAAATCCCGGAATTAACCTCGGCGTCGTCATGGCAGAAGCAGCACGTGCCGGACGCGACAAAATTACTTTTGTTATTTCTCCCGGGATTGCCGCCTTTGCCGATTGGGTGGAGCAGTTGATTGCGGAGAGCACGGGAAAGGAAGGCAAAGGATTGGTGCCGGTGGCCGGTGAGCCGCTTGGTGGGTCTTCGAGCTACGGCAGCGACAGACTCTTTGTCCATATGCGGCTTACATCGGACGCTGACCTTGCAACGGAGCAGAAGCTGGCAGCGCTCGAAAGGGCAGGCCACCCCGTACTTCGCATTGAAGTCGCCCATAAGCCTGACCTTGCGCAGGAATTCTTCCGCTGGGAGATCGCCACAGCAACGGCCGGCGCCCTGATGAGGATTAACGCATTTGACCAGCCCAACGTCCAGGAGAGCAAGGACAACACGAGGCGACTGCTCGAACAGTTCCGGAACGAAGGAAGGCTTCCGAGCGGGCCTGCGGTGCTTGCCACGGGCGGGCTCGGGTTCTTCTGTGACGCTGAAGTCCGCGCGGTTCTGGAGAAGAACTCCAACGGTACACGATCGCCCGAAGCCCTGCTGGCTGCCTTCTCTCAACTTGTGCATCCGGGGGATTACGTCGCGCTGATGGCGTATCTCGAACGGAATCCCGAAATCGAGGAAAAGTTGCAATCCATTCGCCTGGCGCACCGCGACGCATTGCGCGTGGCCACGACGCTGGGGTTCGGCCCGCGGTTCCTTCACTCGACCGGCCAGCTTCACAAAGGAGGTCCGAACACCGGCCTGTTCCTCCAGATTACGGCCTTCGATCCACAGGACCTGCCTGTGCCGGGTGAGTCGTACTCATTTTCGGTTCTCAAACAGGCCCAGGCACTCGGAGACCTTCAATCTTTGCAGAACAAGAAACGTCGCGTTCTGCGCGTTCATCTCGGTAAGGACGCAAAAGTCGGCCTCGACCAGTTATCGAAAGCGTTAGATGCTGCCCTGCATCAGGCGCAGGCAACGCCGGCTTCGCTCTAGTTCGCACGCCAGACTTTTTGCTTCCGTTCCGAAGGCACGGAGACCATTATGGCGGACATATCGGTCGTGGCAAATCCCCTGCGCGAAGGCATGCGCATCCGAAGGACTCCGCCTCCTTGCTCGATGGTTATCTTCGGGGCTTCCGGCGACCTCACACAACGGAAGTTAATTCCTGCGCTGTATGATCTCCACCGCGAACGGCTCCTGCCTCAGGGCTTTTCAGTGATCGGCTGCGCCAAGACTCCCTATACCAACGAGAAATTCCGTGAGGCCATGGCGGATGCTGTGCGGAAGTTTTCAGAGAAATCATCGCTGGTTGACGAAACTACGCTCGCCAGCTTTACAGAATCGCTCTACTACTTGACGGACGATTTCGGCGATGGAAATGCCTATTCCCAACTTGATGAACTGCTCAAAAAGCTTGACCGCGAACGGGGGACCGGCGGAAACCGGCTCTTCTACCTGGCGACGCCGCCCAGCGCCTTTCCTGTTATTATCCGCCACCTCGCCTCCGCTGGCCTCGCTGCACCCGAAGACCCTGGAAAAAGTTGGACGCGGATCGTGATCGAGAAACCTTTCGGCCACGACCTCGAAAGCGCGCGCGAGCTTACCGCTACGGTGAACTCAGCTTTCAAAGAGGAGCAGGTTTACCGCATCGACCACTATCTTGGAAAAGAAACGGTCCAGAACCTGTTGGTGTTTCGTTTTGCCAACGGCATCTTCGAACCCATCTGGAACAGACGGTACATTGATCACATTGAAATCACGGTTGCGGAGGAATTGGGAGTCGAGGGCCGTGGCCGCTACTACGAGGAAGCCGGGCTGCTGCGCGACATGATTCAGAACCACGTGATGTCCGTGCTCAGCCTCGTGGCGATGGAAGCGCCAGCGTCGTTCGATGCGGTGGAAGTGCGCGACGAGAAAGCCAAGGTGATGCGCTCGATCCGCCCTATTGATCTTGACCGGCTGGATGAATACGTGGTGCGAGGCCAGTATTCCTCCGGATGGGTCAAGGGTGAGAAGGTCCCTGCTTATCGAGAAGAGCCGAATGTCTCTCCGAACTCGGCCACGGAAACTTTTGCTGCGTTGAAGCTGTTCATTGACAACTGGCGGTGGGCAGACGTGCCTTTTTATGTGCGCTCCGGCAAACGTCTTGCCAAGCGGGTCTCGGAAATTGTCGTCCAGTTTCGGCGTGTTCCGCACATGGTTTTTGGGCGGCAAATCCAGAATCCCGTTGAGCAGAATGTGCTGACCATGCGGATCCAGCCCAACGAAGGCATCTCAATCAACTTCAATGCCAAATTCCCGGCGCCCATCATGGAGATTCGACCCGTTAAGATGGAATTTCGCTACGCAGAGTCCTTCGGCGGTGAGCCCCCCAGCGCCTATGAGACGCTGCTGCTCGATTGCATGCTGGGCGACCAGACACTTTTCAATCGCGAGGACGCCGTTGAGCTTGCGTGGCAGCTTCTGACTCCGCTCCTGGACCGCTGGCGCGAAGACGGAGATAAGGGTCTCCAGCTTTATGAGGCGGGAAGCTGGGGCCCCGAGGCGGCAGACAAGTTGCTCGAGCGCGACGGACGGCGCTGGCATCGCCTCTGAGAGGTTGCTGAAAGAAGGCACAACGTCATGCTGAGCGAAGCGAAGCACCTCCGTATTTCTTTAAAGATAAATACCCGGATCGCCTGCTCTGCTCACGATGGCAACCTGTTGAAGCAGTACGCCAGGAATATCAGGACTTGTACCGTCCACCTCCAACTGGCGATGTCGAGTTGAACCTCGGCATTACAGGACAGGACCGGACCACAAATTCTGCAGGAGGAGAAATCGTTGCCCGTTTCGAAGAAATTCAAATCGCTCACTGCGGGTGAACTCCTGCCGGCCGATGTAGCTACGCTTGAGAAGGAGTTATCGGACCTTTGGCGGGCCGCCGCGGAAACGCCCGAAACGGAGCACCCCGTCGTGCGGGCCAGTGTCCTCACACTGCTTGCGTTTGTTGAAAATGAGGAAGACGGCCGCGAGACTTTCAACCTGATCAGCAACGTTATCGCCCAGAATCCTTGCCGCGCGATCCTGATGGTCGCTGAGCCCGGGGCGCATCCTGAAGGCCTGTGGGCGTGGATTTCGGCCCAGTGCCATTTGCCTCCCTCCGGAGCGCGACAGGTGTGCTGCGAACAGATATATCTGCGAGCCCGCGGCGAGGCCGTCAAGGGACTGGACAACGTCGTGGTCCCGCTGATCATTCCTGACCTTCCAGTTTATTTCTGGTGGAGGGCTGGACGATTTGCCCCTCCGCCGTTTCTTGACCAACTCCTCCGGGTGACAAACCGTGTGCTCGTGGATTCGGCAAGGTTCGAAGAACCTGAAGCCGACTTGGCAACCCTGGCACGGCAGGTCGCACGCTTCCGCAAGGTGGACGGCCTGGCGTTCAGCGATCTCAATTGGGCCCGCCTGACTCCATGCCGTGAGCTCATTGCGCAGATTTTTGATTCGAGAGAAGCCTGCCTGTGTTTGCCAGATCTGACCGAGGTTTCTATCGAGTGGCAGCAGGACGCAGGGAGGGAAGCCGAACGCAGGGCCAGGGCCTTGCTTCTCACGGCCTGGCTCGCCAGCCGCCTTGGATGGCAGCCTGTGACACCAATTTCGCCTGGAGCAGATCCTGACCGCGTCATTGAATTCCGGAATGGAGATAAGCCGGTCCGGATAGAGTGGATGGCAGGCCACCGGGGCGAGAAGTTGCCAACGGCATTCAGAGTTTTCCTGAAAACAGGCTCCAAGCCGCCCGCCATGTTTGAAGTTGTTGAGTCGGAAGCAGACAAGACCGTGCGCACCCGCACGGAGTTGCCGGGGCTTCCGCCTCTTGAAAGGACTGCGCGGCTTTTGACGATGGGCGAAGTTGAACTAGTGAATGAAGAACTGAAGTTCCCCGGGCACGACAATATTTACGAAGCCGCGCTGGAACTGATCGCCGCGATGGTCAGGTTATAGGCTTCAGCGGTTCCCGCGGATCAGGTCCGGGTTGAGTAAACCGAATGACACAGGCGAGAATTGAGGTATTTCCAGATCTGGCCGAACTGAGCCGGGCGGCGGCCCTGCGATTTACCGAGCTTGTCCGCGAGTCCAACCGGGAAGGAAAGGTGTTTGCAGCAGCACTTTCCGGCGGAAGCACTCCGCAGATGTTTCTTGAAATGCTGGCGGAGCCTGAATTCGCCCAGCGAATCACCTGGGAAAACGTTCATCTTTTCCAGGTTGATGAGCGTTGTGTTCCTCCGGACAATCTTCAAAGCAACTACCGGATGATTCGCAGCAGCCTGCTGATCAAGGTGGCCGGGGCAGCGGAAAGCTTTCATCGCATGAAGGCCGAGGATGAAGATCGTGACGCGGCGAGTGCGGAATATGAGGATGAGATCAGGGAAATCCTGGCTCCCGCCGGGGGTGCACTGCCGCGCTTTGATCTTGTCTTTCTGGGGCTGGGGCCTGACGGACACACAGCTTCCCTGTTCCCGGGATCGCCTGCGCTTGAAGAAAGCAGGCGTTGGGTCTGCCCGAATTATGTTGAAAAGTTCCAGATGCACCGCCTTACGTTAACCTATCCGATACTGAATGCAGCGCGTGAGGTTGTGTTTCTGGTTTCGGGCGCAAGCAAGGCTGAAATCCTGCGCCAGGTGCTTGAAGGGCCCCGCGACCGCAATCGACTTCCGGCGCAGGGAATTGAACCTGTTGATGGCAGTCTGGTATGGTACGTTGATAAGGCGGCGGCGCAGCTTCTCGACGAACGGCGCGCATACAGGAAAACTCGTTGATCAAAATTGCTCCGTCTATTTTGTCAGCCGATTTTACGCGACTTGGCGAACAGGTCCTTGCCGTTGAGGCTGCCGGCGTGGACCGCATCCAGATCGATGTTATGGACGGGCGGTTTGTCCCAAACATAACTTTCGGAGCGCAAGCCGTCGCGTGCCTCCGACCTCTGACCCGCCTTACACTTGAAACACACCTGATGGTTGAACCGCCGGAGGATTTTATTGAACGGTTTGCTGAGGCCGGCGCCGACACCATCATTATTCATCAGGAAGCCACTCCGCACCTGCACCGGGCAATTCAGCACATTCATGCCCTTGGCAAAAAGGCCGGGGTGGCTATCAATCCGTCAACGCCGGCTGAGTTGCTCTCCGAAGTTATCGGAAATGTGGAGCTGGTTCTGGTGATGACCGTCAATCCCGGTTTTGGCGGGCAGGAGTTTATCATGGAAACCCTTCCCAAGATCCGTAAGGTCCGGGAACAGATTGAGGCCAGAGGTCTCGATTGCGAAGTGGAAGTGGATGGTGGAATAAACCTTGAGACCGCACATCTTGCGGTTGAGGCAGGCGCGAATGTGCTGGTTGCGGGGTCGTCCGTGTTTGATTGCAAGAACGGCGTGGCGGCCGCGATCCAGTCGTTGATCTCGAGCGTGTCGCGTTGAAAAGCCACTCGCTCCTGTTCCCGCGGAGAATTTTCTGGTGCTTAATTTCGCTGAGGTTGAGACGAATGCTGCAGTGCTGCACTGGATCCGGTTTTTTGACAATATTCTCCAGCGTCATCTATATTCACACTTTCATTTTTCGGACCGCAAATTACTGTGACGACATCTTTTGTTCTATCGGCGCCGTCCTCGGCACCGGAATCCGCCGGCAGGAATACCGGCGCTACATTGAATGCTGTCACCATAATTCGCAGGGCTCAGTAGAAGCGGTCCCCACTTTGCATGCCGGGAGATTCCAGACGCTGCTATGAAGATTGCCGTCCTCGGATTGGGTTACGTAGGTTGCGTGACGGGAGCGTGCCTCGCGCAGATGGGGCACAAAGTGTATGGCGTTGATATTGCTCCCGCCAAGGTGGATTTGCTGAACTCCGGCCATTCTCCTGTGCTGGAAAAAGGTCTGGACGAACTTGTCGGCAGGATGGTTGCGGCCCGCAGATTTCGGGCAACTCTCAATTCCGCAGAGGCCCTCGAAGGCTCCGACATTTCTCTGGTGACCGTTGGCACACCGTCACGGCGCGACGGCAGCGCGGATTTGGACCACGTTTCCGCCGCGCTCGGCGATATCGGCCGTTTTCTGAGGAGAGCCAGCAAATTTCATGTCATTGCTATTCGGAGCACCGTGCCTCCAGGGACGACAGAGGGTCTGGCAATACCAGCCCTTGAAAAAGCAAGCGGCAAAAAGGCAGGGCGCGATTTCGGCGTTTGCTTCCATCCTGAATTTCTTCGCGAAGGGTCTTCCATTCACGACTTTTTTCACCCCCCTAAAACAGTCCTCGGTACAAACGATTCCCAGGTGGCCCGGCGGTTAATCAGGCTGTGGAAGCCCGTCAAGGCCCCGATTTATGTGACCTCATTCAAGGCGGCTGAGGTCCTGAAGTATGCCGACAATTCTTTCCATGCCCTCAAGGTCGCCTTTGCCAATGAGATCGGGTCGTTGTGCAGGCATTTAGGTATCGACAGTGGCGAAGTCATGCGAATTTTCACTCAGGACACAAAGCTCAACATCTCCCCGCGTTATCTCAAGCCGGGTTTCGCCTTCGGAGGGCCATGCCTGCCAAAAGACGTCAGGGCCATATGCCGGCTTGCCCGCAAAAGCGGTTTGATTCTGCCTTTGATTGAGAACATTCTTTCCAGCAATGATTGTCATCTGGAAAGGGCCGTCGAACTGGTGCTCTCAGCCAGGAAACGGAAGATTGGCGTGCTAGGGCTGGTGTTCAAATCCGACACCGACGATCTCCGTGAAAGCCCCGCCTGTGAACTGGTCAAAAGGCTTATTACAGCGCGACGGCAGGTGAGAGTTTACGATCCCCGGGTTCGCTTTGACCGCTTGATGGGCGCGAACGAGGTTTTCATTCGCAATGAACTTCCTTCTCTTCCTCGATTGATGATATCATCGGCTGAGGAATTAATCGCTGCCAGCGAGGTTATCGTTCTGGCCGGAAACCATCCGGAGTTTAAGGCGGCAGCGCAACTCCTCAAAAAGAACACAATCCTGATTGATCTGGTGGCGTTGAAGCCTGATTTGAAGACTCCCGGTGTTCAGTACCGACAACTGACATAATGTTTCGAGCACCGACTCCATCCGGATCCCTTCCGAAGCGGGTCGTGACCGTTGGACGGCGTGCGTTATGCTTGATGGATGCTCTCGCGACGTTCAAGGCTTCGGTCAACTGGGACCGTTTTCCTTCCTGCTGAAGAACCGTGCTCATTATGACGCAGGAATCACAAGAACACGATTAATACTTGACTTGACTTGAGAAGAATTATAAATTTCTAATGTTCTCAAGGGATCTTATCCGTGCGGGCGCTTGAGTTGATTTGAGCCACACGCAGAAAACGGAGAGGGGAATGAGGATGTCGAATCGGAAACAAGCTTTGCAACTGGGTTTGACTCTGATAGCGGTGATGGGGCTTGGACTGATGCCGTTGCTGGCGGGATCGGCGGCGATCGGGTCGGTAGCCGGGAGCCGGGATGCGACGCTGAGCGGAGAGGCTCTGGTGCCGAACACGACGGTATTCAGCGGAGACAACCTGCGGGTGCGGGACGGCGTGGCGGTGGTTGCACTGGAGCAGGGGAACAGGATGGTGTTCGGGCGCGAGACGGAAGCGTCGTTTCTGCGGGAGGCGCAGGCCGTGACAGTGCTGCTGAGTCGCGGAAATGTCTCGATGTACCACCCTGGGACGAGCGCCGAGGTGCGGGTAAAGGCTGGGAACGTGACAGTGTCGCCCGCGGCGGAATACAAGACGCTCGGAGAAGTGGCGATGCTGGACGGATCAGTCGTAGTGACGGCGAAAGAAGGGATGTTGCAGGTGGAGCGGCAAGGGCGGAAGGAGCAGGTGGCGGAAGGGAAGACGTTAACGCTGCCCGTGGCGGCGGCACCGGTACCGAGTCCGGCAGCCCCTCCGCAGGCCGGGAATGTGCACATAACCACGGCGACGACGCTGGGTGTGCTGGGGCTGGGCGCGGGTTCCGCCGCGGCGGTGCTGGCGGGGCTGGGGCTGGTGCGGTCGAACGACGCGAAGAACGCGGCCAACAACGCGACTACGGCCGCAAATAACGCAACAAGCGCGGCGAACGCGGCGACGGATGCGGCAAACGCAGCAGCAGCAGCGGCGAACGCGGCCGGCTGCGCGGAGAACATCGAAAACGCGCAGCAGAACCCGGGCACTCCGAGTCCGTATACTCCTCCGACGGGATTCAGTTGCCCGTGAGGGGATGCTGACAAGAAGTTGAGGACACGCTGGTGGGCGATGGTGCAGGCGGACCGTCGCCCACTTTGCATTTTGGCCCTCCTCTTCACGCGAAGCTGGTCAGGAAAACTGGAAATCCTTTCGTCAAGAGGCAGGGCAGGCAAAGACCAGGACGCAGCCTGTTGGCCGGATGACAGGGTTTAACATGTGCCGGCGCCGGATTGTGGCTATATCACGTTCATCAAAACCAACTCCCAATTTCAAAAAGTATGATTCTCAACCCACTGAGGCACCCCTCCGCGCATAAAGTTGCATTCAAGGCGGCATAGCGAGCAAAATACATATTCTTTGTGGTGCAGGAAAACCCAAAGCGCAGTACCGTCGGCGGTTGCAGCGTGCGCTTCGGTGGCGCCACGGTTCGTTTTTCATCAGGCAGTCCGGAGAATAAACAGAAATGTCAATGAAGCTGGGAATAGTTGGTTATGGGGTCGTCGGGAAGGCGTTGGCGAAGGTCTTTCGGCACGGGGCAGAAAACTCTGACCTCGTTATCTATGACAAATTTGTTAAAGGAATGAATTCATCCAGCCGGCGTGCCGCTCTTCAGAGATGCGACCTCGTCTTTGTCGCGGTCCCTACCCCCGAAGGACCCGATGGAGCGTGCGATCTGTCCGCGATTGAGGAAGTGGTTTCCTGGGTAGAGCCGGCGATGTGCATCAAATCTACCGTTCCGCCGGGAACTGTGGATGGCCTTGTGGCGCGCACGGGAAAGAAGATTTGCTTCAGCCCGGAATATGTTGGCGAAACGGCCTGGCACCCGCTAAAGGGGATTGAGAGCCATGGATTCATTATTGTCGGTGGAGAAAAATCTGTTTGCCGTCTGGTGGTCCAGGCCTACCAGCAGTTTCTGGGGCCGCTTCCTCACTATTACATGACTGATGCCAGGACGGCCGAGCTTTGTAAGTACATGGAAAATGCATTCCTTGCGACGAAGGTAGCATTTGTGAACCAGTTTTACGATCTGGCGCAGGGCTTTGGAGTGGACTTCAACGAACTCCGAGAACTCTGGCTTGCCGATGAGCGAATCGGGAGGTCCCACACGATCGTGACCGCCGAGCGTGGTTACAGGGGGCGTTGCCTCCCCAAGGACATGGCTTCCATTATCCACGCAGCCAAACAGATCGGCGGGGCTCCTCTGCTTGAGGCGGTGGATCGCTTCAACGATGATGTTTGCCGGAAAGCCGATGAGGGCCGTGCGCTGACCCGCGAGCGCCGGGCCGCGAAAAAACAAAGAGCCTGACCCTGTTCTTCAAGCCTTCAGGATTTCACGCATGCACTGGACGATGTATCGCAAGTCCTCTTCCTTAACTCCTGGATGAACAGGGAGTGAAAGAACGGTCTTTGCCAGACGTGCCGAGACCGGGAAATCGCGGTCTGATCCGAGTCCGCGAAAGATCGGCTGGCGATGCAGCGGCAACGGGTAGTGCACAGCGGATTGAACGCCGCGCTTTTCGAGCGCCTCCTGCAACTCATCCCTCGACAGCCCCGCCTGCTTTGCGTCCACGCAAATCGTAAACAGTGTGAACGCATGGCCTGTGCCGTGAAGAATCTCAGGCAACCGTACTCCAGGAAGGCCTCGAAGCCCTTCTGTCAGTATTCTGGCGTTCCGCCGTCGCGCTCGAATTGCATTGGGAAGTTTGGCGAGTTGCACCAATCCAATCGCGGATGCGATGTCGGTGGTGCGCAAGTTGAATCCGAGCCGCACATGGCGGTAGCGGCTCACTTCGCCATGGGACCTGAGCAGGCGGAGTTCGGCCGCGAGCGTACTGCTGGAAGTTGTTATCATTCCACCTTCGCCTGTTGTCATGTTTTTTGTCGGATAAAACGAGTAACAGGCCGCGTCGGGGAATGATCCCACATCGCGCCCGCTATATTGCGCGCCGTGGGCCTGAGCGGCATCCCAGATGATGCGCAGGTTGCGGCGGCGGGCCAGAGTCATGAGTTCCGAAATATCCGCCGGCTGGCCGTAAAGATGGACCGGAAGCAGGGCGCGCGTCCGCGATGTAATTTGGCGCTCGGCTTTCTCCGGGTCGAGTGTAAATGTGACTGGATTTACATCAGCGAAGACGGGCGTTGCCCCGACAGCAGCCACCATCGAAGCCGTAGCAACGAAGGTAAAGTCCGGTACAATCACCTCATCGCCGGGGCGCAGCAGCGCCCGGCAGGCAAGATAGAGCGCAGAGGTGCCTGAACTGACGGCCACCGCATAGCGAGTTCCCACTCTGGCGGCGAACGAAGACTCAAACTCTTCCGTAACCTTGCCGGCCCGGAGGTTCCCGCTCTTCAGGACCCGCTCGACAGCTTGAACCTCTCGGTCGGAAAGTGAGACTTGCGCGATTGGGATTTTTCGAATTATTGTTTCTCCTCAGTTCGGTTCATGAAGTTAAAGCGAGCACCGCGGGGACGATGTGGAGAGCTTCCGTGATGGCATCGTCCATGCTTAAATAGCGCCAGGCGCCGAAACGGCCGATCGACCACACACGCTTTGTTTGCAGAAAGTGCAGCAAACGACGCACACGTTGGGGCCGTTCCAGATCATGGACCGGATAGGCATAAGGGAAATAATTCCTCACAATGCGTGCAACGTCCTGCGGACGCTCGATCCAGCCGAGTTCGATTAAGCTTTTCTGGACCTGCTGCTCCAGTTCTTCTTCCTTTCCCGGTTCAGGATTTGAAATTTCCGCTGCAATCAATCCTCCGCCTTCAGGAGCCAACGACGATGAGATGTTGGAAGGGAAGACCAGGCGGAAAAACGGGAATTCGGCTTCCGGGAAGTAAACCCAATGGAAGGGCCGGTGGACCGGCCGCCTGAGGCAATACGTAAGATTCAGAAGCGAAGTCCACCGGAGGCGTGCCGCTTCCTGACGCACCTCATCCGGAATGCCCTTTGACCGCTGGATAAGGACGGGCAGCGGGATCGTCGAAATCAGGCAGCCGTAATTCACCCGGCTCCCATCATTAAACAGGATTGCGCGTTGGTCCAGATCAACCTCAACCGCTTCGCGATTAAGATGCACTTCCGTCAGCCGCGCATGAAAGGCCTCGCACACGGCCTGGATTCCGCCTCGCGCAGGGTAGAAGAAATAAGGATTGTATCCAACCTGGTGATTTCGGCTTGAAATAATATTGCTGACGACCTGTTTTAGTTCGGTTTGCGGGACAAACGGCCTGATCCAGTCCAGGCCCATTTGTTCCGGAGCCACACCCCACAGTTTCTGGTTGTAGGGCCTCATAAAGTTGCGGGCAATCCCTTTGCCGAAATATGCATCCACCCACTCGCCGAAATTCTCCGGCTGGCGAGCGCCGGCTATTTTGCGCTTGAGCCATGCCCTGAGATAGCCTGCCAGGCAGTCGGCTTTCGCAGCCATTGGTAACGCATCCAGGTGCGTTTGAAAGGGATATGGCACGTAGCGGCGCTGGAAATAAATCCAGGCGCTGCGCTCCTGTTGGATGAGGTTGACTCCTACAATCTGCTGGACGAGGTTTCGCGTCTCTTCGGAGCGGAAGTGCAGGACGTGCGAGACCGTGTCGAACTGAAATTCGCCCACCTGCTGAGTCCGGCAAAGCCCGCCGACAGCGGGCGCCTGTTCGTAAAGTCTGTAGCCTCCCGGAGAGAGTTCCTGAAGGGCATAAGCCGCGCTAAGCCCGCTGATTCCCGCGCCTAAAACTACTGTGTGCAACCGATGTTCCCCCACAAATTCCTCTTAAACCCTGCAATCCGTTATCGGTCGTTCTGATCCGGGCCGCTCATCACAGTTCCGGCATCACGTTTTTTCTCACACCTGTTAGCCGAGCCTGCCTGAATTCAGATGCGGCTGAATTGCGGACATGCGTTCGAAACCTGCGTGAAGGCAAGCCGAAAACCAACTATTATCGCCTGATTCCGGCTTTCAGCGCCAGCACCGTCCGGCATTTTGCGCAGTGTGGAGAGGCTGCGGACAGGACTCAAGGATCCCTGTCCGCTTTCAGCACTGGCGGAGATTAAGTGTGACGGAAAGAGCGTTGCGGAAAATTGCTCTTTTGATGTAGTTTAGCTTTTCATGCAATCGATCAACGAACTGAGGATTTGGAGTCGGTATCTGCGGTGAAGCGACGTACTTGAGGGCCCGGAAAGTCATTCCACGGTCCTTCACGTAGAGAGAGGACTTGATGAAAATTACTGAGATTCGAACACGAGTTGTTGAATGGCGGGGTCAGACGGTCCCGCCGCAGCCGCACTTCTGCACCAATCCCATGGACCTGCTCGAACTCCCCATTGACACGATGGGTTCTTTCCGGTTCCATGGCTGGCTGATTGTGGAAGTATTTTCCGACAGCGGACATGTCGGCATTGGTAACGCGGCCCTTTCACCGCGCGTGACCAAATCGCTGATTGATCTCTACTTGAAGCCGATCCTGATCGGCCAAAATCCCTTCGACTGTGAATTCCTCTGGCAGCACATGTATCGGCGCACAATGGCTTTCGGGCGAAAGGGTGTTGGCATGGTCGCCATCAGTGCAGTCGATATCGCGCTGTGGGACTTGATGGGCCAGATCCTCAAGCAGCCTGTTTTTCGTCTGCTCGGCGGAAAGACCAAGCAAAAGATCCCCGTCTATGCCAGCCGGCTTTACAGCCAGCCGCTCGATGACCTTGCGCGTGAAGCGCAGCAATACAAAGATCAGGGATATCGTGCGATGAAGTTGCGGTTCGGATGGGGCCCGGTGGATGGTGCCGCAGGAATGCAGAGAAACCTTGAACTGCTTAAAACGGCCCGGGAAGTCATCGGCGATGAGATCGATTTGATGGCAGACGCCTACATGGGCTGGACGCTCGACTACGCACGGCGAATGATCCCTCTGACGGCCAAGTACAATCTGCGCTGGATTGAGGAGCCTGTTATTCCCGACAATATCGCCGGCTATGCAGCGCTGAAAGCATTGAACGTTGTTCCGATCTCCGGCGGCGAGCATGAGTTCACGTTATACGGTTTCCGCCAACTTCTTGAGGCAAAGGCAATTGATTACATCCAGTTTGATACCAACCGTGTGGGCGGCATTACGCAGGCAAGGAAAATCCAGGCGATGGCGGAGGCCTTTGAAGTCCCCGTAATTCCCCACGCCGGTCAGATGCACAACTTCCACGTCGTGATGGCAAGTTATAACTCACCCATGGCCGAATTTTTCCCGCCGGTGGACGTTGAAGTCGGCAATGAACTCTTCTGGTATATCTTCAAGGGCGAGCCGATGCCCAGGGACGGTTACATCGAACTCCGAGAAGATTTGCCGGGGCTTGGACTGACGATCGACGAAGAAAGCCTCAAGCGATTTGAGATCATCGAGTAGCGCTCTCTGAGGAATCCGCGCTTGATTCCAGACCATAATTGTTAGGCAAAGGGACTGATTGAATATGACCGGACAGGAGTTTTTCAGCTTGAAGGACCAGGTGGCTGTTGTCACCGGCGGAGGGCAGGGGATTGGCGAGGGCATTGCGCGCCGGTTCGTCGCGGCCGGCGCACGAGTGGCCGTTTTGGACCTCAACGCAGACCTTGCCCGTTCAGTAGCGGAATCTATCGGAGGCGTGGGAATTCAATGTGATGTTTCGTCAGCTTCTTCGGTTGAAAAAGCAATGGGTGAGGTTCGTAAGCGGCTGGGACCGATTGATATCCTCGTGAACAACGCAGGGATCGCAGGCAGAACACTCCCGCTCACGGAGCTGACCGAACAGGACTTGGACCAGGTTTACGCCGTGAATTTGAAAGGGGTTTTCCTGATGTGCAAAGCCGTAATCGGCGAAATGCTGGAGAGGCGCTACGGACGCATCGTGAATGTGGCTTCCATTGCGGGCAAGGAGGGCAATCCGACGCTGATTCCGTACTCAGCAACCAAGGCAGCGGTGATCTGCCTGACGAAGGCTCTGGCCAAGGAAGTTGCCGGGAAGGGCGACATCACGGTGAACAGCATTTCACCCGCAGTTGTGCACACGAAAATTCTGGATACGATTTCCAAATCGACTGTGGATTACATGGTCAGCAAGATCCCCATGGGGCGCACGGGCAGGATTGAAGAGATCGCGGCCCTGGTGCACTTCCTCGCCTCACGCGAGTCGTCGTTTACGACTGGGCAGTGCTATGACATTTCCGGGGGCCGGGCCACCTATTGATCGGACAGGCAAGCCTCAGCGGCGCGTTCTGCATTCGTTATGCCTTCTGCTTGTTTTCTTGATTGCAGATGCGGCGTGCTGCCTGCGCGCACAAACTGAGCAGGCTCCGCCGCAAACTCAGGGCTCCACGGTTCCTGCTGAATCCTCGCGCGACGTTTCCTGGGGCCTGTTTGGCCGCAACGTCCTGCACGACCAAAAGCGCATCTGGCTGTTTCCGAAGTCGCTGGCTCAAGGCAAACACTGGCTGCCAACCCTTGGGATCGTTGGCGCGACGGCCGCTTTGGTTGCACTCGACCCTCATGACACACCTTACTTCCGTCGGACGACTACGTTCGATTCTTTTAACAATGCAATGAGCAGCCGCAATGCGATCTGGGGATTGGCTTTGTTCCCAGCATCCGTTTACGCGCTTGGCCTTGCCCGGCACGATTCTTATATGCAGAAGACTGTGCAGTTCTCGGCGGAATCGGTGCTGGACGCGGAGATCCTTGCGCTGGTTGTCAGGGACGTGACGCAACGCGTGCCGCCGAAGGACATTCCGCCCGGCGGTGATTTCTCCGATTCCTTTTTCAGGCGGGGTAAAGGCCCTTTTTACGTCGGCAACGGCGGGTTCCCGTCCGGCCACACGATTGCGGCTTTTTCGATTGCTACGATCTTCGCGCAACGTTACCGGCGGCACCGCTGGGTGCCGTGGGTTGCTTACGGGCTGGCGTGCCTCGTAGGTTTTTCGCGGATTACTTTGCAGGACCACTTTCCTTCGGACGTTTTTGCAGGCGCGGCGTTGGGATATGTCATCAGCCACTCCGTGGTTCTGCAGAACTAGAGCGTGATCAGCGCGCAACCTGTGTTGATTCGCCCGCGGCGACGAAGAGCGCGCGCAGTTTTTCCAGGTTGATGTGTTCGAAGCTGGGAACAGCCAGATCGGCCAAAGGCTCAAGCGTCTCGATGGGGAAAGTAGAGGCGATGGCGACACATTTCATTCCGGCGTTTTTGACCGCACCGATCCCGACGTAGGAATCCTCAAAGGCGGCCGCTTCCGCCGGGTCAATGCCGAGTTGCTCCGCAACCTTCAGATAAATCTCGGGGTCAGGCTTGGGGTGCGTCACCTCATCGCCGCTCACTATCGCGCGGAAGTACGGTCGATAACCAAGCGCATCCACAACGAACTCGATGTTCTTCCGCATCGCCGAAGAGGCGACTGCCATCGGAATCCCCGCTGCGTGGCATTCCTTGATCAGGGCGTCGAGCCCTGGCAATGGTTTCGCATGCGGGCGGAAAGCCTTCCGGAAGGCTTCTTCAAGTTCCTCGCTGAGGGCCCGGCTCTGCTCCCGGGTAATGTCAGGCCCAAAGAAATAGCGGAACGCCGTGTCGTTCCTTTTGCCAAGAATCAATTCCGGCAGTTCTTCTTTCGTGTAGCTGATCTGGTGGCGGTCCAGAAAATTCACCCACTTTTGGAGATGAAAAGGATTGCTGTCAACCAGTACGCCGTCCATATCAAAAATAACAGCGGCAGGTAATTCCAGTTGGTTTTCCATTTGCCTCCGTTGCCGTCGAGGAATGATCAACTTTCAATTATGAACGAGAAGCGGGAAAACGTGAAGGAGCAGGAAATTTAATTCAGTTCTGAATTCTGAATCACACGATTCAACTGAATTTCTAAATCCCCTGCATCCAACTCCGGATTTATCAGATGTCGCTCGTCACCGGGAACTATTTCGGCAGCGGCCTCAATGATGCCAGCAGTTTTGCCGGCGGAAGCGTATTGAGCACATCTTTCTTTTCCAGCCAGCCACGACGCGCAGTCATCACACCGTAGCGCATCAATTCGAGATGGTCAGGGTGATGTGCGTCCGTCGATATAACAATCTTCATACCGCGCTCTTTCGCGAGTTTCACTTGCCGGTCGGAAAGATCCAGACGTTCGGGGTTGCCGTTCAATTCCAGAATGACGCCGTGCTGTTTGGCGGCAGCAAAAACCTTTTCGAGATCGAACTGGAATGGATCGCGGCGCAGGATCTGCCGTCCCGTAGGGTGGCCCAGGATGCGGACATAGGGGTTCTCGAGGGCTTTCAGCAGGCGTTTGGTCATGTCTTCCGCCGGCATGTTCATCCGCGAGTGCACGCTGACCAGAACGATGTCGAACTGCTTCAGTAATTCGTCAGGATAATCGAGCGTGCCGTCGCCCATGATATCCACTTCCGCGCCAGCCCAGATCTTGATGCCTTTCACCTTCTTGCGCGCGGCCTGGATGCGCCTGATGTTTTCAAGGGCGCGCTTTTCGTCGAGCCCGTTGGCGATGGTTACGGCCTTCGAATGGTCAGTGATCAGGATATATTGGTAACCCAGTTTTTTGGCGGCTTCGGCCAGTTCCTCCGCTCCGGTTTTCCCGTCCGAAGCGGTTGTGTGCATTTGGAGATCGCCCTTGATGTCTTTCAGCTCGACGAGCTTCGGCAATTTGTTTTTTTCCGCCGCTTCGATCTCTCCCTGGTTTTCCCGCAGTTCCGGCGGGATCCACGGAAGACCCAGCTTCTTGTAAACTTCTTCTTCGGTGCGGCTGGCCAGGACCCTGTCGCCTTCAAACAGGCCATACTCGCTCAGCTTCCAGCCTTGCTTCTTGGCGCGCTCCCGCAAGGCGATGTTGTGCTCCTTCGACCCGGTAAAGTACATCAAGGCTGCGCCGTACTGCTCGCGTTCGAGCAGGCGGATGTCCACCTGCATGCCGTTCTTCAACTTGACGCTCACCTTGTCTTCGCCCTTGCCGAGAACCTGATCGATGCCGGGATATTTGGAGAAATGTTCTGCAATCTTTGCGTGATCCGTTCCTGTAACCAGCAAATCAAGATCGCCGACAGTCTCGCGGCCGCGGCGCAGGGATCCGGCGGGTGTCACCTGATCGACTTCTTTCCGTTCTTTCAGGTATTCGATCAGTTCTTCTGCGGTTTCGTACGCAGTGTCAAGCCGGAAACGCCCGGCGGAACGCTGGAAGGTCTCCAGTGCTTTCAGAATGTTTTCTTCTGTCTTGGCACTCATGCCGGGCAAGCCGTGCAGTCGGCCGGCCTTTACGGCTTTTTCGAGGTCTTCGATCGTATTGATCCCAAGTTGCTGATGAAAGAGCCGCACTTTCTGCGGCCCGACGCCCTGCAGTTCCAGAAGCTGCAACAGGCTCCGCGGGACTTTCTTCAGCAGTTCCTGATGATACTGGCACTTGCCGGTTTCCACGAGTTCCTTGATCTTGGCTGCCAGGTCCACACCGACGCCGGGGATTTCCGTCAGTTTGCGATTCGGATCGCGCGCAATGTCTTCGACGCGCTCGGGGTAGCTTTCGATCGACCGGCGGGCGCGATCATATGCTGCGGCCTTGAAGGACCATTTCGGGTCATCCTGCGTGATTTTCATCAGGCTGGAGATTTCTTCAAAGATGGCGGCGATTTCGTCGTTTTCCATAGGGGCCTCATTCGAGTATCCCGGTTTTGGCGGCCCGCGTCCGACGAGCGTGCAACGCGAATGCCGGCCCGTCAAGACCGTTATCCGGGGCTTTATTCATTGCAGGTCTTAACAGCAACCTTTCCGCTTTCACTATGTTACCAGTTCTTTTTTGAGATGTTTCCTTGCGAGGGCGCTCAGTGTTAGAATCGGCAAGCGTATTACCATGACGCTTCGCCGGCTTGGGTTGCAGGGCAAGATCGTCCTTATCATTGCGGTGGCGGTTGTCTCCGTCGTCGCCGTCTCCACTTACATCGCCATGCTCCTCACGCGCCAACTCGTTGAGGAGGACACGTATCGCAAGGCGCTTGCGCAGGCGCGGTCGATTGCGCAGCAACTCGAGGACGAACATGCCCTCCAGGACCCGGCGACTCTGCTGCGGGGGCTCCGCCAGTTGGAACATAACTTCCCCAGTATCACGCAGGCGGACGTCTTCACGCATGTGCCATCTCATCAATTGATTGTTTCCACGGGTTCGAAGGACCAAATTCTGGAACTCGACCACATCCCGGACATCCAGAATTACAACGATTATCAGCAGCCCGATTCCGACCAGATCACAATCGACACGCCGGATGGGAATTACTGGATCATGGCGACGACCATTCATTCTGAGGGCCGGTCGATTGCATGTCTCAATCTCAAAGTCTCGAAACTGCACCTCAGTGAGATTACCGAGCGGCTGGTCCTGCGCAACCTGCTGGTGACTCTCGCCGGGCTTGGGTTCCTGATCCTTGTCATTCACGTCTTCTTTCTCAAGAGCATCCGCGGACCTGTGAAGGAGATGATTCGCGTGATGGATTCTGCCGAGGGGAAATCCCTCGCGGCGCGCGCTCGCGTCAGGAGCCACGATGAGATCGGACAATTGGCCGAGCGCCTGAACCGCATGCTGGCCCGCATCGAAAATTTCAATGCCGAGTTGGCGCAGAAGGTCCAGGACGCCACGGCAGAGCTTGCCCGGCGCAACGAAGAATTGAAGCGAATCAACGAAGAGCTGTTTGAAACCCAGAAGACGCTCGCACGCTCCGAGCGGCTGGCTATTGCGGGCCAGCTTGCCGCCGGCCTGGCCCATGAAATCGGCACGCCTCTGAATTCGATTTCCGGCCATGTGCAACTGCTGGCGCGGCAGGGAGTGGGCGGTGCGGCAGGCGCACGGCGACTTGAAATCATTGAGCGGCAGATTGACAGCATTGTCCGCACCGTAAGGCAATTGCTTTCATGGACCCGCCAGTTTGACCTGCGGCTGGAACAGGTTGACGTGAGGCAGCTTCTCGAAGATTCTCTGACGCTTTCTTCTCCCGCCCTGCAACACAGGAAAATTAATGTTGTAAGGTCGTGGGGGCGCAATTGCCCGAGGGTGTGGGCGGACCCGGGTTACCTGCAGCAGGTTTTCCTGAACCTGATCAACAACAGTATGGATGCCATGCCGACGGGCGGAACTCTGACAACCCGGACCCGCTTCCAGGCTTCTGAAAAAGAGGTAATCATTGAAGTAGAAGACACTGGAATCGGCATTGCCCCGGACACCTTGCAGCGCATTTTTGAGCCAATGTTTACGACCAAAAAAATGGGAACAGGAGCCGGCCTGGGTCTTGCCATTTCAGATCAGATTGTTCGCCAGCACCGGGGCTGCATTCGGGCTGAGAGCGAAGTGGGACGCGGTACTCGGTTTACGATCGTCCTGCCCGTCGATTGTCGCGAGCAGATTGAGGCCACATCCGCCGCGCCTTTGGATTCGCGAGTGGGTTTGCCGGGTTAACTGCGGTCCGGCGATATCTTTTGAAGTTTTTCAAGTTGACGAGAACTGTCTCAGGGCCGCTGCGCTCCCGCCAACAGCCGGCAGCGGGGATGGGGCGATTGCGATTCGCAGTGCCTGGCAGGAAATCAGAAATATATGGTTAATCGAACTGCAACAATACTCGTTGTCGATGACGATCCGGACACCCGGGACCTTCTTTCCGAAGTGCTCGAGTCGGAAGGCTATAAGGTGCTTTCCGCCGCCGGAGCGCAGGAGGCTCTTGAAACGGGAAAGAAGGAGCCTATTGATGTCATCCTCAGCGATATCCGCCTGGGCCCTGAGCTGAATGGCCTTGATGTGCTGCGCGCATTCAAATCGATTCAGCCGGAGTCGGAAGTAATCCTGATCACGGCCTTCGGGTCCATGGAGACCGCAATTGAAGCGGTCAAGGCCGGAGCGTTCGATTATCTTTCAAAGCCCTTCATGATTGACGATGTGGTCAAGCGCGTGCGGCGGGCGCTTGAGACCCGCACACTGGTTCGTGAATCCCGGAACCTGATGGCTCCGCCCGGCGGCACCGCTCCGGTATCTTCGCTGGTGGGCCGCAGCCCGGCCATGCTGGAAGTTTACAAGAAGATTGGAATGGTTGCAGATTCGCGGGCCACGGTGCTGATCACCGGAGAAAGCGGAACGGGCAAGGAACTCGTGGCGCGCGCAATCCATGCCAACGGTCCGCGGGCGAACCAGCGTTTTCTGGCGGTAAACTGCGGCGCATTCACGGAATCTCTCCTCGAATCGGAACTGTTCGGCCACGTGCGCGGCTCGTTTACGGGCGCGAGCATGAACAAATGCGGGATTTTCGAGGACGCAAACGGCGGCACGGTGTTTCTGGATGAAGTATCGGAGATGAGTCCCGCGCTTCAGGTGAAACTTCTGCGCACTCTTGAAGCGCAGGAAGTCCGTCCCGTGGGATCAAACCAGTCCATCCGGATCGATGTCCGCATGATCGCGGCTTCCAACCGCAATCTGGCGGATCTGGTGGCCCAGGGCAAATTTCGCGAAGACCTTTTTTACCGGCTTCGCGTAATCGAGATCGACCTTCCGCCGCTTCGCGAGCGGGAGGAAGATATTCCGCTCCTGGTGGCGCATTTTCTCCAAAGGCTGAGCGCTGAAACCGGGCGGACATTCACGATCTCTCCGGAGGCGCTCTCGGCCCTGATTGCCTATCCCTGGCCGGGCAATGTCCGCGAGTTGTTGAACACGCTGGAATCCATTGCAGCGTTGAACCGTTCCGGCGTCATAACGCTTCAGGATCTGCCCCCAAAACTGAGCATCGCCCGCGACGAAGGCGAGAGCGTCAACGACCTCTTTGGGGACCTTCCGTCGCTCGAAGAGTTGGGGCAGCGCTATCTTGAATATGTGCTGAAAGTCACTGGCAACAACAAGTCGCAGGCTGCCGACATCCTGGGCGTCAGCCGAAACACCATTTACCGGATGGCCGTGCGCCAGCCTCGGCATACTCAACCTCTCGGTCGGTCCGAGCTTGAAGAGCTCCATATCCGTGAAAAAGGACCATCGCAGGCTGAGTCGGACAACGAAGAATAGAGCGCGCGCCGACGCATTGTGGCTGACGCGTTAGAGGTATCTTGTTCGCTTAGACTCCTCACGCTGATCAGTGACACCGGACACAGCAAACACTCCTCACCTCACTTAGTCTGTTTGTGTAGGTTTTCATATTGCTGAATTGCCGGGTTTCAGAAGGACTTAGCGCAATGAGGAAAGCCCTGTGCGGGTCCGTGGCCGTTTTGACAGGCTTCTTGATGTTCCCAATGCAGGTCAGCGAGATGCAACCTAACCTTGATCCGCCAGGCACCATCCAGCTTCCTGCACCATCGCGCAGCGGCGTGGTATCGCTGGAAGAAGCGCTTGCGCAGCGCCGCTCCGTGCGTGAATTCTCACGGGGTGACCTGACTCTTCCTCAACTCTCGCAGCTTTTATGGGCGGCGCAGGGGATTACATCTCGGGAGGGTTACAGGACCGCGCCTTCGGCGGGCGCTCTCTACCCTTTGGAAACCTACGTCGTTGTCCCTGCGGGTTTGTATCACTACACGCCGGTTCGGCACCAACTCAACCTTGTCTCTGCCGGGGACTTCAGGCGGCCGCTGTTTCGCGCCGCTCTCGAGCAGCAGGCGATTATCGAAGCGTCAGCGGTTTTTGTGATTGCCGCGGTTTATGAGCGCACGGCGCGCAAATATGGTCCGGCGCGGGCCGAGCGGTATGCACATCTTGAAGCCGGTCATGCTGCTCAGAACCTGCTGCTGGAAGCAGTGGCGCTTGGGCTGGGCGCCGTGCCCATGGGTGCATTCCAGGATGCCGAAGTGAAGAAGCTTCTTGAATTCCCGCGAAACTGCGAGCCCCTCTACCTGATTCCCGTCGGGACGCCGCGGTAAACCCATTTCTTCGGGACGCACAAACCCTGACGAGGGCGATTCAGAAGACCCTTTTCTTCAGCCGGTTCACGTTGAACTTTGCCGTATCAGCAACGGCCATGACAGCCATTACGCCGGCTTGCACGGGGTCGGTGACCACAAGATCAGCGACATCGGGGACGCTCCCCGCCATGTTCAGGCTGATCACGAGCAATCCCTGCGCGCGGACCTCGCGCACGGCCTTTTCGATCTCTCCGCCCATCAGCGAACCTGCCAGCACCAGCGCGCGCGCCCGAGGCAGCCGACCCACGGCGCGTACAGCTTCTGCCAGTGGTTGTTCCCCCACCAGCGGGATCGTATCTACGGAGATGTGTTCTCCGCGGATGTTGTGCCGGTCGGCTTCTGAGATAGCGCCGATTGCCACCTGTCCCACTTGCGCTCCGCCGCCCATCACGATAATCCGCTTGCCATAAATCTTATCGAGCGTATCGACCCGGCTCACATCTTTCACGACAGAGAGGGCCTGCAACCCTTCGAGCAATGCCTCCGCCGGTCCGGGCAGATCAACTTCAAAATAGACACGCGCTTCGGGTTTGCTGTCGTCCACGATAGCCACGGACGAAATATCTCCCTGGTGAGCGGCGATCACGCCGGTCAACTGATGGAGCACCCCCAGCCCGGATTGCACTCGAACAACAATTCCAACCTTTTCAGACATTCTTTCCCCCGGTCCCTGACCAGCGTACACTCATCTAATGCTTCGCCGTGCGCACGTCAGTTTAGCCTAGCACAGTTTAACCAGGCAATACGACGATCCGTCCGACAGATGACAGTCAGGATTTACGTTTCAGAATGTCTTTTTGTACTTCAACCACGCCGGTAACCATTCGCTGAAGTGCTTCGTGAAGCTCGCGCTGATGTGATTGTGCTTGCCGTCACACTCGTCAGGAGCAAGGTCCACTGGAGAATGATGCTCAACGCCAGACCGTTCAGGGCGAACTGCTGGGAGCGCCGTACCATCGCGTCATGCACTCTGGCGTTACTGTTCATGATTCCGTGCGCAAGAGCATCAGCCGCCCGGTTGCCCGCGGAATTTAGTCGAGGAATGCACAGGCTGAAGCGGAACCCCAACGCCGAGTATAATGGCTTTACCCTTGCGGGAGATCACCACTGAGGTGGAGGGATGAACAGGCGGCAGTGGCTGGAGCAGGCTGGAATTGGATTCGTGGCCGGGTTGACGGCATGCGCGAAAAAGCCGTCGGCGGAAAATCATGGGGGCCGAGTCTCCACCGTTACTGTAGGAGTAAACAAGGGTGGGCCCGTCATCTTGGAGACGGATTCGGCTGAATTTCACGTTTTGCCTTCAGGATATATCCAGGCTTTTCTCCGCAAAGAGAATGGCAATCTGACGCTTGATGATCCAGCATCTGCGACGGGCGGCTCTGCCGGTTATCTTGTAAGCGGCGGCCAACAGATTTCCGACTTTGTTTTTGATTTCGGCCAGTCGATCATCACCGATGCCAAGGGGAGAATCGGTCCGATTGGCAAGCGCATCGAGATGCCTGCGAGCAATCCGCAGGGAATCACGAAGACCCTGGCGGTCGAAATTTACGACGACTTCCCCAACCTGGCTGTTGTGACTGAAACCTACAGAAACATGACGGCCAAAGACCTGCCGATTGAGCGCGTCGTTGCCAACCCACATCGGTTGAGCGCAACTCTCCTCGACCCAGGGGTCCCGCCTTACAAGATGTGGACCTTCCAGGGATCAAGCTACAAGTGGGGAGAGAACATCATCGAGGAAGTCCCGCGAAAATTTTCGCAGCCCAACCTGATGGGCGGCCCCACGCCGAAGGGCCTTGGCGGCGGTATTCCGGTGGTGGCTTTCTGGACAGACAAAGTTGGCGTCGGCATTGGCCACCTGGAGCTTTTGCCTCTGACGCTGTCACTTCCCGTCAGCGTAGGACGTAGCGGTCGCGTCGAAGCGTCGATGGAACTCGAACCCGCGATAACGCTCAAGCCCGGCGACTCGTATTCGCTCCCGCTCAGTTTTATCTCGGTTTACGAAGGCGACTTCTACAAGCCACTGCGGATGTATTCGCGCGTGCTTCAGCGCGAAGGATGGAACATTCCCGATCCGGGCAGGGAAGCTTACAACATCAGTTGGTGCGGCTGGGGCTACGAGCAGGACGTGACCCGCGAGCAGATGCTGGGAACCATTCCGAAGCTGAAAGAATTCGGCATCAAATGGGCCACGCTCGATTATCGCTGGTTCAACAATTTCGGCGATTGGGAGCCGCGCCAGGACACATTCCCCGGCAACACGATCAAAGAACTGGCCGATGAATTCCACAAGCAGGGATTTTACATCCAGCTCTGGTGGCAGCCGCTTGGTGTGGATGACGGCCAGGGTAAACATCTCGATTGGAAACATGTCGTCGTTTCCAAAGTGGCGCAGGAACATTCCGACTGGCTCATCCTCGACAAGGATGGTAAACACGCGCGCCTGATCAGCCCCGTGTGCGACGTGGCGTCGCTTTGCCCGGCCCTGCCCGAAGTGCGGGAATACTTTGTCCGGCTGGTCCAGCGTTTCATTCAAGACTGGGGATATGACGGGAGCAAGATGGACAGCGTCTTCAGCGCGCCGCCCTGCTATAACCCGAAGCACCATCACAAGTCCCCTCAGGATTCTGTTCTGGCGATGCCTAAAGTTATGCAGGCGATCTTTGAGACGTCGCGGACGCTCAAGCCGTACAGCGTCACGCAAATCTGCCCCTGCGGAGCGCCGCCCAATTTCGCCTGGCTCCCTTACATGAACCAGGCCGTGACGGCGGACCCGGTGGGTTCAATTCAGGTGCGGCGCCGCATCAAGATGTACAAGGCGCTGCTCGGCCCCAAAGCCGCTGTTTACGGTGATCATGTCGAGCTGACCAGAATTCGATTTGCCAATTCTGACAACGAAATCGATGTCGGCGAAGACTTTGCTTCAACGGTGGGAACCGGCGGCGTGGTCGGAACCAAATTTGTCTGGCCTGATCCGGGGCCGCATTTCAAAAATGTTTATCTGAGTCCGGCGAAGGAAAAGGTCTGGAAGAAATGGACCGCCATTTACAATCGGGAGATGCTTTCGAGCGGAACTTTCCTCGATCTGTACAACTACGGCTACGATCTCCCCGAAGCGTATGCCATCGAGAAGGACGGCAAAATGTATTACGCGTTTTACGCGCAGAGTCCCGGTATGCCCTGGAAGGGCGATGTAGAATTGCGCGGCCTTGCGCCCGGTCGCTATCGCGTTTTCGACTATGAGGACAACAAAGACCTTGGGTACATCGACGCAACAAATCCAAGATTGAAGACTGAATTCACGGACCACCTGTTGCTGGTAGTCACCAAGGCGTGAAGCTCGATTCCCGAGGGTCTCTGCTTGTTGTTCAATCATTTTGGACATGACCACCTGTGCGGTGTAGCGAATATAGATTGACAAAATCGGTGGATAGTCACCCTGAGTGCAGCGAACGGTCTCAGTATTTCTTTTCAGGCAAATGCAGGGACGGTTTACTTCGCTCACCATGACATTTGAGCTTTGTTCGGCAACCTTTCAGCACAAATTCGAGTTAAGATATTGGATTGCGGAAGAAGCGGGCGGGGGCGTTACAGGCAGGGTCCGGCAAAGGGATGGCCCTGTGTGGCGGCCGCGGTTGCCAGCGTTACGCGGGGCGGCGGGACGCATGAATTCTTCAGCAACAAAGAGTGAATGATATTGCTTATGAGGAGTTCGGAATGATGCGAAATCTTATGAAATCGAAATTCCTGCTGATGGGAGGGGTTGTTCTCCTGGCGGCCGTATTTGCTTCGGGCTGCGAGACGACATTCTACGAAAAGAGCGGGAAAATGCCGAATGAGAACACCAGTCAGCACGTCCAGGGTTATCAATCCGGCAATTCGGACTCCATCCGGCTGGTCCTTCCGCTTCCTGTCCTGCGGTAGCCGGCAGAAGTTGTCATCGATGCGTTTGAGCATCACACATCGCGCGGTCATCCCTTCAAGAGATAGCGGCGCTGCACTTTAAGGAAGTCTCACTCCCATCCTGCAGGGTGATCACCCTCCTGATATCCAGGCGACAGATTTTCAGATTTGTGCTTCCAGAAATTCCTCGCTGCCCGGGGCGGTGTCGCCGCTCCACGCGCTTTTCCTGCAACCATTTCCAGCCGTTTCGGAATGAGCGATGGGGCGGTGTGGGAAGAAGCTAGGAATTAAGCTTTGGCGACCGCGAGCATTCCTTTCTTTTGATCCCTTCCTATTTTCGCATTCCTGAAGAGGGGCTTGTCTTAGCCTGTACTGTGTGTATTATTACACTCATATGAAGATCGCACCGAAAGGGCGCGAAGCGGCTCGACTGCGCCAACGCAGATTCGAACTCCTGCGGCGTTTCACGATTCCGGCGGATTTGCTGC
>Ga0209581_1000522_pt1 | contig 78316 bp, 71 predicted proteins | sample Coa_R2_FD_187160 | JGI IMG/M metagenome (GOLD analysis project Ga0209581, IMG submission 187160) | Surface soil microbial communities from Centralia Pennsylvania, which are recovering from an underground coalmine fire - Coalmine... | ecosystem: Environmental > Terrestrial > Soil > Unclassified ...
GCGCGAACTGCTCGGCCCCGACGGCCCGTTCGCCCGCGAGGTGCCGGGCTTCGTGCCGCGCGACTGCCAGCAGGCGATGGCCGAAGCGGTGGAGGAGGCGATCGCCGAGGGGCAGACGCTGATCGCCTGCGCCATTGCTCAAGTCGGGCGGTCGCCACCGCTCGCCGAGCGCTCCGCGCCGAATCTCGCCGGACTCAATCCAGCGCGTAGCCGAACTGCTGGCGGAACTGGTCGGCGAACTCGCCCCAGGTGAAGCGCTGGTTCTGCGTGCCGGGGTGCTCGATCTTGAGCGCGCCCATCAGCGAGGCCATGCGTCCGCAGGTGGGCAGGTCCATGCCGCGCATCAGGCCGAAGATCAGGCCGGCGCGGTAGGCGTCGCCGCAGCCGGTGGGGTCGGACACGCGCCGCTCGTGCGCCGGCGGAATGTCGAAGGTTTGCTTGCGGGTGTGGATCAGCGAACCCTTCGGCCCGCGCGTGACGATGTAGGCCTGCACGCGCTCGGCGATCTGCCGCTCGCTCCAGCCGGTGCGCTGCTGCAGCAGGTTCGACTCGTAGTCGTTGACCGTGACGTACTGCGCCTGCTCGATGAAGGCGCGGAATTCCTCGCCGCTGAACAGCGGCATCGCCTGCCCGGGATCGAAGATGAACGGCACGCCGCGCTCGGCGAATTCCAGCGCATGCTGCAGCATCGCCTCGCGACCGTCCGGGCCGACCAGGCCGAACCCGACATCCGGCACGTCGCGCACGTGGTTCTCGTGGCTGCGCATCATCGCGCCGGGGTGGAACGCGGTGATCTGGTTGTCGTCGAGATCGGTGGTGATGAATGCCTGCGCGGTGTACAGGTCCTCGATCACGCGCACCTGCGACAGATCGATGCCGCAGCGCTCGAAATGCTCGCGGTAGGGGCCGAAGTCGCGCCCGACCGTGCCCATCGGCAGCGGCTGGCCGCCGAGCAGCTTCAGGTTGTAGCTGATGTTGCCGGCGCAGCCGCCGAACTCCTTGCGCATGCGCGGCACCAGGAAGGCGACGTTCAGGATGTGCACCTTGTCCGGCAGGATGTGGTTCTTGAAGCGGTCCGGAAACACCATGATGGTGTCGTAGGCGAGCGATCCGCAGATCAGGGCGTTCATTCGAGGGCTGGGGCTGAGGGCTGAGGGCTGAAGAGCACGTCGCCGCCGTTTGGCGGCGCGCATTGTCGCAGAATCGCCGATGCGTGTGGGGTGGATGGTCCTCGGCCATGCCGCCGCTCGGCCTTGGCGCGTGAGCGGTGAGCGGTGAGCGGTCAGCGGGAAGTAGGAAGTGGGAAGTGGGCAGAGCTACAGCCCTCGGCCCTCAGCCCTCGACCCCAGCTTCTCCCGCAGCAGCGCGTTCAACCGCTGCGGATGGGCCTGGCCACGCAGACGCTTCATCGTCTGGCCGACGAAGAACTGCAACAGCTTGTCGTTGCCGCGGCGGTAGTCCTGCACCTGGCTGGGGAATTCGGCGAGCACCGCGTCGATCGCCGCGGCGAGCGCGCCGTCGTCGGAGATCTGCGCCAGCCCGCGCGCGGCGATGATCGTCTCCGCGTCGCCCTCGCCGGCCCACATCGCGGCGAACACCTCCTTGGCGATGCGGCCCGAGATCGTGCCGTCGGCCAGGCGCGCGAGCAGGCCGGCGAGCGCCGGCGCGGTCACGCGCGTCGCCTCGATCGGCAGCTCCGCGGCGTTGAGCGCGGCGGCGAGTTCGCCGAGCACCCAGTTCGCGCAGAGTTTCGCCCACTCGCGCCCGCCCGCGGGGTTGGCGTCTGCGCCGGGCTTGGCCGGCCCCGGCCGCGCGGCGCAGAGCGCTTCGTAGTAATCGGCGGTCGCCTTGTCCGCGCACAACTGCGCCGCGTCCGCCTCCGGCAGGCCGAGCGTTTCGACGTAGCGTCGGCGGCGCGCGTGCGGCAGCTCCGACAGCGTGGCGCGGATCGCCTCGATCTCGGCCGCGGTCACCACGATCGGCGGCAGATCCGGATCGGGGAAATAGCGGTAGTCCTCGGCCTCCTCCTTGCCGCGCAGCGGTCGCGTGCGGTGGTGCGCGGCGTCGTACAGGCGCGTTTCCTGCACCACGCGCTCGCCGTTCTCGAGGACGCGGATCTGGCGTTCGATCTCGTATTCGATCGCCTTCTCGACGAAGCGGAACGAGTTGACGTTCTTGATCTCGGTGCGCGTGCCGAGCACGCTGCTGCCGGCCGGCCGCACCGAGACGTTGGCGTCGCAGCGGAACGAACCCTCCTGCAGGTTGCCGTCGCAGATGCCGAGCCAGCGCACCAGGGTGTGCACGGCGCGCAGGTAGGCCACCGCCTCCTGCGCGGAATGCAGCACCGGCGCGGAGACGATTTCGAGCAGCGGCACGCCGGCGCGGTTGAAGTCGATGCCGCTGGCGGCGTGGAATGCGTCGTGCAGCGACTTGCCGGCGTCCTCCTCGAGATGGGCGCGCTGGATCGCGACCTCGATCACGCGGCCGTCGTCGAGCCGCACCGGCAGGCGGCCGTCGCTCACGATCGGCCGCTCGTACTGGCTGATCTGGTAGCCCTTCGGCAGATCGGGATAAAAGTAGTTTTTGCGCGCAAATATACTTTGTTCGGCGATGCGCGCGCCGATCGCCAGACCGAACCGGATCGCCTTGTCCCGCGCCGCGCGATTCGGCACCGGCAACGTGCCGGGCAGCGCCACGTCGAGTGCCGCCGCCTGGCGGTTCGGCGCCGCGCCATAGGCCGTGGCCGCGCCGGAAAACAGCTTGCTCGCGGTGTTGAGCTGGGCGTGGATCTCGAGGCCGATGACCGCTTGCCATGTGCCGAGCGCCGCGGGCTGCGGGTTGAGGGCGGAAGAGCTCATTTCGCCCCCGTCGGTTGCCGCAGGTGCCAGTCGGTGGCGAGTTGCAGCTGGTACCCGGCCGCGAGCAGGCGCGCCTCGGCGAACGCCGGCGCGATCAGTTGCAGGCCGACCGGCAGACCCTCGCTGAAGCCCGCCGGCAGCGACAGCGCCGGCAGTCCGGCGAGATTGACGGCAACGGTGTTGACGTCGGCGGCGTACATCGCCAGCGGATCGGCGGCCTTCTCGCCGAGGCGGAACGCGACCGTCGGCGTGGTCGGGCCGGCGATCAGATCGACCGTCGCGAACGCGGCGGCGAAATCGTCGGCGATCAAGCGCCGCACGCGCTGCGCGCGCAGATAGTAGGCGTCGTAGTAGCCGGCGGACAGCGCGTAGGTGCCGACCAGGATGCGCCGCCGCACCTCGCGGCCGAAACCCTCGGCGCGGCTGCGCGTGTACAGGTCCTCCAGCGACTGCGGATCGTCGCAACGGTGGCCGTAGCGCACGCCGTCGTAGCGCGCGAGATTGCTCGACGCCTCGGCCGGCGCGATCACGTAGTAGGCCGGAATCGCCAGGTGCGCGTGTGGCAGCGACACCTCGACCAGGCGGGCGCCCTGCCGCTCGCACTCGGCGAGTGCCGCGCGCACGGCGGCGGCCACGCCGTCGGCGACGCCGGCGCCGAAATACTCGCGCGCCACGCCGATGCGTATACCTTTCAGCGTTGTGGACAATGCGGCAACGTAGTCTTCGGCCGGATGCGCCACGCTGGTGGCGTCGCGCGGGTCGTGCCCGGCGATCGCGGCGAGCACGTGCGCGCAATCCTCGGCGCTGCGCGCCAGCACGCCGCCGCAGTCGAGGCTGGAGGCGAACGCGATCATGCCGAAGCGCGAGACGCGGCCGTAGCTCGGCTTGAGCCCGGTGATGCCGCAGAACGCGGCCGGTTGGCGGATCGAGCCGCCGGTGTCGGTGCCGGTGGCGAACGGCACGATGCCGGCCGCGACCGCGGCGGCGGAACCGCCGGAGGAGCCACCGGGCACGCGCGTCGCATCCCACGGGTTGCGCACCGGGCCGAAGTGGCTGTTCTCGTTCGACGAGCCCATCGCGAACTCGTCCAGATTCGCCTTGCCGATCGCCACCGCGCCGGCCGCGGCGAGACGCTCGACCACGGTCGCGTCGTACGGCGGCACGAAACGCTCGAGCATGCGCGAGGCGCAGGTGGTGCGGATGCCGCGGGTGCAGAAGATGTCCTTGTGCGCGAACGGAATGCCGGCGAGCGGCGCGGCGTCGCCGCGGGCGAGCGCGGCATCGGCGCGATCCGCCGCGGCGAGCGCGGCGTCCTCGCTCAGGGTGATGAAGGCGTTGAGATCGCTCCGCGCCCGCGCCGCGGCGAGCGCGCGTTCGGCCAGCGCGCGTGCGGAAACGCGCCGCGCGCGAAGTGCCTGCGCCAGTTGCGCGATGCCGCCGCCGCTCACGGGGGATTACTCGATCACCTTCGGCACGACGTACAGATCGGCGCGCGCCTCCGGCGCGAGCGCGAGCCATTCGTCGGCGTGATCGGTTTCGCTGACCACGTCGTCGCGCCAGCGCAGCGCCTGCGCGTGCGGGTGCGCCATCGGCTCGACCGCATGCGCGTCGCTCGCCGCGGCCAGCGCATCGGCAAGCGCCAGCACCCGGCCGAGCTCGTCGGCGAGCGCCGGCAGCTCGGCCTCGGCGACGGCGATGCGGGCCAGGCGCGCGATGCGCCGGACGGTGGCGTGGTCGATGGACATGAACGCGGGCGAGGTGGAACGCGAACCGGCGGAAAGCCTGCGCCGGCAAGCATCCCCGATTCGCGCAGCCCGCGCAAGTCGTCCGGCCCGCGCGGGCGCGCGATTCGCGGCGCCGGTTGCCCTCGGCTTAACGCCGATTTACCTTGCCTCGCCGCGTCCCGATTCACTACACTGACGCGCTTTTCCGCCATCTCGCGAGCGCTTCATGTTCGGCATAGGCAGACTGTTCTCCAACGACCTGTCGATCGACCTCGGCACGGCCAACACGCTGATCTACGTGCGTGGCCAGGGCATCGTGCTGAACGAGCCTTCGGTCGTGGCGATCCGCCAGGATCGCGGCCCCGGCGGTCCGCGCTCGGTGGCGGCGGTGGGCGCCGACGCCAAGCGCATGCTCGGCCGCACGCCGGGCAACATCGTCACCATCCGTCCGCTCAAGGACGGCGTGATCGCCGACTTCTCGATGACCGAGGAGATGCTCAAGCAGTTCATCAAGAAGGTGCACCACTCGCGCTGGTTCCGGCCGAGTCCGCGCGTGCTGGTGTGCGTGCCGTGCGGCTCCACCCAGGTCGAGCGGCGCGCGATCAAGGAATCGGCGGAGTCCGCCGGCGCGCGCGACGTGTTCCTGATCGAGGAACCGATGGCCGCCGCGATCGGCGCCGGCATCCCGGTGCACGAGGCGCGCGGCTCGATGGTGCTCGACATCGGCGGTGGCACCTCGGAAGTGGCGGTGATCTCGCTCAACGGCATCGTCTATTCGGCCTCGGTGCGCATCGGCGGCGATCGCTTCGACGAGGCGATCATCAACTACGTGCGCCGCAATCACGGCACCCTGATCGGCGAATCCACCGCCGAACGCATCAAGATGGAGATCGGCTGCGCCTTCCCGCAGACCGAGGTCCGGGAGATCGAGATCTCCGGCCGCAACCTGGCCGAGGGCGTGCCGCGCAACATCACGATCAACTCCAACGAGATCCTCGAGGCGCTGCACGAACCGCTCGCCGGCATCGTCAGCTCGGTCAAGAGCGCGCTCGAACAGACGCCGCCGGAACTGTGCTCCGACGTCGCCGAACGCGGCATCGTCCTGACCGGCGGCGGCGCCCTGCTGCGCGACCTCGACCGCCTGATCTCCGAGGAAACCGGCCTGCACGTGCACGTCGCCGACGATCCGCTGACCTGCGTGGCGCGCGGCGGCGGCCGCGCCCTGGAACTGATCGACCGCCACGGCAGCGATTTCTTTGCGCCGGAGTGAGTCGGGAGCGAGGGCGGAGGGCCGAGGGCGGAGGGCCGAGGGCGGAGGGCGGAGGGCCGAGGGCCGAGGGCCAGGGGCGGTGCAGCGCTTTCCGCTCACCGCTGACCGCTCACGCGTAAAGGCCGCGACTGCCGCCGCCGCTGCCATCGCCGTATACTTTTGCTCCCGCCGTCGCGATCGTCGATCCCGCCCTCAGCCCTCCGCCCTCCGCCCGTGGCCATCGCCAGCAACGATCACGCCCCGCTGTTCGCCACCGGCGCGACGAGCACGCTGCGCCTGATCGGCTATCTCGTGCTGGCGATCGCGCTGATGGTCGCCGACCACCGCAACGGCTATCTCGCCGGGCTGCGCTGGCTCGCGGCGATGGCGGTCGAGCCGATCTACCGCGCGGCGGCCCTGCCGGCGCAGTGGGCGCGCGCGGCGCGCCTGGCGCTCGCCGACCGCGAGCGTCTGACCGCCGAAAACGCCGAACTCGGCCGCCAGCTCCTGCTCGCGCAGGCGCGCCTGAACCGCCTGGCGGCGCTGCGCGAACAGAACGAGCGGCTGAAGGAGCTGCTCGAGGCGCAGCGCAGTCTCGGCCTCGGCGCGCAGGTCGCGCGGATCATCGATGTCGATACCGATCCCTACCGCCATCGCGTCGTCGTCGACGCCGGCGCGCGCCAGAGCGTCGCCATCGGCGAGGCCGTGCTCGACGCCCACGGCGTCATGGGTCAGGTCACCGAAGTGCTGCCGAACACCGCCACGGTGATGCTGATCACCGATCCGGCGCACGCGCTGCCGGTGACGGTGGAACGGACCGGGCTGCGCACGATCGCGCGCGGCACCGGCGCGCTTGACACGCTGGAACTGCCGAACGTGCCGATCAGCGCCGACCTCAAGGTCGGCGACCGCCTGCTCACCTCCGGCCTCGGCGGACATTTCCCGGCCGGCTTTCCGGTCGGCGCGATTCGCGCCATCCGCAGCGACGCGAGCGGCATGTTCGCCGTGGCGCTGGCCACGCCGAGCGCGGCGCTCGATCGCGGCGACGAGGTGCTGATCCTGCACGAGCTCGCCGATCCGGTCGGCCCGCCGCCGCCGGCGCCGGCGCTCGGCCCGCCCACGCCGGCTGCCGACGCGGCACCGCCGCGGAGCGACCGGCCATGAACCGGGCGCGGGCCAACGCCGCGCTGTTCCTCGGCAGCGTCGCCGCCGCCTATTTCCTGCAGCTCATGCCGCTGCCCGCGGCGCTGCTGCCGCTCAAGCCGTACTGGCTGGCGCTGGTGCTGACGTACTGGACGCTGGAGGCGCCGGAACACGTCGGCCTCGGTCGCGCGTTCGTCCTCGGCCTGATCGGCGACGTGTTCGCCGGCGAGCTGCTCGGCGAACAAGCGTTGCGGCTTTGTATACTCTGCTTCATCCTGCTGCGCTTCCGCGCGCGCCTGCGGTTCTTCCCGATGTGGCAGCAGGCGCTGGCCGTACTCGCGCTGCTCGCCAACGACCGCGTCGTGCTGCTGATGGTGCGCGCCGTGGCCGGGCAGGCGCCGCCGCCGGCCTCGTTCTGGCTGGCGCCGCTCGCCGGCACGCTCGCCTGGCCGTGGCTGTTCCTGCTGCTCGATGACCTGCGCGCCCGGGTGCGCGCGCACGAGTCGTGAGGCGCGAACCGCTCAGCGATCCGCGCAACCGGGTGCGCGACGTCGAGCGCGAGACCGCGCGCTTCCGCGCCCGCGCGCTCGCCGGCTTCCTGCTGGTCGCGCTGTGCCTGCTCGCGCTGGCCGCGCGGTTCGCCTGGCTCGAGATCGCGCGCCACGACGAATTCCGCGCACGCTCGGACCAGAACCGCATCTCGGTGCGCAGCATTCCGCCGACCCGCGGCCTGATCTTCGACCGCAACGGCGTGCTGCTGGCCGAGAACACCGCGGCGTTCCGTCTCGAAGTGGTGCCGGAACAGGTCCGGGATCTGCCGGCCACGCTCGCCGCGCTCGGCGAGGTGATCGCGCTGTCCGACGACGACCTCGAGCGCTTCGCCGCGCTGCGCCGGAGCAAGCACCCGTTCGAGAGCCTGCCGCTGCGCTTCAAGCTGTCGGAGGACGAAATCGCGCGGTTCTCCACCGAACGCTGGCGCTTCCCCGGCGTGGAGATCGTGCCGTACCTGACGCGCGCCTATCCGCTCGGCGAGGAGTTCGCCCACCTCGTCGGCTACGTCGGCCGCATCGATGCCGCCGACGCGACCCGGCTCGACGAACGCCGCTACGCCGGCACCACGCACATCGGCAAGAGCGGCATCGAACGCCAGTACGAATCCGAACTGCACGGCGAACCGGGCTACGAGCAGGTGGAGGTCAACGTCGACAAGCGGCCGCTGCGGGTGATCCAGCGCAGCGCGCCGACGCCGGGCCGGAACCTCTATCTCACCGTCGATGCGCGCCTGCAGCACGCCGCGCGCGAGGCGTTCGCCGGCCGCGCCGGCGCCGCGGTGGCGCTCGATCCGCGCAACGGTGAAGTGCTGGCGATGGTGAGCGTGCCGAGCTTCGATCCGAACCTGTTCGTCAACGGCATCGGCCGCGTGGACTACGCCACCTTGTTGAACGCGCCGGAGCGGCCGCTGCTCGACCGCGCCATCGCCGGCGGCTACACCCCCGGCTCGACGGTCAAGCCGTATCTCGCGCTCGGCGGGCTCGAGCTCGGCCTGCGCCGGCCGGAGGACACGGTGCTGTCCACCGGCGAGTTCCACCTGCCGGGCGACAGCAAGCGCGCCTACCGCGACGACAAGCGCGGCGGCCACGGCCGCGTCGATCTGCACGAGGCGATCGCGCAATCGGTGAACACGTATTTCTATTCGCTCGCCTTCGACATGGGCATCGAGCGCTTCAGCGCCTGGATGGGCAAGTTCGGCTTCGGCCGGCCGACCGGCATCGATCTGATCGGCGAGAGCGCCGGCGTGCTGCCGTCGAAGGAATGGAAGCGCGGGCGCATGAACCAGAACTGGTATCCGGGCGAGACCGTGATCGCCGGCATCGGTCAGGGCTACTGGGTGATCACGCCGATCCAGCTCGCCCAGGCGGTGGCGATGCTGGCCGCGCGCGGCGTGCGCCATCCGCCGCACCTGCTGCGCGCGCTGCAGGATGGGATCAACCAGGATCCGCGCCCGGCGCCGACGCCGCCGGCGCAGCCGAGCATCGTGCGCAATCCGGCGGACTGGACCGCGGTCGAGCAGGGCATGATCGCGGTGGTCAACGGCCCGACCGGCACCGCGCGCGGGCTCGGCGAGGGGTTCCCCTACGTGATCGCCGGCAAGACCGGCACCGCCGAGCGCTATTCGCGCACCGACGAGACCTGGCAGAACATCATGAGCGTGGCGGTGGAGCGTCATCAGGTGTTGTTCGAGGCGTTCGCCCCGGCCGACGACGCGCGCATCGCCGTGATCGTGGCACTCGAGGCCGGCCACACCGGCGCGCACGACGCCGCGCCGATCGCGCGCCGAATCCTCGACGCCTGGCTCAAGTACGACGACGACGGAGGCCGCGCGCCATGATCGCCGGCTTCGCCCTGCGCGTCCGCGCCTTCCTGCTGCGCGCGCTGCGCCAGCCGTATTTCGATGCGCCGCTCGCCGGCGCGCTCGCGCTGCTCGCCGGCATCGGCCTCGCCACCCTGTACAGCGCGAGCGACCTCGACCGCCACCTGGTCGTCAACCAGGCGCTGCGCTTCGCGCTCGGCGGCCTGCTGATGCTGCTGATCGCGCGGGTGCCACCGGCGACGTGGCGCAACTGGACGCCGTGGCTGTACGCGGCGAGCCTGCTGCTGCTCGTCGCCGTGGCCCTGCACGGCCAGGGGCGCGGCGCCAACCGCTGGCTCAATCTCGGCGGGCTGCGCTTCCAGCCCTCCGAGCTCGTCAAGCTCACCCTGCCGATGATGATCGCCTGGTACCTGCACGCGCGCGAGCTGCCACCGCGCTGGGGAACGCTGCTCGCGGTGGCGCTGCTGATCGCCGCGCCGGCGCTGCTGATCGCCAAGCAGCCCGATCTCGGCACCGCGCTGCTGGTCGCGGCGAGCGGCGTGTTCGCCGTGTTCCTCGCCGGACTCGCCTGGTGGCGCATCTTCGCCCTGCTCGGCGCGGTCGCCGCGGCCGCACCGCTCGCCTGGCACTTCATGCACGAGTACCAGCGCGACCGCCTGCGCACGCTGCTCGATCCGGAATCCGATCCGCTCGGCCGCGGCTACCACATCCTCCAGTCGGAGATCGCGGTCGGCTCCGGCGGCTGGCTCGGCAAGGGCTGGCACCACGGCACGCAGTCGCGCCTGGAATTCCTGCCCGAGCACACCACCGATTTCGTGTTCGCCGTGTTCGCCGAGGAATGGGGCCTGATCGGCGTGGTCGCGCTGCTCGCCCTGTACCTTTTCATCGTCGGCCGCGGCCTGGTGATCGCGGCGAACGCGCGCGACACCTATTCGCGCCTGCTCGCCGGTTCGATCAGCATGGCGTTCTTCGTCTACGTGCTGGTCAACGGCGGCATGATCACCGGCCTGCTGCCCGTGGTCGGCGTGCCGTTGCCGCTGGTCAGCTACGGCGGCACCTCGGCGGTGTCGCTGCTCGCCGGCTTCGGCATGCTGATGTCGATCCACGGCCACCGCCGCCTGCTGCCGCGATAGGCGAACCGCGCGCATGCTACCCTTGGCGCGGACGGCACCCCGCGGCGACTCCGGCCACCCGATGCGCGCATTTTGGCTTTTGTATATTTGTATCCTCGGCGTTCCCGCCCTCGCATCGCCACCCGCCGACGACGCCGTCGCCGCCGCCGAGCGCCAGTTCGCCGAGGCGCTGGCGCGCGACGACGGCCTCGACGCCGCCGAGGTCCTCGCCGTGCTCGCCAAGGCGCGCTACCAGCAGGGCGTGATCGACGCGATCTCGCGCCCGGCCGAGGCGAAGCCGTGGAAGGACTACCGTCCGCTGTTCGTCAACGAACGGCGCATCGCCGACGGCGCCGCGTTTCATCGCGAGCACGCCGCGCTGCTTGAGCGCGTCGCCGCCGAGACCGGCGTGCCGGCGGAACTGATCGTCACCATCCTCGGCATCGAGACCAACTACGGCCGCAACACCGGCCGCTACCGCGTGCTGGATGCGCTGACCACGCTCGCGTTCCATTACCCGCCGCGCGCGGAGTTCTTCCGCAACGAGCTGCGCGAACTGTTCCTGCTGCGCGGCCCGCGTTTCCCGTATGCGCTGGAGGAACTCACCGGCTCCTATGCCGGCGCCATGGGCTGGACCCAGTTCATGCCCTCGAGCATCCGCAAGTTCGCGCGCGACGGCGACGGCGACGGCAGGATCGATCTGTGGAATTCGCTGCCCGACATCGCCTACAGCGTGGCCAACTACTTCGTCGCCCACGGCTGGGAGAAGGGCGGCCCGATCGCGCTGCCGGCGAGCGTCGCGGCGAACGCGCGCCGGATCGATCCGGCCGGGCTGACGCCGGTCTACCCGCTGCAGCAGCTCAACGAGTGGGGCTACACCACGCGCGAGCATCTCGATCCGATGACGCCGGCCACCCTGCTCGAACTCGACGGCAGCGACGGCCGCGAGGTCTGGATCACATTCGAGAATTTCTACGCGATCTCGCGCTACAACCGCAGCCCGTTGTACAGCCTCGCGGTGTGCCAGTTGAGCCAGGCCATCGCCGCCGCGGCGGCCGCGACCCCATGAGGCCACCTCGTCGTCCGGCGCGCGTGCGCTGGCTGATCGCGCTCTGGCTGCCGCTCGCGGGCGGCTGCCTGCCGCATCGCCACGCGCCGCCGCCGGCCGCGCCGACGCCCGCCGCGCCGGGTGGCCGCTACGCCGAGGATCACGATTCCGGCCCGACCGCGCCGCCGGATCTCAGCAAGATCCCGGAACCGGTGCCGCGCGCCGAACCGCCTTCGCCGTACGGCAACAAATCGCCCTACAGCGTGCTCGGCGAGACCTACCGCGTGCTGCCGTCGTGCAAGGGCTACGTCGAACGCGGCATCGCCTCGTGGTACGGCAACAAGTTCCACGGCTATCTCACCTCGAACTTCGAACGCTACGACATGTACGCCTACAGCGCCGCGCACAAGACGCTGCCGCTGCCCTGCTACGTGCGCGTGACCAATCTGGAAAACGGCCGAAGCGCGATCGTGCGCGTCAACGATCGCGGGCCGTTCGTCGCCAACCGGCTGATCGACCTTTCCTACGTCGCTGCGGTCAAGCTCGGCGTGTGGCCGAAGGGCACCGCGCTGGTCGAGGTGCGCGGCATCGATCCGGAGCATCCCGAGCGCACCGTGGAACCGGCGCGCGCCGCCGTGGTCTCAGGCGCGCCAGAAAAAACGCCCAAACCGCTGCTATACCTGCAAGTCGGCGCCTACGCCGACGCCGCCAACGCCGAGCGCGCGGCGGCGCAGGTGCGCGCAGCGCACCTCGGCGCGGTGCGGGTGGTGGCCGCGCAGGTGAACGGCCGGACGCTGCATCGCGTGCGGCTCGGTCCGCTCGCCGACGTGGACGAGGCCGACCGCCTGACGCCGCGGCTGCGCGCGCTCGGCCTGGGCGAACCGAGGGTGGCGGTGGATAATTGAACCGCCGCACGCCGCGATCGAACACCCACTACCGGAACCGAAGGATGCGTTGGATACCTTTTGCTTTTGCCGCATTGTTGGCATTTTCCACTTGTCCACCCGAGGCGCACGCGGCCACGCACGCGCACAAGAAGGGCAAACCCGCCGCCGCGCAGACGTCGCATGCCGCGGCGGCGCCGGCCGCGACCGAACCCGCCGCGCCCGCGAACACACCGACGCCGGCGCCGCGCCCCGGCGCCGGCAGCGCACCGACACCGCCACCGCCGTCGCTCAGCGCCCGGAGCTGGCTGCTGATGGACTACGCCAGCGGCCAGATCCTCGCCGAGGAAAACGCCGACGCGCGCGTCGAGCCGGCCTCGATCACCAAGGTGATGACCGCCTACGTGGTCGCGGCGGAGCTCGCCGCCGGCAAGATCAAGCTGGACGATCCGGTGTTCATCAGCGAGCACGCCTGGCGCAGCGGCGGCGCCGGCACCGACGGCTCGACCAGCTTCCTCGCGGTCAATTCGCAGGTGCCGCTCAAGGATCTGCTGTACGGCATGATCATCCAGTCCGGCAACGACGCGGCGATCGCGCTCGCCGAGCACGTGGCCGGCTCGGAGGCGACCTTCGCCGAGCTGATGAACCAGTACGCCGCGCGCCTCGGCATGACCGGCACCCACTACGTCAACGCCTCCGGCCTGCCCGATCCGAGCCACTACACCACCGCGCGCGACACTGCGTTGCTGGCGCGCGCGGCGATCCGCGACTACCCGGAGGAATACAAGATCTACGCGATCAAGGAATTCGAGTGGAACGGCATCACCCAGCACAACCGCAACGCGCTGCTGTGGCGCGATCCGTCGGTGGACGGCATCAAGACCGGCCACACCAAGGAGGCCGGCTATTGCCTGACGACCTCGGCCAAGCGCGGCGACCAGCGCCTGATCGCGGTGGTGATGGGCGCGGCCAGCGAGAAGCAGCGCGCCGACGACAATCAGGCCCTGCTCAACTACGGTTTCCGTTTCTTCGAGACGCACAAGCTGTACGCCGCCAATCAGCCGCTGGCGACGCCGGAACTGTGGAAGGGCGCGCAGAACACGCTGCCGCTCGGTCTCGCCGAGGACGCGCTGCTCACCCTGCCGCGCGGCCGCTACAACGACCTCAAGGCGACGATGGAACTGCCCAACCGGCTGATCGCCCCCTACCGCAAGGGCCAACCGGTGGGCACGGTGAAAGTGGCGCTGGACGGCAAGGTGCTGCTGGAGCGCCCCTTGATCGCACTCAACGACGCGCCCGAGGCCGGCTTCTTCGGCCGCCTCGCCGACGGCATCCTGCTCTGGTTCAAGGGCGACAAGAAGGGCAACGACGTGCTGGCCACGCCGAACACGCGCTGAGCGCCGCGCGGCGGCCGCGTCGAGTACAATGCGAGCGCATCATGAAATCCCTCGACGACTTGCGGCCCGAGAACCCCCAGCAGGGCTTCCAGTTCCCCGGCGCCTTCGAGATCACGGCGGTGGGCCGCGCCCACGCCGGGCTGGAGGAACGCGTCGCCGAAATCATCGTCGGCCTCGGCATGGCGGTGATGAACGGCAGCCTGCGCACGCGGCCCTCGAGCGAGGGTCACTACGTCTCGGTCAGCGTCACCTTCACCTGCCCCTCGCGCGAGAAGTACGAAGCCGCACACGCCGCCCTGCGCGCGGATCCCGCGATCAAGTGGACGTTGTGAGGCCGCCGGGAATCGGGATGGCACGGTGCAAGTCGTCGGGCCCGCTCGCATGACGCCGGTCGATGACCTGCCGCCGGCGGCCGAGTCCCGCGCGCTGCGGGTGCGGCGCCTGCCGGGTGTGCAGCCGTACCAACCGGTCTGGCGGGCGATGCAGGCGTTCACCGACGCGCGCACGCCGGACACGCCCGACGAACTGTGGGTGCTCGAACACGCGCCAGTGTTCACCCTCGGCCAGGCCGGCCGCTGGGAACACGTGCTGATGCCGGGCGACATTCCGGTGGTGCCGGTCGACCGCGGCGGCCAAGTGACCTATCACGGCCCGGGGCAGATCGTCGCCTATCCGCTGCTCGACCTGCGCCGCGCCGGCCTCGGCGTACGCGAGTTGGTGCAGCGGATCGAGCAGGCGATCATCGACACGCTGGCCAACTGGAACATCGTCGCCGCGCGCAAGCCCGGCGCGCCCGGGGTGTACGTCGCCGGCGCCAAGATCGCCGCGCTCGGCCTGCGCGTGCGCCGCGGCTGCACGTTTCACGGTCTCGCCTTCAACGTCAACATGGATCTCGCGCCGTTCCGACGCATCAATCCGTGCGGGTTTCAGGGCCTCGCCGTCACGCAAGTGGTAGACTTGGGCGGACCGTCCGGTCTGGCCGAGGTCGAGGACGTGCTGATCGCGGAGCTGGCGCGGCAGTTCGGCCTCGCCGTCCGTCCGGCGCCACCCCCGACTTTCGACGCTGGCGAGCCGGCAACGGACTCCGCTAGTCTCGCCGTGTGAATCCCGTGGACAAGAGCATTCCGATCGCCGTCGTCAGCGAATCCGCGCCGCCCGCGGCCGGCGCCAAGCAGCTCGGCGAACACAAGATCGCGCGCAACCGCGCCGGTTTCGATGCCGCGCCGGCGCTGCGCAAGCCGGACTGGATCCGGGTGCGCATCCCGCCGGGCAACGCGGTGGCGCGGCTGAAGGCGAAACTGCGCGCCAACCGCCTCGTCACGGTCTGCGAGGAAGCCTCCTGCCCGAACATCCACGAGTGCTTCGGCAAGGGCACCGCCACGTTCATGATCCTGGGCGAGGTGTGCACCCGGCGCTGCTCGTTCTGCGACGTCGCCCACGGCCGGCCGTTGCCGCCGGACGCCGAGGAACCGCGGCATCTCGCCGAGACGATCCGCGACATGGGCCTGCGCTACGTGGTCATCACCTCGGTCGACCGCGACGACCTGCGCGACGGCGGCGCCGCGCACTTCGCCGACTGCATCCGCGCCGTGCGCGCCGCCAATCCCGGCATCAAGATCGAGATCCTCACCCCCGATTTCCGCGGCAAGGGCCGCATGGAGCGCGCCCTCGAGGCGCTCGCGGCGGCGCCGCCGGACGTGTTCAACCACAATCTCGAGACCGTGCGCGCGCTGTATCCGAACGTGCGGCCGGGCGCCGACTACGACTGGTCGCTCACCCTGCTCGCGCGCTTCAAGGCCGCGCACCCCGGCATTCCGACCAAGTCGGGGATCATGCTCGGCCTCGGCGAAACCCTCGACCAGGTACACGGCGCGTTGCACGATCTGCGCGCGCACGCGGTCGACATGGTGACGATCGGCCAGTACCTGCAACCGACGCCGCATCATCACCCGGTGCTGCGCTACTGGACCCCGGCCGAGTTCGAGGCGCTCGCCGACTACGGGCGCGCGCTCGGCTTCGAGCACGTCGCCGCCGGGCCGCTGGTGCGCTCGTCGTATCACGCCGACCGCATGGCGCACGCGGCCGGTTACGTGGAAGTGGCTTGAACCCGCGCCTGCGGCAACCCATCTGGACTGCATGATGAAACGCCATCTCCTCCTGTTCGGCCTGCTCATCGCCGGCGCCGTCGCGGCGAAACCGGCGCCCACGACCTCCGCGCTGCCGCTCCAGCCGACCGCGGCGCAGGCCGAGGCCGCGGTCACCGCGGCGCACATCCTTTCGCGCTTCCACTACAAGGCCGAGCCGCTCGACGCCAAGCTGTCGGCGCAGATCTTCGATCGCTACTTCGACATGCTCGACGCCGATCGCCTGTTCTTCGTGCAGGCCGACATCGACCGGTTCGCGCCGCAACGCGAGAAGCTCGGCGAGGCGATCGACGCCGAGGACCTGTCGGTGCCGTTCGCGATCTTCAACCTGTACGAGCAGCGCGTGGCCGAGCGCACCGCCTACGCGCGCGAACAGCTCAAGCAGGGCTTCGATTTCAGCCAGGACGAAAGCTACCGCTACCAGCGCGAGAAGCTGCCGTGGGCGAAGAGCACGCAGGAGCTCGACGAAGTGTGGCGCCTGCGCGTGAAGAACGACTGGCTGCGCCTGAAGCTCGCCGGCAAGAAGGACGCCGAGATCCGCAGCATCCTCGACAAGCGCTACGCCAATTACCTGGAACGCATGCGCCAGCTCAACAGCGAGGACGTGTTCCAGACCTTCATGAACGCCTACGCGACCTCGATCGACCCGCACACGAACTATCTCGGCCCGCGCGCCAGCGAGAATTTCGACATCGCCATGCGCCTGTCGCTCGAGGGCATCGGCGCGGTGCTGCAACGCGACGACGAATACACCGCGATCCGCGAGATCGTGCCGGGCGGTCCGGCGGCGCTGTCCGGCAAACTCAAGGTGGGCGATCGCATCGTCGGCGTCGGCCAGGGCGAGGCCGGGCCGATCGCCGACGTCATCGGTTGGCGCCTCGACGACGTCGTCGATCTGATCCGCGGCCCGAAGGACACCACCGTGCGCCTGGAGGTGCTGCCCGCGGACGCCGGCCCCGACGGCAAGCACGTGCTGATCGCGATCACGCGCAAGAAGGTGAGCATCGAGGAGCAGGCGGCGAAGAGCTCGGTCATCGAGATCGGCGACGGCGATGCCGCCGCACGCCGCATCGGCGTGATCTCGCTGCCGACGTTCTACGAGGACTTCGAGGCGCGCCGCCGCGGCGACAAGGACTACAAGAGCGCCACCCGCGACGTCGCCCGGCTGCTCGGCGAACTCAAGCGCCAGAACGTCGACGGCGTGCTGGTGGATCTGCGCAACAACGGTGGCGGCTCGCTGTCGGAAGCGATCGAGCTCACCGGGTTGTTCGTCGGCAAGGGTCCGGTGGTGCAGGTGCGCAGCGCCAACGGTCGCGTCGAACTCGGCCGCAACACGCACACCGACATGGTCTGGGACGGCCCGCTCGCGGTGCTGGTCAACCGCAACTCCGCCTCGGCGTCGGAAATCTTCGCCGCCGCGATCCAGGACTACGGCCGCGGCCTGATCCTCGGCGAGCCGACCTACGGCAAGGGCACGGTGCAGAACCTGGTCGATCTCGACCAGTGGGCGCACAACGAGAAGCCGACCCTCGGCGAGCTCAAGATGACGATCCAGCAGTTCTTCCGCATCGACGGCGGTTCCACGCAACTGCGCGGCGTCACCCCCGACATCCGCTTCCCGATCACCGCCGACTTCGACCAGAACGGCGAGCAGACCTACGACAATGCCCTGCCGTGGTCGGCAGTGGCGGCGGCGAATTACACGCCGACCTCCGACCTCAAGGGCATCCTCGCGCCGCTGCGCGCCAAACACGAGGCGCGCATCGCCGCCGATCGCGAGTGGCAGGCGTTCGCGGCCGATCTCGCCGATGCCCGGGCGCTGCGCAAGGAGACGACGATCTCGCTCAACGAACAGGCGCGCCGCGCCGAACGCGACGAGCAGGAGCGCAAGCGCCGCGAGCGGCATCCGGAATACGCCGCGCTCGTGCCGGCAGCGCCGAGCCGCGCGGATGCGGCGCCGCCGACCCGCGACTCGGCATCGGCGGGCGCGCAGGCATCGCCCGCAGAACGCGGCGCCTCGACCAAGCCGCACGGCACGGACAACCGCGATCCGCACCAGGACGACGGCCTGCAGGCGGACGAGCGCAGCTTGCGCACCGAACTGGCGCAGGAAAAGGCGCGCAAGGCCGAGAAGGACGTGGTGCTGGACGAAGCGGCGCACATCCTCGCCGACGAGGTCGAGCTGATCCGCGGCGACACCAAGCTCGCCGCGCAGGTGCTGCCGCATCCGGCGCTCGGCAAGCCGGCGCTGGACGTCGATTGAACGTGGCTACGCCGCGCGGCCGCGCCGCGCACCGGCGTAGCGCTCGCACAGCAACGCGAACACCGCGCGCAGGCCCTGCGCCTCGCCGCCCTGCGGCCGGCCGGGCCGATCGGCGTCGTTCCAGGCGTAGGCGTCGAGATGCAGCCAGGCCTGGCCCTCGGGCACGAAGCGCTCAAGAAACAGCGCGGCGGTGATCGCCCCGGCCATGCGCGAGGAACCGGCATTGCCGATGTCGGCCACGCGCGATTCCAGCAGGCTCGCATACGGCTGCCACAGCGGCAGACGCCACAGCGGATCCTGTTCGCGCGCGCCGGCGCGCAGCGCCGCCTCGGCGAGATCGTCGCGATTGGCGAACAGCGCCGGCAATTCCGGACCCAGCGCGACGCGCGCGGCGCCGGTCAGGGTGGCGAAATCGACGATCAGCTCCGGCCTGCGCTCGGCGGCATAGGCGATGGCGTCGCACAGCACCAGGCGCCCCTCGGCGTCGGTGTTGTCGACCTCGACGGTGACGCCGGCACGGGTGCGGATCACCTCGCCCGGCCGGTAGGCGTTGGCGCCGATCGCGTTCTCCACCGCCGGCACGAGCAGGTTCAGGCGCACCGGCAGTTTCGCGCGAAGCACCAGACCGGCGAGCGCGATGGCGTGTGCCGCGCCGCCCATGTCCTTCTTCATCCAGCGCATGCCGTCGCTGGTCTTGAGATCGAGACCGCCGGTGTCGAAGCACACGCCCTTGCCGATCAGCACGACGTGCGGATCGCGCGCGCGGCCGGCCTCGAGTTCGATCAGGCGCGGCGCGCGATGGCTGGCGCGACCGACGGCGTGGATCGTCGGGAAGTTCGCCTTGAGCAGTTCGGCGCCGACGTACTCGCGAAACCGCGCGCCGTGCGCCGCGGCGAGCGTCTTCACCGCGGCGGCGAGTTCGGCCGGACCGAGATCCTCGGTCGGCGTGTTGACGAGATCGCGCACCTCGGCGACCGCATCGAGCAGCGGCTCGACCGTCCGCCGCAGGGCGGCATCGATCAGCAACCGCGCCGGTTCGCGCGACGCCTTGCGGTAGCGGGTGAAGCGGTAGGCGCCGAGCCCCCAGCCGAGCGCGGCGCGCGCCGGGTCCAGCGCAAGGCCGCCGGTCTCCAGCCGATACACGCCTGGCGGCAGGCGCTCCGGCAGCGCCGACAGCGCATACAGATCGTCCGCGCGCGCGACGCCCGCGAGCACCGCGCGCAGCCGCCCGGCGGCATCGGCGACGAGACAGGACTGGCCCGCCTCGGCGCGAAAACCCACCGACTCGATCCAGCGGCGCTCGCCACGGTCGAAACCGCGCAGCACCTTGGGCAGGGTCGCCGCATCGACCGCGAGCAACGGCACGACCGTGCCGCGCGAGGTGCTGACCAATCCATGCCGAGCCATAACCGCCCCCTTCCACAGGCCTTGTGTTTCAAGCCATTGCAGCGCGAAGCTGCAGTAACACGTGGACTCAAGCAGAGACTATGCCAACGCGCTCGCGGGCGTGGCGTTGACGACGCCGGCCTCGAGCAAGTCGGCGAGTTCGCGAAGATCGCGCACGGCCAGATCAGGCACGTGACCGTGCGCCCACGGCGCGCCGCCGCGGTTCACCCAGGCACTGCGCAAACCGGCCGCGCGCGCGCCGGCGACGTCGAGCGCCGGATCGTCGCCGACGTGCAGCACCTCGGCCGGCGCGAGGCCGAGCCTTGCGCAAGCAGCGTGGAAGATCGGCGCGGCCGGCTTGCCGACGCCGAGCTCGCGGGCGCTGAACGAGGCGCGGAAATACCCGGCGAGACCGATGCGTTCGAGATCGGCGTTGCCGTTGCTCACGCTCACCAGCGGAAAGCGCGCCGCCAGCCGGCGCAGCGCCGGCAACGCATCGGGATAGCAGGTCACCTCGTTGCGCGCCGCGTAGAACGCGGCGAAGGCGCCGGCGACGTGACGCTCGTCGTAGCCGAGCGGCAGCAGCGCCTCGCGCAGCGAGCGCAGGCGCAGCGCGGTGAAGTCGTGCGCGAGCTCGGGGTGGTCGCGCCCGACCTGCTCGCGCAGCGCACGCAAGGCCGGTGGCGGGTGCGCGAGTGCCGCGCGCGGACAGTGTTGCCAGAGCCAGGCGTGCAAACGCGCCTCGGCGCGCTGCATGACCGGTTCGATCGGCCAGAGCGTATCGTCGAGATCGAGGCTGATGGCGCGGATGCGCATTCAGTGCTGTTCGGCCGCCGCCTTGGCCTTCTCCGCCTTTTCCGCCGCCGCGCGGTCGGCGCGCTCCTTCGCCTCGAGCGTGCGCTCCGAGGTCGGCGCCACGCGTTCCAGCGCCTGCGCGGTGGCGCGCGGCGCCGAGACCGGTGTCTCGGTGCTCGTCGACGTGCTGGTTGCCGCTTCCGGCCGCACGTGCGCGTCGATGTAGGCCACGCGTGCGTCCTGGCGGGCGATCAGATCGGCGGCGTCGGCATAGGGCACCAGATCGCGCTTGCGCAACAGCGCCTTGGCGCCGTCGCTGCCGGTGAACTCGATGAGCTTCGCCACCGTCTCGTGCTGGCGGTCGTCGTCGCGCGCGGCGAGATACAGCGCGGTATACAGCGGATAGCTGCCGTCGGCGATCGTCGCCGGCGAGGCGCGCACGCCTTCCACCGTGAGCATCTTCACCTTGGGATTGTGCGCGACTCCGGACAGCGTCGTCATGCCGAGGCCGTGCTCGTTGAGGGCGATGTCCTCCTCGAGCTTCTCCACGTTCAGATACAGCCGCGACACCGATACCTGCTGATCGCCGAAATGGAACAGCAGCAGGCGCGTGGAATACTCCACGCCGTCGAGCGGCGCGGCGACGCCGTCGAGATTGATCGGCGCATCGGCGCCGCCGAGCTCCTTCCAGTTGGTGATGCGGCCGAGATAGACGTCATGCAACTGCTTCAAGCTGATGTTGCCGACCGGATTGCCCGCCGCGACGATCGGCACCAGCGCATCCCACGCCACCGGGTAGAAATTCGTACCCTGCTCCTCGGGCCGATCCGGCATCGCCGGTCGCGCGCTGGCGGCGACGTCCGCGGTGCCCGCCGCGACCGCGTCGAGCCCGGAGACCGTGCTGAACGGTTGCAGCGTCACCTTGCCCTGGCGGCTCGCCTCGAAGGATTTGACGAGCTCGCCGAGCGCGCGCAGCGTGCAATGATCGCCGCGCAGGACGATGGTGGGCGCGCCGGCGGCCGGCGCCTTGGCGTGAGCGGACTTGGCGGTCTCGGCCGCCGTGGCGTAGCCGCCCGCGCCGAGGGCGGCGAGCAGCGCGAAGCGTGAACCGTAGCGTAGCAGCATCACTCGAAACGTTCCTCATCCGTTGCCGAACTCGCCTTGGCGCGAGCGCAAACGCCATTATCGCGTATTCGGCGGCGGCACGCCTCAGCGCAGCGGCACGAAGAACGCCTCGTCGCCGCGCACCACCGAGAGCAGGAGCGTGCGCGGCTTGCGCGCGAGGATCGCCCGCAGATCGCGCAGGCCGCCGATGTCCACGCGGTTGACGCCGACGATCAGATCGCCGGCCTTCAGGCCGTTTTCCGCCGCGCGGCTGCCGGCGGCGACGCGGGTAATGCTGACGCCGCCGGTGCCGAGCGCGCGCCGCGTGCGTTCGCCGGCATCGGCGAGCGTCGCCCCGGCGAGGCGCTCGTCGAGTCGCGCGCCGTCGCTGCTCGCGATCGCCTCGGCCGCCAGGCGCGCACGCAGGGTGAGCGGCCGCCCCTCGCGCAGCACCTTCAATTCCAGCACCGAGCCGATCGGCGCGCTGCCCTCGGCGCCGTACAGATCGTGCTCGTTCTGCACCGGCTTGTCGTTGACCGCGACGATCACGTCGCCCGGCTTGAGACCCGCCGCCTCGGCCGGCGAATCGGCGGCGACGTCAGTCACCACCGCGCCCTGCGCGGCGCCGGTGTCGAGCATGCGCGCGAGTTCCGGCGTGAGCGTCTGCACCTGCACGCCGAGCGTGCCGTGACGCACCGTGCCGGTGGCGATCAACTGGCGCAGCACGTCGCTCGCCAGGTTCGACGGAATCGCGAAGCCGATGCCGATGCTGCCGCCCGAGGTCGAGACGATCTGCGAATTGATGCCGACGAGCTCGCCGCGCAGATTGACCAGCGCGCCGCCGGAATTGCCCGGATTGATCGAGGCGTCGGTCTGGATGAAGTTCTGGTAGCCGCGGCCGCCCAAGCCGGTGCGGTTGAGCGCCGAGACGATGCCGGAGCTGGCCGATTGGCCGACGCCGAACGGATTGCCGACGGCGACGACGAAATCGCCGACGTGCAACTGGTTGGAATCGGCGAGCGGCAGCGCGGTGAGGTGCTCGGCCGGAATCTGGATCACGGCGAGGTCGGTGTCGGCATCGGTGCCGACCAGCCGCGCCTTGAGGGTGCGGCCGTCGTGGAGCGTCACCGAGATGTCGTCGGCGCCCTCGACGACGTGATTGTTGGTGATCACATAGCCCTTGGCCGCATCGACGATCACGCCGGAGCCGAGCGATTGCTCGATGCGCTCGCGCGGCGCGTTCTGCATGCCGAAGAACTGGCGGAAGAACGGATCGTCCAGGAACGGGTTGCGCACCCGCACGCGGGTCCGGGAATTGATGTTGACCACCGCCGGCACCACGCGCTCGAGCATCGGCGCGAGCGACGGCAGCGGTTGACCGTCGACCGCCGCCGGGATGGTTCCGGCCGCACCGGGCAGCGGCCGTGCGGCGGCGAAGATCAGGGCGGCGATGGCGAGCGCGCCGGCGGCGCGCCACAACGGGGAACGGCTTGACGAATTCTGCATGGAAACCTCGACGGGAAGCGGGGCAAACGAAGGAAAATCGCTAGGAAGACCATAAATCGAGGACAGGGTTTCGCCGCCCGCGACGCCGCTCCGGCGGCGGCTCGGCAGGCGCGCGGCGAGGTCGCGAAAAAGTTCGAGCGGCTTGCGAGGACACTCGTCCATCTGATTGACGTGAAAGGTGAAAAAAAATCTTTTGACAAGCGTGCCGGCATGGCGTACTTTCCCTCCGCCGCAATCCCAAGATGTTGTAGCTCCGGTGTCAGGCTGGAACTAGAAATTGGGTTTGCGGGGAGGCAGGGAACCCGCCGCGGCCCGCACCATTGCCGGGCGGCGACGGGGTTCCGAACCGCGCGAAGACGCGGCCCACGGGGAGTGGTCTCCGGCGCCAACGCCGGCGGCCGGAGAGGCGATAACGGCGAACCAACGATTGCTCAGCGCATCCGTCCGGGGCTCCCGGTCCGCGCTGACGGGCGGACTTTTCCCGCCGGGATGCAACCACAACAAGACAGCGGCAGACCATTGCAGAACTTCGGGAGGACCACAACCACATGAGCACGGCGCGCATCGAAGCCCTGAACCGCGGCGCGGTGGAGATTCCGCTGCAGCCGGCGTCCTACGACATCTGGGACAAGAAATACCGCCTCAAGACCAAGCAGGGCGAGCCGGTCGATGCGACGATCGATCACACCTACCAGCGCGTGGCGCGCGCGCTGGCCGAGGTCGAGACCACGGCGGAGAAACAGAAGTACTGGTACGAGCGCTTCCTCTGGGCGCTGCGCCGCGGCGCCATTCCGGCCGGCCGCATCACCTCCAACGCCGGCGCGCAGGAGCACAAGCCGGCCACCTCGACGATCAACTGCACCGTCTCCGGCACCATCGAGGATTCGATGGACGGCATCCTGCAGAAAGTGCACGAGGCCGGCCTCACGCTCAAGGCCGGCTGCGGCATCGGCTACGAATTCTCCACGCTGCGCCCGCGCGGTGCCTACGTGTCGGGCGCGGGCGCGTATACCTCCGGCCCGATGTCGTTCATGGACATCTACGACAAGATGTGCTTCACGGTCAGCTCCGCCGGCGGTCGCCGCGGCGCGCAGATGGGCACGTTCGACGTGTCGCATCCGGACGTGAAGGAATTCATCCGCGCCAAGCGCGAGAACGGCCGGCTGCGCCAGTTCAACCTGAGCCTGCTGATCACCGACGGCTTCATGCAGGCGGTCGAGAACGACGCCGACTGGCCGCTGGTGTTCCCGGTCAATCAGAAGGAGAAGGACGAGATCGATCTCGCCGACCCGGCCAAGGTGGTCTGGCGCGAGTGGCCGATCCACAAGAACTACCTCGTGCGCGACGACGGCCTGGTGGCCTGCAAGATCTACGGCCACCTCAAGGCGCGGCATCTGTGGGACATGATCATGTCCTCCACCTACGACTACGCCGAGCCCGGCTTCATTCTCATCGACCGCGTCAACGAGATGAACAACAACTGGTGGTGCGAGAACATCCGCGCTACCAATCCGTGCGTCACCGGCGACACGTGGGTGCAAACCAGCGAAGGCCCGCGTCAGGTGCGCGATCTGCTGGGGCGGCCCTTCGCGGCGCGTGTGGATGGTGTGGACCACGCCAGTGGCGTGGAAGGCTTCTTCCGCACGGCGACCAAGCCGGTGCTGGCCCTGCAGACCGAGGAAGGCTATCGCCTGCGTTTGACCGCGGATCATCGTGTGCGCCGCGTCACCCGATGGACGCGTTGGAGCGTGGACACCGAGTGGTGCGCCGCGGACAAGCTTCGCCCCGGCGACAAGGTGCTGCTCAACGACCATCGCGCGAATGCCGAATGGGGTGGCGCACTGAGCGCGGAACAGGGTTATTTGCTCGGCCTGCTGGTCGGCGACGGTACGCTCAAGCATGACGCCGCGGTGCTTTCCGCATGGCCGCATGCCGCCGCCGTCAACGCGGCGGGCGGAAGCGGCGTGACGGCGCTGATGGCCGAGGCGCTGCGTTGCGCGCAGACGCTGCCCCACCGCGCCGATTTCGCCGGCTGGTCCGAGGTGCCGGGACGCGGTGAATGGCGCCTGAAGTCGGCCGCGCTGCGCGATCTCGCCCGCGGACTCGGCATGGCCGGCGACAAGGCGATCACACCCGCGCTGGAGCAGGTCTCCAGCGCCGCCTGCCGCGGCTTCCTGCGCGGCCTGTTCGACGCCGACGGTTCGGTACAGGGCAGCCAAGCCAAGGGTGTCTCGCTGCGCTTGGCGCAGTCGGATCTGGCACGCCTGGAAGCCGTGCAGCGCATGTTGCTGCGCCTTGGCATTCCCTCGCGCATTTACCGCGAGCGCCGACCGGCCGGCACGTCGCTGCTGCCTGATGGGCGTGGTGGCAACCGCGCCTATGCGACTCAGGCGCAGCATGAGCTCGTCATCGCCGGCGAATCGCTGGCGCGCTATGCCGAGCTGATCGGCTTTGCCGACAGCGACAAGGCAGCGCGCCTCAACCGGGCGCTGGCCGGCTATCGACGCACGCTCAACCGCGCCCGTTTCGTGGCCACCGTGGCGCAGGTAGAGGCGGCTGGCGTCGAGGACGTCTACGACGTGCAGGTGCCGGGCATCAACACCTTCGACGCCAATGGCCTGCACGCGCACAACTGCGGCGAACAGCCCTTGCCGCCCTACGGCTCGTGCCTGCTCGGTTCGGTCAATCTCACCCTGTTCGTGCGCGATCCGTTCGGCCCGAAGGCGCGCTTCGACTGGGAGGAATACAAGGAAGTCGTGCGCGTGTTCACGCGCATGCTCGACAACGTGGTCGAGATCAACGGCCTGCCGCTCGAGCCGCAGCGCCGGGAGATCCTGCGCAAACGCCGCCACGGCATGGGCTTCCTCGGCTTGGGGTCGACGCTCACCCTGCTCAAGCTGCGCTACGGCTCGCCCGAAGCCTGCGCCTTCACCGAGGACGTCGCCCGCGAGATGGCGCTGGCCGGCTGGGAGGTGGCGCTGTCGCTGGCCAAGGAGAAGGGCCCGGCGCCGCTGCTCGCCGAGGAATTCGAGGTCACCGCCGAGATGCTGCGCAAGCGTCCGGAGATGGTGGCCGACGGCTACAAGGTCGGCGACAAGGTGCCCGGCCGCGTACTGCACGCGCGCTACAGCCGCTACATGCAACGCGTGGCCGGCGTGGCGCCGGAACTCGTCGCCGAGCTCGCCGAGGTCGGCGCGCGCTTCACCCACCACACCTCGATCGCGCCGACCGGCACGATCTCGCTGTCGCTCGCCAACAACGCCAGCAACGGCATCGAGCCATCGTTCGCCCATCACTACAGCCGCAACGTCATCCGCGAGGGCCGGAAGACCAAGGAAAAAGTCGAGGTCTACAGCTACGAGCTCCTGGCCTACCGCGAGCTGATCAATGCCGAAGCCATGCCGTTCGCCGCGGAACCGGACAAGAAGCTGCCCGACTACTTCGTCGCCGCCGACGACATCACGCCGAGAGAACACGTCGACATCCAGGCCGCCGCGCAAAAGTGGGTGGATTCGTCCATCTCCAAGACCGCCAACGTCCCCACCGATTACCCGTACGAGGACTTCAAGGACATCTACCGCTACGCCTACAAGCAGGGCCTGAAAGGCTGCACCACGTTCCGCTTCAATCCGGCCGCGTTCCAGGGCGTGCTGGTCAAGGAAGCGGACCTCGAAAACACCCTCTACCGCTTCGAACTGGAAGACGGTACCGTAGTCGAGGCCAAGGGCAACGAGGAGATCGAATACGACGGCGAGATCCACACCGCCGCCAATCTGTTCGATGCCCTGAAAGAAGGCTACTACGGCAAGTTCTGAGGGCGGCCGCAACTTGTATACTGCGGCCTCCGGCAGGCATTCCGGCTCACTGTCAATCGTTGGAGGGACTATGCACAGCGAACACACGCCGATGGGCGAAAGCACCGCGAATGCGGTGGATACCGTGGTGGAGAAGGCGCAGGAGATGGGTCAGGCCGTGGCCGACAAGGCGCAGCAGGTCGGCCAGGCCGCGGTGGAGAAGGCGGGCGCCGTGATCAGCAACGTGCGCGACACGGCGATGCAGACCGCCGCCGAAGTGAAGGCGGCCGTGGTCAAGAAGGCCGCCGCGGTGAAGAAGGCCGCGGCCAAGCGCGTGAAGGCGGCCAAGAAGGCGGTGAAGAAGGCGGTCTCCGGCGCCCGCAAGGCAGCCAAGAAGGCCGCCAAGAAAGCGCCGAAGAAGGCAGCGAAGAAAGCGGCCAGAAAAGCGGCCAAGAAAGTCGCGCGCAAGCCCGCCCGGAAGGTCGCCCGCAAGGCGGCGAAGAAGGTCGCGAGGAAGGCGCCGAAGAAGGCCGCGAAGAAGGCCGGCAAGGGTCGTCGGCGCAAGTGATACCGGCACCGGGCCGGCACGGCGGCTCGGGTGTCCGGATCCCGGTTCCGGGCGGCGGCGGAGCGCTCCGCCCGCACCCGGTGCCAGCGCAGGTTCGCGCCTGCGTGGGCGATGCATAGCTGCGTCTTGGCCCGGGCGCGGCCAACGAACGCAACTACCTACGAGCGACATGACCATCAAGATCACCAAGAAAATCAAGGGCTACAGCGTCGGCAAGCCGGAAGCTGCCGCGCCCGCCATCCCGACCGTCGCGCCCGATCCGCGCGACGCGATCGAGGTGCCGAAGGCCGAAGTCATCCAGATGCACGAGAAGGTGGAGCGGCCGGACGTGCTGATCGGCGCCACCTACAAGATCAAATCGCCGCTGTTCGAGCACGCGCTGTACGTGACGATCAACGACATCGTGCTCAACCAGGGCACCGAATACGAGCTGCGCCGGCCCTTCGAGATCTTCATCAACTCGAAGAACATGGATCATTTCCAGTGGATCGTCGCGCTCACCCGCATCATGAGCGCGGTGTTCCGCAAGGGCGGCGACGTCACCTTCCTGGTCGAGGAACTGAAGGCCGTGTTCGATCCGCGCGGCGGCTACTTCAAGACCGGCGGCGTATACATGCCCTCCATCGTCGCCGAGCTCGGCGCCATCGTCGAGCAGCATCTGAAGTCCATCGGCCTGATCCACGATCCGGAAATGACGCCCGAGCAGCGCAGGCTGATCGCCGAGAAGCGCGCCGCCTACGAGGCCCGCGCAGCCAAGGACGACGCAAAAAAAAAGCCTGAAATGAGCCCGCGCGGCGACGCCGCGGCGGGCATCTCCGGCGACCTGGCCGGCGCGATGGGGGAATCCGCGCGCAAGGCCGACGAGCCCGAACCGCCCGCCCCGAGCGCCTTCCCGCCCGGCGCGACGATGTGCCACAAGTGCCACACCCAGGCCGTCATCCTGATGGACGGCTGCGCGACGTGCCTGAATTGCGGGTACAGCAAATGCGGATGAATCGGGTTGATTGCCGGACCTGATTGGCGTCGAACCTCAGCAGGCGCCCCTTCTCCCGCTGGCGGGAGAAGGTGCCGAAGCCGGCTGACCAGAACCGAGCTTCCGCTCGGCCACGCTGGGTCTTGATGACTTTCAAGGCCAGAGCTTCCGCTCGGCCGCTGGCCGAGCGGGTCACTTCTTTGCTGGCCAGAGCAAAGCTTCCGCTGTCCTTCGGACAGCGGGTCACTTCTTTGCTGGTGCAAAGAAGTAACCAAGAAACACCTCGAAAGCAGAGCATCCCTCGGAGGACCTGCACGAGGATTTTGTGAAGGGATGAAGGCTCCGTATACGACTCGTTCGTCGCAGGCTGATACGTCGTTCGCTTCGCTTGCAGGTCTTTCATCACAAGCGAAGCGAAAAGCCCTGGCGGGAGAGGCGGCAGACGGAAATACAGCGCTCATCAGGTTGTCGGAAGCCATCGTTCATCGCGCCAACTCCGTCACAAAACGCGTCGCCGCCCCGTGCGGCCCTTGCCTGACCGGCCCGGAATTTGCTACATGAAAGCTAGACACGGCCGCTGAGCAACCGCCGATGACCGCGATCCTGACCGATGTGCCGCAGCTCGCGCTCTGGACGGATCTGGTGCACGAGGCCGAGGACGGCGCCGCGACCCGGCTCGACGAGGAACTCGAGAGCTATCTCGTGTTCCTGCTGATGGCGCACACCCGCGACGTGCAGTTGCACCGCAACGCCGTCGCCATCGATTTCCTGCTCGCCCACGCGGCTTCCGGCACGCGCCGCAAGCAGGAGCTGCGCGACGTCGGCGACCGTTGCCTGCTGCTCGCCGGGCTCTATCCCGAGCAGGCCGCGCGGCGGCTGGTGAACGTCGGCTATTTCCTCGATTTAGGCAGCCGCGCGTATCACGAACTTGCGAACGCGCTCAACGCCAGCATCGCCGAACTCTACAGCCACCTCGCCGAGGCGTTCGCGCGCCTGGTGCGGGTGCTGATGGAGCTGCGTCGACGCACGCGCGACATCGCCCCGCTCCTGCTCCACGAGGTGCGCAGCGCCGACGGCGGCGCGACCCGCGATCCGCAGTTCCCCGGCGCCGTGCTGCTGTCCGGCAGCGCCACGCGCCAGTAGCGGTCGCTCCCTTTCGGTACGGCGTACGGCACGATCGCGCACCGCGCAGGTGGTGTCGGTGCAGGCCGCGCGCCTAGCCGCGGGCGCGGCGTTGAACTACACTGCGCTCACCTCGGGCGAGCCGCGCAGGCATGAGCCGCAAGCGTCCGACACGCTCCGTCCACGGCAGCACCGAGCCGTCCGCCGCGGCGCCGAGACGCGAGGAACTGCTCGCGCGCATCGCCGAACTCGAGGCCGAGCTCGTCCGGCTCGGCCAACCGCGCCTGCCGCATCCCGAGCGTCTGACCACGGTCAACGTGCCGGCGCAATTCGAGGCGCCGTTCCTGCGCGCGCAGGAGTACGTCGCACGCTATTTCGCGCATCGCGTCGAGCAGCCCGACACCGCCACCATCGCCATCGCCGGCGAACGCTATGTGCTGCTGCGCGCGGCGTCGCTGTCGGTGGAGTTCGTCGAGCTGGTGACGAAGTTGTACCAGGACAAGGGCGCAATCGAAGCGCGCAGCGTCGCCAACAACCTGCTGTACGACCTCGCCCACGCCATCGGCAAGGCCGATGCGCGCAGCTTCCAGCGGAAGATGGCGGTGCACGACCCGATCGACAATCTTTCCGCCGGCCCGATCCATTTCGCGTTTTCCGGCTGGGCGTTCGTCGACATCAGCGCGGAATCGCGGCCGTCGCCGGACGAGAACTATTACCTTTTGTACGATCATCCGTATTCGTTCGAGTCGCATTCCTGGCTGGCCAAGGGGCGGTGCAGCGACGTGCCGGTGTGCATCATGAACGCCGGCTATTCCTCGGGCTGGTGCGAGGAAAGTTTCGGCGTGCCGCTGGTCGCGGTCGAGGTGGAATGCCTGGCCTGCGGCGGCGAGCACTGCCGTTTCATCATGGCGCCGCCGGCGCGGATCGAGGCGCATCTGGCCGAATACGCGCGCCGCCACGGCGTGTCCGCGGCCAGCGCCGCGCATGTGCACGCCGCGGCGGTGCCGGAATTCTTCCAGCGCAAGCGCCTGGAGGACGAACTGCGGCGCGCCAACGACGAGCTCGAGGTGCGCGTGCGCACGCGCACCCGGGAACTGGAGTGCGCCACCGAACAACTGCGTCTGCTCGGTTCGGCGGTGGAAAACGCCACCGAGGGCTTCGTCATCATGCGCCGCGCCGACGGCGCGGATCCCTTGCGCATCACCTTCGTCAACCAGGGCTTCGCGCGCATCACCGGCTTTGCCGGCGACGCCGTGCTCGGCCGCTCGCTGGCGCAACTGCCGCTGGCGGCCGAATCGGCCAGCGCCTGGGACGCGCTGCACGAGCGCGTGCGTCGCGGCGAGCCGTTCGAGACCGAAACCACCGCGCTGCGGCCGGACGGCACGCCCTATGCGCTGGAGCTGCATCTCATGCCGGTGCCGGGCGCCGGCGCGGCGGCGCACTGGATCGGCATCCTGCGCGACGTCAGCGACCGCAAGGCGCATCTGGAGGCGTTGCAGCACCAGGCGCTGCACGACGTGCTCACCGGCCTGCCGAACCGCATGCTGCTGCACGACCGCATCGAGCAGAGCATCCACGCCGCGCGCCGGCACGGCACGTCGTTCGCGTTGCTGTTCCTCGACCTCGACGGCTTCAAGGAGATCAACGACACGTTCGGCCATTACACCGGCGACATCCTGCTCGCCAACGTCGGCGCACGCATGCGCGCGCAACTGCGCGCCAGCGACACGATCGCGCGCCTCGGCGGCGACGAATTCGCCGTCGTCGTCGGCGAGCTCACGCACGCCGAGGACGCCAGCCAGCTCGCCCGGCAGCTGCTCGCCGCGCTGAAGCAGCCGTTTCCGATCGAGGGGCACGAGCTCGTGGTCAGCGCCAGCATCGGCATCGTCCACTGCCCCGAGCACGGCAGCGACCCCACCACGCTGATGCGCCGCGCCGACGTCGCAATGTACGCCGCCAAGGCCGCGCGCAGCGGCATCATGCGCTACGACGCTTCCCTCGACGTGCATTCGCCCGCGCGCATCCAGCGGATCAGCGAACTGCGCAGCAGCATCGACGACGAGCATCTGGTGCTGCACTACCAGCCGCAGGTCGATATCGTCTCCGGCCGCACCCTCCGCGTGGAGGCGCTGCTGCGCTGGAATCGTGCGGACGGCAGCCGCCTGCTGCCGGACGAATTCCTGCCGCTGATCGAATCGAGCGAGACCAGCGACCGCCTCCTGCGCTGGGTGCTGGACCGCGCCATCCGCGACTGCCGCGAGTGGCAGGCAGCGGGGCTGCCGGTCGGCGTGTCGGTGAACCTGTCGCCGCACAATCTGCGCGACCGCGAACTCGCCGACGTGATCGCCGCGGCGCTGCACGCGCACGATCTCGCGCCGCAGCACCTCACCATCGAAATCACCGAGAGCGGCATCCTCGGCGACGTCGCCCTCGCCACCGCCACCTGCCGGCGCCTGCGCGAACTCGGCGTGGGCCTGTCGATCGACGACTTCGGCACCGGCTATTCCTCGCTGGTGCATCTGAAGCATCTGCCGTTCACCGAGCTCAAGATCGACCGTTCGTTCACCGGCGAGATGCTCGCCAACGAGCACGACGCCGCGATCGTGCGCTCGATCATCGAACTCGGCCATCAGCTCGGCCGCGCCATCGTCGCCGAGGGCGTGGAGCACGCCGACGTGCTGGCGCGGCTGCGCGCCTACGGCTGCGACCTGGCGCAGGGCTATTTCATCAGCCGGCCACTGGAGAAGGCCGCGCTGCGCGACTGGTTGCTCGATCCGCCGGTGTTCTCCGGCGCCACCTGATCCGGCCGCGTTCGCTGGCCGCACGCCGGCCGGTTGCGGCACTCCGGTCAACTCCCTATGCTTGCGCGACACACCGACGGGGAGCGGCGCATGGCTGTTGCGGCGGGGGAAACCGGATCGCGCGAGCGCGTGCCGCCGCGCCCGTCCGCCGCTGCCGCCATCGCCGCGTTGCGCGCCGAGCTCGCGCGCGAGCCACGTACCCCGCAGGGCTGGCGCGAACTCGGCGATCTGCTCGACGCCGGCGGCGACCGCGCCGGCGCGGCCCGGGCCTACCTCGAGCACGTGCGCCACGCCGTGCACGATCCGACGCTGATGCGCGCGGCCGGCCTGCTGGCGGCGAATCGGCTGCCGCAAGCCGAGGCGTTGCTGCGAGAACACCTGAAGCAGGCGCCGACCGACGTCGTCGCGATCCGCATGCTCGCGGAACTGGCCGCGCGGCTGGACCGCAGCGAGGACGCGGAGCTGCTGCTCGCACGCTGCCTCGAGCTGGCGCCGGAGTTCCGCGAGGCGCGCCACAACTACGCCATCGTCCTGCATCGCGTGAACAAGTCGCGCGAGGCGATCGCCGAGCTCGATCGGCTGTTGGCCGACGAGCCGGGCCAGCCGGCGTATCGCAACCTCAAGGCGGCGGTGCTGTGCCGCACCGGCGACTACGAGCCCGCCATCGCGATCTACACCGAACTGCTCGGCGAATACCCGCGCCAGGCCGCGGTGTGGCTGAGCCTCGGCCATGCGCTCAAGACCGCCGGCCACGGCGCGCGTGCGATCGAGGCCTATCGCCGCTGCATCGAGCTCGACCCCGATTTCGGCGAGGCCTACTGGAGTCTCGCCAATCTCAAAACCTTCCGCTTCAGCGACGCCGAGCTCGCGACGATGCGGCGCGCGTTGACCCGCCCCGATCTCGCCGCCGAGCACCGCCTGCACTTCGAATTCGCCATCGCCAAGGCGCTGGAAGACCGCGCCGCGTACGCCGACGCGTTCGCGCACTACGCCGCCGGCAATGCGCTGCGCCTGCGCCAGGTGCCGTATCGTGCCGACGACACCACGGCGCGGCTGGCGCGCGTGCGGGAAATGTATACCGCGGCGTTCTTCCGCGCCCGCGCCGGCGCCGGCTGCACCGCGCCCGACCCGATCTTCATCGTCGGCCTGCCGCGCGCGGGCTCCACCCTGATCGAGCAGATCCTCGCCAGCCATTCGCAGGTGGAAGGCACGATGGAACTGCCCGAGATCATCGGCATCACCCGCGGCCTGCGGCGCCTGGCCGGACGCGACGGCCTCTACCACGACGCGCTGGCGCGGCTGCCGGCCGCGGAGCTCGCCGCGCTCGGCGCGCAATACCTGGAGCGCACGCGCATCCACCGCAAGCTCGGCCGGCCGCGGTTCATCGACAAGATGCCGAACAACTTCGCCCACATCGGCCTGATCCACCTGATCCTGCCGAACGCGAAGATCATCGACGCGCGCCGGCATCCGCTGGCGTGCTGCGTGTCGTGTTTCCGCCAGCACTTCGCCCGCGGCCAGAACTTCGCCTACAGCCTGACCGATCTCGGTCGCTACTACCGCGACTACGTCGCCTTGATGGACCATTTCGACGCGGTGCTGCCGGGGCGCGTGCATCGCGTGATCTACGAGGACCTCGTCGCCGACACCGAGTGCGAGGTGCGCCGCCTGCTCGACTATCTCGGTCTGCCGTTCGAGGAGGCGTGTCTGCGCTTCTTCGAGAACCGGCGGCCGGTACGCACGGCCAGCGCCGAACAGGTGCGCCGGCCGATCTACCGCGACGGCGTCGACCACTGGCAGCACTTCGCGCCATGGCTGGAGCCGCTGCGCGCCGCGCTGGGACCGGCGCTGGCCGGCTACCGCGGCGCCATGCAACAAAGTACACTTGTGGAAAATACAACATCACTGCCATCCGGGGAGAGTCGCCCATGAAACATCCGGTCCGCAACCGCCTGCGTCGCATCGGCCGCATCGGCATCGCGCGTCTGCCGCTGGCGACCGCCATCCACCTCGCCTGCTTCGCGCCGGCGTTCGCCGACGCCGATCCCGAGCAGAGCCCGCCGGCGGCGCAGGGCCAGGGCAGCGAGGGCGAAGCCAAGGCGCACGAGCTCGGCACGATCACGGTGACCGCGCAGAAGCGCGTCGAGAACGTGCAGGACGTGCCGATCAGCATCGACGTGCTCACCACCGACAAGCTGACCCAGCTCAACGTCGCCGATTTCAACGACTACGTGAAGTTCCTGCCGATGGTCTCGACCAGCTCGTCGCAGGGCGCCTACCAGCCGGGCTTCGGCCAGGTGTCGATGCGCGGTGTCGAGAGCGGCAGCAACGGCAACCACTCCGGTCCGCAGCCGAGCGTGGGCGTCTACCTCGACGAGGAGCCGATCACCACCATCGTCGGCGCGATCGACCCGCACATCTACGACATCGAGCGCATCGAGGTGCTGGCCGGCCCGCAGGGCACGCTGTACGGCGCGAGCTCGCAGGCGGGCACCATCCGCATCATCACCAACAAGCCCGATCCGACGGCGTTCTCCGCCAGCGCGAGCGCCGAGGTGAACACCGTCGATCACGGCAACACCGGCTACCTCACCGAAGGCTACGTCAACATTCCGTTCACGCCGTCGATCGCGCTGCGCATGGTCGGCTGGAGCAAGCAGGATCCGGGCTACATCGACAACGTCTACGGCACCCGCACCTATCCGACCTCCGGCATCACCGCGAACAATGCCAACGCGGTGCGCAAGGACTACAACTTCGCCGACACCCGCGGCGCGCGCGCGGCGCTCAAGATCGACCTCGACGACAACTGGTCGATCCTGCCGAGCGTGGTCGGCCAGGCGGCGCACGTCAACGGCATCTACGCCTTCGATCCGCACGTCGGCGACCTCAAGGTCACGCACTTCTATCCGGAGGATTCCGAGGACCGCTGGATCCAGCAGGCGCTGACCGTGCAGGGCAAGATCGGCAACTTCGACGTGGTCTACGCCTTCGCCCACCTCAACCGCAGCGACCACTACGATCAGGATTACAGCGACTACTCGTTCTGGTACGACACGCTGTACGGCTACGGCGCCTACATCCACGACAACAACGGCAATCTGATCAACCCGGCGCAGTACATCCACGCCGAGGACAAGTACCGCAAGACCAGCAACGAGCTGCGCGTGTCCTCGCCGAAGGACCTGCGCTTCCGTGTCGTGCTCGGCGCCTTCGAGCAGCGCCAGTCGCACGACATCCTGCAGGACTACCAGATCACCGGCCTCGGCGCGGATCTCACCGTGCCGGGCTGGCCGAACACGATCTGGCTCACCCGCCAGCGGCGCAACGACAACGACCGCGCGGTGTTCGGCGAGGCCTCGTTCGACTTCACCGACCGTCTGACCGCCACCGTCGGCACGCGCTACTTCCACACCGAGGACAGCCTCAAGGGCTTCTTCGGTTTCAGCACCGGCTACAGCAGTTCCACCGGTGTCGCCGCCTGCTTCAGCCCGGTGCAGTTCGAGGGCGCGCCGTGCACGAACCTCGACAAGGGCACCAAACAGAACGATTCGATCGGCCGCGCCAACCTCACCTACAAGCTCGCGCCCGACAAGATGATCTACGCCACATTCTCGCAGGGCTTCCGTCCCGGCGGCATCAACCGCCGCGGCACGCTGCCGCCGTACAAGGCCGACTTCCTCGACAACTACGAATTCGGCTGGAAGACCGAGTGGCTCGATCATCACCTGGTCTGGAACGGCGCGCTGTTCCAGGACAAGTGGAAGGACTTCCAGTTCGCCGTGGTCGGCGCGAACGGACTCACCGAGATCAAGAACGCCAACCAGGCGCGCATCCGCGGCTTCGAATCCAACCTGGTGTGGGCGGCGAGCTACAATCTCACGCTGTCCGCCGGCCTCGCGCTGTACGACGCCAAGCTGACCGCCAACTACTGCGGCAAGACCGACGCCAACGGCAACCCGATTACCGATTGCAGCGTCGGCGATCCGAACTTCCCGGACATCGCGCCGGAAGGCACGCGGCTGCCGATCACGCCGCGGGCGAAGGGCAATGTCGTGGCGCGCTACAACTTCGACCTGCACGGTTACGACGCCTACGTGCAGGCGGCCGGCGTCGCCGTCGGCCGGCGCCGCTCGGATCTGCGCCTGGCCGACAACGCCATCCTCGGCGAGCTGCCGGGCTACGGCAGCGTCGATCTTTCCGCGGGCCTGCGCAAGGACCTCTGGTCGCTCGATTTCTATCTCAAGAACGCGTTCGACAACCGCGGCGAGATCGCGCGCTACGCCGAGTGCGCGACCGCCGTCTGCGGCGCGCAGACCTACATCATCCCGATCCAGCCGCGCACGTTCGGCGTGCGCCTGACCCGCGACTTCTGATCCCGTCCGTCCGCCGCCGGCCACGCGTCGGCGGCGCTCGGGCCGGACGCGGGTATCGGGCAGGATCGCGGCCATGGACAACGCGCCGCGCCACGCGTCGGCGGATCTTGTCGCCGGTATCTCGATCGCCGGACTGCTGCTGCCGGAAGCGGTCGCCTACTCGGGTCTGGCGAATCTGCCGCCGCAGGCGGGCGTGCTCGCGCTGTTCTGCGGCCTCGTCGCCTACGCGCTGATCGGCCGCAGCCGCCACGCCATCGTCACCGCCACGTCGTCTTCCGCCGCGGTGCTGGCGGCGGCGACGGCGACGCTGGCCGGCGAGGATCCGGCGCGGCGCGCGGAGCTCGCCTCGCTCTTGGTGGTCGGCGCCGGCGTGGCGTTCCTGCTCGCCGGCGGCCTGCGCCTCGGCGCGATGTCGAACCTGATCGCGCGCCCGGTGCTGCGCGGCTATGCCTTCGGTCTGGCGCTCGTCATCATCGTCAAGCAGTGGCCGCACATCGCCGGCGTGCGCATTGAACCCGCACCGGTGCCGGCGCTGCTGCTCGAACTGCTGCGCGGCATCGGTGCCTGGCAGCCCGCCAGCCTCGCCACCGGCCTCGGCGCGCTCGCCGCGCTGATGGTGCTGGAACGCCTGCGGCGCGTGCCGGCGCCGTTCTTGGTCATTCTCGTCGGCATCGCCGCGGCGCCGTGGCTGGCGGCGCACGGCGTGGCGCTGGTCGGACCGGTGCGGCTGGCGCTCGCCTGGCCGCGGTTCGTGCTGCCGTCCGGCGCGGAATGGCTGCCGACAAGCGAGTTCGCGCTGGCCCTGATGTTCATTCTCTACGCCGAGTCGTACGGCTCGATCCGCAGCTGCGCGCTCGGTCACGGCGAGCGCGTGCAGCCGAACCGCGATCTCGTCGCGCTCGGCATCGCCAATGTCGCCGCCGGCCTGCTGCACGGCACGCCGGTCGGCGCCGGCTATTCCGCCACCTCGGCGAACGCCGCCGCCGGCGCGCAGTCGCGCCTGGCCGGCGTCGTCGCCGCGGTCGTGGTGTTCGTGCTGGTCGCGCTGTTCCTGCCATGGATCGAGCGCATCCCGCAGCCGCTGCTGGCCGCGATCGTGATCCATGCGGTGAGCAAATCGCTGCGACTCTCCGCTTTCGCGGTCTACGTCCGCTGGCGACGCGACCGCATGCTCGCGCTCGCCGCGGTGGCGGCGGTGCTGGTGTTCGGCGTGCTCGACGGTCTGCTCGCCGCGATCGCGCTCAGCCTCGCCATGCTGCTGCGTTCGCTCGCCACCCCACGCCTGAGCGTGCTCGGCCGCGTCGGCGAGCACGACTACGTCAGCACCTCGCGCTACGCCGGCGCGGTCACCGTGCCCGAGATGCTGGTGCTGCGCCCGGAGGAGCCGCTGTTCTTCGCCAATGCCGAGCCGCTGCTCGCCGAAGCGCAGCGCGAGGTGCTCGCGCGCGCCGAGGTGCGGCTGGTGATCCTCAGTCTGGAGGAGTCGCCCGATCTCGACAGCACCGTGCTCGAGGCGCTCGCGGAATTCTGCGCGTGGCTCGCCGCGCGCGGCATCGAGATCCGCGTCGCGCGACTGAAGGACGCCGCGCGCGAGGCGCTGCTGCGCGCGGGCTTGCCGCAACTGCCGCCCGCCGCGCTCGATTATTCGAGCGTCGACGACGCCGTGCGCGGACAGCGGATCGGCGCGGACTGACGGGCATCGGCCAGTCCGCCCCGGCCGGAAACACGCAGGGCCCCGAGTGGGGCCCTTGGTGATTGACTGGGGGACTAGGATCTACCTCGTGCATCCCTGCACTCGGCCCTTCGGGCCAGCTTCGCCGCTGCGCGGCTGCGCTGTTCACTTTCGGCCGTCCCTGCCGAAAGTGTCGAACATAGGCTCTGCATCGGCCAGCCCGCCCCGGCCAGAAAACACGCAGGGCCCCATTCGGGGCCCTGCGTGTTTTCTGGCTGGGGGACTAGGATTCGAACCTAGATAGGCAGAGTCAGAGTCTGCAGTCCTACCATTAGACGATCCCCCAAGAACGGGGAATGCCGAGCGGCGATCAGCGCTTGGAGAACTGGGTGGCGCGCCGCGCCTTGTGCAGGCCGACCTTCTTGCGCTCCACCTCGCGCGCATCGCGGGTCATGAACCCGGCCTTGCGCAGCGGCGTCTTCAGCGCCTCGTCGTATTCGACCAGCGCGCGCGCGAGGCCGAGCCGGATCGCGCCGGCCTGACCGGAAATGCCGCCGCCCTCGACCGTCGCCAGGATGTCGAACTTGTCGCCGAGCTTGGTGAGCTCGAGCGGCTGGCGCACGATCATGCGCGCGGTTTCGCGGCCGAAATAGTCGTCGAGCGGCTTGCCGTTGACCGAGAAGCCGCCTTTGCCGGGGCGCAGAAACACGCGTGCGGCGGAGGACTTGCGGCGGCCGGTGCCGTATTGTTGTTGCGTCGCCATGGATCGTTAGCCTTTTGCAGAGTCCGCACCCGGAGGTGCGGTTTTAGCGCGAAGGGACTCGCTTCAAATGCCGATTTCCAGCGCCTGCGGCTGCTGCGCCGCGTGCGGATGGTCCGGACCCTTGTACACCTTGAGCTTGCGGTACATGGCGCGGCCGAGCGGATTCTTCGGCAGCATGCCCTTGACCGCGATCTCGATGGCGCGTTCCGGATGCCGGGCCAGCAATTCCTTGAGCGGCATCGACTTCAGGTTGCCGACGTAGCCGGTGAAGCGGTGATACATCTTGTCGTCCAGCTTGCGGCCGGTGACGGCGATCTTCTCGGCGTTGATCACGACCAAGTAGTCGCCGGTGTCGGCGTGCGGCGTGTAGACCGGCTTGTGCTTGCCGCGCAGGCGGCGCGCAAGCTCGCTGGCCAGGCGGCCGAGCGTCTTGCCGCTGGCATCGACCACGTACCAGTCGCGCTTGACCGTCGCGGCGTTGGCGCTGATCGTTTTCATCGGAAACCCTGGAGCCCTTGGCGTCGAACGAAAGACTGTAAAGAATAGCGAAAGCCCCGGCGCCGCGCAAGCCAAGGACCCGTGGCAACCTCACCCGCATGCCCGATTCGCCCGCCACCCTGCTCGTTTTCGGCGCCAGCGGCGCGGTCGGCCGTCATCTGCTGCAACAGGCCGGCGCCGCATACCGCTTGATCGCGGTGAGCCGCGCCCCGCCCGCGGATGCGTCCGGGGCGACGTGGCTGCGCGCCGACCTCACCGACGCCCGCTTCGCCTGGCCCGCGGTCGATGGCGCGCTCAGCCTCGGTCCGCTCGATGCCTTCGTCGGCTGGCTCGCGCGCTATCCGCACACGCGGCTGCGGCGCATCGTCGCCTTGAGCTCGATGAGCGCCGAGAGCAAGCGCGCATCGCCGGACCCCGCCGAACGCGCGCTCGCCGCACGCCTGGTCGCGGCCGAGGACGCCCTGCACGAGCTCGCCGCCGCCCGCGCCATCGCCTGCACGGTGTTCCGGCCGACCTTGATCTACGGCGCCGGCAACGACCGCAGCCTCGCCCCGATCGTGCGCTTCCTGCGCCGCTGGCGCGTGCTGCCGCTGCCGCTCGGCGCCTGCGGCCTGCGTCAGCCGGTGCACGCCGCCGACCTCGCCGCAGCCTGCCTGGCGGTGCTCGAGCGTCCGCTCACGCACGGCAAGACCTACCCCCTGGGCGGCGGCGAGCGCCTGCGGTTCGACGCGCTGCTGCTGCGCCTGCGCGCGGCGGTCCCGGGCTTCGTGCTGCCGGTGCCGTTGCCGATCCCGCTGCTGCGCCTGGCGGCTCGTTGCTGGCGCGGCGCGCCCGCCGGCGCCGCGTTCGCGCGCCTGCGCGAACCGCTGATCGCCGACAACGACGCCGCGGCGCGCGACTTCGGCTACGCGCCGCGGCCGTTCCGCGCGGCCGAGGTGTTGCCGCCCGACGCCGCCGCCGGGATCGCCCGGAGTATATAAATATAGAATTCCATTTTGCGCGACTCGTCTGATGTGCTGCATCGCAGCAGCGCGCGCGACGCACACCGTTAAATTCCCGTTGCCAACGCCCGTTTGAACTACCTATGATACGGGCGTCGTTGCGCTCCCACATCACTACCAGGAAATCCCTATGCAGGCCCGACTGAGTTTGCTCTTGGCGCTGTCGTTGTCTCTTTTGCTGTCGGCATGCGGTGGCGGCAGCAACAGCTCGCGCGCGGTCGATACGCCGCCCGCCACCAACGGCAATGGCACTCCAGCAACCGGCGTCATCACCGCCCGGTTCGATCCGAGCAACGCCGTGGTGCCGTTCCCGACCAATCTGCTGCTCGCCGGCACCACCGATCTCACCCTGAACATCCCGGTGGCCAATCCGGCCAACTACGGCGATCCGCAGGTGGCGCTGAACGCGCTGGACGGTTTCGGCACGCTCACGCCGTGGACCACCACCTTCAGCGTCGCGCCGAAGGCCGCCAGCCTCGTCGGCGGTCCCGGCGGCACCGTGCGGGTGTTCGAGGTGACCCTGACCGGACCCGGCGGCGGCGTCACCAGCATCGTGCGCGAATTGAAGTCGCCGCAGGAATTCGTGGTCACGCTCGCGCCTTCGGACACGAGCGGGCGCACGCTCGCGATCGTTCCGACCCGGCCACTGAAACAGCTCACCTCGTACATGGCGGTGCTGCTCGGCAACGGCGGCGAGCTCAATCCCGGCGTGTCGCCGAGCATCACCGATGCGAACGGCAACGACGTCACGCCCGACACCACGTATTTCCTCGCCAAGCGCACCAACCCGCTGTGCGTCAACGGCGCCTCGACCGATCCGCTGCTGCCCGCCGCGCAAGCCTGCGCGCTGGAGCCGCTGCGGCGGCTGGTGAATTCGCAGGAGGCGGCGCTGGACGCCTTCGACAACGCCCGCACCGACCTGCGCGTCGTGCTGTCCTGGGTGGCCACCACGCAGAGCATCACGCCGGTGATGCAGGCGGTGGACAGCCGCATCGAACACACGCCGGCGCCGGTCGCGCAGGTCGTCCCGACCGGATTGAATCTCGCCCAGGTGGCCGCCCTGCCGCCGAACGCCGACATCTACGTCGGCGTGTTGCAGGTTCCGTATTACCTGAGCCCGCCGTCGGCGCAGAATCCGCTCGCGCCGCTGCAGGGGTTCTGGCATGCCGCGCCGGGCGCCTACGTGCCGCCCTTCGACAAGGTCGGCCTCGACCCGACTTCGACCAACGTCACCTTCGCCAACCCGCTGCCGGTGGCGACGTCGACGCAGACGATTCCGGTGCTGCTCACCGTGCCCAATGCGAACTCGAAGCAGACCAAGCCGGCCGCCGGCTGGCCGATCGTGATCTTCCAGCACGGCATCACCCGCAACCGCACCGACATGCTCGGCATCGCCGCGACGATGGCACAGCAAGGCTTCGCCGTGATCGCGATCGACGCGCCGCTGCACGGCCTCACCGATCCGACCAATCCCTTCTTCCACAACCAACTGCTCGCCGGCACGCCAGCGGCCGGATTGATGACCGGCGAACGCACGTTCGATCTCGATCTCGAGAACAACGCCACCCAGGCGCCCGGCCCGGACGGCAAGATCGACCCGTCCGGCACGTATTTCATCAACCTGCGCAGCCTGCTCACCTCGCGCGACAATCTGCGCCAGGCCAATGCCGATCTGATGGAGCTGACCCGCGCGATTCCCACGCTCAGCTATTCCGGCAACCCGACCGGCGATTTCGACGGCTCGCGCATCAGCTTCGTCGGCCAGTCGCTCGGCTCGATCATCGGCACGGCGTTCGTCGCCATCGATCCGCACGTCACCGTCGGCGTGCTGAACGTGCCGGGCGGCGGCGTGGTCGGCCTGCTCGACGCCTCGCCGACGTTCGGTCCGGTGATCCACGCCGGCCTCGCCCAGGCCGGCCTGCAGCAGGGCACGCCGAACTACGACGCCTTCCTGATCGCGGCGCAGACCGTGGTCGATTCCGGCGATTCGATCAACTTCGCCTTCGCCACCGCGGGCAAGAGCATCCTCGCCCAGGAAGTGGTCGGCGACGCCACCCATCCGTCCGATCAGGTGATTCCGAACGCGGTGCCGACGCACCCGCTGTCCGGCACCGAGCCGCTGCTCGCCGCGCTCGGCCTGTCCAGCCTCACCTCGACCACCCAGGCGGCCAGCATCCGCGGCGTCGTGCGCTTCACGCAGGGCAGCCACGGTTCGCTGCTCGATCTGACCGCATCGCCCGCGGTCACCGCGGAAATGCAGGGCGAGATGGCGAGCATGATCGCCTCCGGCGGCCAGGCCGTGCTGATCGCCAATCCTTCCGTCATCCGCACGCAGTAACCGGCCAAGGGGACACGCACCATGACCACGCGAATTTCTTTCCACACCGCGCGCGCTTCGCTGCTGCCCGCGGCCATCGCCCTGGCGCTGGCCGGCTACGCCGCCCGTCCGGCCCACGCGATCGAGTTCGGCGAGGCCGAGGGCCTGCACGGCACGCTCAACACCACGCTGTCCTACGGCGTCTCCGTGCGCCTCGACGACCCGAGCCCGCACAACGTCGCCAAGGCGCACTACAACCCGCTGGTCGGGCAACTGCCGAACGCGCAGCAACGCGCCGCGACCGGCGCGTTCTCGGCCAACCACGACGACGGCGATCTCAACTACCACTCCGGCAGCGCGTTCTCGAACGCGGTGAAGGCGACCAGCGAGCTGCACGTCAACTACGGCCAGAATCTCGGCGCGTTCTTCCGCGCCAGCTACTTCTACGATTTCGCCAACGCCACCAATGACAAGCTGACCAGCCTCGCCAAGAACCAGGTCGGGCACCGCTTCCGCATGCTCGATGCGTTCGTGTTCGACAACTTCACCGTGCACGATCAGCAGGGCACGGTGCGCTTCGGTCGCCAGGTGCTGAGCTGGGGCGAGAGCACCTTCATCCAGGGCGGCATCAACGTCATCAATCCGGTGGACGTCTCGCAACTGCACGTCGCCGGTGCCGAGCTGAAGGAGGCCCTGCTGCCGGTCAACATGCTCTGGGGCTCGTACAACCTGACCCAGAACTTCTCGGTCGAGGCCACGTACCTGCTCGAGTTCGCGCAGACCAATCCGGATCCGGCGGGAACGTATTTCTCGACCAACGACTTCGCCACCATCGGCGGCACCTATGCCTCGCTGCCGTTCGGCCTGGTGCCGCAGCCGGTCAACAACCCGGAGAAGTACTACGCGGTGTGCTTCGGCGGGGCGGCCAGCGACAATCCCGCCTTCGGCGGCGCCAGCATCCTCAATGCCGGCAGCAATCCGCTGGCGGCGCTGCTCGCCACCTCGTGCGCGGAGACGGTGCGGCGCGTGCGCGACCGTTACCCCGGCGAATACGGCCAGTACGGCGTCGCCGCGCACTACGTCGCCGAGAACCTCAACAACACCGAATTCGGCTTCTATTTCCTGAACTACTCGAGCCGCCTGCCGCTGATCAGCGGCATCACCGTGACCAGCACGGTGCCGAACAGCGGCAGCTACTTCGTCGAGTATCCGAAGAACATCCGCCTCTACGGCGTGAGCTTCAACACCCAGCTCGAAGGCCCGGGCATCGCCCTGCAGGGCGAGTTGAGCTACCGCCCGAACCAGCCGCTGCAGATCGACGCGGTGGAACTGCTGTTCGCCGGTCTCTCCCCGCTCAACGGGCTGATCCCGGCGCCGTACAACCGCTTCGTCAGCCAGCTCGGCAACTTCGCACCCGGTCAGGAGATCCAGGGCTACACGCGCAACAAGGTGTCGCAATTGCAGTTCACCGCGACCAAGGTGTTCGGCCCGGAGAACTGGTTCCGCGCCGACCAGATCGCGCTGGTCGCCGAGGCCGGCGCGACCAAGGTGTGGAACCTGCCGGCGCAGAACGTGTTGCGCTACAACAGCGACGGCACCGACACCGGCGGCGGCGCCGACGTCAACAGCGGCAACGGCAACAATCCGCAGACGCAGACGCGCGGCTTCCCGACGGCGTTCTCGTGGGGCTACCGCATCGCCGCGCGCGCCGACTACAACAACGCCTTCGGCACCGCCTTCACGCTGTCGCCGCGCATCGCCTTCAACCACGACGTCAACGGCACCTCGCCGGGACCGGGCGGCAACTTCATCGACGGGCGCAAGTCCCTCACCCTCGGCATCGAGGCCAACTACCTCAACCGCTGGTCGCTGGACCTGAGCTACACCAACTACTTCGGCGCCGGGCAATTCAACCTGCTGAGCGACCGCGACTTCGTCGCCTTCGTCGCGAAGTACGCGTTCTGATCGTATCGACGGGAGGATGTTTCGATGGCTAGTCTCAAACGCACAAGGCTCGCGGCGCTGGTGGCGTGCGCGGTGTTCGCCACTGCCGCCCTGGCCAAGGCGCCGCCGAGCGAGGTGGCCAAGCTCGGGCTCAAGGGCACGCCGCTCACCCCGGTCGGCGCCGAACGCGCCGGCAGCAAGGACGGCGCCATCCCCGAGTGGACCGGCGGCATCACCGCGCCGCCGGCGGGGTACAAGGTCGGCATGCACCATCCGGACCCGTTCCCCGGCGACAAGCCGCTGTTCACGATCACCGGCAAGAACTACAAGGATTACGCCGACAAGCTCTCGGCCGGGCAGATCGCGATGTTCGAGAAGTATCCGGATTGGAAGATGGTCGTCTATCCGACCCGCCGCAGCGCCTCGTTTCCGCAACGCACCTACGAAATGACGCTGAAGAACGCCGCCACCGGCGAGCTGGTGGACGACGGCGAAGGCGTGGCCGATGTCGCCGAGGGCTTCCCGTTCCCGATCCTCGACGCCGACCCGACCAAGGCCGGCATGGAGGCGATCTGGAACCACAAGCTCAAGTTCAAGGGCGTCTCGTTCGCGCGCTGGAACAACCAGGCGATCCCGACCGAATCCGGCCAGTACACGCTGATCCGCTTCCGCGAGGAGGGCCTGGGGCTCTACTACAAGCCCGGCAACACGCTCAAGGACATCAACAACATCCTGCTGTACTTCTTCGAGGACGTGGTCTCGCCGCCGCGCCTGGCCGGCCAGGTGCTGCTGGTGCACGAGACGCTCGATTCGAAGAAGGAGCCGCGCCAGGCGTGGATCTACAACCCCGGCCAGCGCCGCGTGCGGCGCGCGCCGAACGTGGCCTACGACAACCCCGGCACGGCGTCCGACGGCCTGCGCACCAATGACATGACCGACATGTTCAACGGCGCGATGGACAAGTACAACTGGAAGCTGATCGGCAAGAAGGAGATGTACGTGCCGTACAACTCCTACAAGGCGCACAGCGACCAGACCAAGGTGTCCGACCTGATCCGGCCGCACTACATCAATCCGGATCTGCTGCGCTACGAGCTGCACCGCATCTGGATCGTCGATGCGAACCTCAAGCCCGGCCAGCGCCACATCAATCCGCGGCGCACGTTCTATCTCGACGAGGACAGTTGGCAGATCCTCGAGATCGACCACTACGACAACCAGCAGAAGCTGTGGCGCTATTCCGAGGCGCCGAGCGTGAACTACTACGAGGTGCCGGTGTTCTGGTCGACGCTGGAATGCCACTACGACCTCAAGGCCGGCCGCTACCTGGTGCAGGGTCTGGACAATCAGGAGCAGGAGTACGACTTCTCCTTCCCCGCCACGCCCGACATGTTCTCGCCCCAGGCGCTGCGCCAACGCGGCGTGGAGTGATCGCCGCACGCAATGCCGACGTCGCAACATTGCCAGCCGCGGTGACGCGGCTGGCGCGTTTTTGTGGTATAGAAATCGCGGGAGGGGGTAACGCACCATGACCGTTCCGCAGCTCTGCCGCTTCGGCCTTGCCGTACTCGCGGCGGGCGCGCTCGGTGCCGCCGACGGCCGCGCCGCCGACGCCGCGGCGTGGGTCGATCCGATCGACGCCCCTGCCGAAATCCTGCCGCTCGCGGCGCATACCCTGCTGCTCGGCCTTGCCCAATCCGGCTCGCGCCTCGTCGCCGTCGGCGGGCGCGGCGAGGTGCTCGTGTCCGAGAACGGGCACGACTGGCGCCAAGTCGAGGTGCCCACCCGCATCACGTTGACCGCGGTCGCTGCGGTGGACGCGCAAGTCTGGGCGGTCGGCCACGAGGGCGTGATCCTGCACAGCGCCGACGGCGGCGAACACTGGCAGATGCAACGCAAGGACCCGTGGAAGGCGGGCACGGACGAGGCCGCGCGCGACCCGCGCCAGGGTGCGCCGTTGCTCGGCGTGCTGTTCGTGACCCCGAAGCGCGGCTACGCGGTCGGCGCCTACAGCCTGGCGCTGCGCACCGAGGACGGCGGCGAGAGCTGGCAACCGATGACGGTCGCCGCCGCGCCGGCGGAAAAGGCCGCCGCGGCGGACAAGGGCGGCGACAAGAACAAGGACGGCAACTGGACCTTCAGCCAGAGCGAACTCAAGATCGGCGAGGAAGCGACTCCGCACCTGAACGCCATCGCCCGCACCGGCAGCGGCGCGCTGCTGATCGTCGGCGAGCGCGGCAGCGCGTTCCGTTCGCGCGACGACGGCGCCACCTGGCAGCGTCTGCAACTGCCCTACGACGGTTCAATGTTCGGCGTGCTCGGCTACGAGGGCGATCGTGTGCTCGCCTACGGCCTGCGCGGCCACGTCTACGAATCGAACGACCTCGGCGGCCACTGGGAACTGCGCCCCACCGGCACCGAGCTCAGCCTGATGGGCGGCGCGGCGCTGGCCGACGGCGGCGCGGTGATCGTCGGCGCGAACGGCATCGTCCTGGTGCGCCACACCGCCGCCGAACCGTTCGCGAGTTTCGTCGATCAGCCCGCCGGCGTGATCGCCGCCGCGCTGCCGCTCGCCGACGCCGGCACGCTGCTGCTCGCCGGCGAGAACGGCCTCCGCACGTTCCAACCGAAGTAGGCGCGACTCATGGCCGCCCCCACCCACCCCGCCCCGTCCAACGCCCTGCAACGCGCGCTCGAGACGCTGATCTTCGGCCATCGCCCGTTGGTGCTCGCGCTGTTCGCGCTGATCACCGCGGCGATGGGCTATTTCGCCCTGCAATTGCACGTCGACGCCGGCTTCAAGAAGCAGATCCCGCTGCAGCACGAGTACATGCGCACCTTCCTCGACTATGAGAAGGAATTCGGCGGCGCCAACCGCATCCTGATCGCGGTGATGGACAAGAGCGGCAACATGTTCAACCTGCCGTTCTTCCAGACCATGGAGAAGATCACGCTCGATGCCGCCCGCATCGAGCACGCCGACGCCGCGCGGGTGAGCTCGATCTTCACTCCGAACGTGCGCTTCGTCGAAGTGGTCGAGGACGGTTTCGCCGGCGGCAACGTGATCCCGGCGACATTCACGCCGAACGTCGAAGGCTTCGCGCCGACGCCGGAACAATTCGCCACGATCAAGGCCAACATCGAGAAGGCCGGCATCGTCGGCCGCCTGGTGGCGAAGGATTTCTCCGGCGCGATGGTGTGGGTGGATCTGGTGCCGGAGGATCCGGCCAACGGCGTGACGATCGACTACAACCGCATCGACGACCAGCTCGAGGCGATCCGCGCGAAATACGAGAACGACCGCACCACGATCGCGATCATCGGGTTCTCCAAGATGGTCGGCGACATCAGCCGCGGCGCCAAATCGGTGATCGGCTTCTTCTTCATCACCATCGCCTTCACCTGGCTGCTCCTGTTCGTCTACTCGGCCTCGGCCAAGCTCGCCACGCTGACCGTCGCCTGCGCGCTGATCTCGGTGGTGTGGATGCTGGGCGCGCTGCGCCTGCTCGGCTTCGGCATCGATCCGATGAACATGCTGACGCCGTTCCTGATCTTCGCCATCGCCGTCAGCCACGGCGAGCAGATGATCAACCGCTTCCGCGGCGAGCTGTTCTTCGGCGGCCTCGAGGACGGCACGGTGGAGGAACTGCGCGCGCGCAAGGGCGTCGATGCGCCAACCGCGGCGCGGCTCGCGTTCCGCATGCTGCTGGTGCCGGGCGCGGTGGCGCTGATCGCCGGCTGCATCGGCTTCGCCACCATCCTGATCATTCCGGTGCGCATCATCTTCGAGCTGGCGGTGACCGCGACCGTGGGCGTGGCGCTCACCATCCTCACCGATCTCGTGCTGCTGCCGGTGCTGCTGTCGTACTGCGATCTGCGCAATCTCGAGGGCAAGCGCAACTGGCGGCTGCGTCAGCTCACCCAGTTCGACAAGCTGTGGGCGCTGCTCGCGCGCCTGAGCCGCCCGTTCGCCGCCGGCGTGGTCATCCTGCTCGGCCTCGCCCTGTGGGCCGCGGCGGCGCACTACGGCAGCCGGGTGATGATCGGCGACGCCCAGAAGGGCGTGGCCGAGCTCAAACCGGACGCGCGCTACAACCGCGACGCCGAACTGATCAGCGACAAGTTCGCACTCGGCGTGGACATCCTCAACGTCATCGCCGAAGCCGCGCCCAACGCCTGCACCACGAGCTACCCGGTGATGGAAACGCTCGACCGCTTCGCCTGGCACATGCGCAACGTCGCCGGCGTGGCGCAGGTGATCACGCTGCCGATGGCGGCGAAGATCGTCAACGCCGGCTGGAACGAGGGCAACATCCGCTGGCGCGTGCTGCCGCGTGACAATGACGCGCTGCGCCAGGACACCCAGGGTTTCGAGACCGACTCCGGCCTGCTCAACCAGGATTGCAGCGCGATGCCGGTGATGCTGTTCCTCGACGATCACCGCGCCACCACCATCGACCGCGTGATCGCCGCGGTGAAGCGGTTCCGCGACGACAACCACGTCTTCGCCGGGCCCGAGGTCAACCTGCGCGAGCGGCTCGCCAAGGAGGCCGCCGCGGCGCAGGCCGAGGGCAAGCCGTTCGCGAGCGACCGGCTCAACCTGCGTCTGGCCACCGGCAACGTCGGCGTGATGGCGGCGATCAACGACGAAGTGCGCGCCGTGGATCACACCATGCTCTACCTGCTCTATGCGGCGGTGTTCCTGATGTGCGTGGTGAGCTTCCGCAATCCGCTGGCGGCGCTGTGCATCGTCCTGCCGCTGGTGCTGGTCACCGAGCTCGGCCATTCGTTGATGGTGGAGCTCGACATCGGCAAGAAGGTCAACACGCTCACCGTGCTCGCGCTCGGCGTCGGCATCGGCGTGGACTACGCGATCTACATCTTCGCGCGCATGCGCGAGGCGCTGCGCCAGGGCAAGCCGCTGACCGAAGCCTATTTCGTCGCGCTCAAGACCACCGGCATCGCGATCTTCTACACCGCGCTCACGCTCGCCGTCGGCGTCGGCCTGTGGGGGTTCTCGGAGCTCAAGTTCCAGGCGGACATGGGCGTGCTGCTGACGTTCATGTTCGTGGTCAACATGATCGCCGCGATCGTGTTCCTGCCGGCGCTGTGCCGCTGGCTGCTCAAGCCGCGGGAACGGCCGGCGGAATGATTTGTTCGCTGCCGGCCCGTCGCGGCGTTAGGTCGGGCGACGGGCGGCACAGGAGCCGGGGCGGGCGCGCCGGGATGGCGCGAGGAAGCGGGGCGCCAGGGCCGGACCACGGGCGCGACTAGCGCCATCCACCAACACTGTGGGGAGAAACGTATGGAATTCGTCGGGTATCTGATCGGTTTTCTCGTCGTCGCCATCGCCATCGGCGCGGCGCTCATCATGCTGGCGACCAAGATCGTCGGTGGGTTCGCGCCGAAGTTCTTTCCGACCGCGGTCGTCACCGCCATCGTCATCACCATCGCCGGCGCCGCCGCGAGCTGGGGGCTCAGCATGGTGCTCGGCGCCGGCGGCCTGAGCTCGCTGCTGTCGCTGGTGATCGTGTTCGTGCTCTATGCCGCGATCATCAACGCCCTGGTCAAACAGCCGGACGGCAACCAGATGGGCTTCGGCAAGTCGGCATTGGTCACGCTGGTGCTGATCATCATCGAGGTCGTGCTGGCCGTGATCCTGGTGTTCGTGTTCGGTGCCAGCATGTTCGCGATGCTCGGCGGCGCGCACTGAGCGCGTAGCGCAACGCTACCGACAAGGCGCCGCGAGGCGCCTTGTTCGTTTCCGGGGCCATCGGCCGCGAAGGCGCGACGCTCAGTAGGCGACGCCGAGCCGCCGCAGCAGCTTCGCCACCAGCCACGCCGGCCCGATCAGGAGATAGGCGACGTCGGTGAGGAACGACGGACGCCGGCCCTCGATGCGGTGGCCGACGAACTGCGCGATCCAGGCGAGCACGAACACCGCGACCGCCAGCCACAGGAGCGGCGCCGCGCCGAGCGTGCGGTACAGCGCTTCGGTGAGCAGACCGAGCACCACGAACGCGACGAACATGGCGAGCCCGAGCACACGCGACAGGCGCAGATAGAACGTCAGCGCCAGGAACATCGCGGCGCCGGCCCACAGTCCGGCGCGCCCGATCGCCGCCGGCACCGGCACCAGCCAGAGCAGCGCGATCACCGTCCACAGGATCAACGGCACGCAGATCCAGTGGATCAGGACGTTGGTCGGATGGCGGTGATCCGCGCTGTAGTTGCCGAGCCAGCGGTCGACCGGCCGGCGTGGATCGTCGAGCTGCTGCGGAGTCGCGTTCATGGCGCCGGTCCCCTCGAGCCGCGGAGGCGCTCCAGTCTAGCGCGTCCTCAGTCGAGCACAATCCCGGCCAGCCGGCGCAGCGCCTCGGCGTACTTCGCGGCGGTGCGTTCGATCACCGCCGCGGGCAGGCGCGGCCCCGGCGCGCGCTTGTCCCAGTCGAGCGTTTCCAGATAGTCGCGCACGTACTGCTTGTCGAAGCTCGGCGGGCTGGTGCCGACGCGGTATTCGTCGGCCGGCCAGAAGCGCGAGGAATCCGGCGTCAGCATCTCGTCCATCACGTGCAGCCGGCCCGCTTCGTCCGTGCCGAACTCGAGCTTGGTGTCGGCGACCAGGATCCCGCGCGCGCGCGCATACTCCGCCGCGAAAGTATAGATTTTCAGCGTCGCCTCGCGCACCTGCTCGGCCAGCGTCGCGCCGATCAGGGCGACGACGCGATCGAAGCCGATGTTCTCGTCGTGCCGGCCGGCCGCCGCCTTGGTCGACGGCGTGAAGATCGGCTCCGGCAGCTGCTCGGCCTGGCGCAATCCCGGCGGCAGGCGGATGCCGCACAGCGCGCCGGTCGCCTGATAATCCTTCCAGCCCGAGCCGATCAGATAGCCGCGCGCGATCGCCTCGATCGGCACCGGCGTGAGGCGCTTCACGACGACGCTGCGCTTGGTATACAACGCCGCATCGCTGCCCGCCGGCAGCACGCCCGCCACTGGCTTGCCGGTGAGATGGTTCGGCACGAGATGCGCGGTCCTGGCGAACCAGAAGTTCGACATCTGCGTCAGCACCTCGCCCTTGCCGGGGATCGGATCGGGCAGGACCACGTCGAACGCCGACAGCCGATCGGTCGCCACGATCAGCAGCTCACGCTCCGACAGCGCGTAGACGTCGCGCACCTTGCCGCGATGGAGCAGGTTCAGACCGGGCAGATTCGATGCGGAGAGGGTCGTGGGCATGGATGCAGCATGGGTTGGTTGCCTCTCCCGCCGACGGGAGAGGTCGGCGCACGCGAGCACGCCGGGTGAGGGTGGCGCAGGTTGCGGCGACCACCTCGTCGGCCGCGCCGCCGCATCCGCCTGCCGTGCCTGCTCCCGTCCGCGGGAGAAGGGACGATCGGATTTTACCGGATCGCGGGCTGCTAGAATCGCCGCCCCATGCGCATCCCCCCGCTCATCGCGCTTGCCGCGACCGTGCCGCTGTGTGCCGCGCAGGCCGCGGACCCGCCGGCGCGGCTCGGTCTGTGCGCCGGCTGCCACGGCGAGCGCGGCATCGCCGCCAGCGCCGAGATTCCCAACCTCGCCGGCCAGAACCTGCCGTACCTGCGCCAAGCGATGCGGCAGTATCGTTCCGGCGCGCGCGATGCGGCGGCGATGCGCGCCGCCGTCGGCATGCTGAGCGAGGCCGAGCTTGATCGCATCCTGCAGTGGTACGCCGCCCAGCCGCCGCGGGAGCCGCCGCCGTGAATATGATGGGCAAGCTGATCGGCGCGCTGGTCGGGCTGTTCCTGTTCCGCCATCCGTTCGGCCTGCTGCTCGGTCTCGTCATCGGCCATCTGTGGGACGCCGGGATGTTCGCCATGCAGCGCGCCGACTCGGCCGCGCCGCGCTCGTTCCTCGCGCCGCTGTTCGAGCTCGCCGGCGCGATCGCCAAGTCCGATGGCCGCGTCTCGGAGCCGGAGATCGCCGCGGCGGAGCAGTTGATGGTGCGCATGCAGCTTTCGCCGGCGCAACGCGCCGAGGCGATCGCGCGTTTCAGCGCCGGCAAGCAGCCCGGGTTCCCGACGCACCTGGCGATCGCCGACCTCAAGGCCTGGTGCGGCGGACGGCGCGATCTGGCGTTTCTGCTGCTCGACATGCTGCTCGATCTCGTCTACGCCGAGGGCGCGCTGGTGCCGGACAAGCTCGCCATCGTGCGCAAGCTGTGCTGGGCGCTCGGCGTGCATGAGCGCGAACTGTCCGCGCTCGCGGCGATGCGCGGCCATGGCTATGCCTCACCCGGCGGCGAGTACGATCAGCCGCGGCGGCCGCGCGACGCGGCGCCGGGCAAGGATCCCTACGCCGTGCTCGGGCTCACCGCCGGCGCCAGCGAGCGCGAGATCAAGCGCGCCTACCGCAAGCTCATCAGCCAGCACCATCCGGACAAGCTCGGCGACGTGCCGGAGGCGCTCAAGCGCCGCGCCGAGGAGCGCGCGCGCGAAATCAACGCGGCGTATGAGAAGATACGCGCCGAACGCGGCATCAAGTGACGGCGCCGACCGCCGGCGCAGCTGGCCGCCCACCGCCGACCGCTCACGTCCGATGAAACAACCGTCCGTCATCGCACCGTCGATTCTCTCCGCGAATTTCGCCAAGCTCGGCGAGGAAGTCGACGCCGTCCTCGCCGCCGGCGCGGACTGGGTGCACTTCGACGTCATGGGCGAGGCGGAATCTTTCGCGGGATGCGTTGAAGCGCATCCCGCGCCGCCGAGCGACCGGCCAGGGACGGCCGGGCTGGCACCACGCACCAGGGACGGTTCAGTGGAGGCGGCGAGGACTCAATCGTGAAACAATCCGCCGTCATCGCACCGTCGATTCTCTCCGCGAATTTCGCCAAGCTCGGCGAGGAAGTCGACGCCGTCCTCGCCGCCGGCGCGGACTGGGTGCACTTCGACGTCATGGACAACCACTACGTCCCGAATCTGACCATCGGCCCGCTGGTCTGCGAGGCGCTGCGTCGGCACGGCGTCAAGGCGCCGATCGACGTGCACCTGATGGTCAAGCCGGTCGACCGCATCGTGCCGGATTTCGCCAAGGCCGGCGCCAGCCTGATCAGCTTCCATCCCGAGGCGAGCGAGCACATCGACCGCACCCTGCAGTTGATCCGCGATTGCGGCTGCCAGGCGGGGCTCGCGCTCAACCCGGCCACGCCGCTCGACCACCTCGACTACGTGCTCGACAAGCTCGATCTGGTGCTGATCATGTCGGTGAACCCCGGCTTCGGCGGCCAGCGCTTCCTGCCTGCGGCGCTCGCCAAGCTGCGCCGCGCGCGAGAGCTGATCGATGCCAGCGGCCGCACCATCCGGCTCGAGGTGGACGGCGGTGTAAAAGTGGAAAACGCGGCAGAACTCGCCGCCGCCGGCGCCGACACCTTCGTCGCCGGTTCGGCGATCTTCGGCCAGCCGGACTACCGCGCGGTGATCGCCGCGCTGCGCAAGGCAGTTGCCGGCACCGGCTAGCTTTGCGAGACTGCTTCGGTGGAGATCGTATTTGCCATCACCCAGGAAGCGGACGGCGGATTCGTCGCCGAATGCCTGTCGCACGATATCGTGACGCAAGCGGACACCTGGGACGAGCTGCGTCGAAACGTCGTCGAGGCCGTGACCGCCTATTTCTTCGATCAGCCGATGCCGGCCCGGATTCGACTGCATTTCGTCCGTGACGAGGTCCTGGCGGTGGCATGAAGCTGCCGCGCGACTTGGCGGGGGCGGAACTCATCGGCGTCCTTTGTCGCGACTTTGGTTACCGGAAGGTCCATCAGGTCGGCAGCCACGTCATTCTCGAAACCGCGGAGCCGCGCACCCACCGCCTGGCTGTGCCAAATCACCAGCCCCTGCGGCTCGGGACATTGAATGCGATCTTGCGTGCCGTCGCGGCCGCGAAAGGTCTCGACCAGGCGACGCTGCTCGCGCGTCTGCGCTGAAAAAAACCGCGCCGGGGCCCTCGGAGGTTGGGGGAGGGGTCGGCCGCCGGCGCGGGCGTGACAAACGTCGGGAAAGGTCTGAACGAATCCTCGTGCTTCTGGTTTCGGCGGCGGCGCGGGGCATGGCCCGCGGGTTCGGAGACTCCCTAAATCACCAGCCAGGACGGATCGGCGCAGTCCTGCGTCGCAGTGCGTGCGCGGACGGCTTCGTCGCCCGGCGCCGGATCGGCGTCGGCGTAGGCGGAACCGAGATCGCGCCAGTCGTTCAAGTCATCGCGCAGACGGTAGAAATCTTCGGGCAGATAGAGGTCCATGGGTTCCCTCGGCGGGTTGGTGCGGTCAGAAGTGCAGCCCGGCGATGAGACCAAGCAGCAGCGCGGCGACGGCGAAGGCGACGCGCAGCGGTTCGAAGGTCTCGACCAATTCGGCGTTCGGTTCGGGGCGTTCGCGTTGCATGGCATTCCTCCGGGCTGGCGAGGTCAGCGTGCCGTCGTCGGCAGCGCGCGAGCGGCGCCGTCCGGGGCGCGACGGCGATGGTTTGTGGCGAATCGCTGACGCCTGCGCCGCAGCCGTTGCCGCCCGCGCCCGCGGTCCGTAAGCTCGACACACCCGCACGCGCCGGAAACCATCATGGGCCGCAGCATCGCCATCGTCGAGGACGAACCCGCCATCCGCGCCAACTACGTCGAGGCGCTCACCCGCTTCGGCTACCAGGTCGCCGGCTACGGTTCGCGGCCGGAGGCGAGCCGCGCCTTCGCCCTGCGCCTGCCCGAGCTCGTCATCATCGACGTCGGCCTCGGCGACGAACCGGAAGGCGGCTTCGAGCTCTGCCGCGAGTTGCGCGCCCGCTCGGCGACGCTGCCGATCCTGTTCCTGACCGCGCGCGATTCGGATCTCGACATCATCTCCGGCCTGCGCCTCGGCGCCGACGACTATCTGACCAAGGACGTCAGCCTGCACCACCTCGCCGCGCGCATCAGCGCGCTGTTCCGCCGGCTCGACGCGCTGGCCCGGCCGACCGCGAAGGAGACCGTGGTCGAACACGGTCCGCTCAAGCTCGAGGCCGAGCGCATGCGCGTCACCTGGAACGGGATCGAGGTGCCGCTCACCGTCACCGAATTCTGGATGGTGCACACGCTGGTGCGCTTCCCCGGCCACGTCAAGAACCGCGACCAGTTGATGCGCGAGGCGCAGGTCGTGGTCGACGATGCCACCATCACCTCGCACATCAAACGCATCCGCAAGAAATTCCTCGCCATCGATCCCGCGTTCGACGCGATCGAGACCGTGCACGGCGTGGGCTATCGCTGGCGGCCGTGACCGGCCGAGCGGCGAGCGGAAACCGCGATCACGCCACGCACGTTTGCTCTTGCCGCTCACCGCTCACCGCTGACCACTCCCATGTCCCTGCGCGTCAAACTTCTGCTGATCGCGCTGTCCACCCTGGCGCTGCCGCTCGCCGGCCTGCTGTTCGTGCGGCAGATGGAGGAACTGCTGCGCCAGGGCCAGGAGCAGACCCTGATCGCCTCGGCGCGGGCGCTCGCGCGCAGCCTCGAAGTGCTCAAGGCCGACCTGCCGCCGAGCGGACCGGCGCTGTATGTCCACCGCGCGCCGGGACGGATGGTGGTCGACGGCTACGGCGACGACTGGGCCGCGCTCATGCCCTACGCGCAGCCGCTCGGTCCGCCGAACGATCCGCAGAAGCTGACCGTGCTGCTGTGCGCCGACGACGACGGCTTCCATCTGTTCGCCAACGTGCGCGACGCCACGCGCAACCGCGTCGACGCCAGCGACCCGCGCGCGGCGACCAGCGATCATCTGACGCTCACCCTGGTGCGCGGCGCGCTGACCCGCAGCTACCGGCTCGCCAGCGCGGCGCCGGGCCGGTTCGATGCGCTCACCCTGAGCGATGCCAGCGACAACGCGCTGCCGACCGTGCTCGAGGGCGCCTGGCAGGAAGACGGCTCCGGCTACCGCGTCGAACTGCGCATTCCCGCCGCGCAGATGCCGGACAAGCTCGGTCTCGGCGTGTTCGATTCCGCCGCACCCGCGACGGAAACCGCGGAACCCGTGCCGCTGTTGCGCGCAACGCCGGCGCTGTCGCAGGAACTGGCGCAATTCGCCCCGCCGGGTCTGCGCGTGCGCCTGCTGAGCGGCGACGGCTGGGTGATCGCCGCGGCCGGTGCGCTGCCCGGTCCGGCGCCGCAACCGCAGGCGCGGCGGCGCTGGCTGGAGAATCTGGTCTATCGCAGTCTGCTGGCGCCGAACCTGTCGGATGCCGCCGCGTTCGCGCCGACGCGACCGCGGCTCGAAGCCACCGAGGTCTGGCAGGCGCTGTCCGGCGTGACCGCCACCGCCTGGCACCGCAGCGCGACCGATGCCGGCGTCGTGCTCGCCGCCGCGATCCCGCTCACCGCGGCCGGCGAGGTGCGCGGCGCGCTGCTGCTCGAGCAGGCGAGCGACACCCTGCCGCTGCTCACCAACCGCGCCCTGCTCAGCCTCGCCGGCGCGAGCCTGCTCGCCCTGCTGCTCGCCGGCGGCACGCTGTTCGCCTTCGCCAGCGCCCTGAGCCTGCGCATCCGGCGCCTGCGCGACGCCGCCGACCGCGCCATGCGCAATAGTGGAAATGTGGACAATGCAGCACTGCCGCTGGTGGCGGCGCGCGACGAGCTCGGCGACCTCGCCCGCAGTTTCGCGCGCCTGCTCAACGAGGCCGCCGGCTACACCGACTACCTGCGCACGCTGGCGAGCAAGTTGTCGCACGAGTTGCAGACGCCGCTCGCCATCGTCAAGTCCTCGCTCGACAACCTCGATCACCAGGCGTTGCCGGCGGCGGCACAGCCCTATCTCGCCCGCGCCCGCGGCGGCGCCGAGCGCCTCGGCGCGATCGTGCGCGCGATGAGCCAGGCCAGCGGCATGGAGCGCGCGATCGCCGCCGCCGAGGCCGAGGACTTCGATCTCGCCGCCGTGGTGCGCGGCTGCGTCGAGGGCTACCGGCCGCTGGTCGCGCCGCGCCGCCTCGACGGCGAGGTGCCCGACACGCCGCTGCTCCTGCACGGCGCGCCGGAGCTGGTCGCGCAGGCGCTGGACAAGCTGGTCGACAACGCCCGCGGCTTCACTCCCGCCGACGGCTGGATCCGCATCCAGGTGCGCGCCCGCGACGACGGCGCCGAGATCGTGGTGGCCAACCGCGGCCCGCCGCTGCCGCCGGCGATGCAGGAGCGCCTGTTCGATTCGCTGGTGAGCCTGCGCCCGCCGGCGCCGGCGCCGACCGGCGAAGCCGCGCCGCATCTCGGCCTCGGCCTGTACGTCGTGCGCCTGATCGCCACCGCGCACCGCGGCGCGGCATCCGCCCACAACCTGGCCGACGGCAGCGGCGTCGAATTCCGCCTCCTGCTGCGGGGCATGCCGCGCCGACCGCTGGCGGGAGGTGGCTAGAACCCATCTCAAAATCTGCTGCGCTCGACGGCTCGCGACGATTTTGAGACAGGTTCTTGCGTCACCCTGTCGCACGCTCGCGCAACTTGCTATCGTGCGCTGCCCCATTCCCCGGAACGCCGCAGGATGACGCCCGCCGAATTCGCCGCGCTCGCCGCCCAGGGCTACAACCGCATTCCGATCGCGCGCGAGGTGCTGTCCGATCTCGACACGCCGCTGTCGGTGTACCTGAAACTCGCCGACGGACCGTACACCTACCTGCTCGAATCGGTCGAGGGCGGCGAGACCTGGGGTCGCTACTCGATCATCGGCCTGCCCTGCCGCCGGGTCTACCAGTTGCGCGGCACCCGGCTCATCGTCGAGGAACTCGGCGAGATCGTCGAGGAGCGCGAGCTCGCCGATCCGCTCGGCGAGATCGAGCGCATCCGCGCGCGGTTCCGGGTGCCGCAACGGCCGGAGCTGCCGGCCTTCGGCGGCGGCCTGGTCGGCTACTTCGGCTTCGAGTCGATCGGCTACATCGAGCCCCGGCTCGCGCGCTGGGATCGCGCCGACGCGCTCGGCCTGCCCGACGTGCTTTTGATGCTGAGCGAGGAAGTCGCGGTGTTCGACAACCTCAAGGGCCGGCTGTACCTGATCGTGCACGCCGATCCGGCGCAGCCGCAGGCGCTGGCCCGCGCCGCGCGGCGCCTCGACGAGCTTGCGTTCCGCCTGCGCCATTCCGGCCCGAGCTATCCGGAGGTGCTCGATCCGAAGGCGCTGGCGGAGGCCGACTTCCGTTCCAGCTTCACGCGCGAGGCGTATTGCGCACTTGTGGAAAAGGCGAAAGAGTATATCCGCGCCGGCGACATCTTCCAGGTGGTGCCCTCGCAGCGCCTGTCGGTGCCGTTCCGCGCCCGACCGGTCGACGTCTACCGCGCGCTGCGCGCGCTCAACCCCTCGCCGTACCTGTACTTCCTCGATCTCGGCGGCGCCCAGATCGTCGGCTCCTCGCCGGAAATCCTCGCCCGCCTCCAGCGCGGCAGGGTGGTGGTGCGGCCGATCGCCGGCACGCGCCCGCGCGGGCGCACGCGCGCGGAGGATCAGGCGCTCGAGGCCGAATTGCTCGCCGATCCCAAGGAGCGCGCCGAGCACCTGATGCTGATCGATCTCGGCCGCAACGACGTCGGCCGCGTGGCCCGCACCGGCAGCGTGACCCTCACCGAGAGTTTCGTCATCGAGCGCTACAGCCACGTCATGCACATCGTCAGCGAGGTGCAGGGCGAGCTGCGCGACGGGCTGTCCTACATCGACGTGCTCAAGGCCACTTTTCCGGCCGGCACCGTGTCCGGTGCGCCGAAGATCCGCGCGCTCGAGATCATCCAGGAACTGGAGCCGCACAAGCGCAACATCTACGCCGGCGCGATCGGCTACATCGGCTGGAACGGCGACGCCGACACCGCCATCGCCATCCGCACCGCGGTGATCCAGAACGGCGAGCTGCACGTCCAGGCCGGCGGCGGCATCGTCTACGACTCCGATCCGGTCAAGGAATGGGAGGAGACGATGAACAAGGGCCGCGCCCTGTTCCGCGCGGTGGCGCAGGCGGCGGGCGGGCTGTGAGCGCGCTGCGGCTCGCAATCTCGTGCACCCCCGCCGCAACCCGCTAGAATCTGCCGCCGGCAGACCACCGCCACGGTACGCGCCATGATCGTGATGATCGACAACTACGACTCCTTCACCTACAACCTCGTCCAGTACCTGGGCGAGCTGGGCGAGGAGGTGCGCGTGGTGCGCAACGATGCGCTCGACGTCGCGGCGATCCGCCGGCTCGATCCCGCGCGCATCGTCATTTCGCCCGGACCGGGCACGCCCGACCAGGCCGGCATCACCCTGGAGCTGATCGCCCAGCTCGGCGGCGAGATCCCGCTGCTCGGCGTGTGTCTCGGCCACCAGGCGATCGGCCAGGCGTTCGGCGGGCGCGTGGTGCGCGCGCGCGAGATCATGCACGGCAAGACCTCGCCGATCCACCACACCGGCACCGGCGTGTTCGCCGGTCTGCCGAACCCGTTCGAGGCGACCCGCTATCACTCGCTGGTGGTGGAAAAATCCACTTTGCCGCAAATTCTCGAAGTTACGGCGTGGACCGAACGCGCCGACGGCGGCATCGACGAAATCATGGGACTGCGCCACCGCACGCTGCCGATCGAGGGCGTCCAGTTCCATCCCGAGTCGATCCTGACGCGCCACGGCCACGATCTGCTGCGCAACTTTCTCGGCGAGGCGCGCGCCGCGGCGTGACCGCCCGTAGCGACCTCGCCTTCGCCTCTCCGCCCTCGACCCTCAGCCCTCGACCGTGCCCATCACCCCCCAGGAAGCGCTGCAGCGGACCATCGAGCATCGCGAGATCTTCGCCGACGAGATGACCGACCTGATGCGCCAGATCATGCGCGGCGAGGTGTCGCCGCCGCTGGTCGCGGCGATCCTCGCCGGGCTGCGGGTGAAGAAGGAGACCGTCGGCGAGATCGCCGCGGCCGCCGCGGTGATGCGCGAGATGGCCACGCGCGTGCACGTGCCGCCGTATCGGCACTTCGTCGACATCGTCGGCACCGGCGGCGACGGCGCCAGCACGTTCAACATCTCCACCGCGGCGATGTTCGTCGCCGCCGCCGCCGGCGCGCGCGTGGCCAAGCACGGCAACCGCGGCGTCTCGTCGACGTCCGGCAGCGCCGACGTGCTCGAGGCGCTCGGCGCGGCCATCGACCTTGCGCCGGAACGGGTGGCGCTCAGCCTCGAGGAAACCGGCATCGGTTTCATGTTCGCGCCGAACCATCATCCGGCGATGCGGATCGTCGCGCCGGTGCGGCGCGAGCTCGGCGTGCGCACGCTGTTCAACATCCTCGGCCCGCTCACCAATCCGGCCGGCGCGCCGAACATGCTGCTCGGCGTGTTCCATCCCGATCTGGTCGGCATCCAGGTGCGCGTGCTCGAACGCCTCGGCGCGCAGCACGCGCTGGTGGTGTGGGGCCGCGACGGCATCGACGAGATCTCGCTCGGCGAGACCACCCTGGTCGGCGAGCTCCGCGACGGCCGGGTGCGCGAGTACGAGCTCGATCCGCGCGCGTTCGGCTTCGCCGCGGCGCCGCGCGAGGCGCTGCGCGTGGCCGATGCGCAGCAATCCAAGGCGCTGCTGCTCGGCGCGCTCGACGATGTCGCCGGGCCGGCGCGCGACGTCGTCCTGCTCAATGCCGGCGCGGCCCTGTACGCCGCCGATCTCGCCGCGTCGATCGGCGAGGGCATCGAGCAAGCGCGCGCGGCGATCGCCAGCGGCGCGGCGCGAGCGAAGCTCGATCAGTTCGTGGCCGCGACCCGGCGGCTGGCCAGGCGCGGGACGACGCCATGAGCGACCTGCTCGCCCGCATCCTGGCGCGCAAGCGCGAGGAGGTGCGCGAACGCCGCGCCCGCATCGCGCTCGCCGAGTTGCGCGCGCGCGCCGCCGCGGCGCCGCCCTGCCGCGGCTTCGCCGCCGCCTTGCGTGCGCAGCTCACCGCCGGCCGGCCGGCGGTGATCGCCGAGGTGAAGAAGGCGAGCCCGAGCCGCGGCGTGATCCGCGCCGATTTCCGCCCCGCCGAGATCGCGGCGAGCTACGCCGCGGCGGGCGCCGCGTGTCTGTCGGTGCTCACCGACGTCGATTTCTTCCAGGGCAGCGACGCGCATCTGCAACAGGCGCGGGCGGCCTGTGCGCTGCCGGTGCTGCGCAAGGATTTCCTGATCGACGCCTGGCAGATCCACGAGGCGCGCGCGCTCGGCGCCGACTGCGTGCTGCTGATCGTGGCCGCGCTCGACGATGCAGCACTGCGGGAGTTCGCCGCGCTGGCGCGCGAACTCGGCATGGACGTGCTCGTCGAGGCGCACGACGCCGACGAACTGGAACGCGCGCTCGCGCTGCCGGAAGCGATCGTCGGCATCAACAACCGCGATCTGCGCACGTTCGCCACCTCGCTCGACACCACGCTGGCGCTGCGCGCTCGCGTGCCCGCGGACCGGCTGCTGGTGACCGAATCCGGCATCCACACGCCGGCCGATGTGGCGCGCATGCGCGCCGCCGGCGTGCACGCCTTCCTGGTCGGCGAAGCGTTCATGCGCGCGGACGATCCCGGCGCGGCGCTGCGCCGCCTGTTCGCGCGGTGAGGCCGCGCTCAGTCGCGGCGGTCGGCGGTGGAGGGGTCGGATCGGTCCGGGCGCCGGCGCGGCGCGAAGCGGCGGCTCGCCCAGGAAACGACGAACATCAGCACCAGCACGGCGATGAGCAGATACGCTCCCATCGGCGCGGCGCGCTCAGTGGGTGCCGAACACGACGATGGTCTTGCCCGACACCGAGATCATGCCCTGCTCCTCGAGCTGCTTCAGCACGCGGCCGACCATCTCGCGCGAGCAGCCGACGATGCGGCTGATCTCCTGGCGCGAGATGCGGATCTGCGTGCCCTGCGGGTGGGACATGGCGTCGGGTTCGTCGGTCAGGTCGATCAGGGTCTTGGCCACGCGATTGGTCACGTCCATGAAGGCCAGCCGGCTGACCTTGCGCGAGGTGTGCAGCAGACGATTGGTCAGTTGCGTGCCGATCGCGAACAGCACCTTGGCGCATTCCTCGCGCAGCGGACCCTCGAACAACTGGAACAGGCGCTCGTAGCTGATCTCGGCCAGATCGCACGAGGTGCGCGTGCGCACCATCACCTCGCGCCGCGGGGTTTCCACGAACAGACCCATCTCGCCGATGAACTCGCCGGCATTGATGTAGGCGAGGATCAGCTCGCGGCCGTCCTCGTCCTCGGTGGAGACGGACACCGAGCCGTCGATGATGAAATACAGGATATTGGCCGAGTCGCCGGGGCGGATGATCGCGGTCTTGCTCGGATAGCGGCGCCGGTGGCAATGGGCGAGAAAGCGCTCCATCGCCGGCCGGTCCAGCACCAGCGAGGACGGCGCCTGGACGCGGTTGACCGCGCGCTGCAACGTGTATCGAAGTTCCGCCATGCCGACTCCCGCCTCCCCGCCTCGCCCGCGCGCCGCGGCCCGCGCGGCGGCCACATCTTAGCAGGTTCCGCGCGCCGCCCCGGCGGCCGGCGGCGCGGGGGATGGTTTTCCTCGCCGCCAAGTTGTCTCATAATCGGCAGCCTTTTGCCCCGACCCGCGAGGTACCGGCCGTGGTCAAGCCGCTCCCGCGCCTGAAGCTGCAGGGTTTCAACAACCTGACCAAGGCGCTCAGCTTCAACATCTACGACATCTGCTACGCGGTGACCGCCGAGCAGCGCGATCGCTACATCGAGTACATCGACGAAGCCTACGACGCCGATCGTCTGACCAAGATCCTCACCGACGTCGCCGACATCATCGGCGCGAACATCCTGAACGTGGCGCGCCAGGACTACGATCCGCAGGGCGCCTCGGTGACGATCCTGATTTCGGAGCATCCGGTGGTCGAGAAACTCGGCCGCGACGTGATCTCGGATGCCGTGGTCGCGCACCTCGACAAGAGCCACATCACGGTGCACACCTATCCGGAAACGCATCCGCACAACGGCATCGCCACGTTCCGCGCCGACATCGACGTCGCCACCTGCGGCGTGATCTCGCCGCTCAAGGCCCTGAACTACCTGATCGACAGCTTCGAGTCCGACATCGTCATCATGGACTACCGGGTGCGCGGCTTCACCCGCGACGTGAAGGGCAAGAAGCACTACATCGACCACCGCATCAATTCGATCCAGGAATACCTCGCCAAGCACATCCGGCAGAAGTACGAGATGTTCGACGTCAACGTCTATCAGGAGAACATCTTCCACACCAAGATGCACGTCAAGGAGTTCGACCTCGAAACCTACCTGTTCGAGGCGCATGCCGAGGATCTCTCCTTCAAGGATCGCCAGCGCATCGAGACCCTGCTCAAGCGCGAGATCGAGGAGTTGTTCCACGGTCGGAACTTGATGTGAGGGCTGAGGGCTGAGCAGGTCTTTCCGCTCACCGCTCACCGCTGACCACCTCAAACCCGATACGCCACCGCCTTCATCACCGCGGAGGCCAGGCGCATCAGCGTCGGCACCGGCGGCGGCAGGTCGATGCCGCCGGCCTCGCGTGCCATGCGGCCGTGGCGCGCCTCGTCGGCCTGCATCTGCACGACCACGGCGCGACTCGGCGCATCCGCCACCGGCAGACGCTCGAGATGCTCGCCGAGATGCGCCTCGACCTGGCGCTCGGTCTCGACCACGAAGCCAAGGCTGACCGGGTCGCCGGCGAGCGCCGCCGCCGCACCGATGGCGAAGCTGCCGCAATACCACAGCGGATTGAGCAGGCTCGGCCGGCTGTGCAACGCGGCCAGGCGTTCGGCGCACCAGGCCAGATGATCGGTTTCCTCCGCCGCGGCGCGCCGCAGGCGCGCGCGCGTGGCCGCATCGCGCGCGACCGCCGCCTGGCCCGAATACAGCGCCTGCGCGCACACTTCGCCGGTGTGATTGACCCGCATCAGGCCGGCCGCGTGGCGGCGTTCGGCGTCGCTCAGTTCGCCTTCGGCCAGGCCCGCCGCGGGCGATGGCCGTTGCGCCGCCGGAGTGCCGCCGGCGGCGAGGAGCGCGCGCTCGATCTCGATCAGCACGCGATCGACCGGAGAAAGACGTCGCTCGAGCATGGCTCAATTGTCCAACTGCTCGGCCAGCAACACAACCGGATGCCGCACGGGCAGGCCGAGTCCGCGCTGCCGCAATCCGTTCGCCAGAAACAGCCGGCAGCCGACGTTGCTCGTGACCAGCGCCGTCGGCGCGAGCGCGGCGGCGCCGTCGAGCAACTCGGCGCGCAATGCGTCGGCGATGGCGGCGTGACGCAGGAAGTAGTCGCCGGCCGCGCCGCAGCAGCGCGGCTGCGTCGGCAATGAGGCAATTTCCAATTGTGGAATCCGGCCGAGCAGGGCGCGGATTGCCGCCTCGGCACCGGCGACGTGCGCCTGGGTGCAGGGCGTGTGCAGCGCCACGCGCGCCGGCCACGGCCGAAAACGGAGTTCCGCCAGGGGCACGTCCGCGGCGAGGAACTCGTGGATCTCGCGCACGCGCACCTGCGTGCCGGCGAACGCCTGCTCGCGCAGCGTGCCGAAACAACCCGATGCCGAGACGAGCACGGTTTCGACACCGGCCGCGACGAACGCGCGCCGGACGGACGCGGCGAGCGTCTGCGCGAGCGCCGGCTCGCCCCGGTGCAGCGCCAGCGCCCCGCAGCAGCCTTGCCGGGCCGGCACGACGACCTCGTAACCGAGCGCCCGCAGCAGGTGCGCCGCAGCGGCGTGGACGTCGCGATCGACCGCGCTCGCCACGCAGCCGAGAAACAGGCCGACCCGGCCGCGGCGCAACGGCGCCTCGCGGCGCGGCGCGAAACGCGGCCGCGGCGGCAGGCGCGGCAGTTCGCGCGCGAGTCGCGCGAGCTGCGGCGGCCGCAGCAGCCGGGCGACCAGGCGACTTTGTATACAATGCCGCACTCCCGGCAGGTTGGCGAGCCGGAGCAGGCCGCGCAGCAGCCGCGGCCGGGCCAGCACGGCGCGCAGCAGCGCGTCGCCGCGCCCCGGCCGCACCTGCGCGCGCAGCAGCTGGCGGGTGGCGACGAGCAGCTCGCCGTAGCGCACCTGCGCGGGACAGACGTGCTCGCAACTGCCGCAGGCCAGGCACTGATCGAGGTGCGCGACCAGCGCGGGCGACGGCGCCGCCAGTCCGCCGGCCAGCGCCTGCGCCAGGGCGATGCGGCCGCGCGGCGATTCCGCTTCCTGGCGTTCGACGCGGTAGCTCGGACACAGCGGCAGGCACAGGCCGCATTTGACGCATTGGTCCGCCAGCGCGGCGACGTGCGCGCGCAGAGCCGCCGTCGACGCTGTCATCGCGCGGCCGTCTGCATCGTTATCCGTCATCGTCACCCGGAACTCCCGTGCCCATGTCCCGTCGTCCCGCGTCCGCCGCCATCATACCCAAGCCGTTGCGGCGCCTGGTTTGCACGGCGCTCTGCGCGCTGGCCGCGGTCGGCGCCGCCGCGGCGCCCGCTCCGGATCCCGCGGCGGCGGGTCCGAGCCGCGACGATCTGCGCTGGCTCGCGCGCCTGACCTACGGGGTCGACGGCGCCACGCTGGAACGTTTCCAGCGGCTCGGCAAGGCCGCGTTCCTGGAAGAACAGCTCGCCGCGACCGATACGACCCTGCCGCCGACGGTGCAGGCGCGCATCGACCGTCTGCCGATCGCGCACACCTCGATCGAGACCCTGCTCGCGGATCTCGCCGCGCACCGGCGCGAGATCCAGGCGCAGGACGACGCCACGGCGAAGCTCGCCGCACGGCGCGAGCTGCGCCGGGACGGCGTCGAGCAGGTGCGCGCGACGATGCAGCGCGAGCTGCTGCGCGCGGTGTATTCGCCGGCGCAGTTGCAGGAGCAGATGGTCTGGTTCTGGCTCAATCATTTCAGCGTGTTCGCGCGCAAGGGGCCGGAGCCGTGGCTGCTGGCCGATTACCTCGAGCGCGCGATCCGTCCGCACGCGCTCGGCCGCTTCCGCGATCTCGTCCTCGCCACGCTCACCCATCCGGCGATGCTGGTCTATCTCGACAACGCGCGCAATGCCGTGGGTCACGTCAACGAGAACTACGCGCGCGAGCTGATGGAGCTGCACACCCTCGGCGTGGACGCGGGCTACACCCAGCGCGACGTGCAGGAGCTCGCGCGCATCCTCACCGGCGTGGGCGTGGCCCTGCCGGGGACGGCGCGGCGCGGCGCGCGGACGATCGGCGACGGCGCGTTCGTGTTCCAGCCGGCGCGCCACGACTACGGCGACAAGGTGCTGCTCGGCCACACCATCCGCGGCCGCGGTTTCGCCGAAGTGGAGCAGGCCGTCGATCTGCTGGTGCGGCAACCGGCCTGTGCGCGCTTCGTCTCGCGTCGGCTGGCGCAGTACTTCGTCGGCGACGAGCCGCCGCCGGCGCTGATCGAGGCGATGGCGGCCACGTTCCGGCAGAGCGACGGCGACATCCGCGCGGTGCTGCGCACGCTGTTCACCGCTCCCGAGTTCACTGCCTCGCTCGGCGGCAAGTTCAAGGACCCGATGCACTACGTGGTCTCGGCGCTGCGGCTCGAGGCCGACGGCGGCGCGGCGGTGCCGATCGACGCCGCGCTGCGCTGGCTCAATGAGCTCGGCGAGCCGTGGTTCGGGCATCCGACGCCGGACGGCTATCCGCTCGGCGAGCGCGATTGGGCGAGCTCCGGACAACTCGCCGCGCGCTTCACGGTCGCGCGCGCGATCGCCCGCAGCGTCGATCCGGAGGCGCTGGCCGGCTCGACCTACGCGCGCGTGCTGCGACCGTACCTGTCGCCGACCACGCGCGCGGCGCTCGATGCGGCCGCCTCGCCGCAGGAACGCACCACCCTGCTGCTGGCCTCGCCGGAATTCAACTATCGCTGAGCCGGATCCGCGCGCACACCGCCGAAGGCTACCCGAGGAGATCACGCATGCAACGCCGCCGCTTTCTCGCCTCGCTCGCCGCGCTGTCCGCCGCCGGCGCCTGCGGCCGGCTGTACGCCGCACCGCCGGCCGCGCCGCGCCTGCTCGTGGTGTTCCTGCGCGGCGGCTACGATTGCACCAACACGCTGATTCCCTACGCCAGCGATTTCTACTACGAAGCGCGTCCGCACATCGCCGTGGCGCGACCCGATTCGGCCAACGCCACCGGCGCGTTGCGGCTGGACGGCGACTGGGCGCTGGCGCCGGCGCTGCGCGGCTCGCTCGGTCCGATGTATACCGCGCGCCAATGCGCCTTCGTGCCGTTCACCGGCACCGAGGACCTGTCGCGCAGCCACTTCGAGACCCAGGACGACATCGAGCGCGGCCTGCCGCCCGGCGGCCGCGGTTTCGACTCGGGTTTCCTCGGCCGGCTCGCCGCAGTGCTGCGCGGCCGCGCCGCGCCGATCGCGTTCACCGAGAATCTGCCGCTGTGCCTGCGCGGCGGCGGCGACGTGCCGAATCTCGCCCTGCGCACGTTCGGCGCGCCGGCCTTCGACGAACGCGAGGCCGCGCTGCTCGTCGGCATGTACCAGGGTTCGCGCCTCGCCGCCGCGGCGCGCGAGGGACTCGAACTGCGCCGCGACGTGGCGCAGGAATTCGCCGCCGAGATGGCGCAGGCCAATCGCGGCGCGATCGACGCCCGCGGCTTCGTCCGCCACGCGCAGGGGCTGGCCGAACTGATGCGCGAGCGCTACCGGATCGGCTTCATCGACGTCGGCGGCTGGGATACCCACGTCAACCAGGGCGGCGCCGAGGGCGCGCTCGCCAACCGTCTCGACGATCTCGGCCAGGGCCTGGCGGCGTTCGCCGCGGCGCTCGGCGCGGAGTGGAACCACACCGTCGTCGTGGTGTTGTCGGAGTTCGGCCGCACCTTCCGCGAGAACGGCAACCAGGGCACCGACCACGGCCACGGCACGGCGTACTGGGTGCTCGGCGGCGGCGTGCGTGGCGGCCGCATCGCCGGCGCGCAGGTGCCGGTGACAGCGGCGACGTTGCTGCAGAACCGCGATTACCCGGTGCTCAACAACTACCGCGCCGTGCTCGGCGGGTTGTTCGCGCGTCTGTGGGAACTCGACGCCGCGCGGCTCGAGCGGGTGTTCCCGCAGACCCGCCCGCTCGATCTGTCCCTGGTGTGACGCGCGCCGCTCAGCCCGAACCGCGCGGCTTGAGCGCTTCGAGATCGGCCAGCACCTGCGCCGAGTTTTCCTTCGGATCGACGTTCTCGTAGTGCTTGGCGATGCGGCCGGCCGGATCGATCAGGAACGTCTCGCGGCGTGCATAGGTCAGGCCGAGATGCGTGGTCAGCACGCCGTAGGCGCGTGCCGCGACCTGGTCGTGGTCCGACAGGAGCGCGAACGGCACGTGATACTTCGCCGCGAATTCGGCGTGCGACTTGACGTCGTCGAGGCTCACGCCGAGCACCTCCGCGCCCGCCTTGCGCAGCTTGTGCACGTCATCGCGGAACGTGCAGACCTCGGTGGTGCAGCCGGGCGTGAAATCCTTGGGATAGAAGTACAGCACCACCCACTGCCCGCGGTGCTCGGCCAGCGTGTGCCAGCGGCCGTTCTGGTCCTGCAGCTTGAAATCGGGCGCCGGCTGGCCGACCGCGGGCGCGGCCGGTTCCGCGGCGATGCCGGCGGCGGCCAGCCACAGGGTCGCGAAGACGCAAAGCAGACGTTGCATAATCCACCTCCGGAATGCGGGAACCACCCGCCGACCGCACTGAGACCGGGCTCGCGCCCATCCGCTCGCACACGGGGAGTATCCCATGAGCCGCCGCTACGTCGCATCCGACGCCATCGAGGACTACGTCTGGTCGCAGACCCGCGAAAGCCCCGTCGCGCGCCGCCTGCGCGAGGAGACCGCGCGCCTGCCGCAGGCCGGCATGCAGATCGGCCCCGACCAGGCGGCGTTGCTCGCCCTGCTCGTGCGCAGCATCGGCGCCCGCCGCTGTCTGGAAATCGGCACGTTCACCGGCATGAGCGCGCTCGCCGTCGCCGCGGCGTTGCCGGTCGACGGACGGCTCGTGTGCTGCGACGTGAGCGAGGAATGGACCGCGGTGGCGCGCCGCTACTGGGCCGAAGCCGGCGTGGCCGCGCGCATCGAACTGCGTCTCGCCCCGGCGCTGGAGACGCTCGACGCCCTGCTCGCGGCGGACGGCGCGGGGCAATACGACTTCGCCTTCATCGATGCCGACAAGACCAACTACGACGCCTACTACGAAGCCTGCCTGCGCCTGCTGCGGGCCGGCGGCCTGATCGCGCTCGACAACATGCTCTGGTCCGGCCGCGTCGCCGATCCGGCAGAGCACGACGCCGACACCGCCGCGCTGCGCGCGCTCAACGCCAAGATCCACGCCGATGCGCGCGTCGATTGCGTGCTGCTCACCGTCGGCGACGGCGTGATGCTGGTGCGCAAGCGCTGAATGCGGCAGGGAAGGTTCGCTCCGGTCCCCAAGTCCCTGTCTTCGGCGGTAGCGTCGAACCTCAGCAGGCGGTTCCCTGCTCCCGCCGCGAGAGCAGAGCTTCCGCTCGGCTGTTGTTCGTGTGGTTTGTTTTGATGAGCAAAGCTTCCGCTCGGCCGCGGGCCGAGCGGGTCACTTCTTTGCTGGTGCAAAGAAGTAACCAAGAAACACCTCGAAAGCAGAGCCGCCCCCGGAGGACCTGCACGAGGATTTTGTGAAGGGATGAAGGCTCCGTATACAACTCGTTCGTCGCAGGCTGATACGTCGTTCGCTTCGCTTGCAGATCTTTCATTAGCAAGCGAAGCGAAAAGCCGTCCAACCCGGATCGACCGAGTTGTGCGTGGAATGCTCATCCCTTCGCAGATTCGTTGTGCAGGTCCTCCGGGGGAAGCTCTGCTTTACCGTGCTTTCTCTTGGTTACTTCTCTTTGCACGAGCAAAGAGAAGTAACCCGCTCGCCGGACGCGAGCGGAAAACCGCAGGATGCGCCTCAAGAAAAAACCTCGCGAACCGGTTTCCTGCTTGCGCGGGAAAGACAAGGTGGACGATCCTTCGACTCCGGCCCTGCGGGCCTACACCCGTCCTGAACCTGTCGAAGGGCTCAGGGCGAACGGTGGCCTGACGTGCCACCCTCGCCCGCGCCTTCGGCGCGGCCTCTCCCGCCAGCGGGAGAGGCGGCCCGCTGAATTTCAGCGCGAATCAGGAAGAGCCAAGGCCGGCTGCTCTGGTTGTTCGGAGATTCCCTACCGATGGGGCAGCTTGCCGGCATCGAAGCCGGCGACTTCGAACACCAGCGACTGGACACCGCGGCCGGCGATCGGCGCGGCGATCGTCACCGTCCGGGCCTTGATCAGACGCGCGCGAAATCCACGGTCGTCGTCGATGAACAACGCCGGTTCGCCGGTCGGCGGCACGACCGCCTTCATGCGCTCGGCGGGCGCGTCGTCGAACGCGACGGCGAGCGTGGCGCAGCCCTTGGCGCAGTCGAAGCGGGCGTGGTCGAGCAGCAGATACACGCTGCTGCCCCACTGCGGATGCTCGCGCAGCACCAGCCGCGCCCGCGCCGACGGCGCCGGCGGGCTCTTGCTGTCGATCGCGGCGGTGTACTGCGTGCCGCCGCTCATCGCCGCCGCGGCATAGGTCCACAACCGCGCGAGGCGTCGCGCCTCGGTTTGCGCGGCGGCCTTCGCGCGCAGCTCGTCGATCGAGCGCTGCACCTGCGCGGCCGCGGCAGTACCGGGATAGCGGGCGAGGATTTCCTCGCCGAGCGACGCGGCGAGCTCGACGCTGCCGCCGGTGCGCATCTGCTCGTACAACGCCAACTGTTTCGCCGCCGCCGTTTCGCGCGCGGCTTGCGCGGCCGCCGCGGCATCCGGCGGCGGCGCTTCGGGCGCGCGCGAGCAGGCGCCGAGCAGCACCAGCGGCAGGACGAAGGTCAGGGATCGAACGTGCGGCATTGCATTTCCCGCGAGTGAGGCAAACGCAACGATAGCCGCTCGGCCGGCACGATGCCAGCCGTGCTAGCGGCACGGATCGTGGCCGAGATTGCGCTCGTAGGTCGAAACGACCTCGTCGTGTTCGTGACCGCGGCGGCCGATCGCGCCGGCGCGATGCATCTCGGCGCAGGCGAAGGCGAGCGGCACCGTGCGCGCGCTCACGCCGACGCCGCTGCGGCCGTGCCGCGGCGAGGCCGCGCCGGTCTCCGCCGCGAGCGAACGCGGACAGCCACCGAAGCGGTAGAAGCGCGCGCCGTCGGTACTGCGGCACTCGTAGGCGAGATCGCCGCCATGCCGCACGGTGGCCGGGCGCTCGCGCATGGCGCGCACGCGGGACGCCGACTCCGCCAGCGCATAACGCGGCGAAGGCGCGGCCGGCGGCGCCGGTGCGAGCATCACGGTATCGGCGTGCGCCGTGGCGACGCAGGGCCGGTCCTGATAGGCGACGCCACCGGCGGGGTCGGTACACTTGTACACTTCGGCCGCGCGCACCCCGCCGAGCAGGCCGAGCAGCAGCAACAACAGCAGCCATTCGTACAGACGCAGCGTGCGGTACGGTGTGACGGGCGGGCGGGAATCCATGGCGGTCGCTCCGGGGATCGGTCCTGGCGCATCCTCGCCGCGGCGCGCCGCGACGGCGATGGCAAAACGCGCCGCCGGCTTGTAGGAATTCGGCTACGGCGCACGCGGCCGCCGTACAATGGCGCGCGGCCCGAGCCGCTCCCTCACGCCCCGCCGTGCGCAAGATCGTGCACATCGACATGGACGCGTTCTACGCCGCGGTCGAACAGCGCGACGATCCCGCGCTGCGCGGCCGGCCGGTGGTGGTCGCCTGGCGCGGCGCGCGTTCGGTGGTGTGCGCCGCCTCGTACGAGGCGCGCCGCTTCGGCGTGCGCTCGGCGATGCCGGCGCTGCGTGCCGCGCGGCTGTGCCCGCAAGCGGTGTTCGTGCCGCCCGACTTCGCCCGCTACCGCGCGGTGTCGCGGCAGGTGCGCGCGATCCTCGCGCGCCACAGCGAGCGGGTCGAGCCGCTGTCGCTGGACGAGGCCTATCTCGACGTCAGCGTGCCGAAATCCGGCCTCGGCTCGGCGACCGCGGTAGCAAAATCCATAAAGCAAGAAATATACAATGAGACCGGACTCACCGCCTCCGCTGGCGTCGCGCCGAACAAGTTCCTGGCCAAGATCGCCTCGGACTGGCGCAAGCCGGACGGCCTGACCGTGATCCGCCCGCACGAGGTGGATGCCTTCCTCGCGCCGCTGCCGGTGGCGAGGATTCCGGGCGTGGGCCGGGTGATGGAAGCGAAACTCGCCGCACTCGGCATCCGCACCTGCGCGGAACTGCGCGCACGCGATCCGGCCGACCTCGGCGAACGCTTCGGCCGGTACGGCTGGCGCCTGGCCGAACTCGCGCGCGGCATCGACGAGCGCCCGGTCGAGCCGGAGCAGCCGGTGCGCTCGCTCTCGGCGGAAGACACCTTCGCGCACGACGTGCCGCTCGAAGCCACCGCGCCGATGATCCGCGCGCTGGCGGCGAAGACCTGGGCCGCGGCGAGCCGCAGCGGACGCGTCGGCCGCACCGTCGTGCTCAAGCTCAAGACCGCGGACTTCCGGATCCTGACCCGCAGCCACACGCCGGCGGCGCCGCCCCGCTCGGCGCACGAACTCGCCGACATCGCCCTGTCGCTGCGCGCGCGGGTGGCGCTGCCGGCGCAGACACGCTACCGGCTGGTCGGCGTCGGCCTGAGCCACTTCTGCGACGCCGACGAGGTGCTGGCGTCGGCGTCGCTGTTTCCGTCCGCGCCGGCTTGAGAGGGCCGCCGCGCGCAGTCGACACGCGCGCTCAGATCGCGTCGGCGTCGAGAAATTCGACTTCGCCGGTCTCCAGCGAATACTCGGCGCCGACCACGCGCAGACCGTCGTGCTGGATCAGTTGTTCGAGCAGCGCCGAGCTGTGGCGCAACTGGTTCACCGACATGCGGATGTTGGCGCGCACCGCCTCGCGCACCAGCGCCGCCGGATCGTGCCGCAAGCCGGTGACGAGCAGCGATTCGACCGACGGCCGCACCCGATCCACGATCGAGCGCAGATGGCGCGATTGCTCCTCGGAGCGGCGGCCGAGCTCCTCGAGCGTCGCCAGGATCGCGCCGCAGTTGGAATGGCCGAGCACCACCACCAGGCGCGTGCCGAAGCGCTCGGCGGCGAATTCGACGCTGCCGATCTGCGACGGCGCGACGATGTTGCCGGCGACCCGGATCACGAACAGATCGCCGAGCCCCTGATCGAACACGATCTCGGCCGGCACGCGCGAATCGGAACAACCGAGGATGATCGCGAACGGCGCCTGCGAGGTGGCCAGTTCACGGCGGCGCGCGGTGTTCGCCTGTGCGTCGCCGTGGCTCGCGCCGGTGACGAAGCGGCGGTTGCCGGCACGCAGACGTTCGAGGGCTTCCTTGGCGGAGATCATTCGGGCCTCCCGGAGCGGAACGAGGCCCGGAATTGTAGCAGCCGCGCGCGGCGGCCGACGTGGCGCTACTTCAACCAGTCGTGAAAGCGCTTGCGGAACTTCGCCACCTTCGGCGCGATGACCAGTTGGCAATACGGCTGGCTGCCGTGCAGCTTGAAGTATTCCTGATGATAGTCCTCGGCGCGGTAGAAGGCGGTGAACGGCACCACTTCGGTGACGATGCGGCCGTTCCACTCGCCGCTCGCCGCGGTCGTCGCGATCGCGCGCTCGATCGCCGCCTTCTGCTCGGCGTTGCGATAGAACGCGATCGAGCGGTACTGCGTGCCGACGTCGTTGCCCTGGCGGTTGAGCGTGGTCGGATCGTGGATGGCGAAGAACACGGCCAGCAGCACCTCGCGCGGGAGGATGCGCGGATCGAAGGTGATCTCGACCACCTCGGCATGGCCGGTGGTGCCGCTCGAGACCTCGGCGTAGCCCGGATTCGGCACGTGGCCGCCGGCGTAGCCCGACTCGACGCGCAACACGCCCTTCAACTCCGTGAACACGGCCTCCAGGCACCAGAAACAGCCGCCGCCGAGGGTCAGGGTTTCGGTCGCGGCGGGCGCGGTCTCGTCCGCCGTCGCAAGCATCGTCGCCATCAGCAGCCACCCCAAGAGCAGTCGTCGAGTCAACACGTCGCGGCCATTCGTTCCGGTCCCGTCCATGAGACGCATCCACCGTGCGATTCCTTGCACGCCGGTCCGCAGCGAAGCTCCGGCGCGGGCGATTTTCACGCGGCCTGCACGAACGCCGTGCGGAACTGCGACGCGGCGCACAGGGCCGCTGCCGACGCCGCCACCGAGCGCCGTGGCGCCACCGGCTACGCTGGATCGCGCATCCAGCCGGGAGACGATCATGCCACGCAACGAGACGCCGTACGAACTGCATTGGACGCGGCACGCCGAACACTATCTCGCCCTGGTCCAGGCCGCGCTCGAACGAAATCCGGACGACGAGGAACTGCGCGAACTGCTGCAGGCGATGGAGGCGACGATCGCGCGCCGGCGCGCGCCGACGCACTGAACTCGCCGCCGCGCGGGCGGCGACACGCCGCCGGCATCCGCACCGGGCGTGCGGCGTGCGAGAATGCGCCGTCACGCCGACGTCCGCGCCATGAATTCTCCGCACGAGTTTGCGCGCCTGCACGCCGCCGTGCGCGACCTCGCCGCCGCCGGGTTCGCGCCGGCGGCGGCGCTGGCGACGATCACGCGCACGCACGGCTCCACGTTTCGCCACGCCGGCGCCAGCATGCTGGTGCGCGCCGACGGCGCGGTGGTGTGCGCCCTGTCCGGCGGCTGTCCGCAGCGCGACATCGTGCTGCGCGCGCAGCGGGTCATCGCGCAGGGTTGCGCGGAACTGGCGCGCTACGACCGCGAATCCGGCCTCGACGTGCTGCTGGAGATGGGCTGCGGCGGCGAGCTCGAGGTGCTGATCGAACCGTTGCGCGAGCCCGCCGACGTGCGGTTCTTCGACGCCGTCGCCGCCGCACAGGCGGCGCGCGCGCCGGGCGTGCTCGCCACCCGCTTCGCCCGCGACGGCCGCGCGCTGACGCCACGGCCGCAGCGCCTGGTCGCAGCCGGCGCGACGCAGTGGCACGACCTCACCGATCCCGCGCTCGCCGCGCGCCTGCGCGCGCTCGGCGAGGCAGACGGCGCGGCGCAAACGCGGGTGGTGCCGCTCGCCAGCGCGGCGGGCACGGACGAGGTGCTGCTCGAGCCGCTGCGGCCACCGCACGTACTGCACCTCGTCGGCGTCAACGCGGCCGCGTTCGCGCTTGCGCGCCTCGGTGCCGCGCTCGGCTGGGAATGTATACTCGTGGACGACGCCGACGCGCCGCGCGAGCTGCCGCCCGGCGTGCGCTTCGTCCGCGCCGCGCCGGCGACCTGGCACGCGGCGATCCGCGCCGATGCCGCGGCCTCGGTGGTGGTGATGACCTTCCGGCTCGAACGCGATCTCGCCTGGCTCGCGGCGCTGCGCGAGGCGCCGCTCGCCTACCTCGGCGCGATCGCCTCGCGCGAGCGCAGCGCGCGCCTGCGCGCGGCGGCCGGCGCCGCGCTCTACGCTCCCGCCGGTCTCGATCTCGGCGCGGAGACGCCGGAGGAAATCGCGCTGGCCGTCGCCGCCGAGATCCTCGCCGTGCTCAACTGCCGGTCGGCGGCGAGCCTGGGCGCGAGCGGTCAGCGGTGAGCGGCAAGAGCCGCACAGCCCTCGGCCCTCAGCCCTCAACCCTCCGCCCTCGCCTCACAGCCGCTCGGCGAGTCGGCGCAGCACGGCAAGGTAGCCGGGCAGCCGCGCATGGATCTCGCGAGCCAGCGCCTCGCGATAGGTGTGGGAGGTGAGATTGCGGTCGCGCCACAGGTCGAGCCAGATCGCCTCGTCGTCGATCAAGTGCAGCCGATAGGCCTGCTGCAACGCCGGCTTCGGCGATGCCACCTCGACGCCATGATCGCGCCGGAGGACTTCCTGCAGGCATTTCCAGGCGAGCTCGGCCGAGAATTCGAAGCGCTGGATCGCGGCATCGATATACAGCGGATCGGCATCGCCGGCGGCCAGCGCCTCGCCGAGCCGCACCACCGCGCGGCGAAAATCGGCGAGGCGCGGCGAGTCGCTCATGCCGCGCTCCGCCGGTAGATCGTCCGTCCCTCGCGCGCGATGCCGGCGCGCAGCGGATCGTCCGCCGGCAGGGCGTCGAGGCGCACGCAATCGATGCCGAGCAGGGTATCCGCTTCCTCGACCAGATCCAGCACGCGCCGCCAATCGGCCGCCGAGGCGCGCGGCGCGAGCACGGCGAGATCGATGTCCGAGCGTTCGCGGTGGTCGCCGCGCGCGCGCGAACCGTACAGGATCAACGCTTCGACGAACGGCAACGCCGCGAGCCAATCGAGAAAGCCGTAGTGCGGCAGGCCGGGCGGAAGCTGCAATCCACCCGGCGCGTCGCCGGACCGCGAAGGCAGCGGCGTGCCCACGCCATTCACACCGTCGCCGGATTCGGCTTGTCGCCGTCGAGCTTCCAGGTCTTGATCGCGCGGGCGACGTCCTTGGCGCTCATCTTGCCCTCGGCGGCGAGCGCGCAAATCGCCGCGTGCGCGATGTAGTAGCGGTCGACCTCGAAGAAGTGGCGCAGGTTCTCGCGCGTATCGCTGCGGCCGAAGCCGTCGGTGCCGAGCACGATGTACTTCCGGCCGTCCGGCAGGAACGCGCGGATCTGGTCGGCGTAGGCGCGCACGTAATCGGTCGCCGCGATCACCGGGCCGGCGCGGTCGGCGAGGCAGCGGGTCACGTACGGCACGCGCGGGGTTTGCTCGGGATGCAGGCGGTTCCAGCGCTCGCAATCGAAGCCGTCGCGGCGCAGTTCGGTGAAACTCGGGCAGCTCCAGATGTCGGCGCCGACGCCGAACTCCTTCTCCAGCAGTTCCGCCGCGGCGATCGCCTCGCGCAGGATCGTGCCGGAGCCGAGCAACTGCACGCACGGCGTCTTGTTCTTGCCCTTGGCCTTCTCGCGCGCCCCGAGTCCCGATTCCCGGAACAGGTACATGCCCTGGATGATGCCCTGCTCCACACCCGGCGGCATGTCGGGGTGCGGGTAGTTCTCGTTCATCACCGTGATGTAGTAGTAGCAGTCCTCCTGCGCGGCGAGCATGCGGCGCACGCCGTCGTGCAGGATCACCGCGACTTCGTACGAGAACGTCGGATCGTAGGCGCGGCAGTTCGGAATCGCCCCGGCCATGAGGTGCGAATGGCCGTCCTCGTGCTGCAAGCCTTCGCCGTTCAGGGTGGTGCGGCCGGAGGTGCCGCCGACGAGGAAGCCGCGCGCGCGCATGTCGCCGGCCGCCCAGGCGAGATCGCCGACGCGCTGGAAACCGAACATCGAGTAGTAGATGTAGAACGGCAGCATCGGCGTGTCGCTGACCGAATAGCTGGTCGCCGCGGCCAGCCACGCGCTCATCGCGCCCGGCTCGCTGATGCCTTCCTGCAGCACCTGGCCCTTGACGTCCTCGCGGTAGTACATCAGTTGATCGGCATCCTGCGGCCGGTATTTCTGTCCCTCCGGCGCGTAGATGCCGATCTGGCGGAACATGCCCTCCATGCCGAAG